>Ga0307479_10000237_pt1 | contig 52426 bp, 56 predicted proteins | sample atmos_gasesECM4C_FD_203743 | JGI IMG/M metagenome (GOLD analysis project Ga0307479, IMG submission 203743) | Hardwood forest soil microbial communities from Morgan-Monroe State Forest, Indiana, United States - atmos_gasesECM4C_515 | ecosystem: Environmental > Terrestrial > Soil > Temperate...
CCGGCGCTACGCGCCGACCTCTCCCAACGGGAGAGGTGCACGGAGCCTGCGGACAAATTGATCGAACCAAAACTCATCACGCATCAAACCGTAGGCACGCTGGTGCGACGCGCCGGCTCGATCAGCTCGGGCCGACTGCCTGAGAGCCGCTTATGCATGTGAACCATGAACGCCATGCCGAACAGGGGCGTCGCCAGGTTGACGATCGGGATCGAGACGAAGGCCGCGATGACGAGCCCGGCGATGAAGATCGTGGTTGCGTTATCTTGCCGCATCGCCTTGGCCTCCTCGGGCGGACGGAAGCGCATCGCCGCGAGCTCGAAATATTCGCGGCCCAGCAGCCAGGCGGTTGCGATGAAGAAGACGAGGAAGCCGGCGCCGGCCAGGAACACGAAGGGCAGCGCGATCAGGTAGACCAGGATCGTCAGCAATGCGGTCCTGATGCCCTCGCGGATGGCAAGGCCGAACGGCAGCGCCACGCCGGGGCGCTCCGCCGGATAGTGCTCGCGCTCGACATGGTCGGCGACCTCATCGACGAACACGCTCGCGACCAGCGAGGTGATCGCAGGCATCAGCAGGATGCCGCCGAACACGACGCCGAGCCCGGCCGCGATCGACACGATCCAGGAGAGCACGTCGAGCGGCGTGTGCGAGTACGGACCGAGCGCCGCCTCGGCCCACACGAGGCCAGTGGTCGCAAGCCAGCTCAACAGCCGCTGCAGGCCGATCGCGAGCACAGTGATCAAGACCAGCGCGAGCCCGATCGATCGCCAAAGGATCGAGCGCATCGGCGGCGACAGGATTTGCGAAAGCGCCTTGACGGCGGCGTCCAGCATGACGGGGGACCTCTCGAAAGAAACGCTCCCGAGAGGTAGACACGCCATTAGCCTTAGGCAAGACCCAGAGAGGCCTTACGCGTCGAGCGGTTTGCCGCGCACGTTCGGGCCGAATGCTCCGAGCGTGATGATGACGATGACCATCGCCGCCGTGATCATGCCGAACACGCCGCCGACGCCTCCCTCGCGCAGCATGTAGGCGACGATGAAGCCGGAAAATGTCGCGCTCACCCGGCTCATTGAATAGACCAGCCCCGCGGCACGCGCACGGATCGCGGTGGGAAACACTTCGGTCTGATAGGCATGGTAGGCGTAGGACATCGTCATGTTGGCCGCCGTCAGCAGCACGCCGCACACGATCAACAGCGCCGGCTGCGTGAGCTCTGCGAACGCGATGCCGAAGACGATGATGGCGGCGCTGGCGCCCGCGATGATCCACTTGCGCTCGAAGCGGTCGGCGAAGGTTGAGGCGAGCAGCGGCGCGATCGGATAGGCGAACGCGACGATGAAGGAATATTGCAGGCTCTTGGTGACGGTGATGCCCTTCTCGACCAGCAGCGTCGGCACCCAATTGGCGAAGCCATAGAAGCCGAAAGCCTGGCAGAAATTGAACACCATGAACAGCACGACCAGCGAAAGATATGGCGCCTTGAACAGGTCGGCGAAGCCGGCGCTGCGGATCGCCACCGAGGGCCGCGCCTCGGTCATTCGCTCGGGGCGCAGATTGGCGCCGGTCGCGGCTTCGAGCGTGCGTACGGCCTTGATCGCTTCATCGGTCCGCCCCTGGCGCGCCAGCCAGAGCGGGCTCTCCGGCACGAACAGCCGCAGCACCCAGATCACCATGCTGGCCGCGGCGCCGATCAGCACCACCCAGCGCCAGCCCTCGACCTCGTAAGGCGCAAGCGGCACGAGCCACCAGGCCAGCAGCGCCACGATCGGGACCGCGATGAACATAACGGCCTGATTGACCGCAAAGGCACGGCCGCGCATCCAACTCGGCACCAGCTCGGTGATATAGGCGTCGATGGTGATGATCTCGACGCCGATGCCGATGCCGGCGAGAAAGCGCCACAGCAAGACGCCGTTGGAGGTGGTCTGGCACGCCATGATCACTGATGCGGCGCTATAGCCAAGTAGCGCGAAGGTGAAGATCGCGCGGCGTCCGAAGCGATCGGCGAGAAACCCCAAAAAGAATGTGCCAGCGAACAGTCCGGCAAAGGTCGCGGCGACGAAGGCGCCGATCCCCGAAAAGCCGAAAAAGGCCTGCGTGGTCGTGGTCAACAGCCCGCTGCGGGTCAAGCCGGGCGCGATATAGCCGGTCAGGAACAGGTCGTAGATCTCGAAGCAGCCGCCGAGCGACAGCAGCATGACGAGCCGCCAGAGATAGGGCGATGCGGGGAGGCTTTCGAGCCGCCGCGAGATCTCGTTCGGGCCGCCGGATGCGGTGGTCAGGTCAAACCCGGTGTCGATGCCGACGGCGCTCATGGTGTCCTCCCCGGAAGATGCGGATTTTCCGCCTTCTCCGGCCCTCCTTCTTTCGAGATGGTGCCGGAGACGCCATGTTGGCGGTTACGAGCCAGAAATCCAGACGAACATATCGATGAGAGCGTTCGAGAATATCGATAGCTAGATCAACAGCGTCGCCTCCCAGGCGCCCTGCCCGACCTGCTCGGCGATCAGGGCCAGCATCAGCCGCCGCATCTCTTCCATCACATACGTCATCGGTCGGTTGCGCAGACGGCACAGATAGAGCGTCCGCGTCAGCTTCGGCTCAACCACCTCGCGTGCGATCAGTGTGCCGTTCGTGAGCTGCTCGCGCGCGAACAATTTGGTCGCGACCGCGCATCCCAATCCCGCCAGGAGCGCGCCGGTGGTGGCGCTGATCGAGTTGAGATGCAGGATGGCGTTCGCCTCCAGCCGCTTCAACAGCACGGGATCGTCGAGCAGCGCGCGGGAGGACAGTCCGTGCCGCAACAGAAGCTGCGGCAGTCGCGTCACTTCCTCGAACGTGATCGGTGTCTTGCTCTTGCCGACCAGCTTTGCCGTGCCGACACAAAACATCTGCTCTTCCAGCACGGGTTCGGCGATCAGGTCCTTTTCCGCAGGCGGGTTATAGACCAGCGCCAGATCGACCTCGGAGGCCATCAGGTGCAATAGCGTCCCGCCCGACAGGCTCTCGGTCAGCGACAGTTTGAGGTCCGGATATCTGGCAAGAACGGTGCGCATCAGCGGCACGCCGATCGCTTTCACCCCCGAATTCGCCATCCCGATCGAGATGTCGCCGGCAATCACGCTGCTGCCCTCACGGATTTCCCGTTCGGCCGCTGCCATCGCGCGCAAGATGATGCGGGCGTGCTCGTAGAGCCGCTCGCCGGCCGCGGTCGGTTCCATGCCGCGCGGCTTGCGCTCGAACAGCGGCGTTGCGAACTCGGCCTCGAGGTTGGATATGTGATGGCTGAGCGCGGATTGCGCGACGTTGGCCTGATCCGCCGCCCGCGACAGGTTGCGCTGCTCGTAGACCGCGATGAAATAGCGAAGCTGGCGCGAATCCATGTCCTTACGCTCAAAGTCCTTACGCTCTAAGTCTTGCGTTCTAGACTCACGAATACAACCTTCGCCAGATTATATTTTTCAGATAGCTCGCGAAAGCCTAGTGTGGGACCAGAAGCAGGGAGAGCACCATGACCGGGACCGGATTGCCGCTCGAGGGCGTGAGGGTCGTCGAAATGACCCACATGGTGATGGGCCCGACCTGCGGCATGATCCTGGCCCAACTCGGCGCCGAGGTGATCAAGGTCGAGCCACCCGCCGGCGACAAGACCCGGACGCTGGGCGGGATGGGAACTTCGTTCTTTCCGCTGTTCAACCGGGGCAAGCGCAGCGTCGTGCTCGATTTCTCCAAGGCGGAAGATCGCGAGACCATGCACCGCCTGCTCGAGACCGCCGACGTCTTCCTGGAAAATTTTCGCGATGGGCAACTGGAGAAGCAGGGGCTCGGCGCCGAGGAGTTGCGCAAGAAATATCCGCACCTGATCGTGGCCGGCCACAAAGGATTCCTGTCCGGCCCCTACGAACATCGGCCGGCGCTCGATGAGGTCGTGCAGATGATGTCAGGGCTGGCCGCCATGACCGGCACGCAGGAGAAGCCGCAGCGCGTCGGCTCTTCCGCCAACGACATCATGGGCGGCATGTTCGGCGCGATCTCGATCCTCGCCGCGCTTTACCAGAAGCGCGGCGGCCGGACTGACGGCGCCGGCATCCGCATCGGGCTGTTCGAGAACTGCCTGTTCCTGGTTGCGCAGCACATGGTCGAATATGAGATGACCGGCAAGAAGCCGCGCTCGATGCCGGAGCGCGAGCACGCCTGGCCGATCTACGACATTTTTGACACCGCTGGCGGAAGCCGCATTTTCATTGGCGTCGTCACCGAGGGTCACTGGCAGAGTTTTTGCCGCGAGTTCGGCCTGCAGGAATTTCTGGACGATCCATCCTTGCGCACCACCACGGACCGCATTCTGGCGCGGTCGCGGATCATTCCGCGCGTCGCCAGCGTGATCAAAGGCTGCAACGTTGACGAGCTTTCGGCAAAGCTCGACCGGCTCAACATCTGCTTCTCGCCGATCAACCGGCCCGAGGATCTGTTCAGCGATCCGCATGTGCTGCGCCCCGGCGGCCTCGTCAACAACACTACGGCCGATGGCGTGCCGTTTCGCGTTCCGGCGTTGCCGATCGAATGGAATGGCGCCAATATCGGTGAAGGGTTGAAAGTGCCGGCGCTCGGCGCCGACACCATCGCGGTCCGGGCCGAGCTCGAAACACAAGAAATTACATCAACCGCAAAGGCCGATAGGAGGCGCGCATGACAAGAATTCAGGACATTTACCCGGAAGGCCGCGTCACCCTGCGCGAGGTGGGCCTGCGCGACGGCTTGCAGCTCGTGAAAAAATTTCCCTCGACGTCCGCGAAGCAGCGCTGGGTCCGCGAGGAATATGCCGCGGGCGTCCGGCATTTCGAGGTCGGCTCGTTCCTGCCTGCAAAGACCTTTCCGCAATTCGTCGATGTGCGCGAGATCATCGAAACGGTCGCAGCACTACCGGGCGCGCACGGGATGGCGCTGGCGCTCAATGAACGTGGCGTCAACGAGGCTTTGGCATCCGGCGTCGGCGAGATCGCCTCGGTGGTCTCGGCGACGGAGGAGCACAGCCAGGCCAACGCCAACCGCTCGCGCGACGCGGCGATTGCCAATGTCAGGCGGCTGTGCGAATTGCGCGACGCCAGCGCGCACAAACCGATCGTGCATGCCGCGATCTCGATGGCGCTCGGCTGCTCGATTGCGGGTGCGGTCGATCCGAACGAGGTGATCCGGCTGGTTGCAAGATGCTTTGAGGCCGGCGTCGACAGCGTGGGCATTGCGGATACCGTCGGCTATGCCGGTCCGAAACAGGTCGGCGATCTGACCAAAGCCGTGGTCAGACTGGCCGGTTCGAAACCGATCTGCGTTCACCTGCATGATACCCGCGGCATGGGCATCGCGAATGCCTCCGCGGCGCTCGACGAGGGTGCGCGTATTCTCGACGGCTCGCTGGGTGGGCTGGGTGGCTGTCCGTTCGCGCCGGGCGCGACCGGCAATGTCGTGTTCGAGGACCTGGTGTTCCTGTGCGAGAGCAAGGGATTTGCAACCGGCATCGACATCGAGAAACTGGTCGCGGTGCGCGCGATCCTGCGCAGCGAGATGCCGGGCGAGCAGCTCTATGGCGGGCTCGCGCGGGCGGGATTGCCGTGCGGGGCAGCTGCCAAGGCGGCGTAATTAAAGCGTTTTCCAGCGAAGCGGACACCGGTTCGCGTCAAGAAAACGCGTCAAAACAAGAAACTACAGCCGTGTCGCGCGCAGCCGCAGCGCGTTGCCGACCACGCTCACCGAGGACAGCGCCATCGCGGCCGCGGCGATGATTGGCGACAGCAGGATGCCGAACGCGGGATAGAGAACGCCCGCGGCGATCGGGATGCCGGCCGCGTTGTAGATGAAGGCGAAGAACAGGTTCTGGCGGATGTTGCCCATCGTCGCCTGAGACAGTTTTCGCGCCCGCACGATGCCGCCGAGATCGCCCTTCAGCAGCGTGACGCCGGCGCTTTCCATCGCCACATCGGTGCCGGTCCCCATCGCGATGCCGACATCGGCGGCGGCGAGCGCCGGCGCATCGTTGACGCCGTCGCCGGCCATGGCGACGATGCGGCCGGCATTGCGCAACTTGGCCACGACCGCGCTCTTCTGATCCGGAAGAACTTCGGCCTCGATCTCGGAAATCCCGAGCTGGCGTGCGACCGCGGCGGCCGTGGTGCGGTTGTCGCCGGTCAGCATGATGACCTTGATGCCTTCGCCGGCCAGCGCCTTCAGCGCGTCCGGTGTCGAAGCCTTGAGCGGGTCAGCGATCGCAAACAGCCCGGCGAGCCTGCCGTCGATGGCGATGTTGATGACGGTCGCGCCGCCGGTGCGCAGGCGCTCGCTTTCGGCATCGAGTGAGGTGGTTTCGATACCGATCGAGGAAAAATATCTGGAATTGCCGAGCACGACTGTCTTGCCGTCGACCTTGCCGGTGGCGCCCTTGCCGGTCGGCGAATCGAAGCCGTCGACCTGGCCGATGCTGAGATTGCGCTCCTTCGCCGACCGCACGATCGCGTCCGCCAGCGGATGCTCGCTGGCGCGCTCGACGCTAGCGGCAAGGCGGAGAATTTCGCTTTCCTCAAATCCGGGCGCCGGCTCGATCGCAACGACCTCGGGCTTGCCTTCCGTCAACGTTCCCGTCTTGTCGACCACCAGCGTGTCGACCCTCTCCATCCGCTCCAGCGCCTCGGCATTCTTGATCAACACGCCGGCCTGCGCGCCACGCCCGACGCCGACCATGATCGACATCGGCGTGGCCAGTCCCAAGGCGCAGGGGCAGGCGATGATGAGCACGCTGACGGCGGCCACCAGCCCGAACGCCATTTTCGGCTCCGGTCCAAAGCTGGCCCAGGCAGCGAATGCGAGGATGGCCACGACGATCACCGTTGGCACGAACCAGCCGGCGACCCGATCGGCCAGCCGCTGGATCGGCGCGCGCGAGCGCTGGGCATCGGCCACCATCTGCACGATCTGCGACAGCAGCGTGTCGCGCCCGACCTTGTCGGCGCGCATCACGAAGCCGCCGGATTGGTTGAGCGTACCCGCGATCACCTTGCCGCCCACTTCCTTGGTGACCGGCATGGATTCGCCGGTTACCAGGGACTCGTCGAGGGAGGAGCGGCCTTCAAGAATGACGCCGTCGACCGGGACCTTCTCGCCCGGTCGCACCCGCAAGTTGTCGCCGGCCTTGAGCGTATCGATCGCGACCTCATGGTCGCTGCCGTCGTCACCGACACGGCGCGCGGTCTTCGGTGCAAGCTGCAGCAACGCCTTGATCGCGCCCGAGGTCGCCTCGCGCGCGCGCAGTTCCAGCACCTGCCCGAGCAGCACCAGCACGGTGATGACGCTGGCGGCCTCGAAATAAACCGCAACCGCGCCGCCGTGCCCCCGGAAAGTCGCCGGGAAGCTTTGTGGGAACAGTGTGCCGATGACGCTGTAGACATAGGCTACACCGGTGCCCATCGCGATCAGCGTGAACATGTTGAGATTGCGCGTGACCAGCGATTGCCAGCCGCGGACGAAGAATGGCCAGCCCGCCCACAGCACCACCGGTGTCGCAAACACGAACTGGATCCAGTTCGACAGAGTGGGGTCGACCCAGTTGTGACCGCCGACGAGATGGCCCCCCATCTCGAGGACGACCGGGGGCACGGAAAGCACCGCTCCGATCCAGAAGCGCCGGGTCATGTCGGCAAGCTCGGGGTTCGGTGGCGTATCCAGGCTTGCCACCTCCGGCTCCAACGCCATGCCGCAGATCGGGCAGCTTCCGGGTCCGACCTGACGGATCTGCGGGTGCATCGGGCAGGTATAGATCGTGCCTTTTGGCAAGGCAGCCTGAGGCACTTCGGCCTGCGGCTCTTTCTCGTCGAGATACCTTGCCGGATCGGCGGCGAATTTGCCGCGGCAGCCGGCCGAGCAGAAATGGAAGGTTTTGCCCTGATGCTCGAAAGAATGTCTTGAGCCCGCAGGGTCGACGGTCATGCCGCAGACGGGGTCCATCACTTTCGCCCCGTCGCTGGCGGGAGGCTTGTGATGCCCATGATGGTCGTGGCCAACATGTCCGCCGCAACAGGATTTTGCCGACTCCCCGGGCGCCGCCTCGGCTGCGTCTCCGCAGCTTGAATCCCTGGTGGCAGCGCTGCCCTGTGTGCTTGCGGCTTTCGTCATCGAACGCTCCGGCCCTTGAAACCTATACCCTGTAGGGGTATATAGGCGGGATGCGAAAAGACATCAAGACATCGGTGCAGAAACGTCTCGGCCGGATCGAGGGCCAGGTTCGCGGCCTATCCAAGATGGTCGATGAGGACCGCTACTGCATCGACATCGTCACGCAGATATCGGCGGTACGCGCTGCGCTGCGGCGGGTCGAGGAAGAGGTGCTGCGGGACCACGTGGCGCACTGCGTCGAGCACGCGATCTCGAGCGGCAACAAGGCCGATCAGCGCGAGAAGATCACGGAGTTGATGGCGGTGATCGGGCGATCGGACAGGTAGCTATGCCGCGATCTCGCGCGCCCTCGCGCGGCACTCGGGCATGCGCGCCTCGACATATTCGACGACCATGTAATGCTCGGACACGGTGACGCGCTCGAGCAGCGTCGAGGCGTCGTCGGTCAGCATCACTTCTGCAACCGCACGCGGCGCTTCTTGGTCAGTCTCTTCAGGAACAAGCGGCGGCGAACTGATCGTTTCGGGAAACGGTCCGAATTCGCCCGCTACCTCCGGGAGCGGCTTCTGCTTGTCGGCCCAGTGCAGGGCGGTGTAGTCGAAGCCGTGCACGATCGTGGGTTTGACGACTTCGAAATAGGGCGAGATGTCGAAATCGCGCGGCATGTAGAGCGATGAGTCGCGGATGTGCAGGATTTCGCGCTTGGCCTGCTTGGAGCCAGCGCGCGTGATCTTGGGCAGGATCGGATAGCGCACGGCGTCGAAGGCCTGCGCAATCAGCGCCGAGCAGATCATCTTGGTCGGGTCGCCGGAGCCGAGCGCGATCAGGCGCCGCCGCCAGCGCTGCGGCACCGGTAGCGGGATCAGATAGCGCATCAGGTCGAGGATGTTCTTGGTGTCGTAGCCGAAGCCGATCCGGTTGATGGCGTAGCGGCACACGGTGTTGCGGTCTTCGTAGGAGAGGCCGACCGGCCGGCATAGCCGGGTATGGTAGGCAAGATATTTCGACAGCGGCGCCGAAGTTACGCCCTCGCCGACTTCGGCCTCGATCAGGACATGCGGTTCCCCGTCGAGCTCTGCTGCGCCGTCGATCGGCCCGACATAGAGCGCTGCATGCGACCAGGTCGACTGCGTGAGATATTTGATGATGCCGGAAATGCGGCTGTTGCCTTCAACGAGGAGCACATCGCCCCGTTCGATGACGCCGCGGAGATGCTCCGGATCGCTCGGCGTGAACGGCTCGTAGCCCGGCACCTCTTTCTGCAGGTAGCCGGCGATCAGCTTGCCGATCGTATCGAGCACGACGCCCATGACGGAGTTCCCCCCACAGCCCCTTTTGCTGCTGCTTTTCCCTCTCTTAGCATGGTCAAAAGCCGTTGCAATTTGGTTCATGCATGGAAGATATCAATCATGATTGATTCACCATGACCGTTGCCGCACCGCTTCAGATGCGGCAAGGTTCGCTAACCGTTCCCCTCGTTTCGAAGCTTCCGGAAACCATGACATGACAATGACGCGGCGCGGCTTTATTTCCGCCTCCGCGGCACTTGCGGCAACCCCGGCGTTTTACCGCAGCGCGTGGGGCGCGGTGCCGGCGCCGCGTGAGGCCGATATTGTCGTGATCGGCGCCGGCGCGGCCGGCATTGCCGCAGCGCGGCGAATTGTGGCGGCCAACCGCAAGGTGATCGTGGTCGAAGCGGCGAGCGAGATCGGCGGCCGTTGCATCACCGACCTCTCGAGCTTCGGGGTGCCGTTCGATCGCGGCGCGCGCTGGCTGCACAACCCCGATAGCAATCCGATGATCCGGCTCGCGCGTAGCGCAGGGCTCGACGTCGTGGCCGCGCCGCTCGGGCAGACGATTCGCATCGGACGCCGCAACGCACGCGCTGGCGAAACCGAGGAGTTTCTGGCGGCGCTGGTGCGGGCCAACCGCGCCATCGACGACGCCTCACGTGCCAGGCTCGATGTGCCCTGCGCGGCCGCCGTGCCCAAGGATCTCGGCGACTGGGCGGGGACGGCGGAATTCGCGCTCGGCGCCAATGCCACGGGCAAGGATTTGAAGGATGTCTCGGCGATGGACAAGGGGCGCGGCGTGGACCGCAGCGCCGCGATCATCGCCTGCCGCCAGGGCCTGGGCACCTTGGTCGCAAAGCTTGGCGAGCAGCTGCCGCTGTCGTTGTCGACACCGGCAAGCCGCATCGCCTGGAGCAATCGCGACGTGACGGTCGAGACGCCGGCAGGCAAGATCGCCGCGCGCGCCGCCATCATCACCGTGTCGAGCAACGTATTGGCCGCGGGCAACATCAAATTCGCGCCCGACTTGCCGAAACGTCATCTGGATGCCGTGGCAAAACTCAGCCTCGGCAGCTACGATCACATCGCTCTGCTGCTGCCGGGCAATCCGCTGGGCCTGTCGCGCGATGACGTCATGATCGAGCAGAGCAATTCGATGCGCACCGCGCTGCTGCTCGCCAATATCGGGGGGTCGTCGCTGTGCGCGATCGACGTCGCGGGATCGTTCGGCCGCGATCTCTCGGCACAGGGCGAAGCGGCCATGGTGGCATTCGCGGTGGAGTGGATCACCAAGTTGTTCGGCAGCGACGCCGCGCGCGCGGTGAAGAAATCGAGCGCGACCCGCTGGAACGACGCGCCTTATGTGCTCGGCGCGATGTCGGCGGCGGTGCCGGGCGCGCAGCCGTCGCGAAAAATCCTCACCGAGCCGATCGGCTGCATGTTCCTTGCGGGCGAAGCCACCCACGAGATGCTGTGGGGAACGGTCGATGGCGCCTGGGAAAGCGGTGAGCGCGCGGCGGACGCGGCGCTGCGCAAGATCGGGGCATTGAAAGACACCGAACCGGCGGCGGCGGCGCCGGTAGCAAGGCAGCGTCGCCGCGCCGCGCCGGCGAGGTCGGTACCGCGAATTAATTAATCACGTTACGGCCGAGCGCCGATCTTCTTGGCCGGACGGCAAGGACAGCGTGTTCTCGCTGCGGCCTAGTGCGCAGCCTTGACTCTAATATCGCGATATGCGATATTTCTACATGAAGCCAATTGTCTTCACGGCCACGAGTACTCGTCAGTGGGCGAAGCTCTCGCCTGATGTTCGCAGTCGGATCGACAAGCGATTGACCGAGTTTGCGGCGACCGGGCACGGCGATGTGAAGCGACTCAAAGGCCGCGATGGAATGCGGCTTCGTGTCGGAGACTGGCGTGTGATCTTCTTTGAAGATCATGGAACAATCGTTGTGGCGGCGGTAGGACACCGGCGAGAGATATACGACTAAGAGGATGTCATGAGCGTTCGATTTCAGAAGACGCCACGAGGCGAAGTCGCAATTCTTCCCAGGAAAGATTACGAGCTTTTGGTCGCCAAGGCATCCGAGGCTGACGAAGATGCCGGTACCGCGCGGATTGTCGCGCGAGCGCGCAATGAGATCGCCAGCGGTGGTCCATTACTCCCGAAGGATATTGTCGATCGCCTGGCCAATGGAGAGAACTCCGTGCGAGTTCTGCGCGAGTGGCGCGACATCACTCAGGTGTATCTCTCCCTCAAGACAAATCTAAGCCAGGGTTATATTTCGGATATCGAGAACGGCCGGCGCACAGGCACGGCTGCGGCGCTTCGGCTCATCGCGAACGTGTTGAAAGTGCCGCTTGATCTGCTTGTTGAAGAGAGCTGAGCGTCAGCGGATCACACCGTCGAGAAGCGGCAAGCCGATGATCACCGCGAGCGCGATCAGCGCATAGCAGATCGCACGGAACAGCTTTTCGCTGGCGCGCCCGAACAGCGAGGCGCCGAACGCGACGCCGATGGCGTAGACCGGGCCGACCACGAGCGAAAAGCGGATCGCATCGAGGTTGATCAGCCCCGCGGAGGCATAGCTGACGGCGGAAAAGAAATCGGACGCGCCGAAAAACAACAGGATGTTGGCGCGCGCGATGGATGATGCGATCGGCCGGCCGAGCCAATAGCCGACGATCGGCGGCCCGCCGGTCTGCGCCAGCCCGCTGCAAAAGCCGGAAAGCCCGCCGACGCCGACGGAAATCGCGGCGTGGTCGTTGCCGCGATAACGCCAGCCGGACAGCAGCAGCAATAGCAGCGCGCAGACGAAGGCCGAGATGATCCAGCGCGTCGTCACCGGATCGAGCCGGCTGAGGAAATAGGTGCCGATCGGCACGCCGACCAGGGCGCCCAACACCATGACCGCGGTCGCCTTGCGATCGGCCTGCTTCCATGCGTTCGGGACCAGCGGCGCCGCGGCGACGAAATCGATCATCAGGAGCAGCGCCGCCACCAGGCGGGGCGCCGCCATGCTGCTTGCGAGCGGCATGAAGATCAGCGCCGAGCCGAAGCCGGAAAATCCGCGCGCCGTTCCCGAGACGAAGGCGATCACCCCAATCGCAATCGCGGCGTGCGTGCTGACATCCGCCGGGATCAGCCCCGACAGGTTCATGCTCTACATCTCGGAGGCATGATCTTTTCCGAAGGCCGCTTCGCACGTTTCGGCATCATGCCCGCAACACGCCGCCGGTCTTCTTGGCCACCTCGGCGACGATCTTGGTAGCGACCGCCTCGATCTCCTGGTCGGTCATGGTCTTTTCGCGCGGCTGCATCGTTACCGCAATCGCGATCGACTTCTTGCCGTCGTCGATGCCCTTGCCCTCGTAGACATCGAACACCGTGACATCCGTGATCAGCTTCTTGTCGACGGCCTGCGCCGCGCGCACGATATCGCCGGCCTTCACGGTGCGGTCGACGATGAAGGCGAAATCGCGTGACACCGGCTGGAACGACGAAAGTTCCAGCACCGGCTTGGCGCGGGTCGGCTTCTGCTTGGCAGCCGGAATCCGATCGAGGATCACCTCGAACGCGATCAAGGGGCCATCCGCCCGCAATGTCTCCAGCGCGCGCGGATGCAATTCGCCGAAATGACCGAGCACGTTCTGCGGACCAATCTGGATGGTGCCGGACCGTCCCGGATGCAGCCAGTCCGGTCCGCCGGGCACGATCTGCAGCGCCTGCATTGGCGCGCCGGCGGCGGCCAGCACCGCGAATGCATCGGCCTTGGCATCGAGCGCATCCGCTGTGGCCGAGCCGGACCAGTGCCGCCCGATGCCTTGCGACGACGCGTAGCCGTGACGAACGCCTGCTGCCGCGATCAGTTCGCCCTCGGGGCGGTCGTCCGTGAAGACCTGCCCGACCTCAAACAGTGCCAAATCCGAAAAGCCGCGGTCGATATTGGCCTGAGCCGCGGTGACGAGACCTGGCAGCAGGCTCGGCCGCATGTCGGACATATCCGCCGCGATCGGATTGGCCAACGACAGCTCGGGATGACCCCGGCGATTGGACTGCGCCTGCACCGGCGGGTCGCGGTCGAACAACTCGGCATAGGGCTTTGCGATGAACGACCAGGTCACGGCTTCGATCATGCCGCGCGCGGCGGCTGCGCGCTTGGCGCGGCGGGTCCGCAACTGGATCGGTGTCAGCACGGGCTTGCGAGCGTCCTCGCCGCGCTCGAACGGCGTCTCCGGCACCTTGTCGACGCCGACGATGCGCACGATCTCCTCGACGATATCGGCCTTGCCGTGCACATCGGAGCGCCAGGATGGGATCGCGACCTTCGCCACCGCGCCGCTGCCGGCCATCATGAAGCCGAGACGGCTGAGGATCAGCCGCATCTCGGCCATCGGCACCTCGATGCCGGCGAGCCGCTTCACCTCGGCCAGCGGAAAATCGATCACCCGGTCGTCGCCGTGGGTCTTGCCGACGACGACATTCTCCGACGGCGTGCCGCCGCAGATGTCCATCACCAGCCGGGTCGCGAGCTCCAGCCCCGGCACCATGAAAGCCGGATCGACGCCGCGCTCGAAGCGGTAGCGCGCATCCGAATGGATGCCGAGCTTGCGGCCGGTCTGCGCGATGTTGATCTCGTTCCACAGCGCCGATTCGATCAATACGTCGGTGGTATTTTCGTCGCAGCCCGACGCCTCGCCGCCCATGATGCCGGCAAGCGATTCGACGCCGTGATCGTCGGCGATGACGCAGACGCCGGCATCGAGCGTGTAGGTGCGGCCGTCGAGCGCGAGCAGCGTCTCGCCGTCGCGGGCGCGGCGCACGAGGAGATTGCCCGTCACCTTCTTGGCGTCGAACACATGCAGCGGACGGGCGCGGTCGTAGGTCATGAAGTTTGTGATATCGACCAGCGCGTTGATGGGCCGCAAGCCGATCGAGGTCAGGCGATCCTGCAGCCATTTCGGCGACGGGCCGTTCTTGACACCGCGCACCAGCCGCAGCGCAAAGCCCGGACAGAGTTTTGCGTCCTCGACCGTCACCTTTACCGGGCAGGGGAATTCGCCCTTGACCGGCTTGATCATCGGATCCTTGAACTTGCCCATGTCGGCCGCGGCCAAGTCGCGCGCGATGCCGTGCACGCCGGTACAATCCGGGCGGTTCGGGGTCAGATTGATCTCGAACATGGGATCGCCGAGCCCGGCCCATTCGACGTAGCCCTTGCCGACCGGCGCATCGGCCGGCAGCTCCATGATGCCGTCGTGATTCTCGGAAAGCTGCAGTTCAGCTTCCGAGCACAGCATGCCGCGGCTCTCGACACCGCGGATGGTGCCGATGCCGAGCGTGATGTTCTTGCCGGGAATGAAGGTGCCGGGCGCGGAGAACACGCTGATCAGGCCGGTGCGGGCGTTCGGCGCGCCGCAGACCACCTGCACCGGCGCGGCGCCGTTGCCGGTATCGACCATGCAGACGCGCAAGCGGTCGGCATTCGGATGCTGTTCGGCGGAAATCACCCGTGCGATCGTGAAGGCCTTGAGCGCCTTCGCCTTGTCCTCGAGATTCTCGACCTCAAGCCCGATCATGGTGAGCTTGTCGGCAAGCTTTTCCACGGGCTCGTCGGTGTCGAGATGTTCCTTCAGCCAGGACAGAGTGAATTTCACGAGCTCAGCCCTCCCGCCAAGGTCGGGACGTCGAGCGGCTTGAAGCCGTAGTGGGTGAGCCAGCGCACGTCGCTTTCGAACAACTGCCGCAGATCGGACATGCCGTATTTCAGCATCGCGATGCGGTCGATGCCCATGCCCCAGGCGAAGCCCTGATACTCGTCGGGATCGATGCCGCAGGCGCGCAGCACGTTCGGATGCACCATGCCGCAGCCGAGAATTTCCAGCCAGTCCTCGCCCTCGCCGAAGCGGATCTCGCCCTTGTCGCGGCTGCACTGGATGTCGGCCTCGAGCGACGGCTCGGTGAACGGGAAGAACGACGGCCGGAACCGCATGTTGATGTGGTCGACCTCGAAGAACGCCTTGCAGAACTCGTGCAGGATCCATTTGAGGTGGCCGAGATGCGATCCCTTGTCGATAACGAGGCCCTCGACCTGGTGAAACTGCGGCGTGTGGGTGGCGTCCGAATCGATGCGGTACGTGCGGCCCGGGCAGATCACACGGATCGGCGGCTTCTGGGTCAGCATCGTGCGCACCTGCACAGGAGAGGTGTGGGTGCGCAACAGCATACGCGAGCCGTCCTCCTTCGGATTGAAGAAAAACGTGTCGTGCATCTCGCGGGCCGGATGGCCTTCGGGGAAATTCAGCTTCGTAAAATTGTAGTCGTCGGTCTCGATGTCGGGTCCTTCGGCGACGGCAAACCCCATGTCGGCGAAGATCGTGGTCAGCTCGTCCATCACCTGGCTTAGCGGATGGATTCGGCCCTGTTCGGCGAGGGCCTCGCGCACAGGCAGCGTGACGTCGATGGTCTCGGAAGCAAGCCGTGCGTCGAGCGCGGCCGATTTCAGGACATCGCGGCGCGCGGTGAGCGCTTGCGTGACATTGTCCTTGGCGAGGTTGATCGCAGCACCCTGCGTCTTGCGCTCGTCGGGCGACATCTTGCCGAGGGTTGCGAGTAGCGCCGAGATCGAGCCTTTCTTGCCGAGCGCTGCGACCCTCACGGCTTCGAGGGCGGCTTCATCGCCGGCGGCGGTGATCTCTCCGAGGATTTTTTGTTCGAGCGTTGCGAGGTCGGACACGGTTTTCGTCTCTACTTGCAAAGGGCCGCCGGTTGTGGCCGCGCCAGAGGTAAAACGTCAAGCAAAAAGCCCTTAACATGCTCCTGGCGATCGGTCGTTCTTGAACCCTATTCGGTTGAACTCGTACCAAGCCAAGCAAAGAGGACGTTCGATGATCGCCAAATCCATCCTGGCCGGCATGGCTGTCATTCTTTCGCTCAGCACCGGTCCGGCGCTCGGCGCGGTCTGTCTCGATAAATCGATGACCCTCGACGAAATCGTCGACACCATCAATGCCGCGCCCGGATGCGAGCGCGCCATGAAGCTGTTCGAGGCCTGCGAATTCGGCACCAGCGGCGACCTCCACCTTGGCGCCGCCGTCGAAAAGAAATGCGAAGGCGATTTCCTGAGCCGCTTCAAGGCACCGCAAAAGCAGGCCTATCAACAAGAGATGCTGGCCTGCGACCGAAAGTACCAAAACGAGTCCGGTACCATGTATCGCTCGTTCACCGCGTTCTGCCGGGCGGAGGTCGCCCAGCGCTACTCGCGCCGGGCGCGGAAGGCCGCCCGTTAGCGCCGCGCTTACGCCGCGAGCGCAGCCTTGGCCTTCTCGGCGATCGCCTGGAAAGCCACCGGCTCGTTGATCGCGAGGTCCGACAGCACCTTGCGGTCGACCGTGATGCCCGACTTGGAAAGGCCATCGATAAACCGGCTGTAGGTCATGCCGAACGGGCGCACCGCGGCGTTGAGGCGCTGAATCCAGAGCGCGCGGAAGGTGCGCTTCTTGCGCTTGCGGTCGCGAAAAGCATATTGCCCGGCCTTGTCGACGGCGGCTTTCGCGGCGCGGATGGTGTTCTTGCGGCGGCCGGAAAATCCCTTGGCGGCCTTGTAGACTTTCTTGTGCTTGGCGTGAGAGGTCACACCGCGTTTGACGCGAGACATGACGGTTGTCCTTGATCAGATAAAGAGGTGACGGGGCGCCCGCGCGGACGCAGGCATCGGCTTTCAAGTTCGATTGCGGACGCGATCAGGCGTTCGGCAAGAAGTATTTCTTGATGTTGTCGCCGTCGGTCTTGAACAGCACGCGGGTGCCGCGGAGCTGACGGATCTGCTTCTTGGTCCGCTTGATCATGCCGTGGCGCTTGCCGCGCTGGGCATGCATCACTTTGCCGGTGGCAGTCACCTTGAAGCGCTTTTTAGCACCTGACTTGGTCTTCAGCTTGGGCATTTGGCTCTCCTAAAGGCCACAGAAAAACGCGCCCGAAGGGGCGCTTTCGCAGCTAAAATGCTCGTTAGAGCGTTGAAAGTGCTCTGGTTTTTTCACAAGGAAACAACCCGCACGGTCACCGCCACGGCAGCCCTAAATCAGCCGGGCGATGGAAGGCTGCGCTTATGGCAGAGCGGGAGCCAATTGGCAACGATGAACCGCGAAACTGTCATGCTCGACACATAACCTCACGTCCTCAACGGCAGAGCCGAAATTAGGAAGAAAATGGCGATATCAGCCCGACTGGTCGGCCTTCCGGCCGATTTCGGAAGCAAGCGCATCTTGAGATGGATCGTTGCCGCCGCCCTTCTGGGCGGGATAGGCGCGCCCGGGGCCGCCGACGCGGGCGGCGGCTATGATGGAGTGTGGAACGTCCTGATCATCACTCAGGCCGGCAATTGCGATCCCGCCTACAGCTATCCGTTTCGGGTCTCGGGCGGCCGTATCTCGACAGCGGGCGGCGCAGCAGACGTGTCGGGAAGCGTTGGCGGTGGCGGTAGTGTCGCGGTGAGGATTAGGCTCGGCGGGTCGGTCGCTACCGGCAGCGGCAGGCTCGTCGGCAGCACCGGCGCGGGCCGCTGGACCGCAAGACTTTCCGGCGGGAATTGCAGCGGCCGCTGGCAGGCAACGCGGGGCTGATGGACGATCCCTTTACCCAGAGATGTGTGGCGCCAACGAAACGGCCCGCCAGATCGTCCGGCGGGCCGCATTGCAAATTTCGCAAAATCGAACGGATGATGCGCCTCAACGCGGCGCCAGCACCATCACCACCTGGCGGCCCTCGAACCTGGCGTCCTGCTCGACCTTGGCGATCTCGGCGACGTCGGCCTTGACCTTGTCCAGCAGCTTGGTGCCGATCTCCTGGTGCGCCATTTCGCGGCCGCGATAGCGCAGGGTGATCTTGACCTTGTCGCCTTCCTCGAAGAAGCGCTGCATCGCCCGCATCTTCACATCGTAGTCGTGATCGTCGATCATCGGCCGGAGCTTGATCTCCTTGATCTCGACGACCTTCTGTTTCTTGCGGGCTTCCGCGGCTTTCTTCTGTGCTGAATATTTGAACTTCCCGTAGTCCATAATCTTGCAAACGGGAGGATTATTGTTCGGCGAAATCTCGACCAGATCCATGCCCGCTTCGGCGGCCATCTTGACTGCAACCACGGTTTCGACAACCCCGTGGTTCGTACCGTTCTGATCGATCAGCTGGATCTGCGCATTGCGGATTTCATCATTGGTGCGCGGCCCGTCTTTGGCGGCAGCGGGCGGGGCTCTATTGGGACGGCGAATGGGTATTTCTCCAAAGTTGTGAACGAAGGGCGATATTTTGAAGGAAGAAGCCTTAACGGGCAAGCAAACTCGCACCGCAATCTACGAAAACCCTCAAATGCGAGACTTTTGGGTCACGACGGCGACATAGCCACCATTCTCCTGTTCCGCAAGCGCGTGGAATGCCTTAGGCCGATTTCGGCGTCGACGATCAACCGCAGCGCTCCTTCAAACGGCATAACCAGGGTAAACGTTCCATGACTAATTCCGCGCCAGAAGAACCCGAACTGGTCTTGATCGAGGTCGGCAAAGACGATTCGGCGCGCCGGATCGCCGTGCGCGCCCGTGAGGGGTGCGTGCCCGGGCTGTTCTGGCTCGGCGGGTTCAATTCGGACATGAAAGGCACCAAGGCATTGGCGCTCGATGCCTGGGCGGCCGAGCACGGCCGTGCCAGCGCCCGGTTCGATTACTCCGGCCACGGCGAATCGGAGGGAAAGTTCGTCGACGGCACCATCGGCCGCTGGCTGGAAGACAGCGTGGCGGTGTTCGAGAAATTCTGCAGCGGACCACAGGTGGTAGTCGGTTCGTCGATGGGCGGATGGATAGCGCTATTGCTCGCGCGGGAGATTGCCAAACGTCCGCGCAACGCCTCGCTCGCCGGGCTTGTCCTGATCGCGCCTGCGCCCGATTTCACCGAGGAATTGATGTGGAAGGGCTTTTCGCCGCAGGTTCGTCACGAGATCGAGACCAAGGGCGTCTGGCTCCGCCCCTCGCAATATGGCGACGGTGCGCCCTATCCGATCACCCGGGCACTGATCGAGGAGGGCCGCAATCATCTCCTCCTTGGTAGCTCCATCGAGGTCGGCTGCCCGGTCCGCATCCTGCAGGGTGGGCAGGATCTGGATGTGCCGTGGCGGCATGCATTCACCCTGGCGCAGCGATTGCCGGCGGATGATGTGGTGCTGACCATGATCCAGGACGGCGATCATCGCCTGTCGCGGCCGCAGGATATCGCGCGGATCATCGCGGCGGTGGCGGAGATCGGGTGATTTGGAGCGCGATCCGGAAAAGTGGACGCCGGTTTTCCGAAAAGATCGCGCTCAAATAATCAAGAAGACGGCCGGGCCAGTTTCGGCATCGGCTTGCGCTGGGCGAGTGCCGCGACGGTAGCGGTGCCGATCGCGCCCTGTTCGTCATAGAGCCAGCATTCGCCGATCGCGACGCCGTCGGTTGCGTGATGGTTCACTGCCTCGAAGCCGATCCACTCCGCCACCGGCAGGCGATGTAAATAGAGCGTGACGTCGCTATTGATGAATTCGAGGCCCTGGTCGCCGGCATTGGCGAAGGGGCTGGCAAAATCGGCGGCGACCGCGGCGCGAACAAAGGGCGTCAGCGGCGCCCCCTCGACAAGATCGCGCACCTCGCCCATCCACAGCCGCCGCGGCCCGATGCTGCCCATCGCGCCGATGATCGGCCGCGTGGTCCATTTGCCGTGCAAGTTCGCCTTGGGATCGGTCGGTGGCGGAATGCTGGCCGGCGCGGGCACCTCCCAGTTCGGCGGCGACCAGACGTTGCCGTGCGGATTTTCCGTCCTGCGCAATAGCTGGCAGGACGCGCGCGCCATGGCGACGCCGCCCGAGAGAAAATCGGCTTCGATCACGCGGATGCGCAGGCCGTCGCGGACGAGCTTGGTCTTGACCTCGATCGGCGTCATGACGTTCGGCAGTCGGAACATGTCGACCGTCAATCGCGCCGGTACGAAATCATCAGCGCCGTGGCGCTGCTCGATAGCGAAGGCAAGCAGGCCGACGATGCCGCGGCCGTGCAGCGACTTCGGGTCCCACGGCCCGCTCGCGATCGCCGTCGGCATGAAGACGTCGCCGTCGCGGGTGAAGAAGGGTTGGTTGGTCATGGCGCGACCATGAAGGAATCGGCGCAATGAAATCAAGGGTGGGTTCGTGAGGCCCAGCTGTGCATCAGCCTCCCCTCGTCATCGTCCGCGAAAGCGGACGATCCAGTACGCCGAACCGTCGAAGTTCGCTTGAGGTGTCACGGAGTACTGGATGCCCCGCTTTCGCGGAGCATGACGGCGGTGTGTTGTGAGGCACACTGCCATTCTTCCCGCACGCTTTCGTCCGTCTCCCCGCTTATCGCCTTCGCCGCCAGCGCCCCAAACTCCGCACGCTCCAAGAGCTGCGACAGCGCCCAGACCGCGGCGCCGCGAACCGGCGCATTGGTGTCGGCGAGCAGGCGTTCGGCCTCGCGCGCGAGAGCGCGATTCCCGGAGTTGCCGATCGCGACCAGCACATTGCGCACGAAGCGGTCGCGGCCGATGCGCTTGACCGGTGATTTTGTAAACAGCGCGCGAAACGCGGCATCGTCGAGCCGCGAAAGTTCGGCGAGATCGGGCGCCCGCAATGCGTCGCGCGCCGCGAGCCTTGCCTCCCGCCCGGCTTGCGCGAACTTGTTCCAGGGGCAGACCGCGAGGCAATCATCGCAGCCATAGATGCGGTTGCCGATCGCTTGGCGAAACTCGCGCGGGATAGGCCCCTTGTTCTCGATGGTGAGGTAGGAAATGCAGCGCCGCGCGTCGAGCTTGTAGGGCGCGGGGAACGCCGCCGTCGGGCAGATATCGAGACAGGCCTGGCAGGAGCCGCAATGATCGCTCTCGGCGTCGTCGCGCGGCAGTTCGAGCGTGGTGAAGATCGCGCCGAGAAACAGCCACGAGCCGAACTGGCGCGAGACGAGGTTGGTATGCTTGCCCTGCCAGCCGACGCCCGCGGCCTGCGCCAGCGGCTTTTCCATCACGGCTGCGGTATCGACGAAAACCTTGACCTCGCAAGGCGCGGCCGCCACCAGCCAGCGCGCGAGCGTCTTCAGATGCTTCTTGATCAGGTCGTGATAATCGTCGCCTTGCGCATAGACCGAGATCGCGCCTTTCGCCCGCTCCTGCAGAATCGCCAGCGGATCATCCTCAGGCCCATAGTTGACCCCCAGCATGATCACCGAGTGCACGTCGGCCCACAGTCCGCGCGGGTCGGTGCGGCGCTCGGGATTTCGCGCGAGCCAATCCATGTCGCCATGCGCACCGGACTCGACGAAATCGCGGAAATGCTTGGCGGCTTGCGCGATGGCATCCGGCGCCGTGACGCCGATGCAATCGAAGCCGAGCGCGCGGGCTTCTCCGGAAAGCGCGGTCTTCAGATCGCGGGGCGAGAGGCGAACGGATTGATTCAGAAATCGAGGTCCACATAGGTCGACGACGCCGGCACGCCCGCCAGCCATTCGCTGAGCAGCGGGCGGAACGACGGGCGGGATTTTACCCGCGCGTACCACGCCTTTGCCGCGTCGTCCTCGGTCCATGGCACGTCGCCCAGATAATCGATCGCCGAAAGATGCGCCGCGGCGGCGAGGTCCGCGTAGGTCAGGCGGTCGCCGGCGAGGTAGTTCCGCTTCTGCGCCAGCCAGCCGATATAGGCCAGATGATAGCGCACATTGGTCCTCGCCGCTCGAATCACGTCCGATGCCGGTGCGCCGCCGCCGTCCCCCTCGCTCATGAAGCGCTTGTAGATGCGCTCGGTGACCAGGGGATTGGAGGCCTCCTCGAAGAATTTCTCGTTGAACCACGCCATCAGCCGCCGCACTTCGATGCGCTCGCCCATGGTGGCCGGCAACAGCCGGCGATCGCCCATTTCGGCACCGAGGGTCTCGTCGACATATTCGGCGATGATGGCGGCGCCGGGAATCGCAGGCTGGCCTTCGACGAACAGCACCGGCGTGGTAGCGGCCGGATTGAGCGCCAGAAAACCCTCGCGCCGCTCCCAGGCCCGCTCTTCCACCAGCCGCAGCTCGAGGCCGTATTCACCCAGCGCCAGGCGGATGAAGCGCGAATGCGGACAGAAGGGATGATGGAATAGCGTGAACATGCAGCCTTTGAATATGTCGCGGCGCTTAAGAAAGACTCAACCACCCGAAGCGGCGCCAAACTAGCTCAGCATACACCCGAGGCAACCTTAGTTTTCGTATTTTACCGATTGCGGCGGGGGAACGAATAGGCGAGAAGAACCCCGCTTTTGGGCCGGAATCGATCATCATCATAACGGACTGGATCATGATGTCAGATACCTTGCGGGCGGTGATTCTCGGCATTATCGAGGGTGTCACGGAATTTCTGCCTGTTTCCTCGACCGGGCATCTGTTGCTGGTGGGGCATTTCTTCGGTCTCGACGAAGATAACTTCTGGAAGAGTTTCGACATCCTGATTCAACTCGGCGCCATCCTCGCCATTGTGGTGATCTATTTCGCAAAACTGTGGCGGATTGCGATCGGCATGTTCACCAATCCGGATGACCGGCGCTTCGTCATTGGCCTACTTGTGGCGTTCCTGCCCGCGGCGGTGATCGGGGCGGCATTGGGGGGCGTCATCAAGGCCCATCTGTTCAGTCCCTGGGTGGTCTGCTTCTCCTTGATCGTCGGGGGCGCTATTCTGTTATGGGTCGATCAGCTCGATCACAAACCGCACGAACACGACGCCACGAAATTTCCGCTGCTGATGTATCTGTGGATCGGGATCGCGCAGTGTCTGGCGATGATTCCCGGCGTGTCGCGTTCGGGCGCCAGCATCGTGGCGGCGATGCTGCTCGGCGCCGACAAGCGTTCCGCGGCGGAGTTCTCGTTCTTTCTGGCGATCCCGACCATGGTCGGCGCCTTCGCCTATGATTTCTACAAGAGCCGCGCCGAGATGACGACCGATCATGTCGGCATCATCGCCATCGGCTTCGTGGTTTCGTTCATCACCGCACTGATCGTGGTGAAGACATTCCTGCAATACGTGACCCGCCACGGTTTCCAACTATTTGCGTGGTGGCGTGTGATCGTCGGCACGATCGGCCTGATCGCGCTGGCGATGGGGCGATAAGTACGCGTTACGCGCTCTTGCGCTGAAACTGACCGGCCGCGCGGAAGCGCCAGAGATACTGCGGCGCGATCGCTTCCAGCGAATCCGGCGTGACGCCGAGCCCCTCGAGCGTCAGGCCTGCGGCTTTCGCGGCATCGGAAACCACGTTGTCGGCGCGCAGCAGCTCGACCTGGTCCGGCGTCAGCTTCATCGCGCCCGGCGCGAATTGCAGGAACATCGATTGCAGTTTGGCAAGTCCGAACGGCAGCGAAATCAGCATGCGCTTGCGCTCGGTGATCGAAAGAATGATCTCCATGATCTCGCGCATGGTCAGCACTTCGGGGCCGCCGAGCTCGTAAATGGCGCCGGGCTTGGCCTTGCCGTCAACCGCATCCGCGACTGCGGTCGCGACATCGCCGACATAGGCCGGCTGCAGCCTGGTCAGGCCGCCACCGATCAGGGGCAGCGCCGGCGACATCCTGGCCAGCGCCGCGAATCGGTTGGTGAATTGGTCTTCCGGCCCGAATACGACCGAGGGGCGCATGATGGTGGCGGAAGGGATCGCCGAGAACACCGCCTTTTCGCCGGCGGCCTTGGCCCGGGCATAACGCGCGGGCGAATTCTCGTCGGCGCCGATGGCCGAGACATGCACCATCCTGGCGCCGGCGGTGGCGGCTGCCTTGGCCACCGCTCCGGCGCCCAAGGCCTGCACCGCATCGAAGGTCTGCGCCCCGCTCTCGGCCAAAATGCCGACCAGGTTGATGGCGACATGCGAATCGCGCATCGCCGCCTCCACGGACGAGGGGAAGCGCAGGTTCGCCTGCACCGCGTGGATCTGGCCGACCCGACCGAGCGGTTGCAGATGACCGGCAAGTTCCGGCCGCCGTACCGCGACCCGGATCCGGTATTCGCGTTTGGCAAGCGCGCGGACCACGCTGCGGCCGAGGAAACCCGATCCGCCGAAAACCGTCACCAGCGTATCCAGATTCGATGCCATGGCGTCAGTTTCCCGGAGTCAAAACAAGATCAAAGGAGAGATGCAGGAGTATTTGTAGCCCGATTTAGCGGATTCGCGATACGCCATCACCTGTCGCCTGTACAGTCTATTTGGTCCGCACTTCGCCAATTTGACAAGCGCGCGACCGATCCGTAGTAACCGGCCCGGGCCCAGGTGGCGGAATTGGTAGACGCGCTGGCTTCAGGTGCCAGTGGCTTAACGGCCGTGAAGGTTCGAGTCCTTTCCTGGGCACCATTTGCCCAAGCCCGAATTGTCGCGATGCAGTTCGCTCCGCGCCGGGGGCCGCTGATTTGCTTTCGGGCTCGTCGCGCGGAAGATGGGTTTTGCACGGACGTTTTTGGGTGCGGCGCCCGCGCCACGCCCGCGAACGGCGATCAAGCTAGCCCGATGTATCGGAGTCGGAGCCACCGTGCCGGTGTCCATCCGGCCCGCGGCGGAATACGCCGTAATTGCTGGACTTGATGCCGGAGCCGCCATCGACAGCGAGACCGGTCAGTTCCGGTTTCAAAAGCTCGCGCACGGCTGCCGCCCGGGTCGGCATCCGGTGTTTGAAACGAAAGTCATCGAGCGCCGCGTGCCAACTCGACTGCGGTTCCGCCAAAGGAGGCAAGTTAGTAATATACATAAATAAAAACAATAACTTAGGTGTTGATTTTATTCTCATGGAGGAGCATGCTTCCATGGTGGAGAACCGCCCATGACAGACGATATCAAGCTGCCCCGGAGGCTTTCCGACGAGCCGAACGCGCCAAAACCCCGCCGTCCGAGCCACCAGAAGGTCGTCGAAGATCTGGAGCGCTGGGCCAACAGTTCCGGGCTTCAGCCGCCGACAATGCCCGATGCCAAAAGCGCCTGATCCCATTCGAATCGCGGCCGGCAAGGCCGAGGCCGCGTTCAATCCTTGTCGCTCGAGCCGCGCAACAGGAGCGTCATAGCTCGCTCGGCGCGACGGAGCGGCTCGGTGCTGCGATAGGTCCGCGCCAGCAAGAGCGCGCCCTCGAGTTGGCTCAGAACCATGGTGGCGGTCAGATCCGCATCGCCCGCCGCCATCCCGAAGCGGAACAGCCCGCGTTTGATCTCTAGCTCCCATTTCTGGAATGCGGCGCGGCTGGCCGCACCAAGGACTGCGGATTGCGCCGCCGTTTCCAGCGCCGTGGTCGCGATCGGACAGCCGTCCCTGTAATCGGAGCGCTCAAGGTCCGCCGCCATGCTGCGCACGATCCGCACCAGAAAGACTTCGGCATTCTCCGAGGCTTCCGCGGCCCGCGCGATGCCCTGCCGTACCGCCTCGCCGGCCAAGGTCAGCGCAGTCTCGCCGATCTGTTCCTTGCCCCTTGGAAAATGAAAATACAGCGATCCGCGCGGCGAGCCTCCGGCCGCCAGGATGTCGTGCAGCGCGGTTCCGTGATAGCCCTGCTGGCGAAACAGCCTGGTCGCCGCTGCCAGCGTTTTCCCTTTGGAATCAGTGCCTTTTGCCATGTCCAAAATTATCAGTTGAAAATCTGTATGTCGACCGGCATAATATGTCGGACGGTATACATAGTGATGTTGCCGGCTATATTCGCGGTTCGGAGGTCGGCATGCAGAAGGCCCTGGATATTGCGGCGGTCGTGCTCGCCGCGCTGTTGGTGGTCGGCCTCGCTGTCGTTTCGGTTCGCGGCCTGATCGATCCGCAACAGGCTTCGCTGAGGTTTGGTTTGCCGGTGTCGGATGCCGCAGGAGCGCTGTTCTATCGTGTGTACCTGTCGCGCAATCTCGTTATCGTGGCTGCAAGCGCGGTCTTCCTGATCAGGCGCCAATGGACGCCGCTGGCCGTCCTGCTGACGGCGGCCGCGGTGCTGCCGGTGTTCGACATGACCGTGCTGACGTTCGACGGCGTGACGCCGCCCGCATTTCACAAGCTCGCGCTCGCGCTGCTCGCAATTGCCGCCGCGCTGCTCTGGCGCCTTTCGCACGTCAGCAAATCCTGACTGAACCGTTCACGGAGGAAGCCATGGCCGATCTGACCGAACAACAAGCCCGGACCCTGATCGCGCCCTGGTACAGCCTGTTCAACATCGCGAGCCGCGGCGACGTCCGGACGGTTCAGGAGGCGGTACTGACCGAGGATTACGAATCCTGCGCCGGCTATCTACCGGGCGAATGCTGGGGCCGCGAGACCTCGATCAAGGTGGTCTCGGGCTTCGCGGGCACCATCCCGGACATGAAATTCGAGATCAGGGAAGTGCTGGTCGCCGGCGATCGCGTGATCGTCCGCGGCGAGGTCACCGGCACGCCGTCGGGCGAATTGTTCGGCGTGCCGCACTCAGGCAAAAGCTTTCGAATCATGGCCGTCGACATCCAGACCATCCGCGACGGCAGGATCGCCAAGACCTACCACATGGAAAATTGGTTGAGCGCGATCGGTCAGCTCCGCGCGACATAGCGGCCCAAACGGAGCTTCCGATCGTTGTTTTGACGCGATTTGCGCCGGAAAAGGCCGTTCCCGGCGCTCGCCTCTTGCAGCGTTGGGCGCTAGGTTGGTCTCACGTCGAATCGACCAGAGGCCCCAAGTTTATGACCGTACGCCTGCACCGCGGCGACCTGCCGGATCTCACCCGCTACAATGGTTCAGTGGCAATCGATACCGAGACGATGGGGCTTCACCCGCATCGCGACCGGCTGTGCGTGGTGCAGCTTTCGAGCGGGGACGGCAGCGCGGACGTGGTGCAGATACCCCAGGGTCACAGCGATGCGCCGCACCTGAAGGCGCTGTTGGCCGATCCGAAAATCACCAAGATCTTTCACTTCGCCCGGTTCGACATCGCGGTGCTCTACCATGCCTTCGGCGTCATGCCGCAGCCGGTGTACTGCACCAAGATCGCCTCACGGCTGTCGCGTACCTACACCGATCGCCATGGTCTCAAGGATCTGGTGCGCGAGGTGCTCAATATCGACATGTCAAAGCAGCAGCAATCGAGCGACTGGGGCTCGCAATCCCTCAGCGAGGCGCAGCTAGCCTATGCGGCCTCCGACGTGTTGCATCTGCACTCGCTGCGCGAGCGGCTCGATGCGATGCTGGCGCGTGAAGGCCGCCTGGAGCTGGCGCAGTCCTGCTTCGAGTTCCTGCCCACACGGGTCAAGCTCGACCTGCAGGGCTGGGAGGCCGAGGACATCTTCGCGCATTCGTGAGAAGCGCCCCGGCGCGGCTGCTCCGGCCTCCAAATCAGACGATTTCAGTCGGTCGCGGTAGGGCTGGCGACCCGCCGGCAACGTTGCACTGCGTCCGGGACATGTTTCGGTCACACTCGTGATGAGTGTCCGGGCTGCGTTATCCGGCAAAGCGGGATAGACTAGCGCGTGATCCTTAGCGCTTCGGAGCAGCGGTGAACTCGGTTCAGAACCCAGCCTATCAGGCTAGTCTCGAGGCGCGCTTTGCGATCGCCGCGCGCCATAGCCGAATGGTGCGGATGCTGCGCGTCGCGGTCCCCGCGGCCGTGATCGTGGCGATGGCCACGATCATCGGCATATCGATCTTCAATCCGTTCCGGATGCTGATGCCCAAGCTGCCGCTCGATGTCGGAAACCTAGTCGTCTCCGGCACCAAGATCACCATGGAAGCGCCGCATCTGTCGGGCTACACGCCCGACCAGCGGCCGTACGAAATGTGGGCGAAGACCGCGACCCAGGACTTGACCGACCCGGACCATGTCGAGCTCAAGACGCTGCGCGCCAAGATCCTGATGGAAGATCGCTCGACCGTGACCCTGGATGCCCGCACCGGTATGTTCGACAACAAGCTGCAGACGCTGGACCTGCACAAGGACATCTTCATGCAGACCACGACCGGCTATGAAGCGCGTCTCAGCCAGGCCTTTGTCGATATGGGCAAGGGCACGGTCACGTCCGATGAACACGTCGACGTCAAACTGACCAACGGAACCTTGTCCTCCGACCGGCTGCGGATTATCGGGGGCGGCGAGGTCGTGCTGTTCGAGGGCAATGTCGTGATGCATCTGGACCATTTTGACGCCGCCGATCCGTCCGCGCAGTCCGAGAGCGCACCCGCAGAACCCGCTCCGCCTGCCAGGGCGCTGCATGCCGCCAAATCGGCCAACTCAAAGTGATCGCCATGGCGAATCTTTCTCGAGATCGTAGTCAGACGTGGCGCATCGCATACGGCGTCGCCGCGATCGCGTTTGCGGCCGCCTTCGGCACGGCCTTCCCTGCCACCGCGCAGAGCTCGGCGCAGAACGTGCCCAATGCGATGCAGGGGTTCTCGCAGAACCGGGACCAGCCGATCCAGATCGAAGCTGCGACGCTCGAGATGCGCGACAAGAAGAAGGAAGCGACCTTCTCCGGCAATGTGAAGGTGGTGCAAGGCGACACCACCATGACGTCGAAAAAGCTGGTGGTGTTCTACGAATCGAGTCAAGCGGCTGGCGCGCCGCCGCCTGCCAACGCGAAGGGCGCGGCCAAATCGGCGCCGTTGCAATCCGCGACCCCCGGTCCGGGCGGCAGCTCGTCGATCAAGCGGCTGGAGGCGCGCGGCGATGTGCGCGTGACCCAGAAAGATCAGGTCGTGACCGGGGAATCGGCCGTCTTCGACACCAAGACCAATCTCGTCACCATGCTGGGTGGTGTGGTCCTGACCCAGGGCCAGAATGTGCTGCGCGGCGACCGGCTGCTGGTGGACATGACGACCGGGGTGTCGCGGGTCGAATCCGATAGCGGGCGGGTCCAGGGCCTGTTCATTTCATCCGGCCAGACCGGAGGGCCGATGGTCCCGGCCGCATCGCCTAGCCCGACACCAGCGGTGCCCGGTACAAAAAAATAAAATGCATCAGTCACTTGTACGCTAGGCTGATGGGGCCAGGTTGAACACTGCCGCGCTAGCCTGTATTTAGGCTGTGCCGGCCTTTTATCGAGGGTGTTCCGCTGGGCAAGGCGCAACTGCTGCTTCATGCTGAGCACACGAATCGAATCTCCCGCGGAAGGGCCGCGGGAGGACCTCAGATAAGGTTTTGGCGTAGCGGGGATGGTGGATTTACTCGGCATGTTCCGTCGGCGCCCCGCCAAGCGTGGCCGGGCGGGCTTTGCGCGCTCGGGCGAGGACATCACCGCGCTCGGCGGCTCCTTTGGCAACATGCTGCGCAATCCGGTGCGCGATGCGCCGCCGATCGCGCGCGAGGCGCCGATGTCGAGCCTGGACTTGCCCCGCTCTCCGCAGCCTCCCGAGCCGCCTCGCGGGCCGCGCGCTCGCCCCCGGCCAGCCAAGCCCGCGGCCAAGTCCAATGGCGGCGCCGGGCCGCAATTGCTGCGGCGGCCGGGCTTTCTGGCTGTGCATAGCGTGGAAAAGAGTTTCGGTACCCGCCAGGTCGTGCGCGGGGTCAGCATCTATGTCCGCCGCGGCGAAGCGGTAGGCCTGCTCGGCCCGAACGGCGCCGGAAAGACCACGGTGTTCTACATGATCACCGGCCTGATCAAGGCCGATCGCGGCGCCATCGAGCTCGACGGCCACGACGTCACCCAATTGCCGATGTATCAGCGCGCGCGGCTTGGCATCGGCTATTTGCCGCAGGAAGCCTCGATCTTTCGCGGGCTGACGGTGGAGCAGAATATCCGCGCCGTGCTCGAGGTGGTCGAGCCCTCGAAGCGAAAACGCGAGGCCGAACTCAATTCGCTGCTCGACGAATTCAACATCACCCGGCTGCGCAAGACGCCCTCGATCGCGCTCTCGGGCGGCGAGCGGCGGCGTGTCGAAATCGCGCGCGCGCTGGCGACCCGCCCCAACTACATGCTGCTCGACGAGCCCTTCGCCGGCATCGATCCGATCGCGGTCGGCGACATTCAGGATCTGGTCCGCCATCTCACCAATCGCGGCATCGGTGTCTTGATCACCGACCACAACGTGCGGGAAACGCTCGGACTGACCGACCGCGCCTATATCGTCTATGCCGGGGAGATCTTGACGGAGGGTAGTCCAGACGAGATCGTCAGCGATCCGGACGTACGCCGCCTTTACCTTGGTGAGGAATTCCGCCTGTAATTAATTTTTCCGATCCGTCAAGCCGTGTACATCGGCCTCGGACTAGGGTAAGCAAGAATCGGACCAGTTTTCACGGATCGATCTTGCCTCCATGGCGCTGACGCAGAGATTAGAGTTCCGCCAGTCCCAGTCACTGGTGATGACGCCGCAGCTGATGCAGGCGATCAAGCTGCTTCAGTTGTCGAATCTCGACCTGTCGGCCTTCGTGGAAGAGGAACTTGAGCGCAACCCACTGCTCGAGCGAGCCAGCGATACCGGCGAGCCCTCGGTTGCGGGCGAACCGCCCCCCGAGCGGGCCGAATTCTCCGATTCCGACGAGTCCGGCAGCACTTATGGTGAGGACTCAGGGTCGTCTCATTCCGAGATTGCAAACGGCGCCGCCGACGCCTTCGAGCCGGCCCAGGAAGACTGGATGAGCCGCGAGCTCGGCAGCCGCGCCGAGATTGAGCAGACGCTGGACACCGGGCTCGACAACGTATTTTCGGAGGAACCGGCCGAGGCCGCCGCCCGCAACGCGCAGGACGCGGCGCCGACCGCTTATACCGAATGGGGCGGCGGCGCCTCCAACGACGAGGACTATAATCTAGAGGCCTTTGTCGCGGCCGAAGTGACCCTCGGTGGTCATCTCGCCGAACAATTGGCGGTGGCATTCACCGAGCCGGCGCAGCGGATGATCGGTCAATATCTGATCGACCTCGTCGACGAGGCCGGTTACCTGCCGACGGATCTCGGGCAGGCCGCCGAACGGCTCGGCGCCTCGCAAGGCGACGTCGAGGGCGTACTCGCGGTGTTGCAAAAGTTCGATCCGCCGGGCGTCTGCGCGCGGAATTTGAGCGAGTGCCTGGCGATCCAGTTGCGCGAGTTGAACCGCTATGATCCAGCGATGCAGGCCCTCGTCGAGCATCTCGATCTCCTGGCCAAGCGAGATATTGGGGGCCTGCGCAAGTTCTGCGGCGTCGATGACGAGGACATCATCGACATGATCGGCGAAATCCGCCGCCTCGATCCGAAGCCGGGCCTGAAATTCGGCGCGGCACGGATGCAAACCATGGTGCCGGACGTCTATGTTCGTCCGGGACCCGACGGCGGCTGGCACGTCGAACTCAACAGCGACACCTTGCCGCGCGTGCTGGTCAACCAGACCTACTACACCGAGCTGTCGAAGACGATCCGCAAGGATGGCGACAAATCCTATTTCACCGACTGCCTGCAGAACGCGACCTGGCTGGTGCGCGCGCTGGACCAGCGCGCCCGCACCATCTTGAAAGTCGCGGCCGAGATCGTGCGGCAGCAGGATGGCTTCTTCACCCACGGCGTCGCGCATTTGCGGCCGCTGAACCTCAAGGCGGTCGCCGACGCGATCCAGATGCATGAATCGACGGTGTCGCGGGTGACCGCCAACAAGTACATGGCGACCAATCGCGGCACGTTCGAATTGAAATATTTCTTCACCGCCTCGATTGCGTCCGCCGACGGCGGGGAAGCGCATTCGGCGGAAGCGGTCCGCCACCACATCAAGCAGTTGATCGATGCGGAGAACCCCAACGCGATCCTCTCCGACGACACCATCGTGGAACGACTGCGCGAATCCGGTATTGATATCGCTCGCCGCACGGTCGCGAAATACCGCGAGGCGATGCGGATTCCGTCATCCGTGCAGCGTCGCCGCGACAAGCAGAGCGCGTTGGCGTTGTCGATCTGAAGTTCCTGGTCGATCGGAAGTTCCGGCTGAAGTTTTCCTTGCGTGCCGACATGACTCCCCTGTCGATTGCGTCGGCTTCAAATCACGATAATGTTGGTTCCCCCTCAAGCTTGATCCATTCGAGGCACCTCATGACCCTCCGGATTTCGGGAAAAAGCATCAGCGTCGGCGAAGCGCTGCGCGGGCGCGTCAGCGAGCGCACCGAGGAGGTCTTGCGCAAATATTTCGACGGCAACTATTCCGGCCACATCACGCTGAGCAAGGACGGCTTCGGCTTCCGCACCGATTGCGCGCTGCATCTGGATTCCGGGATCACGCTGGAGGCTGAGGCCAACGCCGCCGACGCCTATGCCAGCGCCGACCAGGCGCTCTTGATGATCGAAAAACGCCTGCGCCGCTACAAGAGCCGCCTGAAGGATCGCTCCGCCCGCAAGTCCCACGCGGCCTCCGCGGCGCTGGCGGAGATCGGCGCACCGACGCTGGACGCGCCGAGCTATGTGATCGAGGCCCCCAGCGAAGGCGATGAGGAGGTTACCGGCTATAACCCCGTCATCATCGCGGAGGCGACTACCTCCTTGAAGCGGCTTTCGGTCAGCGAGGCCGTGATGGAATTGGATCTGACAGGCGCCGCCTGCCTGGTTTTCCAGCACGGATCGAGCGGCCGGGTGAACATCATCTACCGGCGGACGGACGGCAATGTCGGCTGGGTCGATCCCCCCGCGGTCAAATCATGAAGCAAGCGTCGATCGGACGGTTTTTCGGGCCTTTTTGGATGACATTTCCATCGTCCAATGTTTTTAAGGATAGCTTGCATGAACGGCTTCGCGGCAGTTGGCACAGCCGTTGCGTTGGAGTAGAAGCCCCCAAATCAGGACAGGGGCGCAAGCCCGCCTCCCGCCTCATCTTCTTGACGCCGGGCCGGCAAGGCCTATTTCAGCAACCTGACGGTTCAATCACACCTCGGAATGCCCCATGACGATTACCGATCTGGTCGCACCTGAGGCGATTCTCCCGGCATTGAAAGTCAACAGCAAGAAGCAGGCGCTGCAGGAACTGGCAGCGAAGGCGGCTGAGCTGACCGGGCAGAACGAGCGGACCGTTTTCGAAGTTCTGTTGCAGCGCGAGAAGCTCGGAACCACGGCCGTCGGCTATGGCGTCGCCATCCCGCACGGCAAGCTGCCGAAGCTGGAAAAGATTTTTGGCCTGTTCGCTCGCCTGGAACGGCCGATCGATTTCGAGGCCATGGACGGCCAGCCGGTCGATCTGGTGTTTCTGCTGCTGGCCCCGGAGGGTGCCGGCGCCGATCACCTGAAGGCACTGGCGCGAATCGCGCGGCTGTTGCGCGACCAGGATATCGCCAAGAAGCTGCGTGCCTCCCGCGACGCCCAGGCGATCTATTCGGTGCTGGCGCTACCGCCCGCGACTGCGGCGTAGCAAGCGTAAGCCGGGCCTTGGCCCGGCGATCATTCCCTGATGTTTTTCTGGAAGAGCGATGAATATGCGGGCCGAACCCGCGCATGGCATCGTCGCCGGAAACTATGCCCACAAAGCGCCGCGAAGCCGGCGTCAAGACGCCGGCGCACGGCTCGCGTGTCAGTGCACGCTGACGGCCTGCAGTTCGTTGCTCCAGGCGTTGGCGATCGCGGCTTCCCGGCTATCGGTCAGCATGATCGGCGTACCGTCGGCGGCATGGAGCGCAAACAGCTTCAGTCCGGGCGCGATCTTCGGCGCCTGCGGAAACAGCCCTGGCACGTCCTCGGAACGCACCTGCTTCACATAGGCGATATGGCCTTCGCCGAGATGGGCCAGCGCCTCCAGCGAGACGCGCGGTTCCGACGCAACATTACCTTCAGTCATGGTCTCGACTCCTTCTGAGCCTAAGCGGTCGAGTCCGCTACTCGTTCCATTATTCGTGTTCATTGATAGCGATTGTCTTAACGATCTTCTCCGGTTCAGGCCGGGCAAGATCGATCGACAACAGCCCGTTCCTCAGATCCGCGCCCAGCACCTGCATCCCCTCCGCCAGCACGAACGTGCGCTGGAAGTGGCGCGCGGCGATGCCGCGATGGATGTATTGCCGGGCCTTCTCCTCCTGTTGGCGGCCCCGGATCACGAGCTGGTTTTCCTCAATGGTTACATCGAGTTGGTCGCGGGTAAAGCCTGCCACCGCCAGAGTGATTCGCAACCGTTCGGGCTGGCCGTTGGCACGGTCGCACCTCTCGATATTGTACGGAGGATAACCGTCGGCGCCCTTGACGACGCGATCGAGCACACGCTCGATCTCGTCAAATCCCAAAAGGAACGGACTGGAGAGCGAAGGAACACGAGACATAGTTTACAAAGTCCTCTCGAAGCGACTTTGACGTTTCAGGGCCCTTGCGGCACCCCTTGGCGACCAATATGGGCACGATCTCAGGGGGTTCAAGCACCTCGGGAACCCGGCCGGAGACGTGTCAACAGCTAAAGCTCGATCCGCTTGCGGCCGTCGGTGCTGAACAGATGCAGCTTTTCGCGCGGCGCCGCGGCGCGGATCCGCTCCCCGATCGCGGGCCCGCTCTGGCCGGGAATCCGGACCAGGATTTCGCCCGGCGGCAATTCGCCGGGCTTGGCGCTGATGGCGGGCGTGCCGTCCCCTCGCGCCCGCAGGCCATAAATGTAGGTCTCCGCCCCCACCCGTTCGATCGCTTCGACCGTCAGGTCCATGGCGATGCCGCCGTCGGGCGCTGATCCGTTCGCCATGTGAAAATCTTCGGGGCGGATTCCAAGGATGCCGTCGGCGTTCGCCGTCTGAATCTTGATGTCTGAGTCGCGCAGCGCAATCAGGTTCATCGGCGGCGCGCCGATGAAGGAGGCGACGAACGTCGTTGCCGGCTTCTGGTAGATATCGAGCGGATTGCCGATCTGCTCGACCTGGCCGCCATTCATCACGACAAGAATATCGGCGAGCGTCATCGCCTCGAGCTGGTCGTGGGTGACGTAGATCGACGTCGTGTTCAGCCGTCGCTGCAATTTGCGGATCTCGACCCGCATCGCGATTCTCAGTTTGGCGTCGAGATTGGACAGCGGCTCGTCGAACAGGAACACTTTCGGCTGCCGCACGATGGCGCGTCCCATCGCGACGCGCTGGCGCTGGCCGCCCGACAATTGCCCCGGCTTGCGATCGAGCATGGCGCCAAGCTCGAGGATGCGCGCGGCTTCCTGGACGCGGGTCTCGATCTCCGGCTTGGGCATGCCGCGGTTGCGCAGGCCATAGGCCATGTTGTTGTAGACGCTCATATGCGGATAGAGCGCGTAATTCTGGAATACCATGGCGATGTCGCGATCGGCCGGCTCGACCTGGTTGACCAGGCGTCCGCCGATCTCGATCTCGCCGCCGGTGACGGTCTCGAGGCCTGCGACCATGCGCAGCAGCGTGGATTTGCCGCAGCCGGAGGGGCCGACCAGCACGCAGAACTGGCCGTCGCCGACCTCGACATTGACGCCTTTGATGGCCTCGAACCCGTTCGGGTAGGCCTTGCGGACGTTATGCAGCGTTACGTTAGCCATGGGGACTCCAAGCGAATAGCGAATAGGGAGTAGCGAGTAGGGAAGAACGAGGCTGCGAACGCCGAGCCGCGCCTCTATTCGCCACTCGCCATTCGCTATTCGCTCTTCTCATTTTTCCGTCTCGATCAGGCCCTTGACGAAGAGGCGTTGCATCAGAACGACGACGGCGACCGGCGGCAGCATGGCAAGCACGGCGGTGGCCATCGCCACCGACCATTCGGTCAAGGCGTCATGCACGTCGATGATCTTCTTGATGCCGATGACGATGGTTTGCATGTCGTCGCGCGTCGTGATCAACAGCGGCCAGAGATACTGATTCCAGCCGTAGATGAACAGGATCACGAACAGGGCCGCGATGTTGGTCACCGACAACGGCAATAGCGTATCGAAGAAGAACCGGATCGGTCCGGCGCCGTCCATCTTCGAGGCCTCGACCAATTCCTTCGGGACGGTCATGAAGAACTGCCGGAACAACAGCGTCGCGGTCGCCGACGCGATCAGGGGCAGGATCAGCCCGGCATAGGAATCCAGCATGTGCAGGTCGGAGGTGATCTTGTAGGTCGGATAGATGCGCACCTCGACCGGCAGCATCAGCGTGATGAAGATGGTCCAGAACGCGGTCATCCGGAACGGGAAGGCGAAGAACACGATCGCATAGGCCGAGATGATCGAGATCGCGATTTTTCCGATCGCAATTCCGAGCGCCATCACCAGGCTCGCCATCATCATGCCGCCGACCGGCTGGCGCGTCGTCTTCCCGGTGCCGGAGACGATGGTGTTCCAGTAGGTTTCGAGCGCGTGGGTGCCGGGATAGAGCGGCATCTGGCCGTTGGCGATGACGGAATTGTCGTGGGTCGAGGCGACGATCGCAAGATAGACCGGAAAGGCGACGACGAGGACGCCGGTCAGCAGCACCAGGTGGGGTAACAGGTTTCCAAATCGGCGATGTTCGATCATGGCGTTCAGTAATGAACCTTCTTTTCGACGTAGCGAAACTGGAATGCGGTGAGCAGGACCACGATCACCATCAGGATTACCGACTGCGCCGCCGAGCCGCCGAGATCGGCGCCGACCTTGCCGTCCTGGAACACCTTGTAGACCAGCGTTTGCGTGGCGCCGTTGGGGCCGCCGCCGGTCGCGGTGTCGATGATGCCGAGGGTGTTGAAGAAGACGTAGGTGATGTTGACGATGATCAGGAAAAAGGTCGTCGGCGACAACAGCGGGAAGACGATGGTCCAGAACCGCCGCATCGGCCGCGCGCCGTCGATCGCGGCGGCCTCGATCACGCTCTTCGGGATCGCCTGCAGGCCTGCGAGGAAGAAGAGAAAATTGTAGCTGATCTGATTCCACACCGCGACGATGACGACCAAGATCATCGCTTGCGTGCCGTTCAGCACCGGATTCCAGTCGACGCCGTTGCGTTGTAACGCGCGGGCGATCATGCCAAGCCCCGGCTGGAACATGAAGATGAAGAGCACGCTGGCGACCGCCGGTGCCACCGCATAGGGGATGATGAGGAAGGTCCGGTAGATCTGGACGCCTCGGATGTTGCGGTTGGCCATCACCGCCAGCAACAGCCCGATCGAGAGCGAGAAAAATACCACCAGCGCCGAAAAGGTGAAGGTGACGCCGATCGCCTGATAATATTCAGGCGTCCGCAGCAGATTGACGTAATTCTCGAACCAGACGAACTCGGTGGACAGCCCGAAGGCGTCCTGCACCAGAAACGATTGCCACAGCGCCTGTGCGGCCGGCCAATAGAAGAAGATCAGCGAAATCGCGAACTGCGGCAGGACCAGAAGATAGGCCAGCAGCTTGCCCGAAAAGATCGCCCGATTTTCCATGAAGCCCCCAGCCCCGCTTGAGAAGCATGATCCCGGAAAAAGCCTGTCCCGCAAGCGTTGCGGGATGACCCCCGGGTTTCCGCGAAGATCATGCTCAAAAAATAAGCCAAAGCGCGATCGCGTTTCCAGCCGGTGCTATCGCGCTCCAGAAGGTCGTGGCCGGATCAAATTCGGCCACGAGCCTCGCCGGCCGTCATTTGACGGCGGAGCGCTCGAATTGCCGCAGCATCTGGTTGCCGCGCGACACCGCCGTATCGAGCGCTTCCTTTGCCGACTTCTTGCCGGCAAGCGCCGCCTCGATTTCTTCCGACCAGACGTCGCGCATCTGCACCATGCCGCCAAAGCGCAGGCCCCGTGAATTTTCGGTCGGCGGCTTGTTGGTCAACTCCTTCAGCGGCACTTCGAGGATCGGGTTCTTGTCGTAGAAACCCGACTCCTTGGTCTTCTCGTAGGCGGCCTTCGTGATCGGCAGATATCCGGAGACCTCGTGCAGATAGACTTGGCGGTCGGTGTCCGACAGGAAGGTGAAGAACTTGGCGATGCCCTTGTATTCTTCCGCCGATTTGCCGCCCATCACCCACAGCGAGGCGCCGCCGATGATGGAGTTTTGCGGCGCGCCGTCAACGTCGGGAAAATAAGGCATCGCAACCGCCGTATAGGCGAACTTGGCGTTGGCCTTGACGCTCGGATAGAACGCCGATGAGGTCATGTACAACGGACATTCGCCCGAGGTGAAGCGGCCTTCGCCGGTATTGGTGCGTCCGGAATAGTCGTAGCTCTTGTCTTTCTGCAGCTCGACGAGGTTTTCCAGCAGCTTGGTTTCCAGCGGCGTGTTGAACTCGAGCACGGTGTCGAAGCCGTCGAGCCCATTGCCTTTGGAGCCGATCGGCACGTTCTGCCAGGCCGAGAACTGTTCGATCAGCCCCCAGGTGATCCAGCTCGAGGAGAAACCGCAGGTCGGGCTCGTCGCATGCAGCCTCTTGGCATCGGCGAATACTTCTGGCCAGGTCTTCGGCGGCTCGGCGATGTCGGCCTTCTTCAGCGCATCGAGATTGACCCACAACACCATGCTCGACGAGTTGAACGGGAACGACAGCATGTCGCCCTTCGCGGTCGAGTAGTAACCGGTGATAGCTGGCAGATAGGATTTCGGATCGAACGCTTCGCCCTGCTCCTTCATCAGCTCGGACACCGGCTTGATGGCGCCCTTGGCCGCCATCATGGTCGCGGTTCCGACTTCGAACACCTGCATGATGCCGGGCGCGTTGCCGGCGCGAAACGCAGCGATCCCGGCGTTCAGCGTATCGGCGTAGCTGCCCTTGAAGGTCGGAACGATCTTGTAGTCGCTTTGCGAGGCGTTGAAATCGTTGGCGAGCTTGACCACGACGTCGTTGTTCGGGCCGGTCATCGCATGCCACCACTGAATCTCGGTCACCGCATGTGCCGGCGAAACCGCGAATGCCAACGTCACAACGGCAGCCGCGCCAAATTGTCGAAAAGCCATCAAAACCCCTCCCGCGTTGGAACCGCCATCGCCATTATTGCGCCTAGCAGCGCCGGATGACGTGCAAATGACTGTGTTAACAGGGGGATGGTACGGGGGAAGAGCCGGCCAAGGAAGTGATAAAATGGGCGAAGGCGCCCTGGAGGTAGCGGGTAGGCCGCTATACCATCGCGTCCGGAGCTCGAATTTTCTATCAGCGCTTGCGTTCGCTCCCGCAGACCACGCCAGTGGCGACCAGCGCATCGATCTCGCCCTTGGAATAGCCGAACTCCGCGAGTACCTCGCCCGAGTGCTGGCTGAATTTCGGCGGCGTTCGCCGCAGGCTTGGCTTGCTGCGATCGAGCCGGATCGGCGAGGCGACCCCCTTGTACCAATCCTTTTCGATCACATCGCCGCGGTGGACGGTATGCGGATTGGTGAGCGCCTGGTCGATCTTCTGCACCGGGCCGGCCGGCAGGCCCGCGGCGAGCAGGCGATTGCATAACGGCTCGGCCTCGTGCTGGCGGAATACCACGGCCAGCTCTTCGCGCAGCGCCTCGCGGTTGGCGATGCGGTCCTTGTTGCGGGCAAAGCGCGGATCGGTGCCGAGTTCGGGCTTGCCGATTTCCTTGGCTAGCTTGCGGAAGGTGCCGTCATTGCCGACCCCGATGAAGATGTCGTCGGTCTTGGTCGGGAAGATCGCGTAGGGCACGAGATTGGGATGCTCGTTGCCGGTGAGGCTGGGGGGCTTGCCATGCATGAAATAATTCGCGGCGTGCGGATGCATGACGGCCAGGCCGGATTCGTACAGCGTCGTTTCCAGAAACTGCCCGAGCCCGGAGCGTTGCCGCTCCGACAGCGCCATCAGGATGCCGATCGCGGCGTAAAGCCCGGTCGTGATGTCGACCACGGGGACGCCGATCCGCATCGGGCCGCTCTGCGGCGAACCGGTGGCGGCGATCATGCCGGTCATCGCCTGGATGATGGCGTCATAGCCGGGATTGCCGCCGCGCGGGCCGTCGGCACCAAAGCCGGAGATCCGGCAATGCACCAGGCGCGGAAATTTTGCGCGCAGCACGTCGTTGCCGATGCCCCATTTGTCGAGCGTGCCCGGCTTAAAATTCTCGATCAGGACGTCGGCGCGCTCGAGCATCTTCATCAGCACCGCGCGTCCGCCGTCGGAAGCGAGGTCGAGCCCGATCGAGCGCTTGTTGCGGTTGATGCCGACGAAATAGGCCGCGTCCTCCCCGTGGAAGGGCGGTCCCCAGTCGCGCGTCTCGTCGCCGGCGGGCGGCTCGACCTTGATCACGTCGGCGCCATGGTCGGCGAGGATCTGGGTGCAATAGGGGCCGCCGAGCACGCGCGTCAGGTCGATCACGCGCAATCCGGCCATCGCGCCGGGGGCAGGTTCTGTGGTCATCGGTATTTCTTGCGGGGCTAGCTGGGACGTTGCAGCCATTAAGCATCACCGCCGCTCACGCGCAAATGCGTGCCGGCCATGCCCCTCGCGTTCAGGCGCATGTCGGACGGCCATCGATGCCCAGCCCGCGCCGCGAATGGCCCGCCGATGTCATGGCGGGCCATTCGGCGGGGTCGTCAGACGACCTTCAGGCGAACGTCGACATTGCCGCGGGTGGCATTGGAATAGGGGCATACATGGTGGGCCTTCTCCACCAGCGTCTCCGCCTCCGCGCGGGGAACGCCTGGCAGCGAGACGGCGAGTTCGACCTCAAGGCCGAAGCCGCCTTCCGAGCGCGGTCCGATGCCCACCGTCGAGGTCACCGAGGTGTCGGCAGGCACCTTCGGGCCGCCTTGCGAAGCCACGAACTTCATCGCGCCGATGAAGCAGGCGGCATAGCCGGCAGCGAACAGTTGCTCCGGATTGTTGCCTGCGCCGCCACCACCGCCCAGTTCCTTGGGCGTTGCGAGTTTGACGTCGAGGGCGCCGTCGAGCGTGGCGGCGGTCCCATCGCGGCCTCCGGTGGCCTTGGCGCTAGTCTTGTAGAGAACATTCACGGACATGGCGGTCTCCCTGGTTGCGATTTCAACGGCACTTGTATTGTACAAAATTGTATTGTACGCAATACAAATCATGCGGGCTCACATTTAATTGTCCGCAATTGATTGCCGGCGTGCGGCGACCCACAATGAACCGAGTCCGGTCGGCTGACGAGGTTTTGGAATGGCCAGGAAACACGCGGCAGAGAAGCAGGCGGCAGATATGTCGCTGCAATTGGGCAATCAGCTCTGTTTTGCGATCTATTCCACCGCGCACGCGTTCAACCGGGTCTACAAGCCGCTGCTCGACCGGCTTGGACTGACCTATCCGCAATATCTCGTGATGCTGGTGCTCTGGGAGCGCGATGGCGTGCCGGTCAAGGACATCGGCGAGCGGCTGTTTCTCGATTCCGGGACCCTCACGCCGTTGCTCAAGCGGCTCGAGGCGGCCCATCTCCTCAGGCGCACCCGCAGCGCCGAGGATGAGCGGCAGGTCCTGATCTCGCTGACGTCGCAGGGCCAGGCGCTCCGGGAGAAAGCCTTGGCGGTGCCCCAGGCCATCCTTGCCGCCTCGGCATGCTCGCTTGGCGAACTATCGGCGATGAAAAACGAACTGATCACCCTGCGCGACCGGTTGAATGCCGCGGCGGTGGGGGGACAGTAGGTCAGGCGGGGGATGCGACGGGTTACAGACGCTTCTTGGCGAATGCCCGGCCGGAGTGAGATTTAAGGTATTTCTCGAATTCCAGCGCCTTGTGCTTGTCGCGGAAGGCGCAGTACCAAACCAGTTCCCACGGTTTGAACTTGGCGGTGTGAGTGGATTTGCCGGCATTATGTTCGGGTAACCGCCGTTTCAAATCTGCGGTTGCGCCGACGTATTCTTGTTTGGGGAATGCGAAACTGCGGATGATGTAGACGTACCACATCGGCCCTCCAGCCCGTCGTCGCCCTTGGCGCCATGCCGGGCAGCCTTCGCCTTCGGCCATCCCGTGGCTGCGCCACGCTTCGCCTTTGGCCCTTGCGTGGCTGCGCCACGCTTCGCCTTTGGCCCTTGCGTGGCTGCGCCACGCGTAGCCCGCCCCTGCATGGATATCCGGAAAAAATTAAGGGTAGATAATGTCCGCAAGCGCCCCCCGCCCGTCGTCGCCCTTCGGGCTATGCCGGGCACGCTTCGCTTTCGGCTCTTGCGTGGCTGCGCCACGCGTAGCCGAAGGCGAAGCGTGGTGGAGCCAGGCGGGATCGAACCGCCGACCTCTTGCATGCCATGCAAGCGCTCTCCCAGCTGAGCTATGGCCCCTCAACCTTCGGTCCGCACGCCTTGGGCGACGCGCGGCTACACAAGACCCTGAAACACAGTTCGGGACTTATCTCAAGTCTCCTCGTCGCCGCCGACGTCGCCGATGATGTCGGTGACGTCTTCCTCGCCTTCTTCCTCGTCGGCGATGAAGGTGGAATCGTCGTCGTCATCGTCTTCGATGGTCTCGTCGATCTCGATATCGTCCTCCGATTCGGGCACGACGGCCTTGACCTTGCCGGTGTTCTCCTCGGCATCGGCCTCCTCGAGCGGCACCAACTCCTCGGCTTCCGCCGGCTCGGGAACCACTTCGGCCGCGGCGGCGGCGGTCGCACGCGCGGCTTCGCCGCGAGCCATCCGCGGCGGCGCAATCGGGGCGATCGGCACCACCTCGCCGGTATAGGGCGAGATCACAGGATTCTTGTTGAGGTCGTAAAACTTCTTGCCCGTGGTCGGGCAAATGCGTTTGGTTCCAAGATCGGATTTGGCCACGTGCGGAATCCCGGGGATGTCTGAAAAGCGGTGCTTCACTTGGCTAGTTGCGCCGCCGCTGTCAATAGCGCTTTACGCAAGAAAGACAGGCCCGTGACGGCGCCCAACCCCTGTGGTACCTGCCCGGTACAAAGGACACAATCTTGACCCATTCGGACCAGCCGACCCCGCTACTCGCGCGTTCCAGCGGCCCATTGATCGGGAACGTCCGCGTTCCCGGCGACAAGTCGATCTCCCATCGGGCCCTGATCCTGGGTTCGTTGTCGGTCGGCGAGACCAGGATCGCGGGCCTGCTTGAGGGCGAAGACGTGCTCAATACTGCAAGATCCATGCGGGCACTGGGCGCGCGCGTGGAACGGACCGGCGATTTCGCTTGGATCGTGCGCGGCGTCGGCGTGGCCGGCTTCGCTGAACCTTCTGCTCCGCTCGATTTCGGCAATTCGGGCACCGGATGCCGGCTGGTGATGGGGGCGGTCGCGGGCTGTCCAGTCACGGCGGTGTTCGACGGCGACGCCTCGCTGCGCTCCCGGCCGATGCGACGGGTGCTCGATCCCCTGGAATTGATGGGCGCGAAGGTTTTGCTGGGCGGGGAGGGCGGCCGGCTGCCGCTGACGCTTCAGGGCGCGCGCGATCCGGTGCCGATCCTCTATCGCACGCCGGTGGCTTCTGCCCAGATCAAGTCCGCGGTGCTCCTGGCGGGACTCGCCGCGCCGGGCACGACCACCGTGATCGAGCAGGAGGCGAGCCGTGACCACACCGAACTGATGCTGAGGCATTTTGGCGCCGAGATCGTCTCAAAACCGGAAGGCAGCCACGGCCGCAGGGTCGCATTGACCGGCCAGGGAGAACTGCACGGCGCTGAGGTCGTGGTACCGGCCGATCCGTCTTCCGCGGCGTTTCCGATCGTCGCGGCCCTGATCGTCGAAGGCTCCGATATCGTGCTGTCCGACGTCATGACCAACCCGCTCCGCACCGGACTGTTCAAGACGCTGCGCGAAATGGGCGCTTCCATCGAGGAAAGTGAAGCGCGCGGCGATGCCGGCGAGCCGATGGCGCAGTTGCGGGTGCGGGCCTCCAAGCTGCGCGGCGTCGAGGTGCCGCCGGAGCGCGCGCCGTCGATGATCGACGAATATCTGGTGCTGGCGGTGGCCGCATCCTTTGCGGAAGGCACCACCATCATGCGCGGCCTGCACGAATTGCGGGTCAAGGAATCCGACCGCCTGGCGGCAACCGCCGCCATGCTGCGCGTCAATGGCGTTGCGGTCGAAATATCCGGCGACGATCTGATTGTCGAAGGCAAGGGCCACGTGCCCGGCGGCGGCCTTGTCGCAACTCACATGGATCACCGTATCGCGATGTCGGCGCTGGTGATGGGCCTCGCCGCCGACCAGCCGGTCAAGGTCGACGACACCGCCTTCATCGCCACCAGTTTCCCGGATTTCGTGCCAATGATGCGTTCGCTGGGGGCTGACTTCTCATGATCATCGCCATCGACGGCCCGGCGGCATCCGGAAAAGGCACGCTCGGCAAACGGCTTGCCAAGTATTACGGCTATCGTCACCTGGATACCGGCGTGATCTACCGTGCGGTGGCCTATGCCCTGATGAGCGCAGGCGCCGACTTGAACGACCAGATGCTTGCCGTCTCGGCGGCCCTCGAACTCGATCCCGAAAAATTTGGCAACCCCGTGCTGAAGACGCAAAAGGTGGGGGAGGCCGCCTCCGTGGTTTCGGCGATCCCCAAGGTGCGGGAGGTCTTGCTGAATTTTCAGCGCCAGTTTGCCGCCGATCCGCCGGGGGCTGTCCTCGACGGCCGCGATATCGGAACCGTGATCTGCCCCCACGCCGATGTGAAGATCTTTGTCGTCGCCGACCCCAGGGTCCGGGCCCGCCGCCGGACGCTCGAGGCGCGCGCCCGCGGCGAGGATGTCGACGAGGCGGCGGTGCTGGCGGATATCATCCAGCGCGACGAACGCGACCAAAACAGGCCGGTTGCGCCTTTAAAACCGGCCGCGGATGCTTACTTGCTAGATAATTCCAATCTGGATATAGAAGGCGGCGTCCGGGCCGCCATCGACATTGTCGAGGCCGTTCGAGCGGGCCGGCAGCGGGATTGATTCGCTGCCGTCATTGGAGGAACGCCCGCTCCCGTCCTCGAAGGTCGAACGCTCGAACTCGCTTCCAAAGCGGGGTTCGATCCGCCTTCCGGCTCCGGACGGAAATCAACGTATCGAACGTGCAGGCATCTGCCGGTCCGCTTTTGCGTCTTAGCGCAAATTGCGGTCGTCGTGGGTTTTGCGACCACTGACACTTCGCGCCCGATACGCCCTGAAACCCCAATGGCCGGCAAGATTTCGCAATTGGAGAACAAATGGCTTCGACGACTACGAGTGCTAATTCCTATTCCCCCAGCCGCGACGATTTTGCCGCGATGCTGGATGAGTCCTTCGCCGGTGGCAACCTGCAGGAAAGCTCCGTCATCAAGGGCAAGGTGGTTGCGATCGAGAAGGACATGGCCGTCATCGACGTCGGCCTGAAGACCGAAGGCCGCGTCGCCTTGCGTGAATTCGCCGGACCCGGCCGCGACAGCGAGCTCAAGGTCGGTGACGAGGTCGAGGTGTTCCTCGACCGCATCGAGAACGCGCTCGGCGAGGCCGTGCTGTCGCGCGACAAGGCGCGTCGCGAGGAAAGCTGGGGCAAGCTCGAGAAGGCGTTCCAGAACAACGAAAAGGTCAACGGCGTCATCTTCAACCAGGTCAAGGGCGGCTTCACCGTCGACCTCGACGGCGCGGTGGCCTTCCTGCCGCGCTCGCAGGTCGACATCCGTCCGATCCGCGACGTCGCACCCCTGATGAACAATTCGCAGCCGTTCCAGATCCTCAAGATGGATCGCCGCCGCGGCAACATCGTGGTGTCACGCCGTACAGTTCTGGAAGAGACCCGCGCCGAACAGCGCCAGGAACTGGTGCAGAACCTCGAAGAGGGTCAGGTGATCGACGGTGTGGTCAAGAACATCACCGATTACGGTGCCTTCGTCGACCTCGGCGGTATCGACGGGCTGCTGCACGTTACCGACATCGCCTGGCGGCGGGTCAATCATCCGACCGAGGTGTTGACCATCGGCCAGACCGTGAAGGTCAAGATCATCAAGATCAACCACGAGACGCACCGCATCTCGCTCGGCATGAAGCAGCTGCTTGACGATCCCTGGCAGGGCATCGAGGCGAAGTATCCCTTGGGCGCCCGCTTCCACGGCCGCGTCACCAACATCACCGACTACGGCGCGTTCGTCGAGCTAGAGCCGGGCATCGAAGGCCTGATCCACGTTTCGGAAATGTCGTGGACCAAGAAGAACATGCACCCCGGCAAGATCGTTTCGACCTCGCAGGAAGTCGAAGTGCAGGTTCTGGAAGTGGATTCGGTCAAGCGCCGGATCTCGCTCGGCCTCAAGCAGACCATGCGCAATCCCTGGGAAGTTTTCATCGAGAAGTTCCCGGTCGGTTCGGTGGTCGAGGGCGAGGTCAAGAACAAGACCGAGTTTGGCCTGTTCCTCGGCCTCGAGGGCGACGTCGACGGCATGGTGCATCTGTCGGATCTCGACTGGAAGCTTCCGGGCGAGCAGGTGATCGACAACTACAAGAAGGGCGACATGGTGAAAGCCGTGGTGCTCGACGTGGATGTCGAGAAGGAGCGCATCTCACTCGGCATCAAGCAGCTCGAAGGCGATCCGTTCGCCGAACCGGGCGACGTCAAGAAGGGCGCGGTCGTGACCTGCGAAGTGCTCGAGGTGAAGGAAGCCGGTATTGAGGTCAAGATCGTCGGTACCGACTTCAATACCTTCATCAAGCGCTCCGAACTTGCCCGCGATCGCAACGACCAGCGCGCCGAACGCTTCGCGGTCGGCGAGAAGGTGGATGCGCGGGTGATCCAGTTCGACAAGAAGGCCCGCAAGGTGCAGGTCTCGATCAAGGCACTGGAAGTCGCCGAGGAGAAGGAGGCCATCGCGCAGTACGGCTCGTCCGATTCGGGGGCGACGCTGGGCGATATTCTCGGCACCGCGCTCAAGAACCGCGGCGAGAAGTAAGGTTTTCCTCTCGCTCTGAAGCATCAGGCCCCGGTTTCGACCGGGGCCTTTTTTATGACGCGACAAATGCACTCTCTATCGTCATGGCCGGGCCTGACCCGGCCATCCACGTCTCTGGTGGAAGAAGGAAGGCGTGGATGCCCGGGTCATCTAGCGCGAAGACGCGCTTCGCGCTTTTGCCCGGGCATGACGATCGTGCCCAGGCCAGAGCCATGTTTTCTTCATATTGCGCCGCAATTGATGTAATCAGGTAGCGATTTTGCTGATGCTGCGAATGCAAAACGAGCCGATCCTTTTAGGAGAATTTCGATGTCGCTTGATTCGGATGTGATCGTCGATCGCCGCAGGCTCCGCCGCAAGCTGACGTTCTGGCGCGTGCTCGCGGCGCTGGTCGCGGTCGCGGCGATCGCAGTCGTTGCCCTGGTGATATCGCCGCGCGGCCGCAGCGCGCTGACGACGGCCGGTTCGATCGCGCGCGTCAATATCGAGGGCCTGATCCGCAGCGACCAGGAGCGTGTCGAGGCGCTGGAGCGGCTGGCGAACTCGAGCACGGCCGCGGTCGTCGTCCACATCAATTCCCCCGGCGGCACCACGGCCGGCTCCGAGCAGCTTTACGACTCACTGATGCGGCTCAAGGAAAAGAAGCCGCTGGTCGTGGTGGTCGAGGGGCTGGCGGCCTCCGGCGGCTATATTACCGCGATCGCGGCCGACCACATCGTTGCCCAGCAGAGCTCGCTGGTCGGCTCGATCGGCGTGCTGTTCCAGTATCCGAATTTCAGCGAGCTCTTGAAAACCGTCGGCGTCCAGGTGGAAGAAGTGAAGTCTTCGCCGCTGAAAGCCGCACCCAATGGCTTCGAGCCGACCAGTCCAGAAGCGCGCGCCGCGCTGGATGCGCTGGTGAAGGATTCCTATGCCTGGTTCAAGGGACTGGTGAAGGAACGGCGCGGCATGGACGATGCGCAGCTTGATAAAGTCTCGGACGGCCGGGTTTTCACCGGCCGCCAGGGCATCGATCTCAAGCTGATCGACGAACTCGGCGACGAAAAAACCGCGGTGGCCTGGCTGGTCGCGCAGAAAAACGTCAAGAAGGACCTGCCGGTGCGTGACTACAAGCTGGAGCCGCGGTTCGGCGACCTGACATTCCTGCGGACGGCGACGTCGATTACGCTGGAAGCCCTCGGCTTGAGCGCCATTGCGCGACAGATCGAGCATGCCGGCGTGACCCAGGCCGTCGATCGCCTCGGTCTCGACGGCATGCTGGCGCTTTGGCAACCGGCGGGCACCAATTGAGCAATTTGCATCCTGCCCAGGCCGCTTTTCCCGCGCTGCGAGTATTGTGACAAACCCCCATTCAGCCGTTTGTCACGCATTTTCGCGTCGCGCAAAAGTGATTTAGCGTCTTGACAGTCCAAGGCATTTTCACGGAAATGGCTCACTGCACGTTCCGGGTCCCAACTCTCGATGATCAAATCCGAGCTTGTTCAGCGTATTGCCGAGCACAACCCGCATCTTTACCAGCGGGATGTCGAGAATATCGTCAACGCGATCCTCGATGAGATCGTGGCCGCACTGGCGCGTGGCGACCGGGTCGAGCTGCGCGGCTTTGGCGCGTTTTCGGTGAAGCACCGGCCGGCGCGGGGCGGGCGCAATCCGCGTACCGGCGCCCATGTGCCGGTCGATCAGAAGAGCGTTCCGTTCTTCAAAACGGGCAAGGAAATGCGCGAACGGCTGAATCGCGACACGCCCGAAGCGGGCGCCTGAGCCGCCCAGCGGCTGATGCGACCGCACCCCGCGCGGTATGACGGCCGATTTCGATCAACGCGAGCTATCGTTATGCGAAAATTCCTCACCGCCCTGATCGTCATTCCGTTGTTCCTGATCTTGTGCGTGTTCGCGGTTTCCAACCGGCATTTCGTCACGGTGTCGTTCAACCCGTTCGATTCCGCCGATCCCTCGCTTGCCGTCTCGCTGCCGTTGTTTGCCCTGATCATTGCGGTCGCGGTCATAGGCGTCGTGGTGGGCGGCTGTGCGACCTGGTTCGGCCAGTGGCACTGGCGGCGGTCGGCCCGCCGGCACGAGGCCGATGCGCGGGACGCAAGGGCCCAACTGGCGGGTATTCGCGCCAACGCCGGTGCCTCGCGTGCCGACCCGCAGCGCCTTCCGGTACCCTTGCCGGGTGCCCTGTACGGGTCTTCCGGGCGAGACAAGCAGGGCGCGACGTTGTAGAACCCGCCCGGTCGGATACCGACGTTTCCGCGGCACGAAGAGTTCATGTCCCTGCTTGTCAAGATCTGTGGCCTGTCCACGCGCGAGACGCTCGACGCGGCGCTCGACGCCGGCGCCGACATGGTGGGATTCGTGTTCTTTCCGCCGTCGCCCCGCCATCTCGGCTCCGATACCGCGCGCGAGCTCGGCAGAGCGGTCGAGGATCGCGCCCGCAAGATCGCGCTCACGGTCGATGCCGATGACACGACGCTCGGCCATATCGTCGAGACGCTGCAGCCCGAGATTTTGCAATTGCACGGGCATGAGAGCCTGGCGCGGCTCATCGACATCAAGCGAAAGTTCGGACTTGAGGTGATGAAGGCGCTTCCGGTCGAGCGCGCGGCCGATCTCGCGTCGCTGCCGGATTACGCCGCGATCTGCGACCGCATCCTGTTCGATGCCCGCCCGCCCAAGGGCGCCACCCGTCCCGGTGGCCTGGGCGCCGTGTTCGATTGGCACGTGCTTGAAAATCTCGATCTGGCGTTGCCGTTCATGGTTTCCGGCGGCCTCGATGCCGACAATGTAGCGGAAGCGGTCCGTGTCACCCGCGCCGGCGGGGTCGATGTCTCCTCCGGCGTCGAGCGTGCGCCCGGCGTCAAGGACGTCGAGATGATCCGCCAATTCATCCGCGCCGCGCGCGCGATCCAGCGTGATGCCGCCCTCGCTTCTGCAGGTGGTCGATGATTGCCAAGGACGGTCCAACGGTGTCATGCCCGGGCTTGTCCGGGGCATCCACGTCTGGTGTGATTCGAGCGAGGTCAGGCGTAGATGGCCGGGTCGAGCCCGGCCATGACGAAAGGCAACGATGACGCAAGCACTGCCAAATTCCTTCCGCAGCGGACCCGACGAGCGCGGGCATTTCGGCATTTTCGGCGGCCGCTTCGTCGCGGAAACCTTGATGCCGCTGATCCTCGACCTGGAAAAGGCCTATGCCGACGCCAAGGCCGACCCGGCCTTCCAGGCCGAAATGAACGGCTATCTGCGCGACTATGTCGGCCGGCCGTCGCCGCTTTACTTCGCCGAGCGCCTGACCGGGCACCTCGGCGGTGCCAAGATCTACTTCAAGCGCGAGGAGCTGAACCACACCGGCTCGCACAAGGTGAACAACGTGCTCGGCCAGATCATGGTGGCGCGGCGGATGGGCAAGAAGCGCATCATCGCCGAGACCGGCGCCGGCCAGCATGGCGTCGCCACCGCGACGCTGTGCGCGCGGTTCGGGCTCGAATGCGTGGTCTACATGGGCGCGGTCGATGTCGAGCGGCAGCAGCCCAACGTCATCCGGATGGAAATGCTGGGCGCAAAGGTGCTCCCGGTGCAGTCGGGAACGCGCACGCTGAAGGACGCGATGAACGAGGCGCTGCGCGACTGGGTCACCAACGTGCACAACACGTTCTATTGCATCGGTACGGTTGCGGGCCCGCATCCCTATCCGATGATGGTGCGCGATTTCCAGTCGGTGATCGGCGAGGAGACGCGCAAGCAGATGCAGGAGGCAGAAGGGCGGTTGCCGGATTCGCTCGTCGCCTGCATCGGCGGCGGCTCCAACGCAATGGGGCTGTTCCATCCCTTTCTCGACGATCCCTCGGTCGAGATTTTCGGCGTCGAAGCGGCGGGCCACGGGCTGACGCAACTGCATGCGGCCTCGATCGCGGGCGGCCGGCCCGGCGTGCTGCACGGCAACCGCACCTATCTGTTGATGAACGACGACGGCCAGATCCAGGACGCGCATTCGATCTCGGCTGGCCTGGATTATCCCGGCATCGGACCGGAACATTCCTGGCTGCACGAGATCGGCCGCGTGCAATACCTCTCCGCAACCGACGACGAGGCGCTCGAAGCTTTTCAACTGCTGTCGCGGCTGGAAGGCATCATCCCCGCACTGGAGCCCGCGCACGCCATTGCGAAAGTGATGGAACTCGCACCGGCTCGGCCCAGGGATCATCTGATGGTGGTCAATCTGTCCGGCCGTGGTGACAAGGACGTGCCGCAGGTCGGCGACATCTTGCGGGGGAAGAAGAAGTGACCACCCGCATCGACGCGCGGTTTGCGCAACTGAAGAAGGAAAACCGTTCGGCCTTCGTCACCTTCCTGATGGCCGGCGATCCCGATCCGAAAACCGCGCTCGACATCGTCAAGGCGATGCCGAAGGCGGGCGCCGACATCATCGAAATCGGCATGCCCTTCACCGATCCGATGGCGGACGGTCCGTCGATCCAGGCGGCGGGCCTGCGCGCGCTGAAGGCCGGCATGACGCTGAAGAAAACGCTCGAAATGGTCCGCGACTTCCGCAAGGAGGACAACGCGACGCCGCTGGTGCTGATGGGGTACTATAATCCGATCTACATTTACGGCGTCGATCGGTTTCTCACGGATGCCAAATCCGCCGGCGTCGACGGGCTGATCATCGTTGACCTGCCGCCGGAGGAAGACACCGAGCTTTGCCTGCCGGCGCTGAAAGCCGGGCTCAATTTCATTCGGCTGGCAACACCGACCACCGACGACAAGCGGCTGCCCGCGGTGCTCGCCAATACGTCGGGCTTCGTCTACTACGTCTCCATCACCGGCATCACCGGCAGCGCGGCGGCCGAATCGAGCGCGGTCGGCGAGGCGGTCGCCCGGATCAAGCGGCATACCGATCTGCCGGTCTGCGTTGGCTTCGGCATCCGTACGCCGGAAGCCGCGCGCGCGATTGCCGAGCGCGCCAACGGCGCGGTGGTCGGCACCGCGCTGGTCGATGCCCTGCGCGGCAGCCTCGATGCCGACGGCCGCGCCACCGTCAAAACCGTTGACGCGGTCGCCGATCTCGCGGTTTCTCTGGCCCAGGGTGTGCATAGCGCCAGACCGGCCGCGGAATAAGCCAAATTGCGGTGGAGGGAGGCTGGAGGCGCGGCTTGCCGGGCGTGTCCCGAGCCGCCATATAATTGCAGGCGATCGCGGCGCGATCGAAAACCGGAGCAGAACATGAATTGGCTCACCAATGTGGTCCGGCCGAAGATCCGCAACATCCTGCGGCGCGAGACGCCGGAGAACCTCTGGATCAAGTGCCCCGATTCCGGGCAGCTCGTGTTCTAC
>Ga0307479_10000239_pt1 | contig 52168 bp, 10 predicted proteins | sample atmos_gasesECM4C_FD_203743 | JGI IMG/M metagenome (GOLD analysis project Ga0307479, IMG submission 203743) | Hardwood forest soil microbial communities from Morgan-Monroe State Forest, Indiana, United States - atmos_gasesECM4C_515 | ecosystem: Environmental > Terrestrial > Soil > Temperate...
AACGTCTACATCAACAGCAAGTGGTCGTTCGCGGTCAACGGGCTGTACCAGATCGCTCCCGACCGGCCGTGGGGCTTCAACGTGGCCGGCAACCTCACCGGGCGCCAGGGGTATCCCGACCCCTACTACATCAACGTCAGCGCGGCGAGCACGAGCGTCCCCAACCCGGCCTTCGGCGGCGAGACCGTCCAGATCGGCAAGGCGGACAGCAACCGGCTCGACAACATCATCGACTTCGACGCCCGCATCGAGAAGGAGTTCACTTTCCAGGACTTCGGCCTGACCCTGGGAATCGACTGCTTCAACGTCTTCAACGAGGCGTTCGTCCTGCAGCGCGAGGGGGCCTTCCACGTCGCGTCTGCCCCGGTCCCGAGCAACGCGGGATTCGTCAACGAAGTGCTCAGCCCGCGGGTCTTCCGCTTCGGCGCCAGGTTGTCCTTCAAGTAACTGAAGTATGCGCAGCGCTGTGGCAGCAGCGCTTGACGCTCCTCCCCAGCCGCCGGGACCTCCCGGCGGCGCTTTTCTTTTTTTGTGCACTTACGCGGCGGCGCCGCTGCCTGCCGGCGCGCCGGCGGCGTGGCGCGCCAGGTAGGCACGCACCGAATCCTGGCCGATCGGCGGGCAGACGATGCCGGCCGCGGACAGCCCGGCGGCGGCGTTGCGCGTGTCGAGCTCCCGCCGCAGCCCGTCATCCCCTGACACGTCGCTCGACGCCAGGGCGCGCAGCCGCGCCAGGTTGGGCAGCAAGGCCTCGGGAAGCTTGGCGCGCGCCGCCTCGAGCCACTCCTCGGCCGGGACGACCGCGATCGGCGTTCCCGCCGCCTGCATCCAGCCCGCCAGCTGGTACGACGAGATGGCCTGCGGATTGATCAGGTGGAAGGCCTTGGCCGCCGCGCCGCCGGTGCGCGACAGGCCGGCGATGGCGCCGGCGATGAAGTCGACCGGGGTCAGCACCAGGCCGACGTCGATGTCGGGAGCGGCGCCCAGCTCGATGCAGGCGTCGACCACCCGGCGCAGCGCGTCGTCCGCGTTCCAGATGCCGCTGCGGCTGTGCCAGGAGACCCTGCCGAAACGATAGACGGCGGCCGGCAGGCCGCGCCGGCGGGCCTCCATGACCAGTCTCTCGGCCACCCACTTGGTCTGCGCATAGCCGATGGCGGGCCCGTCGGGATACGGCAGGCCGTCGTCCTCCGCGATCAGCGGCAGGCGCGAGTACTCGGGCGCGAAGAAGACGTCGAGCGTCGAGACGAAATGCAGCGGCTTGATCCGCGACTGGAAGGCCAGCCGCAGGGCCTCCTGCGTGCCGAGCACGTTGGCGGCCTTGAGCACCGAGTATGGATAGGCAGAGTGGACCCAGGCGCCATTGTGATAGATCGCATCGACACCGGCGCCGAGCGCCGCGAACTCGCCGGCCGTGAGGCCGAACAGCGGCTGCGCCAGGTCGCCGAGCTGCACCTCGATCCGCGGCTTCGCGGCGTCGTCCCAGACCTCGTGCGCGACCAGGTTCTGGCGCAGGCGGCCGGCGCCCTCGGCGGCGCTGCCGGCGCGCACCAGGCAGACGACCGTGGCGCGGGTCTGCCGCAACAGCTCGGCAAGCAGGAAGGCGCCCAGGTAGCCGGTGGCGCCGGTGAGCAGCACCCTGGCCGGCTCCATGTTTCCGCGCGGCTGGGCGTCGAGCCGCTCGCCGGCGGTGCCGTCCCGAAGCTCGCGGGCCGCGACCGCCATGGCCGGGCCGGTCCCGGCGTACACCGGCGACGTCGCGCCGGCGCCGAGAGCGGGGCCGACCGCAGGGTCGAGGACGGCCTCGGCGGCGAGGTCCAGCGGCGGCTGGCCCAGGATCGCGGTGAAGGCTGCCGCGTCCGCCGGCGCTCCCGGTCCTCCCGGCCCGCCGGCGCTTTCGGCCAACCTTTCGACGGCGCCGGCGGCGAGCCGCCCGCCGAGGCGCTTGGCCAGCAGCTCGCGCTGCACCGCCGACAGCCCGTCGCGGCGGTTCGACAGCGCGGACCGTGCCCTGGCCACGCTCTCCTGCACGCGGTCCTTGTCGCTCACGGCGCCGCCGCCGGCCCCCGGTGCGGGAATGTGCTCATGACGGCTTCTCGTTCCCGGCGTCGCGCTGACCGGCGTGCTCGCCGCGAGGAGCCAGCTTGCGCAGGCGCTTCTCGAGCAGCTCGCGCTTGACCGCCGACAGAGTCTCGCGCCGGCCGGACAGCTCGGCGCGCTGCTGCGCCACCGTCTCGGGTACGCCGGCGCCAGCGCTGGCCCCGCCACCGGCATCGCCGGCATCGCCCTGCGCTGCCCCCGCCGGCCCCGCGCCGGCGGCCGCCCCGGCAACCGCGGCCGCCGCCGTCTCGAGCCTGCCGTTTCCGAGCCGCCGGGCGCGTTCGCCGAGGCGCTCGAAGCTGCCGTCCGGCCGGCGGCGGGCGGTTTCGCCCCAGACGCCGATCGGCGCGGGCAGGCCGCCGGCGAGGACGGTCACCTCGCCGCTATCGCCGCCCCACTCGCAGAGCACCTGCTGGCGCTCGCCGGCGCCGAGCAACGGCAGCTCGTCGATCCTCCCCGCCGGCCGCGCCGCGATTGCGGCGAGCAGCGCCAGCCAGTGGCCGCTCCAGCGCGCGGCGGTTGCACGGTCGAGCCGCACGGTGCTGTAGCCGAGGCCGCCGGCCAGCCGCCCGCCGGTCTCCCACAGGCGCAGCGACAGGTCGACGCTGATGCCCAGGGCGCGTCCCTCCCTGTGTACCACCTCGAGGCGCACGCCGGACAGCTCGACCGCGGGCTGCGGCTGGTTCTGCAGCGTCAGCATGGCGTCGAACAGCGCCTGGCCGCCGAGCCGCCGGTCCGGCCGCAAGGCCTCGACCACGTGAGCGAAGGGCAGGTCCTGGTGGTCGTAGGCCCCCAGGGTGGTTTCCCGCACCCGCTCGAGCAGGTCGCGGAACGGTGGATTGCCGCCGGTCCCGGTGCGCAGCACCAGGGTGTTGACGAAGAAGCCGATCAGGCCTTCGATCTCCTGCCAGTCGCGGTTCGCCACGGGCGTGCCGACGGCCACGTCGTCCTGGCCGGCGAGGCGGTGCAGCAGCGTCTGGAAGGCGGCGAGCAGCACCATGAAGAGGCTCGCTCCCTGGCGCCGGGCGAGGGCGTGCAGCCCGGCGAGGACATCCTCCCCCACGGCCAGGTCGATCTCCCGCGCCGCGAACAGCTGCCCGGCGACCTTGGGCCGGTCGGCGGGCAGGCCGAGCGGCGCCACGCCGGCCAGCTGTCCCTGCCAGTAGCGCAGCTGCTCGTCGAGCACCTCGCCGCTGAGCCATTCCCGCTGCCACAGCGCGAAGTCGGCGTACTGCACCGGCAGCGCGGGAAGGGGCGCCGGCTGGCGGCGCCGGCCGGCCTCGTACAGCGCGGCCAGCTCCTGCAGCATCACCCCCTGCGACCACCCGTCCGACACCAGGTGGTGCAGGTTGAAGAGCAGCAGCCAGTCGCCGGCGCCGAGGCGGACCAGGGCGGAGCGCAGCAGGGGCCCGCGCTCGACGTCGAACGGCCGCTCCCCGTCGTCATCCATCAGCCGCTCGGTCTCGGCCCGCGCCGCGGCCGGCGGCAATGCCGCGAGGTCGACCCGCGGCAGCGGCGCGAGCCGCGGCGTCCATGGGTCGATCACCTGCATCGGCCTGCCGCCGGCGGCGACGAAGCGGGTGCGCAGCGCCTCGTGGCGGCGCACGATCGCCCGCAAGCTGGCCGCCAGCGCCGCGACGTCGAGGTCGCCGCGCAGGCGCACCGCCGCCGGCATGCTGTAGGCGCCCCCCTCGAGCTGCTCGATGAACCAGAGGCGCTCCTGCGCGTAGGCGAGCGGCACGGCGCCCCCGTGCGCGCGCCGGCGGATGGGCCGCAGCCGCAGGGCGGCGGTGCCGGCGGCGGCCCCGGCGGCGCCCGCCGCCTCCTGCCCGGCGCGCCGCCCCTGCGCCGCCGCGGCGAGACCGGCGATGGTCGGCGCCTCGAACAGGGTGCGCAGCGGCAGCGCCACCCCGAGCACCGCGCCGGCGCGCGACATCACCTGCGCCACCAGCAGCGAGTGCCCCCCCAGCGCGAAGAAGTCGTCCTCGACGCCGACCTCGTCGAGGTGCAGGACCTGCCGCCAGATGGCGGCGAGCTGCGCCTCGACGCGGGTGCGCGGGGCGATCCTGGCGGCGCCGGTCGGAACCTCGCCGGGGGGCTCCGGCAAGGCGCTCCGGTTCACCTTGCCGTTGGGGAGCCGCGGCAGCTCGGCGAGGGCGACGAAGCGCGCCGGCACCATGGCCTCGGGAAGCGCCGCCTGCAGCCAGGCGCGCAGCTCCGCCGCCGGCGGCTGCGGCAGCCCCTCCCGCGCCACGAGGTACGCGACGAGCCGCAGATCTCCCGGCGCCGCCTCGCGCGCCGCCAGCACGGCCGCGGCGACCGCCGGGTGCCGCCCAAGGACGGCCTCGATCTCGCCCAGCTCGATGCGCGAGCCGCGGATTTTCACCTGGTGGTCGATGCGCCCCAGGAAGCCGAGCCGGCCGTCCGGCAGGCGCCGCACCAGGTCGCCGGTGCGGTAGAGGCGCGCGCCAGGGCGCCGGCTGAAGCGGTCGGGCACGAATTTCTCGGCGGTGAGCTCAGGGCGGCCCCAGTAGCCGCGCACCACGCCCTCGCCGGCGATGGCGAGCTCGCCGGGCCAGCCGAGCGCCACCGGCTCGCCCCGCCGGTCGACGACGAAGAGGCCGGTGTTGGCGATCGGGCGGCCGAGGGTGATCGGGCCGCCGGGCCCGACCCGTGCGGTTGCCGACCATACCGTGGTCTCGGTGGGTCCGTACATGTTGAGGAGCGGTCCCGCGAGCGAGCGGCCGAGGTCTGCCGCCAGCGCCGGCGGCAGCGCCTCGCCGCCGAGCAGCAGCCGGCGCAGCCCGGCCAGCGCCGGCGCCGCCGCGGGGTCGAAGCGCAGCGTCGAGGCGAGCGACGGCGTGCACTGCAGGTGGGTGATGGCGTGCGCCAGGATCAGCTCGGGCAGGCTCGCCGCCGCGCCGCCCCCGCCGCTCCCGCCGGCGGCGGCACCGGCGTCGCCCGCGGCGCGTCCGCTCGCCGCGGCGTCCGCGGGCTGCACCACCACCGTGAAGCCGCGGCACAGCGTCCACAGCAGCTCGAGGACCGAGATGTCGAACGAGATGCTGGTCACCGCGAGCCACCGGCCGGGCTCGGTGCCGAGCACCTGGTCCATGCCGGCGAAGAAGTTGACCGCGTTGCGGTGGCCGACCATGACTCCCTTGGGCCGCCCGGTCGAGCCCGAGGTGTAGATCAGGTAGGCCAGCGGATCGGCAAGCGCGAGCGCCGGCAGCTCGCCCGCGGCCTCGGCGGCGATGGCGGCACGCTCGGCGTCGAGCCGCACCAGCGGCGCCGTCTCGGCCACCAGCGGCGCGTGATCCCCGGCCGTCACCACCATTGCCAGCCGCGCGTCCGCGACGATCGTGGCCAGGCGCTGCCGCGGGTAGGCAGGGTCGAGCGGCACGTAGGCGCCGCCGGCGGCGAGGACGGCGAGCAGCGCGACCACCATGTCGAGCGACCGCTCGAGGCAGACGCCGGCGCGCTCCTCGGGTCCGAGGCCGCGCCGCCCTAGGTGGCGGGCCAACCGGTTGGCGCGGCGCGCCAGCTCGCCGTAGGTGAGCGCCTCGCCCGCGTGGACCAGGGCCACCGCCGCCGGCGTGCGCGCGGCCTGCGCCGCGAACAGCTCGTGGATGGTGCGTCCGGCCGCGGCGGCCGCGCTGTCGTTGCATTGCACGAGCACCGCCGCGCGTTCGGCCGGCGCCAGCAGCGGCAGGTCCGCCAGGCGGCGCTCGGGATCGGCGGCCGCCGCGGCCAGCAGTTGCCGCAGCTGGTCCGACAGGCGAGCGATGTCGGGCAGGTCGAAGAGGTCGCGGTCGTAGACCCAGCGCAACAGCAGCTGGCCGCCGGTCTCCCGCACGTCGAGGGTCAGGTCGAGCTGCGACGTGGTGCCCGCGAGCGGCACCTCGCTCACCTCGAGGCCGGGCAGCGCGAAGGCACCGCCGGCCGGGTTCTGCAGGATCAGCATCACCTGGAAGATCGGCGCGTGGCTGAGGCTGCGCGGCGGCGCCAGCTCCTCGACCAGCTTGTCGAACGGCAAGTCCTGGTGGGCGAGAGCGCCGAGCGTCACCTCCCGCGCCTGGCCCAGGGCCTGCCGGAAGCTGGCCTCGCCGCGCAGGTCGAGGCGCAGCACCAGGCTGTTGACAAACAGGCCGACCAGGCCCTCGAGCTCGAGCCGGCCGCGGCCGGCCACCGGCGTGCCGACGACGACGTCGTCGCGGTCCGTGGCGCGGTGGAGCAGCGCCGCGAACCCCGCGAGCAGGCCCATGAAGAGGGTCGCGTCCGCCCCCCGGCACAGCGCGCCGAGCCCGTGCAGCAGCTCGCCGTCCAGCGTCCGGCGCAGGACGCGCCCGCGGTAACGCTGCACCGCCGGGCGAGGCCGCGAGCCGGGCAGCTCGAGCAGGGGCGGAGCGCCGGCGAGGCGCTGCCGCCAGTAGCCCACCTCGGCGGCGAGCGTCTCGCCCTGCAGCCGCCCGCGCTGCCAGGCGGCGAAGTCGGCGTAGCGGAGGGGCAGCCGCGGCAGCCGCGGCGTCCGCCGCGCGGCGAAGGCCGCGTAGGCGGTCCCCAGCTCGCGCACCAGGAGGTCGTTGGACCAGCCGTCGCCGACGATGTGATGCAGCTCGCAGAGCGCTCGCCAGTCGTCGCCGCCGACCCGCAGCAGGAGCACCCGCATCAGCGGCCCGCGCTCGAGGTCGAAGGGGCGCCGCTTGGCGGCGGCCAGGCAACCTGCCGCCGCCGCCTCGGCCGCCTGCCGGCCGGCGAGACGGCCCAGGTCGACGATCGGCAGTGCCAGCCGCAGGCCGGCGGCGATCACCTGGCGCGGCACCTCGTCGCTCGGCACGAAGGTGGTGCGCAGGCTCTCGTGGCGGCGCACCAGCGTCTGCAGGGCGGCGGCGAAGACCGGCAGGTCCAGCCGGCCGGCCAGCCGCAGGGCGATCGCGATGTTGTAGGCGGTGGTCCCGGGCTCCAGGCGGTCGAGGAACCAGAGCCGCTCCTGGGCAAAGGAGAGCGGGACCGGCGCGCCGGGCTGAAGGCGCGGGATGGGTTCCGTCACCGGAACGCCGCCCGTGTCTTCCGGCAGCAGGGCGTCGAGCCGGGCGGCGAGGCCGGCCAGCGTCGGCGCCTCGAAGATGGCGCGCACCGGCAGCTCGACGCCGAAACGCTGCCGGATGCGCGAGGTGAGCTGCGCGATCAGCAGCGAGTGGCCGCCCAGGGCGAAGAAGTCGTCCTCGACGTCGACCTCGTCGACATCCGGGACGCGCAGGACCTCGCGCCACACGGCGGCGAGGCGCGACTCGGTCGGGCTGCGCGGCGCCGTCCTGCCGGCGGCGCCGCCGGCGGCTTCCGGTTCCGGCAGCGCCCGGCGATCGACCTTGCCGTGGCCGGTGAGCGGCAGCCGCCCGAGGCTGACGAAGGCGGCCGGGACCATGTAGTCCGGCAGGCTGCGCAGCAGGTGCTCGCGCAGCTCCGCGGGTGCGACCGGCGCGCCGGCCGGCACCACCCAGGCGAGCAGCCGCCGCTCCCCGGCGGGGGTGGCGCGCGCTTCCACCACCGCCGCGCGCACCCCGGAGTGGCGGCCCAGCGCCGCCTCGATCTCGCCCAGCTCGATGCGGAAGCCGCGGATCTTGACCTGGCCGTCGATGCGCCCCAGGTAATCGAGGTCGCCATCCGGCCGCCGCCGCGCGAGATCGCCGCTGCGGTAGAGGCGCGCCCCCGGCAGGCGGGAGTAGGCATCGGGGATGAAGCGCTCGGCGGTCAGCTCGGGGCGGCCCAGGTAGCCGCGCGCCAGGCCGGCGCCGCCGACGTGGATCTCCCCCGCGACGCCGACCGGCAGCAGCTCCAGGCGGCGCCCCAGGAGGTGGACCTGGAGATCCGGGATCGGCTGGCCGATCGGGCTGGCCGCCGCGCGCCGCGGGCCGGAGCCGGACACCTCGTCCGCCAGGTCGGCGGCGCGGACCGGCCGCCAGGTGACGTGCACCGTCGTCTCGGTGATGCCGTACATGTTGACCAGCGCCGGCCGCTCGTCGCCATGGCGCGCGATCCAGGGCGCGAGGGCGCCCGGCTCGAGCGCCTCGCCGCCGAAGACCACCGCCGCGAGCGCGGGGAGCCGCGCGCCCTCCTCGGCGTCCACCGCAACCAGCTGGCGGAAGACCGAGGGCGTCTGGCTGAGCACCGTCACCCGCTCGGTCCGCAGCAGGTCGTAGAAGGCGGGCGGCGACTGGCTGGTGGTCCGCGGCACGATCACCAGCCTGCCGCCGTAGAGCAGCGCGCCCCAGATCTCCCACACCGAGAAGTCGAAGGCGTAGGAGTGGAAGAGCGTCCAGACGTCGTCGGGACCGAAGGCGAACCAGGGCTCGGTGGCGCGGAACAGGCGCACCACCTGGGCGTGGGGGACGACCACCCCCTTGGGCCTGCCGGTCGAGCCCGAGGTGTAGATGACGTAGGCGGCGTTGTCCGCCCCCGCTGCCGGAAGCTCGGGAGGCGCCGCGGCGCTCTCGCGGTCGAGCGCCGCACGCTCGGCGTCGAGCAGCACCAGCCGGTAGGGGGGCTCGCCGCCGGCGCCGGCCTGGAAGCGCGGCACCAGCCGCTCCTCGGCGACCAGGACCGGCGCGGCGGAGCCGCTCAGGGCGTCGGCGAGGATCCAGGCCAGGCGCTCCGGCGGGTAAGCCGGGTCCAGCGGCACGTAGGCGCCGCCGGCCTTGAGGATGCCGAGAAGGCCGACCAGCATGTCGAGCGAGCGCTCGACGCAGAGCCCCACCCGCACCTCGGGCCCGACGCCCAGGGCGCGCAGGCGGTGGGCCAGCTGATTGGCCCGCCGGTCGAGCTGTCCGTAGGTGATCTCCTCGACCTCGTGGACCGCCGCCACGGCGCGCGGCTGCCGCGCCGCCTGTGCCGCGAAGACCTGGTGCAGCGACGGTCCGGCCGGGAACCGGGCCCCAGGGTCGTTCCAGCGGCAGAGCAGCTCGCGGCGCTCGGCGGCCGACACCAGCGGCAGCTCCGAGAGGCGCGTGCCGGGCGACGCCACGGCGCCGGCCAGCAGGTCCTCCCAGTGGGCGAGCAGGCGCGCCATCGTCGAGCCGTCGAAGAGGTCGGCGTTGTACTCGAGCGTGGTGGTGAGGCCGCCGGGCACGTCGAAAAGGAAGACGGTGACGTCGAACTTGGTGGTGCGGTTGTGGTTGTCGAGCAGCTCGACCTCGAGGCCGGGCAGCGCCAGCGGCTCGCTGGGGGTGTTCTGCAGCGAGAACTGCACCTGGAAGATGGGCGCGCGGGAGAGATCGCGCGGCGGCTTCAGGTCTTCGACCAGCCTCTCGAACGGCACCTCCTGGTGCGGGATCGAGCCGAGGAACCCCTCCCGGACGCCGGCGAGCAGCTGGGCGAACGGCGGATCGCCGGCGGCGGCGGTGCGCTGCACCACCATGTTCAGGAAGACGCCGATCAGGTTCTCGACCTCCACCCGGTTGCGGTTGGCGATGGGGATGCCGAGCAGCAGGTCCTCCTGGCCGGTGTAGCGGTGGAGCAGGGCGTTCCAGGCGGCCAGCAGGGCGAGGAAGAACGTCGCGCCGGAGGCGGTGCCGAAGCGGCGGACCTCCTCGGTGGCGGCGGCGGACAGCTGCCGCGACAGGCGGGCGCCGCGCAGCGTCTGGATCGCCGGCCGCGGCCGGTCGGTCGGCAGCTCGAGCGGCGGCAGGTGCCCGGCGAGGCGGCGGCGCCAGTAGGCCAGGTGACCGGCCATGGCCTCGCCCGCGAGCCAGCGGCGCTGGTGCCAGGCATAGTCCGCGTATTGCACGGGCAGCGGCGCGAGCGCCGTGGCTCGGGCGTGGCGCCGCTCGGCGAAGGCGCGGTAATAGGCGCTCAGCTCGCGCATCAGCACGCCGACCGTCCAGCCGTCGGAGACCACGTGATGCAGGGTGACGAGCAGCACGTGCTCGCCGGCCGCCGGGCGCCGTGGGGGACCCCCCTCGGCGGCGGCCCGGGCCGCCCCGGCGGACGTTGGCCGCGCCAGCGCCAGCAGCGCCGTGCGCAGCATGGGACCGGTGGCCAGGTCGAACGGCCGCCGCCCCTCGGCCAGCGCCAGCCGGCGCTGTTCCGTCTCGCGCGCCGCCGGCGGCAGGGCGGCGAGATCGATCACCGGCAGGCGTTCGCCGGCGGCCGCGCCGGCCGCGCCGGCCGCGGCGCTCGCCGGCGGCGCGATGCGCTGCACCGGCCGCCCGAGCACGGCGGGGAAGCTGGTGCGCAGCACCTCGTGGCGCCGGCGCACCGCCGCGAAGCTGTGCGCGAGAGCGGCGACGTCGAGGCGGCCGGCCAGCCGCACCGCCGCCGGCATGTTGTAGGCGGGGCTCTGCGGATCGAGCTGGGAGAGGAACCACAACCGTTCCTGCGAGAACGACAGCGGCAGCTCCTCGCTGCCGTCGCGCGGCACCGGCCGCAGCGACAGGCCGGCGTCCGCGGGCGCGGCGCCCTCGGCCGGCGCGGGCCTGCCTGCGATCGCTGCGGCCGGCGCGGCTGGCGTGGCCAGGGCTGCGACCGCGGCCGGCGCGGGGCCCTCGGCCGGTGCGGCCGGGAGCTCGTAGCCCAGGGCGGCGGCCAGCACGCGCACCGGCTCCGCCAGGGCGGCGGCGGACGCCGGGGTGGCCCGCGAGCGCTCGGCGACCCCGGCGTCGATGCCCTGGTGCTGGTGAAACTTGGGATCGCCCATCATGCGCGAGCCGGCGCGCGGCCCGTCCGTCATGCGGCCGGCGGCGTAGGGTTCGAGCATCCCGGGCTCGAAGCCGACGCCGAGGAAGCTGCCGAGCGCCGCCATCTCCCGCCGCGGATCGCGCAGCAGGTCCTCGAAGCGCAGCAGCAGCTGCCGCTCCCTGGGAACGCCGGCGAGGAAGCGCCGGACGTTGCCGTGCGCCAGCAGCCAGACCAGCTGCGCCTGGGTCGCCGGCGCGAACGGGAGGTCCTGGTAGACGCGGTCCATGCGCGCCTCGACGTAGGACCCGATGGTGGCGATCGGGTGGCGCACCAGGTGGACGTAGAGCGGCCGCTCGAAGAGCAGCTCGGCGCGCTCCAGGGTCGCCGGGTCCAGGGCGTAGCTCGGCGTCTTGTCAACCAGCAACCGGCCGGCGCTCCATTGCTGCAGCCGCTGGTACCAGCTCGCGACCGGCAGGTCCTGGTCCTCGGCGGCGGCGACAATCCGCTCCGCCTCCCCGGCATCGCAGCCGCGCAGCTCCATGACCGCTCGCAGCAGCCCCTCGCGCGCGAAGCGGTTGCGTCCAGCGTAGACCCGGCGCCGCTCGCCCATGGTGGCGAAGGCGAGCAACTCGAGCTCCGGCGGCGCGAACAGGCGCGAATGACCGGCAAGCATCACCCGCAGCAGCGTCGATCCGGAGCGGAACGGCGACAGCAGGAAGACCGCGGGCGGGTTGCGCGGCGCCGCCGCGGCTCCGGCTCCGGCCCTGTCGGCTGCTGCCGCGCTTCTGGCCGCGGCCGTGCCGGCTGCCGCCTCGCAGGTGGCCGCCCCGGCCGCTCGCCCCAGCCGCCTTGCCACGGCGGCCCGCAGCTGGCCGACCGCCGCGGCGACCGCCGCCGGCGTGTCGAGCGCCGCGGCCGCGCCGGCCTGTGCCACGGCGTCCGCGGCGGTTTCGGGAGCCAGCCGCGCCGCCTGCTCCGGATAAGCGGCGGCCAGGTAGGCGGCAAGGCGCGCCGGGGTGGGCGCGTCGAAGAGCGCCATCACGTACACGATCTGGCCCAGCTCCCGCTGCAGGCGGTTGACCAGCATCGCGCCCTGGATCGAGTCGCCGCCCAGCTCGAAGAAGTTGGCGTGGCGGCCGACGCGCTCGACTCCCAGCACCCCGCGCCACAGCTCGGCCAGCCAGCGCTCGAGGGCGGTGGCAGGCGCCTCGCCGGCGGCGGTCCCGTCGCCGCCCGGGCTGCCCGGGCCGTCCGCGCTGCCCGCGCCGTCCGCCGGCAGGCGCTCCGCCTCGCCGGCCGCCGCCGCCGCGGGCGCCGGCAGGGCGCGCCGATCGACCTTGCCGCTCGGCGTCAGCGGCAGGGCCGCCAGGACCACGAAGGCCGGCGGCACCATGGCCTCGGGCAGTCCGCGGCGCAGGAAGGCCTTCAGCTCCCCCGGCTCGGGCGCCGCGGCGCCGGCGGGCACGACGTAGGCGACGAGCCGCACGCCCGCGCCGCCGCCGGTGCCCGCCGCGGCAGCCGCCGCCGGCTGTCCCTGCCCGCCAGGCTCGCGGTCGCGCCGCGCCAGGACCACCGCCTCGCGCACCGCCGGGTGGCGCGCCAGCGCCGCCTCGATCTCTCCCAGCTCGATGCGCACGCCGCGGACCTTGACCTGGTGGTCGAGGCGCCCCAGGAACTCGATCTCGCCGTCGGGCCGGAAGCGCGCCAGGTCGCCGGTCCTGTAGAGCCGCTCGCCCTCCCGGCCGCTGCCGGGGTCGGGGACGAAGCGTTCGGCGGTGAGCCCCGGTTGGTTCAGGTAGCCTCGCGCCAGGCCGGCGCCGCCGATGTGGAGCTCGCCCGGCACGCCGGCCGGCACCGGGGCGAGATGGCGGTCCAGCAGCAGGATCGCGGTGTTGGCGATCGGCCGGCCGATCGGCACCAGCCGCCGGTCGCCGCCGCCCCCGCAGGCGTGGAAGGTCACGTCCACCGAGGCTTCGGTCGGCCCGTACAGGTTGTGCAGCGCGACGCCGGGCAGGCAGGCGAGGAAGCGCTCCTCGAGCTCTGGGGGCAGCGCCTCGCCGCTGGCGAACACCCGGCGCACGCCGTTGCAGGCCGCGGCCAGGCCGGGCTGCTCCAGGAAGACCTGCAGCATCGAGGGGACGAAGTGCAAGGTGGTGATGCGGTGCTCCCGGATCAGCGCCGCCAGCCGCGCCGGGTCCTGGTGCGCCCCGGGAGGCGCCATGACCAGGCGCGCGCCGGCGAGGAGCGGCCAGAAGAATTCCCAGACCGAGACGTCGAAGCTGAAGGGCGTCTTCTGCAGCACCGCGTCGTCCGGCCCCAGCCGGTAGGCCGCCTGCATCCACAGCAGCCGGTTGACGATGCCGCGGTGCGGGACGACGGCCCCCTTGGGCCGGCCGGTCGAGCCCGAGGTGAAGATGGCGTAGGCCGGGCTCGCCGGCTGCGGTGCGCTGCCCGCAGCGTGCGACGCCGATGCCGTGCCTGCGGCGGAGGCCTCCCAGGCCGGAGCCGTGCCCGCGCCGGAGGCCTCCCAGGCCGGAGCCGTCCCAGCACCGGCGGCGTCCAGCTCGATCACCCGCCCGGCCGAGCGCAGCCGCTGGGGCAGCGTCCCAAGCCGGGGAAGCAGAGGGCCCTGGGCGAGGAGGGCGTCCGGCGCCGCGTCCGCGAGCATGCCGGCCAGGCGCTCGGCCGGGTAGTCGGGGTCGAGCGGCACGTAGGCGCCGCCGGCGATGAGCGTGCCGAGGAGGCCCACGACCATGGCGATGGAGCGCTCGGCGAGGATGCCCACCAGCGATTCGGCGCCGACCCCCACGCCCCGCAGCCGCAGCGCCAGGGAGCCGGCGCGCGCGAGCAGCTGCTCGTAGGTGAGCTGCTCGGCGCCGGCCTGGACGGCCGGCGCGTCCGGCGTCCGCGCCGCCCGCGCCGCGATCAGCTGGTGCAGGCAGACGGCCGTTTCCGGCACGCCGGTGTCGTTCCACTCGGCGAGCACCTGGTGCCGCTCGCCGGTGGCGAGCATCGGCAGCCGCCCGACCGGCCGGTCGGGCTCGGCCAGCGCCGCCGCCAGCAGCTGCTCGAAATGCGCGGCGAGGCGCGCCACGGTCGCGGCGTCGAACAGGTCGGCGCTGTACTTCCAGGTGCCGGTCCAGCCGCCGCCGGGCGCGGCCGGCGGCGCCATGGAGACGGCGAGATCGAAGCGTGCCGTGCCGAGGTCGATCTCGCGCGGCAGCAGGAGCAGCCCGGGGAGCGCCAGCGGCCGCAGCGGCGCGTTCTGGCCCACGAACATGACCTGGAAGAGCGGCGTCCGCGACAGGTCGCGCTCGGGGCGCAGCTCGTCCACCAGCCGCTCGAACGGCACCTCGCGGTGGGCGAAGGCGTCGAGCTCCGCGGCGCGGGCGCGCCGCAGCAGCTCCCGCAGCCCCGGCTCTCCCGCCAGGCTGAGGCGCAGCACCAGGTTGTTGAGGAAGACCCCGATCAGCCCTTCGAGCTCGACGCGGTCGCGTCCCGCCACCGGCGTGCCCAGGACCAGGTCGAGCTGGCCGCTGGCGCGATGGAGCAGCGCCGCGAAGCCGGCGAGCAGGCCCATGAAGGGCGTCGCCCGCTGCTCCCGCGCCAGCTCCTCCAGGCGGTGCGAGAGCGCCGGCGGGAGCGCGCGTTCGAGATGCGCGCCGCGGTGCGACAGCACCGCCGGGCGCGGCCGGTCGGCCGGCAGCTCGAGCGGCGGCAGCTCGCCGGCCAGCCGCGTGCGCCACCAGGCGAGGGCCGGCGCCAGCGCCGCCTCGGTCAGGCGGCGGCGCTGCCACAGCGCATAGTCGGCATATTGCACGGCCGGCTCGGCCAGCGGCGACGGCCGGCCGGCGGCGAACGCCCCGTACAGCGCCGCCAGCTCGCCGGCCAGGACCGCCAGCGAGCCGCCGTCGCCGGCGATGTGGTGCAGCGCCAGGATCAGCTCGTGCTGCTCCTCGCCCGCCTCGCCTGGCGAGTTCCCCGCGCGCCGCTCCCCCGCCTCGCCGGCGGCGTTTCCAGCGCCCGCCGCGCCGGCCGCGCCCGCGGTGCTTCCCAGGCGCAGCAGCGTGGCACGCATCACCTCGCCGCGTTCGATGGCGAAGGGCCGGCGCCCCAGCGCGCGCCCCAGGCCGCGGGCCACTCCTTCCCGCCGCCGCCCGGGCAGCGCCGCGAGATCGACGAGCGGCAGGCGGCCGCCTGCCGCTCCCGCGGGCGCGGCGGCGTGGACCACCTGCGCCGGCTCGGTGCCGGCGGCGGTGAAGCCGGTGCGCAGCGCCTCGTGCCGCCGCACCACCTCGACGAACACCGCGGCGAGCGCCGGGACGTTCAGCCTGCCCGCGAGCCGCAGCGCGGCGCCCAGGTTGTGGACCGGGTTGCCCGGCTCGAGCTGGTGCAGGAACCACAGCCGGCGCTGGGCGAAGGAGAGCGGCAGCGCCGCCGCCGCGGCGTCCGCCGGCCGCCGGGTCAGCGCCGGCTCCCCGGCCCCTGCCGCCGCCGCGGCCGCGCCCGGGGCTTCGCCGGCGCCTGCCGCCCCTGCCTCGCCGGTCAGGACGCCGATCAGCGCCGCCAGCTCGCCGACCGTCGGCGCCGCGAACAGCTGGTCGAGAGACACCTCGACCCCCAGCTCCTCCTGCACCCGCGCCAGCAGCTGGATCGCCTGCAACGAGTCCGTGCCCAGGGCGAAGACGTCCTGGTCGATCGTCACCTCGCGCCGTTCGAGCACCTCGGCGACGATGCGCGCCAGGCGCGCGAGACGCGCCGCGACCTCGCCGCCCGGCGGCGCCGCCGCCGCGGCCGCCGCCGGCGGCGCGACCAGCGGCCGGGGCTCTTCGATCAAGGCCGCCCTCCCCGGCCGCCGCCCGGCGCCAGGCCGGCGGCGCCCGCCGCCGCCAGCACCAGCGCCAGGGCGGCGAAGAGGCCGATCAGCACGGCCGGAAAACGTGCCCGCAGGCGCTGGCGGTCGAGCCGCTCCTGCAGCATGGCGACGTCGAAGAGCGGCAGGTCGGGGCTGATCGCCTGCATCTGCCGGCGCAGCGCCGGCAGCAGGCTGGCGGCCGTCACCCCCGGTTGCGGGCGCACCAGGAAGTTGACGGTCAGCGGCAGGCGCATGGGGAACTGGGTGAGCGGGAAGTACACGTCGGGCGCCGGCCGGGGCGTGCCGTCGATGCCCTCGTGCCTGACCTCGGTGGCCACCCCGAGCACCGTGAGCCAGGGGTCCGGCGCGCTCGCCGGCCCGTTCTTGATGCGCTTGCCGAGCGGGCTCTGCCCGGGCCAGTACTTGTCGGCGGTCGCCTTGCTCACCACCACGCCGGTGGGCATCCACTCGCGCGCGCCGAAGCCGCGTCCCGCGAGCAGCGGGATGCGCAGGAGCGAGAAGTAATCGGCGGTGACGGAGTGGACCATCGAGGTGTAGGTGCCTTGCGGGGCCGGGCTGGGATGGCCCTCGACGCTGATATAGGTGCCGGCCCAGCCGTCGGTCGGGATCGTCGGATCGGCCAGCGCGACCTGCGCCACCCCGGGCACCGCCGGCAGCTGCTCGACGAGCCTGCGGACCACCGCGCGCACCGGCTGGACGTCGTCGTACCTGGGCCCGCGGATGTCGATGCGATAGGTCAGGACGCCGGCCGGCGAGAAGCCGAGCGGGCGGTTTACGAGCTCCAGGTAGTCCCTGGTCCTGAGACCGGTGGCAGCCAGGAGCACGACGGCGGCCACCGCTTGCACGGCGACCGCCGCCAGCGCCAGGCCGCGGCAGCGCCGGCCGGCCCGGGCCGCCAGGGTGATCGCGGGAGCGCAGAGCAGTGCGAGGGCGAGCACCGCCGCGATCACCTCGGGCCGCGCCACCGCGACCCGGACCCAGCTCTTGAGCTCGAGGCCGCCGCCGGCGGCGAGCAGCGCGCGGGCGGCGAGCCAGGCCGCCAGGAGCCCCAGGGCGCCGCCGGCCAGCGCGCACGCCAGGCCCGCCGGCAGGCGCCGGCGCAGCAGCAGGCCGGCGTCGCAGCAGGCGGCGATCAGGACGGCCAGGGCGCCGAGGGCGAGCACGAGCAGGCCGTGCCGCACGCCGCCGTACCAGAAGTCCGAGAGCGCGGCGACGTGCGCTCCCATGCCCTTGTTGCTGTCCGGGTAGCGCCGCGCGAGGTCCGCGGTGACGCGGTCCATCTCCTGCTGGGCCTGCGCGATGGTGACGCCGGGCCGCAGGCGCGCCACCACCGTCACCCAGCGGACCAGGCGCATGGTCACGTACTCGGAGATCGGCGGCAGCTGCGACGGGATCCACAGATCGGCGGCGCCGGACAGCCCGCGGAACCCGGCCGGCGCGATCCCGGTCACGCGGTAGCGCTGGCCGTTGAGCTGCACCTGGCTCCCGATCACGCCGGGATCGCCGCCGAAGCGCCGCCGCCACAGGTCGTGCGACAGCACCGTGACGTAATCGGTGAACGGCTTGGTGTCCTCCTGCCGGGAGAAGAAGCGGCCGAATTCGGCCTGGATGCCGAGCAGCGGGAAGTAGCTGTCCGAGACCAGCTCGCCCTTGAGCCTCTCGGGCTCGGAGACCCCGTCGAGGTTGAGGGCGAGGTCGCCGTCGTCGTTGAACACCGACATCTCCGAGAACGACCTGGCGAGCCGCCGCCAGTCGGCGAAATCCAGCTGCGAGATCGGCCAGTCGGCGACCGTGCCCTGGTCGGCGAAGGTGCCGGTGAGCACCACCAGCCGGGAGGGTTCGCGGTAGGGGACGCCGCGCACCACGACCGCGTCCACCACCGCGAGCGCCGCGGCGGCGGCGCCCAGGCCGAGGGCCATCACGAGCACTGCTGCGGCCGGCGCGGCCGGCGCGGCGCCGTTCCCTTGGCCGGTCATTCGGGGCGCAGCCCGATCGCCGGCTCGAGCCGCGACGCGCGCCGCGCCGGCAGGTAGTTGGCGACCAGGGACACCAGCAGCAGCACGCCGCAGGCGCCGCCCAGGATCGCCGGATCGGCGGCGCTGGTCTGGTACAGCACGCCCGCGAGCTGCCGCCCCAGCAGCAGCAGCGCGGCCAGGCCGCACCCGAGCCCGATGGCGGCCAGGGCGGCGCCGCGCCCCACCACCATGCGCAGGATGGCGGCGCGGTCGGCGCCCATCGACATGCGGATGGCGATCTCGCGCGTCCCCTGGGCGACGCTGTAGGCCACCACGCCGTAGATCCCCACCGCCGCCAGCACCAGCGCCAGGCCCGAGAACAGGCCGATGAGGATGATCTGGAACCGCGCCTTCTGCGCCTGCCGGTCGAGCCGCTCGGCGAGCGTGGCGACGTCGAAGACCGCGAGGTCGGGGTTGACCGTCTTCATCTCCCGGCGCAGCGCCGGCAGCAGGGCGCCGATGGCCACCCCGGGCTTGGGCCGCACCAGGAAGTTGAGCGTCAGCGGCAGGCGCAGCGGGAACTGCACGACCGGGAAGTAGACGTCCGGCGCCGGGTTCTTGTCGCCCGTGATGCCTTCGTTCTTGACGTTGCCCACCACGCCGAGGACGGTCAGCCAGGGATACTCCGCCGCGAGCGGCCCCCGCTTCAGCCGCCGGCCGAGCGGGCTCTGCCCGGGCCAGTGCTTGTCGGCCATGGCCCGGCTCACCACCACCCCCGACGGCGCGAGCTCGTGCGGCCCGAACGTGCGCCCCTGCAACAGCGGGATGCCGAGCATGGCGAAGTAGTCGGCGCTGACGGCGTGCATCATCGCCGGGTAGGTGCCGTCCGGCGCGTCGCTGGGGCGGCCTTCGACGCTGACGTAGGCGCCCGCCCAGCCGTCGGTGGGGATCGTGGGGTCGGCGATCGACACCTGCGCCACCCCCGGCGCCGCCGCCAGGCGGTCGAGGTAGTCCCGCGTCAGCCGGCGGACCAGGTCGTCGTCGCGGTAGTGCGGCCCGCGGATGTCGACGCGCCAGGTCAGGATGCCGTCGGGCCGGAAGCCGAGGTCCTGGTGGGTCAGCTTCTGGTAGCCCTTGGCCATCAGGCCGGCGCCGGCCGAGAGGATCAGCGCCAGGGCCACCTGGGCCACGACGACCGCGCTCTGGAAGCGCCGGCGCGCGCTGCCCCGCGGCGGCTCCTTGCCCTGGCGCGACAGGCTCTGGGTGATGTCCGACTGGAAGGTGACCCATACCGGCACCAGGCCGAAGACGACGCCGCACAGCGCCGCCGCGCCGGCGATCGCCGCGATCACCTCCGGCCGCCCGGCCGAAACGTGGATCCAGCTCTGGAAACGGATGCCGCTGGCCGCGATCAGGGCGTGCGTCGCCCACTGCGCCAGCAGCAGGCCGCAGGCGCCGCCGAGCAGGGCGAGCAGCAGGCTCTCGGTCAGCAGCTGGCGGACCAGCCGGCCGCGCGCGGCGCCGAGCGCCATGCTGATGGCATAGGAGCGCTGCTCGGCGACCGCGCGGGTGAGCAGCAGGTTGGCGACGTTGATGCAGGCGATCAGCAGGATGATGCAGGCGCCCAGGGTGAGGATGGCGAGGCCGCGCCGCAGATCCCCGAACCAGTGGTCCCGCAGGCTGGTGACGCGCGCGCCCATGCCCCGGTTCATGTCCGGATAGTCGCGGGCGAGGGCGGCGGTGATGCCGTCCATGTCCTGCTGCGCCCGCGCCAGGGTGACCCCGGGCCTGAGCCTGGCAAGCACCGACACCCAGCGCACCAGCCGGACGTTCAGGTACTCGGGGATCGGCGGCAGCTGCGACGGGATCCACAGGTCGGCGCGGTCGGCGAGGCCGCGGAAGCCCCTGGGCCCGACGCCCACCACGCGGTAGGGCTTGCCGTTGAGCCGCAGGGTGCGGCCGAGCACGTTGGGATCGGCGCCGAAGCGGCGGCGCCACAGCTCGTCGGAGAGCACCGTGACGTAGTCGCCGAACGGCCTGGCGTCCTCCTCGCGGGAGAAGAAGCGCCCGCGCTGGGCCGCCAGGCCGAGCAGGGTGAAGTAGCTCGCGGACACCAGCTCGCCGTTGAGGCGCTCGGGCTCCTGGACCCCTTCGAGGTTGAGCGCCAGGTCGCCGCCGGGGGTGAACACCGCCATGTCCTCGAACACCCGGTTGGCGCGCCGCCAATCGGCGAAGTCCATCTGCGAGATGGGCCAGTCGGCGACCTCGCCCTTGTCGGTGAAGGTGCCGGTGATCACCGCGAGCCGCGAGGCATCCCGGTAGGGCAGCCCCTTGAGCAGCACCGCATCGACGACGCTGAACATGGCGGCGGTGGCACCGATGCCCAGGGTGAGGGTGAGCAGGGCGGCGGCGGCAAAGCCGCGGTTCTTGAACAGGTGGCGCAAGCCGAAGCGCAGGTCTCGCCAAAGGGTTTCCATGGTTGCTAGAGAACCCCCATGCCGGCGCCGCCGTCCACCTCGACGGTGCGGCCGGTGAAGAACTCGCATTCGACGATGAAGCGCACGGCCTGCCAGACGTCGCGCGGCTGGCCCAGGCGCCCGAGCGGAATGGCGGCGGCGAGCCGGGCCAGCGCCTCCTCCGAGAAGCCTGCGAGGAAACCGGTGGCGGTGACCCCGGGGGCGACGCCCCCGACCCGGATGCCGTGCCGCGCCAGCTCGAGCGCCCAGGTGCGGGTGCAGGCGTCCAGGCCCGCCTTGGACGCCGCGTAGTTGGACTGCCCCGGGTTGCCGGCGCGGGCGATCGAGGAGAGGTTGACCACCACCGCGTCGCGGGTGCCCGCGGCCACGAGCCGGGCGGCGAAGGCCCGGGTCATCAGGAACTGGCCGGTCAGGTTGACGTCGATCACCTTGCGCCACTGCGCCAGCGGCAGCGTCTGGACCTCGCCGCCGGCCGGCGTGACCAGCAAGCCGTCGCGGGCGATGCCGGCGCTGTTGATCAGCAGGTTGAGGCCGTCCATGCGCTCGGCGGCAAAATCCACGAAGGCCGCGACCGAAGCCTCGTCGGCGACGTCGAGCCGCGAGACGTGGAGCTGGCCGGGCAGTCCGGCGGCAGCCGCCGCCAGCTCGCGCAGGCCGGCCGCGTTGGCGTCGCCGGCGGCGACCCGCGCGCCGGCGGCCAGCAGCTCGCGGGCAAAGCTGCCGCCCAGGCCGCCCGCGGCGCCGGTGACGATCGCCTGGCAGCGCGCTAGCTCCACGTCCCCTCCAACGCGCCGCGGCCCGCCGCCGGCACCTCCCCGGAGAGCGGGCTCAGCGGCCGCGGCGCCGCGTGCACCTCGCGTGCCGCGCGGTTGCCGGATTCGAGCGCGCCTTCCATGGTGCGGGCGAGCAGCGACGTGTGCTCGCCGGCGAAGTGCACCCGTCCCTCGGGCGCCGCCAGCCGCGGCAGCCAGCCGGTCAGCTGGCCCGGCCGCCACCAGGCGTAGCCGCCGCCTGCCCAGGGATCGGCGCCCCAGGCGACCACGGTGCCGCCTTCGTAGTGGGCCCTGAACCCCGGGTGCACCTTTTCCATGTTGTCGAGCGCCAGCGCCAGCTGCGCCGCCGGGTCCATGTCGGCGATGCGTTGCGCCTCGGGCCCCTTGACATGGCATTCCAGGATCCCCGGCGCGTCCGCCCTGTCCGGTTCGCCGGGCCGGTTGAGCGGCTGCTCGGTCACCAGCTGGATGGGCAGGTCGGTGAAGGCGTTGCCCGCCTCGCCGGCAGCGCTCCAGAAGCGTTGCCTGGCCTGCAGGTAGATGCGCGTCACCGGGCAGTAGTCGAGCCGGTCGAGGACCTGGCGCTTGGCGGCCGGCAGGTCCGGTCCGAACACGATGCGGCGCAGCGCCGGGCAGGGAACGGCGCAGACCACCCGGTCGGCGGTCGCCGAGCGCTCGGCCCCGCCCTCGCGGAACACGACCCGCGCCCAGCCGGGCTCGTGGACGATCCGGACCACCGGCGTGCGATAGCGGACGCGGTCGCCGAGCGCCGCGGCGAACGCCTTCGGCAGCTGGTCGGAGCCGCCCGGGATGGCCAGGGTCGGCTGTCCCAGGTAGAAGAGCGCCACGTCCGAGAGCAGGCGGTGGAGGGCGGATCCCTGCGTCCAGCCGTAGCCGAACCAGGTCGTGTCGCCGAGCAGCTCGACGGCCTCGGCGGAGGCGCCCTGCCGCTCGAGCAGCGCCGCCAGCGTCTCCTGGTCGTAGGCGCGCCAGGGCTCCTGCCTGAAGCCCGGAGCGGTCGGGTCGCCGATCTTGTCGACCACCGCGAAGTACTTCTGGAACATGCCGTCGAGACCCAGCGCCCGCTCCTCGGCGGTGAGGCGGAAGGGCCAGGCGGGCTGCCCGCCGCCGGGGCTCCTGGCGCCGATCGTCCGGACTCCGCGCAGGTGATAGACGGCGGCCTGCCGGCCGGGCGCGGGCGCCGCGCTGGGCAGCTTGAACAGCCGCAGGTAGCGCACCAGGTGACGGTAGCTGGGCGAGAACCCCATCGCCCCGGCCTCGGCGTACAGGCCGGCGGCGAACGGCTGGCGCAAGGTATGGACGCGCCCGCCGGGGCGGTCCTGCGCTTCGAGCACGCTGACCTCGTGCCCCAGGGCCGCCAGCTCCCAGGCCGCTGCGAGGCCGGCCAGGCCGGCGCCGACGACGATCACGCGCAGCGGCCGCTGCCGCGGCGCCGGCGTCGCCTCAGGCGGCGGATCGGCCGATGCCCGCCAGGCGGCAAGCGCCGGCAGCGCGAGCGCGGCGGTGTGCAGGAGCTCGCGGCGGGTCCAGGCTGGGGGGCGTGTCATCTCGTCTCTCGTCAAGGCAGTCGTGGGTTCGTCCTCGGGAGTCGTCCAGGGTGCGATTCGTCAGCCCGGGGCCGCACCGCCGCGGCGGTGCGGCCCCGGGGGTCGGATCGCTGCTACTCGTCGTTAGAACCGCCGCTGGCGGGGGCACCGCCGCCGGCAGGGGCACCGGCCTGGTGGTGGTGGACCGTGGCAACGCCCGAAACCGAGCCGAAGAAGGTGTCCATCGGCCCGTTGCGGTCGTCCGGCCACAGCACGAGGGTGCGGTTGTCGACCGACGCGGTGCCGATGTAGTCGCCGGCGTTCGAGACCAGGAAGCCGTCGGCCTGCAGCAGGGCGTCGAACTGGTAGGGCGCCAGGCACCAGTTGCTGGTCTGGGTCGAGACGCGCACCGGCGAGCTGAACGTCGCGCCGCCGTCCCTGGACTGCACCCAGAAGGTATCGACCAGCGAGTTGAGCGGGCCGGTGCGGAAGGAGGTCGGATTGAACGCCACGGAGCAGGCGGTGCCGGTCGCCGCCTCCTGGCTCTCGAGATAGACGACGTCCACGTCGCCGCTCGCCCGCGTGGTCACCGTCGTCCAGAAGCGCTTGACGCCGGTGGCAGGCACCGCCGCCGCGACCGGGGTGGGAGCGCTCCAGGTGTTGCCGCGGTCGTCCGAAAAGGTCACGTAGGCCTGCGACGAGGTGGACTGCTGCTGGCCTGGCGGTCCCGCCACCGGCGCCACCGGCTGGTAGAAGCTGACGTAGATGCGGCCGCGGTGCGGGCCGCTGGTGTCGACCGCGATGCGCGCCTGGTCGTTCATGCGGTTCTTGGCGTAGCCGACCGGCGGGTTGGCACGCATGGCGTTGATGTCGACCACCACCCCCGGCTTCGAGAAGGTCTTGCCGCCGTCGAGCGAGCGCGCGAAGGCGATGGCGTCCGTGTCGCCGTTGCTGCCGTCGGCGAAGAACTGCGGGCCGGACTGCCAGACCACGTAGATCTCGCGCTTGGGGCCGATCGCCAAGGCCGGCGCGACCTGCAGATGGCCGGTGGCGCCGCAGTTGGGGTTTTGGGGATCGGTGATGTCGGCGCCGTCGGCGACGACGATCGAGGGACCGCTCCACGTGTCGCCGCCGTCATGGGTGCTCCACAGCTCGATCTGGCCGAAGCCGGCCAGCGGCACGCCGCAGATCTCGTCGACGTTGACCAGCACGACGTAGGCCGAGGCGCTGCCGTCCTTGGCGGCGGCGATCGCCTGCCGGCTGTACTCGTCGCCGGCGGGGTTTGCGGAGTTGATCACCGTGGCGTTGTCGAGGGAGAAGGTGTCGCCGCCGCCGAAGTGGCCGCGATAGATGCCGATGCCTGCCGCCGCGCCGCTGGTCTGGTCCTGCAGCCGGCTGACCAGGAAGTAGATGCCGGGGTCCCTGCCGTCCGCGCTCTCGACGCCGGCGCTGCGGCCCAGGCGGTCCACCCAGGGGTGGCCGGCGGTGGTGGCGGAGCCGATGGGGGAGACGCCGCCGGCATCGGTCCAGGTGGCGCCGCCGTCGGTCGAGAACGAGAAGGAGGAGAGCCCGTTGGGCTTTTCCGGCGGGCACTGCAGGCCGCCCGGCGAGCCGCAGAGGCCCTGCAGGTCCTCGAAGGCGGCGAGCAGCCGCCGGCCGTCGGGGCTGGCGGCGAGGCTGGAGGTGTTGCGGCTGGGGTTGTCGTTGGGGAACAGCTGCTGCGGGGAGTTGACAGGGACATTGCCGGAGACCGCCGGCGGCGGCGCCGCCAACCCGGCGGCGGCCATGCCTAAGGCGCCCGCGGCGAGTTGCAGCAGGGCAAGGCGGCGCAGGCGCCGGCTCCTTCTGAATCGCTCCTCGAACATTGTCTTCCTCCATTCCTCGATGCGGGAGGATTCCCGCCGATCTCGAGCCCCCCGGCGGCAGGCGCCGGGAAGACCAGTGGCACACATCAGCTGTTCTCCGCGGCCGACATCGCGGCGAGCGAGCCGCCGTCCTGCGCGCGCTCGGCCATCAAGCCGGCCGCCTCCTCGTCGCTCAGGCTCTCGATCTGGGCCAGCAGGGCGCCCTCGACCACCACCGCGAGCTGCGCCACGGTCGGCGCCTCGAAGAGGACGCGCAGCGGCAGCGCCAGCTGGAACGCCTCGTTGACGCGGGCCATCAGCTGCGGCACCAGCAGCGAGTGGCCGCCCAGGTCGAAGAGGTTGTCGTAGATGCCGATGGGCGAGCGCCCCAGCAGCTCCTGCCAGATCTCGGCCAGCATCTCCTCGGTCGTGGTCTGCGGCGGCGCGAAGCCCTCCGGCGCGCGGTTTTCCGGCCGCGGCAGGGCGGCGCGGTCGAGCTTGCCGGCGGCGGTCAGGGGCAGCGCGGCGAGGGCCACGAAATCTCCGGGCACCATGTATGCCGGCAACCGCTCCCTGAGGAAGTCGCGCAGCTCGCCGGCCGCCGGCGCCGGCTCTCCCGCGGCGGCCACGTAGGCGACGAGCCGCCAGTCGCCGGGCGACGCCTCGCCGGCCAGGACCGCCGTCTCGCGCACTCCCGGATGGCTGGTCAGCACGGCGGCGATCTCTCCCGGCTCGACGCGATAGCCGCGGATCTTCACCTGGTCGTCGACGCGCCCGACGAACTCCAGCGCGCCGCCGGCCAGGTGCCGCGCCAGGTCGCCGGTGCGATAGAGGCGCGCTCCCGGCCCGGCGGCGGCGAACGGACAGGGCACGAAGCGCTCGGCGGTCAGGTCGGGCCGCCCCAGGTAGGCGCGGGCGAGGTTGGGGCCGGCGATGCACAGCTCGCCGGCGACGCCAGCGGGCACCGGGCCCATGGCGGGATCGAGGAGCCAGGCGCGGGCGCCCCCCCACGGCCGTCCGATGGGCACCGCGCCCGCGTCCGCGGCGCGCAGCACGCAGGCGGTGGCGACGACCGTGGCCTCGGTGGGTCCGTAGGAGTTGACCAGGAGGGGACGGGGGCCGGCCGTGCCATCCGGCCGGGCGGCGGCGCCCACGGCATCCATCCAGCCCTGGACCCGCTCCGGCAGGGCCCGCTCGCCGCCGAGGATCACCAACCGCAGCGCCTTTGGGAGCGCCGGACCGCCGCGCGCCACGTCGACCGCCAGCAGGTGCCAGTAGGCGGTGGGGAGATCGAGCACGGTGATCCCCCACTCGTCGCAGGCGGCGAAGAACTGCGCCGGGGAGGCCATCATGGCATCGTCGCGCAGGACCAGCGTCGCGCCGGCGGCGAGGCAGGGGAAGATCTCCTCGACGCTGGTGTCGAAAGCGAGGGAGGCGAACTGCAGCACGCGGTCGCCCGGCCGCAGCCCGTAGCCGCGCAGCGCCGCGAGGGTGAAGCGGACCAGCGCGCCATGGTCCACCTGGACGCCCTTGGGCCGGCCCGTCGAGCCGGAGGTATAGAGGACGTAGGCGAGGTGGCGGAGATCGGGCTCCAGCTCCGGCAAGCGGCGGCCGGCCGGCAGCTCCCGCAGGTCCCTCAGGTCGCGCAGCTCGCCCGGGCCGATCACCGGGCCGGTGAAGCCCCCCTGGCTCCGGTCAGCCCGGCCGGCCCCATTGCCGGCGACGCCGGCGCCGGCGGCGACCCCGTGGGGCAGTCCTTCCGGCGCGAACACCATGGCCGCGCCGGCATCGGCGAGCAGGAAGGCGAGGCGGTCCGCGGGCAGCGTCGGATCGAGCGGCAGCCAGGCGGCGCCGGCTTCGAGGATGCCGAGCAGGCCGGCGATCATCTCGGGGCCGCGCGGGCAGCACAGCCCCACCACGGTCTCCGGCCCGGCGCCGAGCTGCCGCAGGCGGCAGGCTACCGCCGCCGCCAGGCGGTCGAGCTGGCCATAGGTGAGGACCTCGCGGCCGCCCACCACCGCCGGCGCCTGGGGGGCGCGCGCCGCCTGTGCCCGGATCAGGCGGTGCACCGGGAGCTGCGCTTCCGCGCCGGGGCTGCCGTCGCCGCTCCATTCGACCGCCAGCTGGTGGCGCTCGGCGGGCGAAAGCAGCGGCAGCTCGCCGGCCCGGCGGCCGGGTTCGGCCGCCGCGGCGGCGAGCAGGGCTCCCAGGTGGCGCGCCAGGCGCCGGATGGTCGCCGCCTCGAACAGGTCGGCGTTGAAGTGGATCTCGCCGCCGACCGACTCGCCCTGCTCGGTCAGCCACAGCGCCAGGTCGAAGTTCGCCCGCGCTCCCTCGTAGAGGTCCAGGCTGGCGATGTCGAGCCCCGGGACCGAGATGGCCGGGGCGGCGAAGTTCATCAAGCCGAACATCACCTGGAACAGCGGCGTGCGCGACAGGTCGCGCTCCGTCTGCACCTCCTCGAGCAGCGTCTCCAAAGGCAGGTCCTGGTGCTCGTAGGCGCCCAGGGTGGTCTCGCGCATCCGCGCCAGCAGGTCGTCCCAGGTCGGTTCCCCGGCCAGCTCGGCGCGCAGCACCAGGGTGTTGACGAAGAAGCCGAGCAGCGGCTCGACTGCCTGGAAGCGCCGGTTGGCGACGAAGGTGCCGACGTTGAGATCGTCCTGGCGGGTGTGGCGCTGCAACAGGGCGCCGAAGCCCGCGAGCAGGGACATGAACAGCGTCGCGCCGCGCGCCAGGCCCAGCGCGCGCAGCGGCTGGACCAGTGCCGGCGGCAGCACCACCCGCTCGGCGCCGGCACGGTAGGTCTGGACCGCCGGGCGCGGCCGGTCGGTGGGCAGGTTCAGCATCCGCGAGGCGCCGGCGAGGCGCCCGCGCCAGTACTCGCCCTGGCGCCGCGCCTCCTCGCCGAGCAGCCATTGCCGCTGCCAGGCGGCATAGTCCAGGTACTGGATCGCGAGCGGCGGCAGGGGCGAGGGGCGCCCCTCGCGGAAGGCCGCGTAGAGCGCCGCCAGCTCGCGGGTGAAGACGCCCAGCGACCAGCCGTCGAAGACGATGTGGTGCAGGGTGACGAGGAGGTAATGCTCGTCGGCTTGCAGCCGCACCAGGCGGGTGTCGAGCAGCGGCCCGCGCGTCAGGTCGAAGACCTGCTCGCCCGCGTGCTGGGCCAGGCGCCGGCTCTCGGTGCGCCGCGCCGCGCCGGGCAGGCCCCGCAGGTCGACCAGCGGCAGCGGCAGCGCGAGGCGGTCCGCGACCACCGGCACCGGCCGGCCGGCGGCGACGGCGAAGGTGGTGCGCAGCGACTCGTGCCGCCGCACCATCTCGTCCAGGCAGCCCGCCAGGATCTCCGGCCGCAGCGCGCCGCGCAGCTCCAGGGTGAGCGGCAGGTTGTAGGCGGTCGACTGCGGCTCGAGCTGGACCAGGAACCACTGCCGCAGTTGCGACGACGAGAGCACCAGGTCGCCGTCGCGCGGCACCGGCCGGATGGGTGAGAGAGCGGCGGCTCCTGGCGCCCCGGACGTCGCCCCGGCCACAGGGGCGGCGCCGTTCTCGCCGCTCCGGCCGCTCTGGACAATGCCGGCGATCTCGACCGCCAGCTCGGCGATCGAAGGCCGCTGGAACAGCAGGCGCAGCGGCAGCTCGACTCCCAGCGTCTGGCGGATGCGCGCCACCAGCTGGGTGGCGAGCAACGAGTGGCCGCCGAGCTCGAAGAAGCTGTCGTGGACGCCCACCGCGGGCAGGCCCAGCACCTCGCGCCACAGCTGGGCCAGGCGCTCTTCGAGCGGGTTTTTGGGCGGCGCCGCCGGCCGCGCGGCGCCGGCCTTTCCCGCCGCATCCGCGCCCTCCGCGGCCGCCGGGTCGGGCAGGGCCTGGCGGTCGAGCTTGCCGTTGGCGGTCACCGGCAACGCCGCGAGGAAGACGAAGGCCGCGGGCACCATGTAGTCGGGCAGGCTGCGGCGCAGCAGCTCGCGCAGCTCGGCCGCCGGCGGCGCCGCGTCCGGCTGCCGCGCCACCACGTAAGCCGCCAGCTGCAGGTCGGCCGGCGCTCCGGACCGGGCCGGGCGCGCCAGCGTCACCGCCTCGCGCACCCCGGGGTGGCGGGCGAGGACGGCGTCGATCTCGCCCAGCTCGATGCGGTAGCCGCGCACCTTCACCTGCTGGTCCCGGCGCCCCAGGAACTCGAGGTTGCCGTCGGCGAGGTGGCGCACCCGGTCGCCGGTGCGGTAGAGCCGCCCTCCCGGCGCCGCGGCGAAGGGGTCGGGCACGAAGCTCGCGGCGGTCAGCTCGGGCCGCCGGGCATACCCGGCGCACAGGCAGCCGCCGCCGATGTGGAGATCGCCGGGGACGCCGACCGGGCAGGGCTCGAGGCCCGCGTCGAGCGCGTGGTACCGGGCATTGGCGATCGGCCGGCCGTAGGGGATGCTGGGCCAGCCGGCGCCGACCTCGCCCACCGGGAACCAGTTGGACCAGACGGTGGCCTCGGTGGCGCCGCCCAGCGCCATCACCCGCGCGGCGGGGAAGGCCCGGCGCACCCGGTCCGGCAGCGTCACCGGGATCCAGTCGCCCGACAGCAGCACCAGCCGCAGCCTGCTGGCGTGGTCGGGCCGCTCGGGGAACAGCGGCGCGAGCCGCACCAGGGCCGCGGGCGCGGAGTCCCACAGGGTGATGCCGCCCGTCCGCAGCAGCCGCACCAGGCGGTGCGGATCGTCCAGCTCCTCGGCGGTGGCGACATGGATTGTGCCGCCCGCCGCCAGGACGCCGAAGACGTCGTAGACCGAGAGGTCGAAGCTCAGCGAGGTGACGAACAGGCCGCGATCGGCGGCGCCGACCCCGAAGGTGCGATTGATCCAAGCGATGAGGTTGGCCACCGGCCGGTGCTGGACGACGATGCCCTTGGGCTCGCCGGTCGAGCCCGAGGTGTGGATGACGTAGGCGACGTCGTCGGGAGACGCGACCGCCGGGGGCCGCACCGCCGGCTGCCGTGCGGCATGCCAGGCGGTCCACACCCGTTTGCGGCGCCTCGGCGCCGCGGGCGCCGGCGCGGCCGGCTCGGGCGCCGGCGCGGCCGGCTCGGGCGCCGGCTCAGCCGGCTCGAGTCGACAGAGCAGCACGTCGTAGCGGTAGCCAAGCTCGTGGGCGAAGCCGTCCGGCCGCTCGCGGACCGCGATCTCGCCGGCCCCGGGCAACGAGGCGCCAAGGTCGCGGAAGTGGTCGGCATGCAGATACAGCTCGCGCCGGCGGCCGGCTTCGGCCGGCTGGCCGGCGGCGGCGATGGCCTGGGCCAGCTCGTCGCGGCGGCTGGCGTCGAGCACGTCGGCGACGAGCAGCGCGCCACCCGGCGCCAGCCGGGCGAAGGCCGCCGCGGCCACCTGCTCGAAGTAGCGCGGGCCGGGGAAGAACTGCACGGTGCTGGCGAGCAGCACGAGATCGAAGCGCTCGCCCGGCGCCAGCAGGTCGTCGAGCTGGTGGGCGAAGCCGGTCCGCAGCTCGACCGGGGGCAGGGCCGGCAGTCCGGCGGCGGCGCGCTCGCGCGTTTCGCCGGCCAGGCGCTCGCGGTTGCGCTCCTGGGTCAGGGGCGAGGGATCGATGCCGACCGCGCGCCCGACCCGCGGCGCCATCTCCCACAGCAGCAGGCCCGAGCCGCAGCCGATCTCGAGCACCGCGGCGTCGCGCCGCAACCAGGGAGCGGCCAGGGCCAGGACGTGGTCCCGGTAGGCGTCCACCTCGGCCGCGGCGAACGGCCGCCCGGTGAAGGCGCTGACGAAACCGCCGGCGGTCTCGCGGTCGACCGCGCGCTCGGCCACCAGGTCGAACAGCTCGCGGACGGCCGCCGGATCGATCTCCTCGACCGGCGGCGCCGGCTCGTCGATGCCCAGGCAGAAGGCATCGGCGAGCGCCGGCAGCCGCCAGCGCATCTCCTCGACGGCCGGCAGCAGGGCGGCGCCGGCGACGACGGCGCGGGCGCCGGTGGCGCCGAGGATCGCCTCCACGCGCGCCGCCGGCCAGGCGGCGTCGAGCGGCAGGTAGTGCCCTCCCGCCTCGAGGATGCCCAGGACCGCCACCAGCATGTCGAGCGAGCGCTCCATCCAGACGCCCACCGCCGCGCCGCGGCCGAGGCCGGCGGCCTGCTCGTCGCGCAGCAGGTTGGCCAGCCGGCTGGCGCGCGCGGCGAGGTCCTGGTAGGTCAGCTCCTGCCCGGCGCAGACCGCGGCGATGGCCGCGGGCGACCGTGCGGCCGCCGCTGCGAAGAACTGGTGCAGGAGCGTGGCGCCGGGGAAGACCGCCGCGGTGTCGTTCCACTCCCACAGCAGCTGGTGCCGTTCGGCTGCGGTGAGCAGCTCGAGGCCGGCGAGGCGCGCCGCGGGCGCGGCGGCGGCGGCCGCCAGCAGCTGCAGCAGCTGGCCCGCCAGGCGCGCCACCGTGGTGCGGTCGAAGAGGTCGGTGCTGTACTCGACCGTCCCCGCGAGGGTCTCGCCACTGTCGAGCAGCGACAGCGTCAGGTCGAACTTGGCCACCGCGCCGGACAGGTCGAGGGGCGCGAGGTCGAGGCCGGGCAGCTCGGGCGGCGGCGCCGCGCTCTCGAGCTGGAACATCACCTGCACCAGCGGCTGCCGGCTCAGGTCCCGGCCCAGGCTCAGCTCGTCGACCAGGCGCTCGAACGGCAGGTCGGCGTGGTCGTACGCCTCGAGCGCCAGCGTGCGCACGCGGTCGAGCAGATCCAGGTAGGCGGGGTCGCCGCCGCAATCGGCGCGCAGGGCGAGCAGGTTGACGAAGAAGCCGATGAGGCCCTCGATCTCGGGATGGGTGCGGTTGGCGACCGGCGAGCCGACCGCCACGTCGGCCTGGCCGGTCAGGCGATGGAACAGCGCCTGCCAGGCGGCCAGGACGCACATGAACAGGGTGACCCGGCGGTGCCGCGCCAGCGCGCGCAGCTCGGCGGTGAGGTCCGGCGGCACCGTGACCGGCTCGAGGCCGCCGCGGAAGGTCTGCACCGGCGGGCGCGGCCGGTCGGTGGGCACCTCCAGGGTGGACAGGCCGGCCAGGCGCTGCCGCCAGTACGCCAGCTGGCGCTCCAGCACCTCCCGCGGCCAGCCGCGCTGCCAGGCGGCGAAGTCGGCATACTGGATGGGCAGCGGGCCAAGCGGCGCGGGACGGCGGCTGGCCGCGGCGCCGTACAGGGCCGCCAGCTCGGCGAGCAGCAGCCCCTGGGACCAGCCGTCCGAGACGATGTGATGCACCGTCAGCAGCAGCACGTGGGTCTCGCCCGCGAGCCGCACCAGCAGGGCGCGCAGCAGCGATCCGCGTGCCAGGTCGAAGGGCCGCGCGGCTTCGGCGCCGCCCAGGCGCGCCAGCTCCCGCCGGCCGGGCGCGTCCGCCAGCCCGGCCCCCAGCCCGGCCCCCAGCCCGGTCAGGTCGAGCAGCGGCAGGGAGAAGGGGTAAGGCGGCGCGATCTCCTGCCAGGGCTCGCCGTCGATCTCGACGATGCGGGTGCGCAGCGCCTCGTGCCGGCCCACGACCTGGTCCAGGGCGGCGGCGAGCGCGCCGCGGTCGAGCGGGCCGCGCAGCTCGTAGGCGGCGGGGACGTTGTAGGTCGAGCTGTCGGGCGCCAGGCGGTCGAGGAACCAGAGCCGCTGCTGGGGGAAGGAGAGCGGCAGGCGGCCGCCGCGGGCGACCCGGGCGAGCGGCGGCAGGGCGATCTCCACCGCCTGCAGGCGGGCCTCGGTGACCGCCTGCGCCAGGGCGGCGACGGTGGGATGGGCGAAGAGCGCCTGCACCTTCAGCTCCACGCCCAGCGCCTCGCGGATGCGCGACAGGACGCGGGTGACCAGCAGCGAGTGGCCTCCCAGGTCGAAGAAATTCTCGTGCAGGCCAATGCCGCGCGGCGGGCGGGCGCGGTCGAACCCCAGCACTTCCTCCCAGATGCCGGCGATCACCTCCTCGACCGGCGTGCGCGGCACGGCCGCGTCGCGCTCGCCCGGGTCGGCGGCGGCGAGCAGGTCCGCGGGAGACGGCAGCGCGCGCCGGTCCACCTTGCCGTTGGCGGTGAGCGGCAGGGCCGGCAGGCGGACGAACGCCGACGGCACCATGTGCTCGGGCAGCGACCGGCGGGCGAAGGCGCGCAGCGCCGCCTCGTCCAGGCTCTCGTCCGCCGCGGTGTAGAAGGCCGCCAGCCGGCGGTCGCGGCCGCCCTCGGCGAAGGGCGCCACCACCGCCTCCCCCACGCCGGGGTGCCGCCGCAACACGCTTTCGATCTCGCCGGGCTCGATGCGGAAGCCGCGCACCTTGACCTGGTGATCGCGGCGGCCGGCGAAGACGAGCGTCCCGTCCGCCTGGCGCCGCGCCAGGTCTCCCGTGCGGTAGAGGCGGCCGCCCTGGCTCAAGGCGCCGCCGGCGAACGGATCGGGAACGAACGCCTCCGCGGTCAGCTCCGGACGCCGCAGGTAGCCGCGCGCCAGGCCGGCGCCGCCGACGTAGAGCTCGCCGGCGCAGCCGAGCGGCACCGGCTGCAGCTCGCGGTCCAGCACGTAGGCCAGGCTGCCGGAGATCGGCCGCCCGATCGGCACGGCGTTCGGCTCGCGGGACGCCGCCGGCTCCCGGTCCCGGGCCAGCGCGCCGCGCACCCGGCAGCAGCAGCTGAAGGTGGTGTTCTCGGTCGGGCCGTAGCCGTTGATCAGCTCCACCCCGGGCAGCGCCGCGAGCGCCTGCCGGACGTGGCGGGGCGACAGCGCGTCGCCTCCCGCCAGCAGCTGGCGCAGGCCGGCGAGGCCCTGGATCCCCTCTTCCACCGCCAGGTGGAACAGCCCGGCGGTCAGCCACAGGGTGGTCACGCCGTGACGCTCGACGGTGCGGTAGAGCTCCGGCAGCGAGAACGGCCGCGGCGGGAACAGCGCCAGGCGGCCGCCGTTGAGCAGCGGACCCCACAGCTCGAGCGTCGCGGCGTCGAAGCCCATCGGCGCCAGCTGCAGGAAGACCTCGTCGCGGCCCAGGGTGGCGTAGTTGGCGCCGCGCACCAGCCGCACCACGGCGCGGTGGCTGACCTCCACGCCCTTGGGCGTGCCGGTCGAGCCGGACGTGTAGAGCACGTAGGCCAGCCAGTCGGGAGTCGGCTCCTGGCCGCCGCCGCCGGTGCCGTCCGCGACCGCCGGGTCCTGCCCGTCCGCGGGTGCCGTCGCCGCCGCCAGGTCCTCGAATGCCAGGCGGGGCGTGGCGCCCGGCAGCGCCGCCAGCAGCCGGCGGGTGCCGACGATCGCCAGCGGCGCGGCGTCGTCGAGCAGCCATTGCAGGCGCTCGCGCGGATACGCCGGATCGAGCGGCAGGTAGGCGCCGCCCGCCATCAGGATGCCCAGCACCGCGGCCACCATGTCTCCCGAGCGCTCGACGCACAACCCGACCCGGGCCTCGCGGCCGACGCCAAGCCGGCGCAGGGCGCGGGCGACGTGCCGGGCCCGGCGATCGAGCTCGCCGTAGGTCAGCTCCCCGTCCTCCCATCGCACCGCCACCGCCTCGGGGCGCGCCGCCGCCTGCTCCTGGAACAGCCGGTGCAGCGTCCGGGCCGGCACCGCGGCGGCGGTGTCGTTGTGCTCCCAAAGGGCCTGGTGGCGCTCGGCTGCCGAGAGCAGCGGCAGCCGTGCGAGCGGCAGCTCCGGCGCGGCCGCGGCGCCGAGCAGCAGCGCCGCGTATTGCGCCAGCAGGCGGGTCACGGTCGGCGCGGTGAAGAGGTCGGAGGCGCATTCGAGCTCGATCAGCAGCCCCGGCTCGCTCGCCGTCTCCTCCTCGACCGAAAGCAGGATGTCGCACTTCGACGTCGTCCGCTCCCCCAGGCGTAGCGGCACCGGGCGCAGCGCGCGGCCGGCTTCGGAAAGCGCGGCGGTGGCGGCGGCGGTGGCCGCGCTCCCCACGGTGGCCGCCGCCGACCCGGCGCTCTGCAGGACCATCACCGCCTGGACCAGGGGGTTGCGCCCCAGGTCACGCTGCGGCCGCAGCTCCTCGACCAGCGCGTCGAACGGCAGGTCCTGGTGGGCGAAGGCCTGCAGCGCCGTCTCGCGCGCCGCCGCCAGCGCCCGGCGGAAGTCCATTTCGCCATCCACTCGCGCCCGCAGCGCCAGGGTATTGACGAAGAAGCCGATCAGGCCCTCGATCTCGGGCCGGGTCCGGTTGGCGACGGCGGCGCCGACGAGCAGGTCGTCCTGGCCGGAGAGGCGGGCCAGCAGGGTCGAGAAGCCGGCCAGCAGCAGCATGAAGAGCGTCGCCCCTTCCCGGCGGGCCGCCAGCCGCAGCCGCGCCGCCTCGTCGGGCATGAGGCGCAGGGAGCGGCCGTGGCCCCGGGAGCTCTGCACCGCGGGACGCGGCAGGTCGGTGGGCAGCTCGAGCGCCAGGGGCGCGCCGGCGAGCTGGCGGCGCCACCAGGCGAGCTGCTGCGCCAGCGCCTCCGGCGGCCAGGTTCGCTGCCACGCGGCGAAGTCGGCGTACTGGACCGGCAGGCCGGGCAGCGGCGAAGGACGCCCGCTGACCGCGGCCTCGTAGAGCGCCGACAGCTCTTCGAGCAGGATGCCCTCGGACCAGCCGTCGTAGACGATGTGATGCACCGTCAGGAGCAACACGTGGCGTGCGGGTCCGAGCCGCACCAGCCTGGCGCGCAGCAGCGGGCCGCGCGCCAGGTCGAAGGCCAGCAGGGCCTCCTCCTGGGCCAGGCGCAGGAGCTCCGCCGGGTGAGACGCATGGCGGGGGGGCGGCGGCAGCGCGCCGAGGTCCACGAGCGGCAGCGGCAAGGGAGCCGGCGCCGCGACGTCCTGCCAGGGCTCGCCGTCGACCGCCACGAAGCGGGTGCGCAGCGTCTCGTGACGGCGGACGACCGCCGACAGGCTGGCGGCGAGCGCGGCGGGCGACAACGGGCCGCGCAGCTCGAACGCGGTGGGGATGTTGTACGTCGGGCTGCCCGGCGCCAGCCGGTCGAGGAACCAGAGCCGCTGCTGCGCCAGCGACAACGGCAGCAGGCCGTCCCGGGGCACCCGGGAGATCGGCGTCGCCGGCGCCCCGGCGCCCGCCTGCAGCGCCGCCTCGACCCGCAGCGCCAGCGCCGCCAGGGTCGGCGCGTCGAACAGCGCCCGCAGCGCCAGATCGACCCCGAACACCTGGCGCAGCCGCGACATGACCCTCCCGCCCAGCAGCGAGTGCCCGCCGAGATGGAAGAAGTGATCGTGCGCGCCGATGCGCAGCGCCGCCGGCGCGCCGGCGGCCGAGAGCACCTCCCGCCAGATCTCGGCGATGCCCTCCTCGACCGGCGTGCGCGGCGCGAGGACGTCCTCGGAGGCGGGCTCCCACGCCACCTCTTCGGGGGCGGGTAGCGCCTTGCGGTCCAGCTTGCCGTTGGCCGACAGCGGCAGCGCCGGCAGGATCACGAACGCCGCCGGCAGCATGGGCTCCGGCAAGCTGTCCTCGAGGCCGCGGCGCAGCTCCGCGGCCAGCCGCGGCCGGCTGCTCCACACCCGCTCCGCGGCCGGCCGGGGCCGTGCGGTGACCGGCGCGGCGGGCGCGGTGGGCGCGGTGGACGCGGTGGGAGCCAGGGCGAGCGGTGCCGGCAGCGGCCGGCGGGCGTAGACGTTCCAGAGCGGGGTGCCGGAAAGGGTGGTGTCCTGCCGGGCGGCCACCGCGAAGCCGTGGCGCCGCAGCAGCCCGGTCACCGCCTCGAGCCTGCCGCCGGTGTCGTGCACCTCGACGACCACCTGGCGCACCCTGGGCCAGTCCCCCTCGCCCAGGCCGGCCAGCACCTCCCATTCGGCCTTCTCGACGTCCACCTTGAGCAGGTCGATGCGCTCGACGCCGTGCTCGGCGATCACCTCCGACAGCGTGCGCAGCCGAGCGGTGACGCGGTGGGTGCCGAGGCGCTCGCGCAGCACCTCGTCGAGCTGGTCGTCGGTGGCTTCGGCCGCCTGCCGGCGCAGGACGCCGCGCACCATCTCGCGTTCTTCGGCCGGCGCGGCGTACCGGCCCGACATCAGCGTGGCGTTGGGATAGAACGTCAGCTCGGCGGTGCCCGGCGCATCGGCGAGCGCGCAATCGAAGAGCCTGGCGTCGAGGCCGTAGAGCGCGGTGTTGAGGCGCAGGCTCGCGAACACCTCGGGCATCGGCTCGAAGGCGAAGATCCTGACGCCGGCGAGCAGGCGGCCGGCGAACAGCGAGAACATCCCGATGTTGGCGCCGACGTCGAAGATGCAGTCGCCCTCGGCGAGGGTGATGCCGTGCTGGAGATACGCCTCCTCGACGAAGATCTCCTGGTAGAGGAAGTCCGTCTCAGCGCGGTTCTGGTGCGCCACCTCCATGCCGTTGGGCAGCTCGTAGAGCGCGCGCTCCGCGAGCAGTCCCTCGCGCGCCAGCCGCTCGCGATGCAGCAGCGGCGTCGCCCGCCGCGCGTCGGGCGCGACGTAGGCCACCAGGCGGCCGCCGTCGGCCGCGGGTCCGTGGGCCACGACCGCCGCGGCGGCGACCGCGGGGTGGCGGACGAGGGCCGCCTCGATCTCGCCGAGCTCGATGCGAAAGCCGCGGATCTTGACCTGGTGGTCGATACGCCCCAGGAAGTCGACGGCGCCGCCCGGCAGGTAGCGCGCCAGGTCGCCCGTGCGGTAGAGGCGGGCACCGGGCTCGCCGCCGGCGAACGGATCCGGCACGAAGCGCCCGGCGGTGAGATCGGGACGGCCCAGGTAGCCGCGTGAAACCTGCACGCCGCCGATGTGCAGCTCGCCGGGCACGCCGATCGGCACCTCCTGCCCGTCGCGATCGAGCAGGTGGATGCGGGTATTGGCCACCGGCCGGCCGATCGGCACCGCCGGCGCGGGCGCCGGATCGCAGGCCCAGCAGGTGACGTCGACGGCTGCCTCCGTCGGCCCGTAGAGGTTGTACAGCGGGGCTGCCAGGGCCGCGTAGTACTGCTCCTGCAGATCGGCGGCGAGCGCTTCGCCGCTGGCCATCACCCGGCGCAGGCGGGGCAGGCACAGGCGGCCGCCGCCGCCCTCGGTCGCCGCGCCGGCGAGGAAGGCGCGCAGCATGGCCGGCACGAAGTGCAGGGTGGTGATCTCCTGCTCGGCAAGGGTTTGCAGCAGGTAGCGGGGGTCGCGGTGTCCACCCGGGCGCGCCATGACCAGCCGCGCGCCGGCGAGGAGCGGCCAGAACAGCTCCCAGACCGACACGTCGAACCCGAACGGCGTCTTCTGCAGCACCCGGTCGTCGCCGGTCAGCCCGAACCGCTGCTGCATCCAGAGCAGCCGGTTGACGATGCCGCGATGGGTGTTCATGGTGCCCTTCGGCCGGCCGGTCGAGCCGGAGGTATAGATCACGTACGCCAGACCGTCCGGACCGGCGGCGCCACCGGCACCGGCCCGGCTGGCTCCACTGGCTCCGCTGGCTCCACTGGCTCCGGACCTCGCGCCGCGCCGCTCGGCGGCTGCCTCCGGAACGGAGCACCCGGGGGCCGCCGCTGCCATTGCCATGTCGTCCAGCCACAGGATCGGAGGCGCCGATGCCTGCGGCCGCGGCAGAAGCTCGCCAAGGCGTGCCGCGAGCGCACGCTGCGCCAGGACCAGGGCGGCGCCCGAATCCTGCACCATGAAGCGCAGGCGGTCCGGCGGGTGGTCCGGGTCGAGCGGCAGGTAGGCGCCGCCGGCCTTGAGGATCGCCAGCAAGGCCGCCACCAGGACGCAGGAGCGCTCGGCGCAGATCGCCACCACCGTTTCCGGGCCGACGCCTCTGCCGCGCAGCTCGTCTGCCCAGCGGTCGGCCAGGGCGTCGAGCTGGCGGTAGGTGAGGCGCTCGGCGGGGTCGGCGGTGACCGCGACCGCGTCGGGGCTGCGCCTGGCCTGCTCCTCGACCAGGTGGTGCAGGCAGGCCGCCCGCGGCCAGGCGGCCGCGGTGTCGTTCCACTCGCGGAGCTGCTGGCGCTCCTGGTTGCCGAGCAGCGGCAGCCGCGCCACCCTGGAGCCCGGGTGGCGGGCGGCGCCCGCGAGCAGGGTCGCGTAGTGGCGCAGCAGGCGCTCGGCGAGGGCGCCGCTCCACAGGTCCGCCGCGGCCTCGAGCGTCAGGCGCAGGCCCTGGTCCTGCCCGCCCTGCCGCTCCTCCTCGACGATCAGCGACAGGTCGAACCCGGCGGCGCCGCCCACCGCGCCGTCGAGCCGCAGGGAAGGCAGGGACGAGAGGCGGCCGGCCGGTCGCGGGTCGGCGGCCGCGTGCCGCCGCCAGGACAGGCACGCCTGGACGCGCGGGTCGCGGCCGGTTGCGGGCTCGGGCCGCGGCTCCTCGGGCAGCGCCTCGAAAGGCAGGTCCTGGTGGGCGAAGGCGCTCAGCGCGGCGTCGCGCGCCGCCGCCAGCAGGCTGTCGAACGCGGCCTCGCCGTCCACCCGCAGCCGCTGCACCAGGGTGTCGCCGAAATTGCCGATCAGGCCTTCGAGCTCCGGCCGCGGGCGCTGGGCCACCGGGGTGGCGATCCGCAGATCGTCCTGGCCGGTGTAGCGCGCCAGCAGCGCCGCGAAGCCGGCGAGGCCCAGCATGAAGGGTGTCGCCCCCTCCCGGTGCGCCGCCTGCCGCAGCAGCGCCGCGGTCTCGGCCGGCAGGTGCAGCTCGTGCCGGCTGAAACCGGCCGCGGCCGTCGCCGCCGGCGGCAGCGCGCGGAGGCGATCGGCGGGCAGCGGCAGCGGGCCGGGAGTGTCGTCGAGCTGGCGCCGCCACCAGGCGTGCAGGCGTGCGAGGGCCTCCTGCGGCCAGGTTCGCTGCCAGGCGGCAAAGTCGCCGTACTGCACCGGTAGCGCGGGCATGGCGGAGCCGAGGGCGCTGGCGGGGCTCGTCGCGGCCGCGGCCGGGTACAGCGCCGCCAGCTCGCCGCAGAGGACCGGCGCGGACGCCTCGTCCGCGGCGAGCGGGTGCAGGGCGAGCAGCAACACGTGCGTCCCGCCGTCGATCCTCGCCAGGCAGGCGCGCAGCAGCAGGCCGTGCGCCAGGTCGAACGGGCTGGCGGCTTGCCGGCGCGCCAGCCGCGCCAGCTCCGCGCGCCAGGGAGGTCGCGGTCCGAGCGGCGCCAGATCGACCACGGGCAGGGGACAGGGCCGTGCCGCCGTCACCTCCTGCCGGGGCTCGCCGTCCACCTCGGCGAAGCGGGTGCGCAGCATCTCGTGACGGCGCACGATCTCTCCCAGGCAGGCGGCCAGCCGCGGCGCATGGAGCGGCCCGCGCAGCTCGCAGCGCCACGACAGGTTCCGCAGCGCGCCAGCCGGCGCCAGCCGGTCGAGCCGCCAGAGCCGTTGCTGGACGAAGGAGAGCGGCAGCGGCCGGGCCCGCGCGGCCGCCGGGAGCGGCACGAGCGGCGGCAGGGCGATCTCCCCCGCCGCCTCCGCCGCCACGCCGGCCGCGGGGACGGGCGGCGGCGAAGGCGTGCCCGCGGCAAGCGGTGCGGCGGCCGCGGCGAGCGCGGGTGCGGCCGGCCCGGGTTCCTCGCCGCGCCGGGCGAGGGCCTGCCGGTCCACCTTGCCGCTGGCGTCGAGCGGCAGGCTCGCGAGCGCCACGAAGCCGGCCGGCACCATGTAGCCGGGCAGCCGGCGGCGCAGCAGCTCGCGCAGCTGGGCCGCGTCCGGGACCTCCGGCCCCGGATCGCGCGGAGTGAAGTAGGCCAGCAGGCGGCCGCCGCGCGCGATGACCGCCGCCTCGCGCACCCCGGGATGACTGGCCAGGGCGGCCTCGATCTCGCCGAGCTCGATGCGGTAGCCCTGGATCTTCACCTGGCGGTCGAGCCGGCCCAGGAATTCGATCTCGCCGGTGGCCAGGAAGCGCACCAGGTCGCCGGTGCGGTACAGCCGCCCGCCCGGCCTGCCGTCGTGCCCGGCGCCGCCTCCGAACGGGTCGGGCACGAAGCGCTCGGCCGTCAGCTCGGCGCGGCCCAGGTAGCCGCGGGCAAGGCCGGCGCCGCCGATCAGCAGCTCGCCCGGCACGCCCGCCGGCACCGGGCGCAGGGCGGCGTCCACCACGTGCGCGCGGACGTTGTCGATCGGCCGCCCGATGCTCGGCAGCTGGCCGTGGCGGCGGGGGGCGGCAGGCACCGGGCCCGAGGTCGAGACCACCGCCGCCTCGGTGGGGCCATAGTCGTTGATCAGCGGGAACGGCAGCGCCGCCGGCGGCTGGCGGTGCAGCTGGTCGCCGCCGGTGAGCAGCAGGCGCAGGCTTCCCCGGCGCCAGTCGCGGGGCCAGGCCAGGTCGAGGAATCCCTCGGCGAGCGCCACGGGCAGCCAGCTCACCGCGATCCGCTGCCGTGCCATCCAATCCCGCAACCCCGGCGGCGAGACGCGCAGCTCGGCAGGCGGGACGTGCAGGCTCGCGCCGCGGGTCAGATAGGGCCAGATCTCCCACACCGAGGCGTCGAAGCCCACCCCCGAGAGCAGGGTGGCGCGGTCCGCGGCGGTGACGGCGAAGGCGCGGGCGTGCCAGGTCACCAGGTTGAGCAGGGCGCCGTGGCTGACCTCGACTCCCTTCGGCCGCCCGGTGGACCCCGAGGTGTAGATGACGTAGGCAAGGCTTGCGGCCCGCAGCGGCACGGCGGGCAGCCCCGCGTCCGCCTCGGGCGGGGCGGACGGCGACGCCTCTGGAAACAGGCAGCGGATGCCGCGGCGGGCTGCCAGGGCGGCCAGCGGGCCGCGCCGGGTCAGCAGTGCCGACACGCCCGAATCGGCGAGCTGGAAGGCGAGCCGTTCCTCGGGATGCGCGGGGTCCAGAGCGACGTAGGCGCCGCCCGCCATGAGCACGGCGAGGGCCGCGAGCACCAGCTCGGGCGAGCGCTCGAGGCAGACGCCGACGCGCACCTCGGGGCCGACTCCCATGCGGCGCAGGACGGCCGCGAGCGCCCGCGCGCCGCGCGCCAGCTCGCCGTAGCTGAGCTCGGCAGAGGCGGCGGCCACCGCCAGCGCCGCCGGCGACCGGCGCGCCTGGTCGGCGACCCGCTGGTGGACCCACCTGCCGCGGTCCGCCGGGTGAGCGGTGTCGTTCCATTCCACCAGCAGCTGGTGCCGCTCTGCTGCCGCCAGCAGCGGCAGCCGCGAGAGCGGTAGCTCCGGCTGCATGGCGGCGCCGCACAGCAGCGCCGCGTAGTGCTCGAGCAGGCGCCGGGCGGCGGCCGCGGTGAAGCGGTCGGCCGCCGCCGCGAGCTCGAGCGCCAGTCCCGCGGTGGCCGTTCCGGCCACGGCCGCCACCGGCGAGGCGGTCAGCGACAGCTCGAATCCCCAGGTGCAGCCGCCGTCGGCGGGCAGCCGCCGCCAGGGCGGACCTCCGGCCGGCGAGCCGGGAGCCGGCGTCCGGACGGTGCCGGCCAGCTCGAGGCGCACCCGGACCAGGGCCGCTGCCGGATCGGGCGCGGGCTGCAGCTGCTCGGCCAGCGTCTCGAACGGCAGCTCCTGGCGGGCGAGCGCTGCCAGCGCCGTCTCGCGCACCGCCGCCAGCAGGCGCCGGAACGGCGGATCGCCGTGCAGTGCGACGCGGAGAGGCAGGAGGTTGCCAAAGCCTCCGAGCGCGCCGGCGAACCGCGATGCCGTGCCGGCCGCGACCGTCATCCCGACCAGCGCCTCGCTCGCGGCGCCGTGGCGCGCCGCGAGCGCGGCGAGGCCGGCCAGGAGCAGCATCTGCAGGGTCGCCCCCTCGCGCTCCGCCGCCTGGGACAGGCTGGCCGCGGCGAGCCCGGACAGGCGGAGGTCGCGGCGGATCGCCTGCGATCCCGGGCACGCCGGCTGGGGCAGGTCCGCCGGCAGCGCCAGCGGCGCCACTCCCGCCACCTGGCGGCGCCACCAGACCAGTTGGTCGGCAAGCTCTCCCGCTCTCAGCCGGCGGTCCTGCCAGGCGGCGAAGTCGGCCTGCTGCAGCGGCAGCTCCGGCAGGGATGCCGGCCGCCGCTCGCGGTGGGCCTGGTGGATCTCCGCCAGGTCGCGCCGCAGGACCTCCTCGGAACGGCGGTCGCAAACCAGCGGATGGAGCGTCAGCAGCAACAGCTGGCCGCCGCGGGAGCCGCCGAGCACCAGCAGCGCCCGCCAGGAAGCCCCGGCAGCGAGGTCGAACGGCCGCGCCCGCTCGCCTGCCGCAACGCTCGCGGCCTGGCCGGCGCCCGCCGCCAGGGGCAGGCGAACCAGATCGACGACCGTCAACAGCCGCGCCCGTGCGGCGGCCGGTACGTGGCCGGGAGCGGCCGGCGCCGGGCGGATCACCTGGAAGAGCTGGCCGGAGATCTCGAGGAACGCGGTGCGCAAGGGTTCGTGGCGCTGCGACAGCGCGGCGAGCGCGGCCGCCAGGGCGCGCACGTCGGCCGGCCCGTCGATTGCCAGCGCCAGGCCGGCATTGGCGGCCGGGAGCGGCGGCCGCCCCGCACGGGCCGCCTCGCGGGCGATGACCTCCGGCGCCGACCGCCAAAGGTGGCGCTGTGCCGGCGAGGCGGGCAGCGGGCCGCCGCGCGGTGCGCGGGCGAGCTGCGCCAGGTCGCGCCACGGGGCCGCGGCGACGGCGGCGGCCAGCGCCTGCTCGACCACCGCCGCGAGGGCTGCCACGGTCGGCGCCTCGAAGAGCCGGCGCAGGGGCAGATCGACTCCCAGGGCGGTGCGCAGCCGCGACGTCACCCGCGCGGCCAGCAGCGAGTGGCCGCCGCGGTCGAAGAAATGGTCCTCGGCGCCGATGCACTGCCAGGGTTGCCCGAGGACGGCGGCGAAGATACCGGCCAGCACCCGCTCGACGTCGGTGCGGGGCGGCGTCCGCGCCGTGCCGGCCAAGGTGGACGGCACCTCGATGGCCGCCAGCAGGCGGCGGTCGAGCTTGCCGTTGACGGTCAGCGGCAGGGCGTCGAGGAAAACGAAGTCCTGCGGCACCATGGCTTCCGGCAGGCGCGCCTTGAGGAAGGCCCGCAGCTCGACGGCGCCGGCCGCCGCGTCCGCGCCGGTCCTGCCGGCTCCTGCCCCGGCCCCGCCCGCGGCGGTCGATACGACGCAGGCGAGGAGCCGCCTGGCGCCGGCGCCGGCCCCGCGGCGGGCCACCACCGCGGCATCGCGCACGCTGGGCGACTGGCGGAGCACCGCTTCGACCTCCGCGGGCTCCACCCGCACGCCGCGGATCTTGACCTGCTGGTCGGCGCGGCCAAGGAACTCGAGCTCGCCGTCGGCCAGCCAGCGGCACCGGTCGCCGGTGCGGTACAGGCGCTCGCCGGCGCGCTGCGCAAGCGGCGCGGGCACGAAGCGCTCGGCGGTCAGGTCGGGGCGCCCGGCATAGCCGCGCGCCAGGCAGGCGCCGCCGACGTGCAGCTCGCCCGGCACGCCGAGCGGGGCCGGCTGGCCGGCGGCATCCAGCACGTAGGCGCAGCAGCCCGCGATCGGGCGGCCGATCGGGACCGACGGGGCGGGCCGCCGCGTGCCCGCCGGCGGCAGCAGGTACCAGGTGACGTCGATCGCGGCCTCGGTCGGACCGTAGGAGTTGGCGAGCGGCACGCCGAGCGCCTGCTGGAACCGTGCCGCCAGCGCCACCGGCAGCGTGTCGCCGCCGACGATCACCTGGCGCAGCGCCGGCAGCGCGCCCGCGAGCCCGCCCTCCTCGAGCAGGGCCTCGAGCACCGCCGGCACCACCTCCGCAATGGTGACCCCGCGGGCGGCGAGGTGCGCCCCCAGGTAGGCCGGGTCGCGGCGGCGCTCGGGGTCCGCCAGCACCGTGCGGCCGCCGGACACCAGCGGCAGCAGCAGCTCCGACAGCGCCAGGTCGAAGCCGATCGAGCCCTGGTGCGCCACGGCGTCGGCGGGGCCGACGGCGAGCATCTCCTGGATGCGCAGCATGCGGTTGACCAGCGCGCGGTGCGGCACGGCGACGCCCTTCGGGCGGCCGGTGGTGCCCGAGGTATGGAGCACGTAGGCCAGGTGATCGGGCTGGACCGGCATGGCGGTCGCCGGGCGGTCGGCGAGGATGGCGGCGTGCAGGTCCTCGTCCATGGCCAGCGTGCGGGCGCGCAGGCGCGCCGGCAGCGCCGCGAGCAGGTGGCGGCGGCCGAGCAGCAACGCCGCGGCCGCGTCCTGGACCATGATGCCCAGCCGTTCGGGAGGCACCTCCGGATCGAGCGGCAGGAAGGCGCCGCCGGCTTCGAGCACCGCCAGCAGCGCGACGACCAGGGTCGGCGAGGCTTCTATGCACACGCCCACGACGACGTCGGGCCCGACGCCGAACGAGCGCAGCCGCCGCGCGAGGTGCCGGGCGCGCTCGGCCAGCTCGGCGTAGGTGAGGCTCTCCGTTTCCGACTCCACCGCCACCGCTCCGGGCCGGCGCTCCGCCTGCTCCCACACCAGCGGGTGCAGGCAGCCCGGCACCCGAGCGGCCGGCGCCGGCGCCTCGCTCCACGCCGCCAGCTGCAGCCGCTCGGCCGCCGGGAGCCAGGCGAGATCGGCCAGCGGCCGCTCCGGCTCGGCCACCGCGGCGGCGATCAGCTGCTCGAGATGGACCAGCAGGCGATCGACGGTGGCGGCGTCGAACAGGTCCAGCGAGTATTCGCACCAGCCCCGAACCTCGGCGCCGCCGTCCTGCAGCTCGAGGTCCAGGTCGTCCTTGGCGGTGGCGGTATGGAAGTCGGGCGTGGACGCCGCGATCCCCGGAAGGCTGGGCAGCGGCCGGGCCCGCTCGACCACCTGCATGGCCACCTGGAAAAGCAGCGTCCGGCTCTGGTCGCGCTCCGGGTTGAGCTCTGAGACCAGCTGCTCGAAGGCGACCTCCTGATGGGCCAGGGCCGCCAGCACGGTCTCCCGCACCCGGTCGAGCAGGGTGGTGAAACCCGGCTGCCCGGCGAGGTCGACGCGCACCACCAATTGGTTGACGAACATGCCGATCAGCCCTTCCAGCTCGGTCCGGCCACGGCCGGCGACGGGGACCCCCACCGCGAAGTCGTGCTGACCGCTGTAGCGGGAGAGCAAGGCGGCATAGGCGGCGAGAAACGCCATGAACGGCGTCGCGGCCAAGCGGGCGGCGAGCGCGCGCAACGCGCCGGCTGCCGGCGCCGGCAACGTCCAGCCGCGCAGCGCGCCCCGGCCGCTGCGCACCGCCGGCCGCGGCCGGTCGGTGGACAGCTCGAGCGGCGGCAGCCCGTCCAGCCGCCGGCGCCACCAGGCGATCTCCACCCCGAGCTCCGCGGCGCCGAGCCGCCGGCGCTGCCAGCAGGCGTAGTCGGCAAAGCGCAGCGGCAGGTCCGGCAGGGCGGCGCCGGCGTAGAGCCGCGACAGCTCGCGCCAGAAGATGACCGCCGACCAGCCGTCGAAGACCAGGTGGTGCAGGGTGACCGCCAGCAGGTGCTCCCGCGGCCCCAGGCGCACCAGCGCGGCACGGAGGGCAGGACCGCGGGCGAGATCGAAGGGGCGCCGGGCCTCGAGGCTGCCCAGCCGGCGCAGCGCCGCGTCGCGGGCGCCGGCGGGGAGGCGGGAGAGGTCGCACAGCGCCGGCGCCGCGGCGGCAACGCCTGCGGCCGGCGGCAGGATCTCCTGCCACGGCTCGCCGTCCACCTCCGGGAACCGGCTGCGCAGCGGCTCGTGGCGCTCGACGACCGCCGCCAGCGCCGCGCCCAGGGCGGCGACGTCGAGCCGGCCGCGCAGCTCGACCGCCAGCGGGACGTTGTAGGCGGCGCGGGCGGGATCCACGCGGTCGGCGAGCCACACGCCCAGCTGGATGGTCGACAGCGGGTACAGCTCCTGTGGCGGCGCCGGCACGAGGCTGTCGGGGGCGCCCACCGCCCAGGCCGCTCGGAACCCGCGCGCGGTCTCGACCGCGGCGGCCAGTGCGGCCGCGCTCGGCGCGGCGAAGAGGGCGGACAGCGGCAGCTCCACTCCCAGGGCATCGCGCAGGCGCGACAGCACCTGCGTGGCCAGCAGCGAATGGCCGCCCAGGTCGAAGAACGGCTCCTCGATGCCGATCTCGTCCTGACCGCGCCCGAGCACCGCGGCGAAGGTCTCGATCACCAGCCGCTCGACCGGGGTGCGGGGGGCGCCGCGGCCGTCCGGCGGCGCTGCCGCTGCCGCGCTCGCGGCGCCGCGGCCGCCAGCCTGCCGGTCGCGCTCGCAACGCGCGGTCAGCTCCCGGCTCTCGGCCGCCGAGAACAGCGGCAGATCGGCGAGCGGCCGCGCCGGCTCGGCCAGCGCGGCGGCGATCAATTGGCCGAGATGAGCCAGCAGGCGCTCGACCGAAGTCGCGTCGAAGAGGTCGCGGGAGTACTCGCACCAGCCGCGGATCTCGGCGCCCTGGTCTTCGAGCTCGAGGTCCAGGTCGTCCTTGGCGGTGCCGGTGTGCAGGTCGATGGCGGTCGTGAGCAGACCCGGCAGCCGCGGCAGCGGGCGGGCCTCGTCGACCACCTGCAGGCAGGTCTGGTAGATCGCGCCGCGGCCTGGATCGCGCTGCGCGTTGAGCTCCGCGACCAGCCAGCCGAAGGGAACGTCCTGGCGGGCGAACGCCGCGAGCGCCGTGTCCCGCACTCTCCGGACCAGGTCGGCGAAGCCGGGCCGCCCGCCGAGATCGAAACGCAGCGCCACCTGGTTGACGAACAGGCCGATGAGACCTTCCAGCTCGAGCCAGCCGCGGCCGGCAACCGGCGCGCCGATCGCCAGGTCCTCCTGGCCGGAGCAGCGCGAGAGCAACGCCGCGTAAGCGGCGGCCAGCGTCATGAAGGAGGTGGCCCCCTCCCGCAAGGCGAGGCCGCGGAGCGCGGCGGCGAGCGGCGCCGGGAGCGTCCAGCCGAGCAGGCCGCCCCTCCAGGTGCGCAGGGCCGGGCGCGGCCGGTCCGTGGGCAGGGCGAGCGGCGGCAAGCCTGCCAGCTGGTGGCGCCACCAGGCGAGCGCTTCGCCGAGGTCGCCCTCGTCGAGCCGCCGCCGCTGCCAGGCCGCGTATTCGGCATAGCGCAGCGGCAAGGCCGGCAGGTCCGCGGCGGCATGGAGGAGCGACAGCTCGCGCCAGAAGATGCCCGCGGACCAACCGTCGAAGACGATGTGATGGACGGCGAGGAACAGGACGTGCTCGTGCCGGCCCAGCCGCGCCAGGGCGGCGCGCAGCAGGGGTCCGCGGGCGAGGTCGAAAGGGCGCCGCGCCGCGACGTCGCCCAGGCGCCGCAGCTCGCTCTCGCGCGCGGCGGCGGCAAGGGCGGAGAGATCGTGGAGCGGCAGCGGCGTCGCCGGCGGCGGCGGCAGGATCTCCTGCCAGGGCCCGTCCGCCGTCTCCGGGAAGCGGGTGCGCAGCGCTTCGTGGCGCGCGATCAGCGCGGCGAGCGCGGCGGCCAGGGCGGCGGCATCGAGCTCGCCCTCGAGGCGGACGGCGTAGGCGGCGTTGAAGAGCGGCTGGCCGGGCGCGGCGCGATCGGCAAGCCAGATGCCCAGCTGCAGCGGCGCAGGCGGACAGTGTCCGCCGGGGTAGGAGGCGTCCGGGGCTGGTGCGCCGCGAAGCCTGCCGTTGCTCCCATTGCCGCCGGCGCCCGCCGTTGCCGTGCCGAGCGTGCGGGCCGCTGCGATGGCCGCCGCGAGGCCGGCAACCGTCGGCGCGGCGAACAGCGCCGAGAGCGGCAGGTCGGTCCCGAAGGCGTCGCGCAGGCGCGACAGCAGGCGGCCGGCGAGCAGCGAGTGGCCGCCCAGGGCGAAGAAGTTGTCCTGCCGCCCGATGCGCTCGACGCCCAGGACCTCGCTCCAAAGGGCGACCAGGTGCTGCTCGAGCGGCGTCCGCGGCGGCGCGAACCCCTGGGCCAGGCCGTCACCGTCACCGGCGGCCGGGGCCTCTTCGATGTTCGCGGACTCGAGCATGGTAAGACTTGCCTTCGCCTCCTCGATGACGAGATGTGCACATGCAGGTGCGCGCGTGCCAACCGGCTCGTCAGGTTCACGCGTGCCGATGTGAAACGGGAGCTGAAACCCGCGGCGGGACAATGGCCAGGGGGGGCGCCCTTCAGCTTTGGCGGACCTCGGGCACAGGTGTTACACGCACGTCCCGAAGATCCCATCCTCCGTAGTGCGCGAGGTGGTCTTACGCGTGACAGCCCTGAACCAGCTTCAGGACTTGAGTTTCTGCGTCAGGACTTGAGGTGTTCGAGCAGGGCGCGGGCCTTGGCGATGTCGCCGGCGAAGCGGGCCGGCGGGGCCGTTTCGACGAAGCGTTCGAGCGCCTTCGCCGCCTGCTTCGGCTTGCCGGTGTCCGCTGCCACCAGGCCGATGTTGTAAAGCGCGTCGTACTGCCGGGGATCGATGGCCACGGCCTTTTCCCAGGCATCCAGGGCGGCGCCGGTCTGCTGCTGGCGGAAGAGGGCGACCCCCAGGGTGTTCCACGAGACCGGCAGGCGGTCGTTGAGCCGCAGGGCGCTTTCGAGGTAGCGCCGGGCCTCGGCTGGACGGTCCATGTGCAGGGCGACCACCCCCAGGTCCTCGAGCGGCGCCGGATCGGCAGGCGAGGCCGCCGCCGCCTTCTTGAGCTCGGCGATCGCCTCCTGGTAGCGGCCGGCGTCGCCGAGCGCCACGCCGTAGGCGGTGACGGTCTCGGCGTCGCCCGCGGCGGCGATCGGCGCCAGCACCGCAACCGCCTCGGGCGCTCGGCCCACCTCGCACAGCGCCTGCCCGAGCTGGCGGCGGATCCCCTCGGTGTCGAGTCCCTTGGCCATGGCGGTCTTGAGCGCGGCGATGGCTTCGTCGTGGCGCTCGAGCTGGCGCAGCGCCAGCGCCAGGGACTCGTAGACCGCGGGGATCGTCGGCCGCTCGGCGATGATCTTGCGGCACAGCGCCGCGGCCTCGGCGAAGCGCCGCTCCTGGTACAGGACGAGGCTCTCCTGCATCTGCTGTTCCATGCCGATGAGCCGCTTGGGATCGTCGGCGGCGGTGTAGGCGCCGGCGTGCGGCGCGGTGGCGCTCAGGTAACCCAGGCTGGCCAGGCGCGCCGCCTCCTCGCTCGAGACGCGCCCCTTGGCCGGCGGCCAGTGCGACTCGGCGGGCAGGACCGACGCCAGCGCGCGGGCGGTGGGGCGGTCCTGGTCGTAGACGTTGTGCGCCTCGCCGGGATCGTCGCGCAGGTTGTAGAGCTCCGGCAGCGGCAGATCGATCAGCTTCCGGTGGTCGCGCAGCATGCCGCGCAGGGGCGCCCAGCCGCGCGTCAGGTTGCCGGTCAGCGCCTCGAAATAGCTCTGCACCGGGCCGGCCGGCGCCGGGGCCAGCAGCGAACGGCCCGGCAGGCCGGCTGGCACCGGCAGCCGCAGCGCCGCGAGCACCGTCGGCACGATGTCGACGTGGCGCGCCTCCCGGAGGTCCCGGCCGGGCGGCACCCCGGGCCCCCAGATCACCAGCGGCACGTGGAGGGTCGCCTCGTAGGCGAGCAGGCCGTGCGTCAGCTCGCCGTGCTCGCCGAGCGATTCGCCGTGGTCGGCGGTGAAGACGACGAGCGCCGCCGGTTCCTTGCCGCTCAGCATGGGGTCCAGGAGGGGAGCGAGAAAGGAGTCGGCGGCGGCCACCTCGCCGAGGTAGGGGTGGTTCTTGAAACGGCTGGCGAACGGCTCCGGCGGCTCGTAGGGAGCGTGCGGATCGTAGATGTGCACCCAGAGGAACCGGCGGCTGCCGCGCCTGGCCCGCCACCAGGCGAGGGCGGGCCTGACCACCTCGTCGCCGCGCCGCTGGGCGAACCGGTACTGATCGGGATTCGAGCCGCGCGGGAAGGCGTCGTCGTAACGGTCGAAGCCGGCGCCCAGGCCGAACCGGGCGTCGAGCGGGAAGGCGCCCACGAAGGCGGCGGTGGCATAGCCCGCGCGCCGCAGGTAGGTGCCCAGCGTCGGGATCGACGGCGGCAGCCTGAAGCCGCTGTTCTCCCTGACCCCGTGCTGAAAGGGGTAGAGGCCGGTCAGGATGTTGGTATGGGAGGGGAGGGTGACGACGTTGTGGGCGTGGGCGTCCGGATAGACCCGCCCGGCAGCGGCCAGCCGATCGAGGGTCGGCGTCGCGGCCAGGCGGTTGCCGGCGAAGCCCAGGGCGTCGGCCCGCAGGGTATCGACGGTGATCAGCACGACGTCGGCGCCGCGCAGCGCCGGCCCGGCGGCGGCCGCTCCCGCCGCCGGGCCGGACCCGGCGGCAGGCAGGCCATGGCCGGCCGCGAGGGCAAAGGCCACGGCGGCGGCCGCCACCGCGGCCATCGCGGCCATCGCAGCCATCGCAGCCAGGGCGGCCGCCAGGCCGGCCGCGGTCAGCGGCCGGCGCGGCCGCGCCGGGGACGAAGAGCCCCGTCCCCCCTTGCTCGCCGGCGGCATCACAGGGCCTTCAGGTACTCCCGCGCCTCGTTGGCGTACTTGCTCTTGGGGTCGATTTCGAGCAGCTTCTTGAAGTCGGCCTTGGCCTCGGGAACCTTGTTCTTGTTGAGGTAGACCAGGCCGCGGTAGTAGTAAGCCTCCGCCATGTCCGGGTTCTCGGTGACCACGCGGTTGAACTGCTCGAGCGCCTTGTCCAGCTGCTTTTCGTTGTAGTACTTGATGCCGACGTTGATCAGCGTGTCGGCGTCCACCTTCGCCCCTTGCGGCAGCTTCGCCATGTAGGTCTGGGCTTCCGCCTCGCGCCCGGCGCCGACCAGCAGGTTGACGATGAGCTGCAACGAATCCGCGTCGTCAGGCTTGATCGCCAGCGCCTGCTTGAGGGTGTCGATCGACTGGTTGATCTTCTGCGCCTTCTCCTCCTTGGTCTTGACCTGCCCCGACTCGCGGTAGTAGGTGCTGGCGATGGCGCGCAGCACCGGCACCTGGTTGGGCGGATCGAGCAGCGCCAGCGCCTTCTGGTAGGCCTCGCGCGCCTCCACGGCCTTGTCGGCCTGCAGCGCGGCATTGCCGTCGTTGATCGCCGCCATCGCCTGGCTGCCCTTGCTCGGCGCCTGCTCCTGCTGGGCCTGCTCCTTGGGAATCGGCTTGAGCGAGACCAGGATGGGCGGGACCAGGCCCTCCTCTTCGACGTTGATCCGGCCCTCGGAAGGGATGTACCCCTGCTTCTCGATGAGCACGCCCCAGGCCCCGTGGGCGATGCCGAGCATGCTCCACCGGCCTTTCTTGTCGGTCTTGAGCGGCGACGGTCCCGGGTTTTCGGCCTTCACCGGGTCGTTGCCCTTGCGCAGCGTGACCGTGGCGCCTTCGACCGGATGCTGGTCCTGATCGGTCACCACGCCCTGCACCCGGCCGCGGCCGCGCCAGTCCTGGGCGGGCAGCGGCAGGGCAGAGCACACCGAGCACAGCAGGACTGCGGCGAGGAGCGCTGATGGATTGCAGCGGCGGTAGTGCATAGAACCTCCTTGGATGGGGCGGAGCGAGCCGCGTGGCCGGCGTGGGTCCGGTTTGCCGGACCGTGCGCGGCACATCAGTGTATCCGGGCCGGAGGCAAAAAAAAACCGCCGGGTCGCCCCGGCGGCAGAGAAAAGAAGCGAAGCGCCGCTCGTTGATATGAGCGGTCGCAGCGCTTACTTGAAGCTGAGCCGCGCGCCGAAGCGGAAGACCCGCGGGCTGAGGACCTCGTTGACGAATCCCGCGTTGGACGGGACAGGGGCAGACGCGACGTGGAACGCACCCTCGCGCTGCAGGACGAACGCCTCGTTGAAGACGTTGAAGCAATCGATGCCCAGGGTCAAGCCGAAGTCCTGGAAAGTGAACTCCTTCTCGATGCGGGCGTCGAAGTCGATGATGTTGTCGAGCCGGTTGCTGTCCGCCTTGCCGATCTGGACGGTCTCGCCGCCGAAGGCCGGGTTGGGGACGCTGGTGCTCGCCGCGCTGACGTTGATGTAGTAGGGGTCGGGATAGCCCTGGCGCCCGGTGAGGTTGCCGGCCACGTTGAAGCCCCACGGCCGGTCGGGAGCGATCTGGTACAGCCCGTTGACCGCGAACGACCACTTGCTGTTGATGTAGACGTTGCGGAAGTTGCCGGACC
>Ga0307479_10000240_pt1 | contig 52130 bp, 53 predicted proteins | sample atmos_gasesECM4C_FD_203743 | JGI IMG/M metagenome (GOLD analysis project Ga0307479, IMG submission 203743) | Hardwood forest soil microbial communities from Morgan-Monroe State Forest, Indiana, United States - atmos_gasesECM4C_515 | ecosystem: Environmental > Terrestrial > Soil > Temperate...
GGCCAGGTTGGTCAACGCCTTGCCGACGAAGTCACCCGGGCGGGTCTGAAGCTTGATCTGGGAGTGGACTTCGGTGGAGGGATCGATCGAATGCTGGACGAAGAGGAGCCCGGTCCCGGCCAGTGGGAGAGGGCTGGTATCGCCGCCGGTGTACCAGTAGGGATCGGTGCGACGGCGCGCCTGCGATTGCGAGCCGTTCATCGGCATGGCCCAGATCGAAAGATCGTCGCCTGGCGCGGCGTCGACGTGTTTGGGACCGTCGTAGCTATAGAAGAGGGTCGAACCGTCCGGCGATACGCGTGGGTAGAAGGCCCAGTGGTTGTAGCCGACCACGCGCGAGTCGTTCCTCGTCAGTCGCTTGATGATGTGGCCGTCGAGATCCAGCAGGTACAGATCGCTCGACAGGCCGGCGCGCAGAACCGCGACCAGGTGGGTGTGGTCAGGGGTCAGCGTCGGCTGCGACCAATCACCGGCGGCGCCGATCTCGGTGAACCCGCCATCTTTCAGCCTGAAGAGGCGGCCATCCTGGACGACGTACATCGTGCCGGACAGCACCAGCCGCGGCTTGGTTACGGTCGGGAGGTCGGCGTGGGTCTTGACGACCTTGCTCTTCAAGGTGCCGAGGTAAACGTACACGCCGGATCCGAAGGCGAGCATGAGGGGAATGAAAAGGACGGCGGCGACCCGCCGCAGGATCATGGGAAGTTTTCCCTGGTCACGGCAAGGATTTGCGACCAGTGGGGAATGATGACGCTCTGACCGCCGTAGGCCGCGCCACGGTCATAACTCGTGTAAAGGCCCGCGTAGAGCACGATTTGCTTCACATTGGAAAGGTCGAAGGCACTGGCGACACTCAGCAGACTCCGCACGCGGTCGAGTCCCATGCTGGTCTTAAAGTTGCCCTGAAGCGCAGTGACAATATCCGGCAGGTCAGCCGCGTTCAACGTGCTCGCCTTGACCTTCATGGCGAGGAGGACTTGCTGCTGCCGGGCTGAGCGTCCGAAGTCGCCGTTGATGTCGTTGTGGCGCGACCTGACGTATTGCAGTGCGTGATCCCCGTCGAGGTGCTGCGCACCGGGCAGGACCGAGACCGTCTTGTAGCCATAAAGGAATCCGCCGTTGATGTCGTCCGGATAGGCGTCGTCGAGCACCGGGTTGGTCACGAACACGTCGATGCCACCAAGCAGATCGACCAGCTTGATCAAACCCTTGAGCCCAACCCACGCGTACTCGTCGATGTGGACATGGAAGTTGCGCTGGACCGTGGCGATGGCGGCGGCCGGACCACCGTAGGCGTAGGCGCCGTCGATCTTCCCGCTGCCGCCGGTCGACAGCGGCACCCACAGGTCGCGCGGGATGGATTCCATCGTGACGTGCTTGCTGACAGGATCCACCCGCACGAGGATCATCGACTGGGTAAGCGGCGACTTGTTCTTCCCATCGTCGTCGGAACCGAGCAGCAGGACTGTGAACGGCGCGCCCGGGGCGGCAGACGGCGTGGGGGTGGCGCTCACACCCGGACTGTTGCTGGGCGGCACCACGACGGTTTGGCCGGTCTGTCCGACACCGGCGACAACCACCGGAAAGAAATAAGCGGCTACCCCCGCCGTCCCGGAGAGGAGCAGGCAAAAGAGGGTCAGCCCAACCAAACGCACAGGGTGCAAACGCGAGGCACGCCGCCGCCTTGCAGGCCCCCGACCTTCCATCAGACGGTACGAATCATGCGCTTTTCAAATTGGAGATTGATAAGAGACTTTCCACGCCGACACCAACCCGCGGCTTCAGGCAAACGGACTGAGCAGTGTAAAGGCTACGGTTTCCACACGGGAGGCAGCGTTGCCGGCCGCCGATCAGCAGGTGTAGTCGGTGTCGAAGCCTCCATGGAGATATTGCACGAACCAGACGGGACGTCCCGAAAAGCCGGTCCCGCAGTAGGCACGGGCCCGGCCGGCAGACGACAGCCCGGTGGCGACCCAGTCGGCCAGCACGCCGGAGACCGATAGGTTACCGATGATCTGGTGCCACTGGTAACTGGTCGAGTAAAGCCCGATAGCGGCCGGCGACTGTCGCAGGAGCGTGTCGATGATGCCCTGGAGCGTGTACTGATTCAGACTCAAGTCGGTTGAGGACCAACTATTGCTGGTTTCGACATCGAGCCACCAACTGCTCGGGCTGGTGGCGCCCTTGGAAGTGGCATAGGCAATCGAGCGCGATGCCTCGCTGCAGCCCACCGCCCAGGCTGCTTGCTGCGGCGATGTGCCCTGGATCGCGGCTGCTTGCGTCACGCACTCGGGGAGGGTGTGCTTGCCGTCGACCTGCGTATAGATCGGGTCGTAACCGGTGTTGATGTAGAGCGCCGCGTTGGGTGTATGGCTGTACTCGTCGGCCAGGCACGGGTTGTAGTAGACGAAGGGATAGCCTCCATTGACCCCGACGATGCCGAACGACCCGGTCGGATAAGCAGCGCCGCATTGCGGGTAGCTGATGTCGTAGCCGGTCGCCCCGGAGGTGTATGCCATGGCGCCGACCTGGTTTGCCAGAATGACGCCGGCGGTGGACAGCACCGCAGCGATCGGCAGGAGGCGACGAAGCCAACTATTCATAAGGGCCCCGCCATTGTCTACTCGGATGCCGGCAGGATCAAGTCCGCCGCGATTGATGCCCTCTAACAGCATTGCTGTCAGGAAACGCCGGTCACCTTATTTGGTGATCGACAGGCCGGTCGTCCCATAGCCGGTGCCGTAGGCGGAATGCAGGGTCCAGCGCAATCCGACCGGCTTGGTTTGCGTATTGGCCGGCATGTCGATCACCATGGCAAAGGTCACACTCTGATCGGGTGCGAGCCAGCCAACCGAGGCGCAGTTGAGCTGGTAATTCGCCACGTTCTTGCCCAGCGAACTGCTGGCGTCTTCCGTGTAGCTCGGGCACTCGTGGAATCGGAAAGGCGAACCCGACGCGTTGGTCAGCATGACCAGGTAATGCATGGGTTGCCCGGCACGGACGTCATCCGGCAGTGTCACGGTGATGGACAGGGGTGATGCGTCGACGTAGGTTGGCGTCGGCTGGGTCGGGACGAAGGGCGAGACCTCCATGCGCTGTACCACGGTGCCCTCGCATTCACCTCCCCACGAGTAGGCCGCGCCGTCCGCAGCAAGCGTCAGGGTTCCCCGCTGATTGGGCAGCACGATCATCACCGAGCTAAAGGGTGGATTCGCGGGACAGTCCCACATCGAATAGATAAGCGAGGCCTGGCCGAACCCGGTCTGCACGCTTTCCGGTTGCGGAGCCGGCGAATTGGGAGCCATCAGCGCCGGCCCCGGTGGCGTGTTCAGCCAGGGCACCGACATACCGGCCTGCGTCAGCGGGATCGATCGTCCTGCGCTGGTCCGTAAGAAGATCTGCGGTGTTCCTTCGAGTAGACACCGGCTGGAGCTGTGATTGCTGAGCAGGACCTGATTGAAGCTCTGCCCGCCGGCGCCGTTGCCATGGCCGGCGACGGCCCTGAGATCAGACGCGGCGCAGGCTCGTACACCGGCGTTGACGGTCAGCGGTTGCAGCGAGTTCGCCACCTGCCAGAAGTCGGTTTCGGACAGCCCATCGGCGATCAGCGAGTAGGCGATGGTCTGGCCGGGTCCGGTTTCCGTCCAGAAGAGCCATCGGGGTGCCGTGGGCGATGTGCCGTCGACCTGGTACGTCGCGGTGGCGCCACGGAACGGGCGCGTGATTCGGCGGTTATTAGAGCCGGGCGTGGGCATCACCGGTTGGGTCGTCGCCAGCTCGACGGTCGCGTGGCGGCTGCTGCTCACGTAATCCACCGCAAAGCCTTTCGGGTCGGCGAGGAATTCAGCCTGGTAGTCGTCCCCGATCGCCGAGGGCAGCAAGGCGGGGGCAATCGTCACCGCCTGCCCAATCCAGGTCGCGGCCTCCGCTGGCGCCGCGAGCTGCGCCGAGGTCGGTGGCAGGACCATCGGTGTCGACGTCCACGGAATGATGTTGGCGGTCGGATGCGGTGACGGTTTGACCGGAGCCACGGTGAGCGGGTGCAGCTTGGAGAAGGTGAACGCGATCAGCGCGACGAAGACGACGAGCGCCACGGCCAGCGAAAGCTCGCGAACCAGGGTAGGTCGCCGGCGGATGGGGCGGCCGGCGCTCCGGCTCATGATGCCGATGTGCAGAGTGGCGGGCGGCTCGATGCCGTGCTTGAAGGCTGACGAAAGCTCGCGGAGGCGCAGTTCCAGCTCGACTTCGATGTCGCTCACGCCGGCACCTCCGCGACGGAGCTGGGTCCAAGACGGCCGCGCAAATCCTTCAGCGCGCGGTGGACGCGCACGCGGGCGGCCGATTCTTTCGTGCCCATAACCTGGGCAACGTCGGCGAAGGACAGACCGTCGAAATAGCGCAGATAAATCGCCTGGCGATCCTTGAGCGGCAAGGCGATCACCGCCCGCAGCAGATCCCGGTCCTCGGCGCGGTGGACTACCTCTTCCACGGGGTCGATCTCGGGAGAAGCCCAGACCCGCAGCTTGCTTTCGAGTAGCCGGCGCCGATGGTAATCCCGGGCAAGGTTGGTGATCGCCCGATACAGCCATCGGCGGAAGTCCGGCTCGGCGGAAGGGGTCCGCGGCGAGGCCCAGACCCTCGCGAAGGCCTCCTGGACCAGTTCTTCAGCTATGGCGCGATCCCGGGTTAGCATCACGGCAAAGTGATAGGCCGGCCGCTCAAACGTCCGTGCTAACGGCTCGAACCAACTGCGGTCGGCGGTGTCCAGCTGTGACCCCCTCTCACGGTTCTCACCACTCACAACGGACGAACGCTCCCTTCGTTACATCGCGCCTACCCAGTTTGGCGCTCGATGCAACGTCCGGGGCCCGGACTGTGTATCAGTGGGTGTGGCATACGCTTTGAGCCTGCCGACTGACGAGCCACTTCGCCTTCGAGCGGTCGCCGGCGACGAGGCCGCCTTCGAGGCGCTGATCCGGCCCCTGGTCGAGCCCGGCTTGCGCCTTGCCCTATCGATGCTGGGGAATCGACGCGACGCCGAGGACGCGACCCAGGAGGCGCTGACACGCGCCTGGCGCAAGCTCCATCAGCTCCGACCAGGGATGCCGGTGAGGCCCTGGTTTTTTGCGATTGTTGCCAACCAGTGTCGCAACATGCGTCGCACCGCGTGGTTCCGGTTGACAACCGTGGTTGACGTGATTCACCAGCAGGCCGCACCAGAGCCAGACGTCGAACGCCTCGACCTCGAGCGCGGACTGGAACAACTGCCGGCGACTGACCGTGGCGCACTCTTTCTGCATTTCTACCTGGACCTATCGATTGAAGAAGTCGCCGCCACTCTCGGCATCTCGCCGGCTGCCGCGAAATCTCGAATCTATCGGGCCTGCCACCGGCTGCGGCCGGCTGTGGCCCTGGAGGAACTCGGATGAACGACCTTCGCCGCGAGATCAATGAGATCTTCGCCGCTCAGCAGACGCAGCTGGGCGACGTATCGCAAACCAGCCATCGCATGATGCGCACTGCAACAGGAACGCGTCGGGTGAACCCACAACTGTGGCGGTCGGTCGCCGGGGTTGCCATGGTGTTGGTGGCCGCCACCGCGGTGGGGGCGACCGTGGTGATTCGCGGGCTGCATCCGAAAAGCGTCGTCACGCACCATCCGTCACCCACGCCGATCGCGACGCCCGCGCCAACTCCTGTGCCGACTGCAATGGCGCAGGCGTTGAACGTGCCCGACAGCACGCCGGTAATCCTCTTCCGGGATCCGGTCAACGTCCAGCAGATCGATGGCATCACCTGGGACGGATCCGCCAGTGGGCGCGTCGCCGCCAATCCGGGAGAGGGCTTCATCCAGAATCCAAGCGGCACGCTCTATAGCACCCCGGGTTCGATCCGTAACCGAATCGGCGCAGCCGTCGCCACGCCATCGGTCAATACCAAGGGGTTCCAGGCGACCTGGGCCGATGACGGCCAACACTACTGCAGCATGGTCTCGAAGGATGCGATGGGCCAGGTTGGCGGAGTTCCGGCCACACTGCAGGTAACTGCGGTCGGGCAGGCGCCCAGGAACGTTGTCCAGATTGGACGCGTTTACGAGCAAACGTCGGCCGGAATTGCAGCCTGCTCGATCGACAAAGACCGGGCCGTGGCCGTCCAGTCCAGCTCCACCGGAACCGCGGTTCAGTTCTGGGTGGTCCAGCTCTCGACCGGACGGGTTTTGTGGACGCGCCCCAGTGGCGACATTCGAGCCTCTCGGGACAGCCAGTACATCGCGGAGATCGGTTACAACCAGACGACTGGGAGTTCGACAACGACGTTCTACAGCCCAACCGGCGCGGTATTAGGGCATGTGGCCGGCCGCGTCGAGGCGTTCTCCTGGGATGGTTCGCTGGCAGTGCAGATGGCAACCTACGGCAGTCAGGTCTCGGTCATCAACTGGCGGACCGGCGCTGTCGTGTGGACCGGCCCGAGCGACGGAGGTTACGTCGACGCCATCCCAGAGCCCGGGGGCCAGGGGATCGCCGTCTCCGTGCGCAACCCCCAATATCCCCAGACGGGAGGCTTCCCGCCGCGCGATATCTACGTCGTGACGCCCGGTGGGCAGGCGGTCAAATTGCTTGCCGACGTGATGTAGCCAGCGCGGCCGCGCACAACCCGTGCGGGCGCGTCACAATGGGCGGGACATGAGCCTGGCGGGGGCTTCGACGACGGCCCCGATCAGCCTCGCTGCAGCAACCGGGCACGCGCTACCCCGCCGCCTGCTCGCCCTCGTCGCCGACACGCTCGTCATCTCGATCCTCGATGCGATCGTCAACGCGACCTTCGGCGTCACGCGCGTCACGGGCGGTGTCGTGCCGTCGATGGCCAGCGGCAGTTTCGCCTCGTTCACGACGCAGACGACGGTTGACTGGATCTGGCTGGCGCTCCTCTGGGTGGCCTACTACGCCGTGCTCGAAGGTCTGTTCGGCGCCACGCTTGGAAAAGGCCTCGCCGGTCTGCGCGTGACCGACCTCGAGGGTCGACGCATCGGTTGGCAAGCCGCGATTCTCCGCAATCTCGCCCGCCTTCTCGATGCGCTGCCTTTCCTCTACCTACTCGGTGGCGTCCTGACGCTCAGCTCGCGGCAGCACCAGCGTCTTGGCGACCGATTCGCAGGAACGCTCGTGGTTCCGGCGAGTTCTGTTGTCGGTCTGCCACTCCCAAACGGTGTAGTGCGCCGCCGAGGCATCGGACTGGCGGCAACGATCGTGTTGCTGCCGGCGGTTTGCGCAGTCTTCGCCTACTTCGGCCGTCCACCACTTGTGATCGAGGGCGCAAAGAACACGGGCGCGAGCCTCTTCGGCCAGGGAATCGGCAGCTACACGCTCGGCTCGCCACGCTGGGGAAGCGGGACGGTGACCTATCCGATCACGGATCAGATCGTGCAAACAGGGCAGTCATGCACCGGCGTCATCACGCTCACCTGGTATGGATTTCTCCAGGGCTGGCAGATTGCCAGCAGTCAGGGGACCTGCTCGCCGAGAATCTACCCCTAGCTGCTCGGCGCCGTCGCGAGCGCCGCGACCAGCCGGTCATTCTCTTCCGGCCGGCGGACCGTCACTCGAATGTACTCGGCGAGCAGCGAGGTCGCCGGGAAGGTGCGAACCACGAGACCGTTCTTCAGCAACAGCGGAGCCGCTGATCGACCGGTCTTAACCAACAGGAAGTTGGCCGCCGAATCACGGACCTCGAGATCGAGCGCTTCCAATGAGCGACGCAGTCGCGCCCGCTCGTCCTTGATCTGCTGGACGCGCTCGCGCATGCCGTTGACATCGGACAACGCCTGCGCCCCCAGCGCCGCCGATAGCACGCTGATGCTGCCGGGCGGCCGCACCCGTCTCAGCGCGTCACTAATGGCGGGTCCGGCCAAGGCGTAGCCGACCCGGACCCCGGCGAGCCCGAACGCCTTACTGAGGGTGCGGACGACAACCAGGTTCGGCAGTCGCTCGATCAGTGGCAGCGCCGTGAGACCGGAGGTCTCGAAATAGGCTTCGTCGACCGTCACCACGCCGTTCGACGCAAGGGCTACCTCCTCGACGAAGTCCAGGGGCAGTAATTCGCCGGTGGGGTTGTTCGGGTTGCTGAGCCAGCTCAGGCGAGCATCTCTTGCGCGCTCCAGAAACAGCGAACGGTCGAGATGAAGGTCGATCGCGCGGACCTCGTCGATCGAACCTCCAGCCATCTCGGTCAGGATCCGAAACATCGGATAGGTGGGGTGGGAGAGGACGACCCGCGCGGAGGCGTCGATGTAGGCCTTCGCGATCAGGTCGAGTATCTCGTCGGCGCCGGCGCCCACCGTGATTCGATCGGCGGGCACATCGGCGTACTGCGCAATCGCCTCCGTCAGGGTGGAGTAGCTGGTGTCGGGATACTCGTTGAGCGGTTCCGGCGGCAGTGCATCGAGTTGCGCGCCCGGCCACGGAAAGGTGTTGGTATCGAAGCGGACAACCTGGTCTTCGGGAACGCCGGCCTGGCGCGCGATGCTCGCACTCGGAGGCTCCCATTCATATGGATGCATCGCGCGGATCGCGGCGCGCGGCTCTGGTGGGGTCTTCACGGTATTGGGCATAAGAATAAGGTGAGATCTCGATGGACCAGGTAGCGCGCACCGGTCGGTTGGATGGCAAGGCCGTGGCCGCGCTGTATTCCGTTGGGGTCAACGTCGTGTTGATCGCCGCCAAGCTGCTGGTTGGGCTGCTGACCGGCAGCGTCGCGATCCTCGCCGACGCGGCACACTCGTTCCTCGATCTGTCCGCCAGCATCTTCGCCTACGCCGGCATCCGGACGGCTGCCAAGCCGGCCGACGAGGACCACGCCTTCGGCCATGCCAAGGCGGAGAACATTTCGAGCCTGGTGCAGATGTTCCTGTTGGGTGCCACCTGCATCGCGATCGTGATCGAGTCAGTGCGGCGGTTGGTCGTCGCCGGATCGGTGCGGGTCGCCTGGTACTCCTTCGTAGTCGTGCTCGCCGCCATGGTCGTCGACATCGTGGTCAGCCGCTATCTGCAGAGCGTTTCTCGGGCTCATGGAGGGAGCGCCGCGCTCGACTCGGACGCGCTCCACTTCGCATCGGATCTCTGGGCCTCGCTCGCCGTGTTGATCGGCATCACGCTGGTCGCCGTCTTCGATTTCAAGCTGGCCGATCCGCTGGCCGGGATCGCGGTCGCGATCATCATCGGAACCACGGCGATCGAGCAGGGACGGCGCACCACGCAGGTATTGCTCGACGCGATGCCCGATCGACCCACGCTCGACGCCATCGAGCGCATCCTCAAGAGCGACCCGCGACTGCACGGGTACCACGCGCTGCGCGCCCGTCAGGCGGGCAAGCACGTGCTGCTAGATGTGTCGGTGCACGTCGATGGGAACCTGTCGCTGGCCCAGGCCCACGAGGTCGGCCATGCGGTCTCGCAGCGGATTCAGCGGGAGCTGCCGGTCGTGACCGACGCCGTGGTCCATGTGGAGCCCGTCGACGACGAGGCCCACGGGTGAATCCGGGGGGCTAAGCCCCGAAGCTACTGGCCCAGGCCGCCGCTAATGTTGCAGAAGACGTTCTGCACCTGGTTGCCGAGGATGATCAGGACGACGATCACGACCACGGCGATCAACACCAGGATCAGGGCGTACTCGACCATGCCCTGCCCTTCGTCGCGGGCGAGCAGGTCGAGAATCCGCCGGAGTGGATTTTGCCGCTTCATGGTGGCTCTATTGATGAGAACGCTGACAGCTTCGTTTCGCGTCCGGCCAGGCTGGACCTGTTGCAGCCCTGTTACGAGAGCACGGCGTTATCCTCAAGCGATGAGGTGGCCCAGGAGCGTCCGAGCCCGAGGCGCGGTGCTGACGAGCGCGATCGCGCTGCTGCTGATCGCCTGTAGCGCCCCGCCGCCCGCTATCTCAACCCCGGGAAAACCCGTCGGATCACCAACGTCTGCACCCGTCGTGGCACAGCCCAACCTCGTACCCCTCGCGATCGACGCGATGCGGCAGCGCGAGTATCCGGGAAGCGACCTTGCGATCGAGCAAACGCTGGCGCCGGGAGCAAACTACCAGCGATACGTCGCCTCGTATCGGTCGGACGGCCTGAAGATTTTTGGCCTGCTGACCGTTCCCAACGGCACAAAGCCCGCAACCGGCTGGCCGGTGATCATCTTCAACCACGGCTACATCCCGCCGACTGTTTATCGAACCACCGAACGCTACGTTGCGTATGTCGATGGCTTCGCGCGGGATGGGTACATCGTGTTCAAGCCCGACTATCGCGGGTTCGGTAGCTCGGAAGGCAAAGCGGTCAGCGCCTACTACGCGCCCGACGACACCGTGGACGTCCTGAATGCCGTGACGACGTTGCAGCGTTACCAGGCAGCCGACCCCAACAGGATCGGGATGTGGGGCCACTCGATGGGCGGCAACATCACGCTGCGAGCGCTCGTGATCGATCCCCGGATCAAGGTGGCCGTCATCTGGGCCGGGGTCAACGCCACCTACAAGGACCTGCTGGAAAACTGGCATCCGACTGGTGGCGAGCCCGTACCGCCGTCGTTCCGAGGCGGCCAGCGGCAGAATTACCTCGCGCAGTTCGGGACGCCCGAGCAGAACCCAGCCTTCTGGGACTCGATCTCGCCCATGGCCTACTTGGGCGACATCACCGCGCCGATCCAGCTGGATCAGGGAACGGCGGACACCGAGGTCCCGTTGCAGTTTTCGCAAACGCTCGCAAGCGATCTGCGCGCCGCCAACAAGCCGGTCGAGCTTTACACCTACACAGGGTCGGATCACAACATCGCGCAGGGCTTCAGCCTGGCGATGTCGCGATCGGTGGCCTTCTTCAATCGCTACCTCAAGTAGCGGCAGGGGATGAAGGAGAGCCGGTCGCGCCCGGCTCTCCCGTTATTCGGGTCCGATGATCAACTAACCGCCGAGGCTCACCTGCAGCACTTCGGTGCCCCAGTTACGCTGGCCGGTCGTGGTCTGGCTCGATACCGGAGGGATGTACTCCGTCGCCAGCCAGACGGTATCGTTCGCTGGATCGAGTTGCGCCCAGGAGTAGTCGCCCCAACGTCCGGCCTTCCGATCGTACGGGCCGGTGCCCGCGGCAGCGACCGTCACACCGCTAAAGGCCGACTGGCCACCGCCCATGGTCGCGAACGCCGCGCTCGGGAAGAGATCTCTGCCGGAGAGGGTGAACACCATGGCAGCGTTACCGGCCGCGTCGGCCTGCAGCGCCGGGTAGAGCACGAAATTGTCGCTAACCGCGAGGTAGCCCTGAGCCGTCATGGCTGCGGATGCGAGTGTCCCGCCGGTCAGCGACGGGCTGACCTTGAACCATGCGGCGGCGGTGCGGAGGATTGGGTCGTGCGGAAGGGATAAAGCGGTGTCGAGCTCGCCCCAGATCGTGCCGTTGATGAACTGGACCTGCTGCATGCGGTCGTCGTCCGTCACCAGCAGACTGTTCGAGCCCTTCTGAATCGCGTTCGGCGGGACGCTGTAGCCTTCCGAGCCGATGATCGTGCTCGATAGGGTGGGCGCCCGGCCTTGAGCGACGTCCGCTTGATTGGTCATCGCCCAAACCCCGATGCGGTTGACGGTGCTTCCGTCGAGGTTGAGATCGAGCGCGTTAAGGAAGTACTCCGCCGCAGCCGGGCCAGTCGTGATGGCCGGCTCGATCGCGAAGAGCGGGTTGCCATCGAACGTTGGGTTGGCAAAGTGGACAAAGTGGACGTGGTTCTTGAGTCTGACGAGGTCCTGCTTCGCAAAGGCGTAGAGCTGGGCGCCGTTGAACTGCGGCCCGTTGATCGAGAACTCGTCGGTGCTCACGTAGATGTTGAAGGCGTCGATGCCCAGCCTGGGCTGATCACCAAAACAGGGGCAGCCAAAGGAGGCGGGCGCACCGGCGTCCGTCGTATCGATGTGATATGTCGTCCAGGCCTTGGTCGGGTCACCCGAGGAATTGACCGAGATGTCGAGCGCCGATGAGTTGCCGAAGCTGCCATCCGGATTGGTGGCAATGAAGAGGATGATCGCGAACCAGGTGTTCGTCGTCCCGTCGTAGAAGCAGCGCGGATCGCTGGTGAAGTCCGTCCCGAGCCGGTGGAAGAGGTCGTTGACGTTGAACGGCCCCGCGATCGGCGTCCCGTTCGTATGGTAGATCGTATAGGCGGAGTTCACCGGCTCGAGGACGAATCCATTGCCCTCGCAGAGACCCTGGTCGGGCGGTTCGAACTTGGCGCCGAAGTTGGTGAGCTCGCTGTCGAGGCTGCTGACGCCGTTGAAGTTCGCGAGCAGTTGGCCCAAGCCGGTAGCTGACGATTGGGCGCTCGCTGTTCCAGCGGACCCAACGGTCGGAGCCTGGGCGAGGCCACCACCTGCCGCTCGGGAGCCCCTGGGCAGCTGGCGGGCGCCGCGATTTTGCGTCGCCTGCACGCCGGCTGAGGACACAGACGCGTTGGTTGCCAACGACGCCGTCCCGACGTCCGTCACCGGATGGATGACCACGGATGGCGTCGAACCCGCCGCGGTTGCCGTCAGGGGTATCGTCGCCGTTGTAAAGCCGGTCGCGACGGCGAGGAGCAGCGCCGGGCGAGCGAAAGCACGAGCAATCAGCAGCCGCATAGATTCCCTCCCTCCCTACAGGTGTCTGGTCAGGCCAGTATAGGTACGAGTCCTAAGCCCCACAACACCTCATACGTGCGGCGGTTGCAGGCGGGTGGGCACAGCCGAACGGACGCGCTCGCTAAGCTGATGCCACCATGCGAGCCGCGGTCATCGAGCGCTACGGCGAGCCACCCGTTCTCCGCGAGGTGCCGGAACCGAAGGCCGAAGGCTCCAGCCTTGTCGAGGTGATCGCGGCGCCACTGAATCCTGCCGATCTGTCGATCGCCAGCGGAAAGTTCTATACGGGACCGCCGCCGCTTCCCTACGTACCGGGAGGGGAGGGTGTCGGACGGCTCCTGCAGAACGGAACGGCGGGTCCGCGCGTCTTCTTCCGGGCGGCGCTGCCGAATGGCTCGTTAGCCGAGCGCACCACCGTCAGCGGCGGCCAGACGGTCGCGATCCCGGACAGCGTCCCCGATGGCCTGGCGGCGGCGTTGGGGACGCCGGGCATCGCGGCATATCTCGCCCTGACCCGAGCCCAGCTGAAAGCGGGCGAGACGGTCCTCATCCTGGCCGCCAGCGGCATCCTTGGTGGGATCGCCGTCCAGCTGGCCAGGTTGATGGGGGCGGGTCGGATCATCGCCGGCGGACGCGACGAGCACGGGCTCGCACGCTCGCGAGAACTCGGCGCGGACGCGACAGTCGATCTGAAAAATACCGACGGGTTGACCGAGCGAATCCGCGATGCAAGCGGCGGCCAGCTCCATGTGGTGATCGACCCGGTCTGGGGCGTGCCGGGCGTCGCCGCGCTGGAAGCGATCAGCCCGTTCGGTCGATTCGTCCAGGTCGGGCAAGCCGCCGGCGCGGAGGCCGTGGTCAAGTCAGCCACCATCCGCGGTCGTTACCTGTCAGTTCTCGGACATAGCAACTTCATGCTCCCGTGGGCGGATCAGGCTGCCAGCTACCGCGCGCTCATCGACTACGCTGCGGCCGGAAAACTGACGGTGGAGGTGGAAATTCTGCCGCTCGAAGCCGCCGCTGAGGCCTGGAAACGTCAGGCATCGTCACCGCATCGCAAGCTGGCGCTCTCGCCGAAAGCCCGCGGCTAGCGGGCCGACACGGGTGAGCCCTTCGCGTGTCTGGCGCGCGTCGCGGTGATCGCCTCGCCGACCAGGTAGAGCGAGCCGCAAACCAGGACGATGCCGTCGGACGACGCGCGCTGGCGAGCCCGAGCGAGGGCGTCGCCGGAGGATTCGGCCGTTTCGGCCGGTGCCCCAAACGTTGTGGCGAGATCCGCCGGTGCGGCGGCTCGATGCCAATCGATCGCACTGAAGATGACCGGAGCGCCGGTTGCGCGGAGCTGGGCGAGCATGGCCGGCAAGTCTTTGTCCTTCATCGCCCCGAAGACGATGACCAGTTGGCGGTCTTTGGCGAGGCTCTGCACCGTCGACAATGACCGCTCCAGGCCGGCGGGGTTATGCGCGCCATCGACGAGCACGATCGGGTTTCGATCGATCACCTCCAGGCGCCCGGGCCAGCGCGTGCGGGCCAGTCCGTCGCGCAGGGCGCCGTCCGAGATCTCCCAGCCGCGGGACCGCAGGGCGTCGATCGCGGCGACCGCGAGTGTCGCATTCTCCGCCTGGTGCAGGCCGAGCAGCGGAATGCGGAGGTCACGGTAGGTGCCTGCCGGCGTGGTCACCGTGGCCTGAACGCCGGCCCACGCCTTGTCGATTGCGATCAGCTCGATCTCCTGGCCGAGGCGCAGCAACGGGATCTGCTGTTTTTTGGCGGCGGCCTCGATGATCGCCAGCGCGGGGGGCTGTGCGCCCGTGATCGCGAGGCCGTCGGGTTTCAGGATGCCGGCCTTTTCAGCCGCGATCGCCTCGAGGGTTGAGCCGAGATACTGCGTATGGTCGAGCGCGATGTTAGTGATGACGCTGACGCCCAGGTCGAGGACGTTGGTCGAGTCGAGGCGCCCGCCGAGGCCCACCTCGCAGACGAGAAGGTCGATGCCGGCGCGCGCGAAGTAGTAGAGCGCGGCGCTGGTCAGGATTTCGAACTCCGTTGGCGGTCCCAGGTCCGCCGCAACCTTATTAATAGCGGGCTGCAGCTCGGTGATAAGGGCGGCGAAGGCATCCTCCGCAATCGGGCGCTGGTTGACCTGAATGCGCTCGGTATAGGAGATCAGGTGCGGCTTGGGCATCAGGCCGACTCGGTAGCCGGCGGCCTGCAAAACGCTCGCGAGCATGGCGCAGACCGAGCCCTTGCCGTTGGTGCCGGCCACGAGGACGCCCTGGAAGAGCTCCTGGGGATCGCCGAGCTCGCGCAGCAGCGCCTCCGTTCGTTCCAGACCGAGCTTGATCCCGAAACGACCAAGCGAGGTCAGATAGTCGAGCGATTCCCGGTAGGTCATCCCTCGCCGAGGTGCTGGCGGTAGGCGCGGTAGGTGTTGACCAATAACATCGCGACCGTCATCGGGCCGACTCCGCCGGGCACTGGAGTCAGCGCCCCGGCCACCGGTTCGACGCTGGCCCGATCGATGTCCCCCGTGAGCTTGCCGGTTTCGGGATCGCGGGTGATCCCGACGTCGACGACGACGGCGCCCGGGTTGATGTGCTCGCCAGTGATCAGGCCGCGCTTGCCGGTGGCGGCGATCAGGATATCCGCGGCCCTGGTGATCGCGGGGAGATCGAGGGTGTGCGAGTGCGCGATCGTGACCGTCGCATGATTCTGGAGGAGCAGCAGCGCCGCCGGGCGGCCGACGAGCCGGGAGCGGCCGACGACGACAGCGCGCCGGCCGGTGGGATCGATGTGCTCACGGCGCAGCAGCTCGAGCACGCCGAGTGGCGTCGCAGGAATGAACGTCGGGTTACCCTGGGCCAGCCGGCCGGCATTGTAGGGATGGAGCCCGTCGACATCCTTATGTGGTGGGATCTGTTCCAGCGCCTGGTCTGGATCGAGATCATCGGGCAGCGGCAGCTGGAGCAGGATGCCGTCGATGGCGGAGTCGTTCGCGAGCTTCGCGATCCGCTGGTGCAGTCCGGACTGGGTGATCTCGCGGAAGTGCTCGATCGCCGAGTTGAAGCCCACTTCTTCGGCGGCTCTGTGCTTTCCGCCGACGTACGTCGTCGACGCCGGGTCGTCGCCAACCTGGATGACGGTGATCCCGGGCGGACGCTGGTCGGGATGGCGCTCGACCGCGCGCTTCAGCTCCTCGCGGATGACGCGTGCGTGGGCGCGGCCGTCGATCAGTCGGGCAGGCATCGGTTGAGTCTACTGAGGCAGATCGCCGATCTCGACGGGTCGCGTGATCTCGACCGCGAACGCGTCCAGGTTGGGAAGCGGCGGGCGCTTGCTGACCCGCACCCTCACCTGGACCACGGCGGGCTGCTTCAGGATGGCAGTGGCGATCCGCTCGGCGACCGTCTCAAGGAGGTTGGCGGGTTCGCCCTCGAGGACCTTGCGGGCGGCCTCCTCCAGCCGGGGGTAGCTCACGGTGTCCTTGATGCTGTCGCTGGCGGCCGCCATCTGGGTGTCGAGGACCACCTCGAGGTCAGCGGTGAAGGTCTGGCCCAGCTTCCGCTCCGCCGGGTTGTTCCCGTGATAGCCGAAGGCGGTCAGCCCCGCAAGGATGAGGCGACCGGTCGGCCTAGACCTTTTTGTAGGCATGTCTTGACAAATATACGGGATGGTGTAATGATGCCGGAATGAACGTTGAGGTTCGGGCGACCGGGCTGCGAGCGATGCGCGAGAAAAAGGGTCTGACGCAGCGCGAACTGGCGCACAATCTGGGCATCAGCCAGAACTATATTCCGGCACTCGAGTCAGGCGCGCGACGGCCGGGTCCGAAGTTGCGCCAAGCGCTGATCAAATTCTTCAACGTGAATTTCGAGGACCTCTTCGAGGTGGTCATGGTGAACCCGGAGAGTTCCAGCGAGCAGGTGCTCGAACCGCGCCACGAACGTCGAGCGGGTTGACAATACGAGGGGGTGATTCGAGGAAGTAGTTGAGCGACGCAGGCCCAAATCGAGGCTGGCTAGAATAGCCGGTGCGCCTGCATAGCTCAGTTGGTAGAGCAGCTGACTCTTAATCAGTTGGTCCCGGGTTCGAATCCTGGTGCAGGCACCAAAACCCTAAGGCCACGAAGCGAGCCGCTGCGCGTAGGCAACAAAACAGCGCAGCCCTAACACCGAAAACCGCACTCATCTCCTCCGGGCCACATCCGCGCTGATTCAACACGCCTTCTTGGAGGGGGTCAATGCGCGGAGTGCGGATTCCTCACGAACTCAACGGCGAAGACCAGTTCGTCCTTGGACTGTCGGTCACGCGATTAGCAGCGTTGGCACTGGGGCTACTCGCGGCATACACGATCCTCCATCTCTCTTTACCTGTCCCACTTCGGCTCATGGCGGCAGCGGGCGCCGCGATGATGGGCGCGGCGATCGCCTGGATCAGGCCAGAGGGCCGGTCCCTTATCCATTGGGCACTGGCGGCGATCGAATTCAAGGTGAGTGAACATCTCGCGGAGAAGCCCGCATCGAGCGGGAGTCCCGCTCCCCCCCGCCAACGCCAGCCTCAGTCGCCACGACCCCGCTTGAGCCTGGTCGCGGCAACCGTCCAACCGGCCAAGAGAGAAGTGTCCGCCCCGGTGGACCCGGCATCCCTCGAGGACGAGGTCATCGAGTTGCCCGACTCCGGCGACGGCAATCCTGCCGAGGAGGACACGAACGGGGATGACGAGCAGGCGGCATCTGCACCCGTATATCTCGGCGGGCCACAGGTCATCGCCTTCTTTTCGACGAAAGGTGGCACGGGTCGCACGACCCTTGCGACGGAGGTGGCCGCACTACTCGCGATGAAGGGTCGCTACCGCGAGTCTCCAACAAGCCCGTCCCAACCGCTGCGTGTCGGCCTCATCGATTTCGACCTGGGATCAGCAAATATCTCGGCTCGCCTAGGCATTGCCCAACCGACGATGCTCGACTATCTCTGCGATCTGACCCTTCCCCATCCGGACCCGCGCGACTTCGTCATTCGCCATCCGGCCACGAGCCTCGACGTCATGCTCGGCCCATCCAAATGCCTGTCCGGCGATCGCGCTGAACTATTGGGTGTCGCCCAGGCGGCGCATATCCTGACGACCTTCAAGTCCGCGGGCTACCAGTTCCTGATCCTCGACATCTCCGCCACCCTCGGCGATCTCGAGACCTACCTGCTCGAGACCGCGACGCGGATCTACTGCGTCGTGACGCCCACGGCCGGATCAGTGCAGTCGCTCTATCGCGGGGTCGAGGCCCTCCGGCGAATCGGCCTGGGCGCAAAACTCGGGTACGTCGCCAACAAGATGCGCGACGGATTCAACCTGGCCGAACCCATGGGCGATTTGAATGGCTCGCTCGTCGCGCGGATTCCGTACGACGCCGCTTTCGACACGGCCGAGAACCGGCACGAGCCCCTGGTTGTGCGAGGTAGCGGCGCGTCGATCGAAGCCCTGTCCGTGCTGGCCGAATCGATTTACCCGGCTCTGAAACTGCCGGCGCCGTCACGATCGGGCCTGTCGCCATTCGTCTGGTTCTCGAAGCGCCGCCGTGCTGCCTGAAAATATCTCGACCGCTGAGGCACCCACGCCCGAGGAACTCCGCCATTTCGTGCGGGCGCAACTCGCGATTCAGGTCGACCCCGAGATTCTCGATCCATTCTCCGTCAATCCGCAGCGCGAAACGATCCTCAGGGACCGGATTCGTGACGCCGTGACCCAGCGTCATCTGGCCGCGACGCCGATCGTGGTCGACAGCCTCTTCGACCAACTGGTGGGGCTCGGGCCATTGCAGCCACTAATGGCCGATCCGGAGATCACCGACATCCTCGTCAATCGCTTCGATGAGATCTACATCGAGCGCCGAGGTCGCCTGGAGTTCGCCCATACGGCTTTCCGCGATGAAGCCCAACTCGAACAGACGATCCAGAAGATCGTTGCCCTAGTTGGTCGTGAGATCAATATCGACAAGCCACTGGTCGACGCGCGGATGGTCGACGGCAGCCGCGCCAACGCGGTCTATGCCCCTGTTGGTGGCCCCACGCTGTGCATCCGTAAGTTCAATCGAGTCCGCCTCGCCCTCTTGCCCGATGAGCGCGATCCCAACCAGCCGAGCTGGGTCGGCGGCGGCGGGCTGTCGACGCAGATGGGGGCCTTTCTCGAGGCGATGGCGATCGCTCGGGCCAACATCTTGATCGCGGGCGCCACCGGCTCAGGGAAGAGCACCCTGCTTCGCTCGGTCGTCAGCGCTTTTCCCGACGACGAACGCGTGATTACGATCGAGGACACCGCCGAACTCGAGCTCGATAACCCCCATTGGGTCAAGTTGGAGTGCGTCCATTCAAGGGAGCTCGCCGGCAAGACAGCGCAAGATCGCCGACTCGATGTCGCCGACCTGGTGCAGAACGCCCTTCGGATGCGCCCGGACCGGCTCATCATCGGCGAGATCCGACACAGCAAAGAGGCGTACTACGTTCTCGAGGCACTGAATACCGGACACGATGGCTCGGCTACCACGATTCATGCCAGCAGCTGCGTCGACGCCCTTGCCCGCCTCGAACTGTTGATCAGTCGCGATTTCGCACAGCTGAGCCCGGTTGAGATTCGACGCTACATCGGTCGCGTCTTCGACCTGGTCGTCTTCGTAAGCCGGCTGCGAGACGGACGCCGATGCGTCCAGGAGATCGCCGAGTTGCGCGAGGCCGATGAAAGTGGCCGTTACGAGTTGTGCTCGGTGTTTAAGACCGAGCTCGTCGCGGGCCAGAAGGGAATGGATGTCGAGTTCACGAGCGTTGCGGATTATCGGCCTGGGCCCAGGCTGCTTCGCAAGCTCGAACTTCAGGGCATGCGGTGGATTTCGTAGGCGCCGGCTGCCTCTCCGTTGCCATCCTCAGCCTCGGGTTAGCGATCCGGCGCCACCGGCGACCCGGCAGCTCGAGCCTGATCGACCGCCTCAAAAGGCATTACCAGCAGCAGCTCACTGCGGCGCGGATCGTGGGCAACCCGGCTTCATACGTCGCCATGGCCGTCGTTGCGCCGCTCGCCCTGTTTGCCGTCGGCTGGCAGCAATCGCCGGTCCTCGGAATCTTCGGCGCAGGGGCGGGGCTTGTCCTGCCCCGGCTATACCTCGCGTGGCTCGTTCGTTCGCAGGCGCAGCGCAGCGAGGCGGGGGCCCCGGCTCTGTTGCAAGCGGTCGTCGCGGGGTTGACCGCCGGCAATACCTACCTCGATGCCCTGCGGCACGCGCGACGCGCTTGTCACGATCCCTGGATCAGCGAGGACCTCGATTTCGTCATTCAACGCTTCATTCTCAACGTCCCGCTGGCCGACAGCCTTCGCGATGTCCGTGCCCGAATCACCACGCGAAACCTCGGCCTGATCTGGGAAACACTGAGCATCTGCGACGCCAATCACCTGCCGACACAGGCGGCTCGCACACTTCTCGTTGAGCTCTCGTCCGCCGTCCAATTCAACGTTCAGCTGGCAAACGAGGTTCGGGCGCGGTCGGCGGGCCAGCGCGCACAGATCTGGCTGCTCGCCGTCATCGTCCCCGGCATGTACTTGTATCTCCGGCTGGTCAACCCGCAGCTCCTCAGCGTGCTCGATGAAACCATGCTCGGCCGCTTCGTCCTGTTTCCGCTGGCGGCGGCACTGGAGGTCGCCGGCATTGCCCTGAGCTTGCGGATCGCCCGGTTCGAGGCATGACTCTCGGGGCGCTGTGCGCGGCGCTGGCCTGCTTTGCGGGATTAGAGGCGGTTCTCGGCGGGATGCAAACGAGCCGACTTTCCGCCCATGAGTTGATTCGAGCTACAACCCTCTCTCCGGTCGAGTGGCGGCTGCAGCAGCGGGGACACGAGGGTTGGTACCAGCGCTGGGTCCGTCCAATCGCGTTGCACTGGGCAAGCCGGCTCCATCTTCGCCCGGCGCGCATCGATCCCCTCTACTTGATTCAAGCCGGCCTCGAGCCGGATCAGGTTGACGGGGTCGAACTTCGGGCAATTCGGCTGATGAGCGCCGCGGCCGGCGCGATGCTCGCCGGTCTGGTGGCGATCATGCTGTCAGGCGCCTTCCTGCTCGTTCCGCTGCTCACGTGGGCTGGCTACTTGGCTCCGGCTCGCTACCTGGCAGGTCGCCGCCGCCGGCGGCAGGATGCCCTGCAGCGCGAACTGCCGCAACTGATCAGCATCCTCCGTGCGTTCACGCTGGCCGGTATGCCCCTCGAACGGGCTCTCCACATCCTTTCCGCCAATAGCCAGTCGGACAGCCTGCTGCGGGCTGAAATTCAGCGAGCGCTGGGCCGCTACGGGCTGGGCTTGAGCATCGAACAGGCACTCGAGGAGGTTGGCGTCCGCACCGGCGTTGACGACGTCGCCATGTTCGTTGGCGCCGTCGCGCAGAGCAAGCGGATCGGCAGTGAGCTGGGCGCGACGTTGCGCGACCAGGAACTGATGGTTCGAATGAATCAGCGCAACCGAAGCACGGCTCAGGCGGCGGCGGTGGGCACCAAAATGCTTGCCGTTCTTGGAGGGATCTACCTGCCGGAGTTCGTGATCTTGATCGTGGTTCCGCTCTTCTGGGGAATTATGCAGCGGGCGTTTGGGTGAGGCGGCGCGTTTGGCGACCGAAGCGATTTTGGGATTGGAGGGAAATGGTGAAGAGTTTGAAGCGCGGACAGTCGACGCTGGAATGGGTGATCGGGGCCGCCATTATCCTCGGAACGCTGGTGGTGGGCATCATGGCCTGGAATAACGGTCTGGTCGCCAAGATCGGCCAGATGGTTCAACGGCTGACCCAGACGTCGTGATCAGGCGCCGCCTGCACCGGCAGCGTGGACAGGAGACGCTTCAGGCAGTGCTGGCGGTTGCGTTCATCCTGGTGCCGGTTCTCTTCGGCATCGTCGAACTCGGGGGGTTGATTCACGTCTGGATCGGGGAGCAGGCGGCCGCCGCAATCGGAGCCCGCGTCGCGGGCGAGCGCGGTGAAGATGACGCCATCGTGCGAGACCGCATTCGCATCGAGCTGGTGGCAGCCGGACTCGACCCGAATCATGTTCAGGTCACGGTCACGCCGGCGTCTGTTCGCTGGGGGCAGCCGATCACGGTGCAGGTGATCAGCCACCGCCACCTGGCCATCCCCTTCCTGTTCAGTCGGGACCTGACCCTCGCGTCACGCTACGTCGGTCGGGGCGAGGTCAACCATTGATCCGCTCGCGAGGCCAGAGCATCCTCTATGCCGTTTTGCTCATGCCGACCTTGATTCTGGTGTTGGCGCTGGCGGTCGATCTCGCGAGCCTACAAATGCAGAAGCTGCGCCTTCGGTATGCCGTCGATCTGGCAACGGTGACCGCGGCGACGGCGGTCGACGAACCGTACTACAGCCAGACCGGCCGGCTTCGGCTCGACCCGGCCCTCACCACCTCGACAACGCGTGACTTCCTCCTGCGGAACCTGACCGGGATGCCAGGTGTCCCAGAACCGGCGCAGGTCGCGGCGGCCGCAGACATTACCGTCGTTAATCAGACGCCCGCCCCGGATCCATACACGCGCGCCTTACTCGATCGGCCGGCGGTGTGCGCGCGCATCCGGGTCCCATACCGATTCTTTCTCCTCGGCTGGATTGGGCTGCGAGTCGTTGACGTGACAGTGGCCGCCAATGCGGAGATCCGAACATGAAACCGGCAGCGACGGTGGCGAAGGTGGCGGTCTCGCTCGGCCTGGGCCTTGCCCTTGCGGCAAGCGGGGCAACGGACAGCGAGGGCGTGAACGGCACGGTCACGACCGTATCGATTACATCGGTCTCGGGCTACGCAGGGCATGCCTTTGTTTATGCGCAGGTCAGCGATGCGACCTTTGCCTTCCCTGCCCCGACTGGTAGCGGCCATCAGTCGCCCTTCTTCTCGGAGTGGGTCGCGCAGCCGATCGCGAGTCCGACCTGTCCCTGGATTTGGGCCGTGTACGTCTTCGATCGGGCGACCAATCGACAGATCAATACACCGCCTCCCAATGCGCCCCCACCAAATTTCGGGACATCGACCGTCCTTTGCGCCAGCCCGACCGCAACCCCGGTCGCCCAACCCCCGCAGGCGGATGCCGCGGCCCGGCTCGATCTCGACCTACAGGTCACGGTATCTCCAGCCGCCGCATCGGCGGGCTCGACCAGCGTCGTTTCCGCCGTGCTCAGCAACGCCCTCAGCCAGGATCTGAACCTCTATCTGAGCATGGCGATCGAAGACTGGTCGGTGTCCAGTTGGTCGATCGATTTCGGGGATGGACAGATGGCGACCCGGAATGGAGTGGCAGGGACCTCGATTCAGGTCCCTCACGTCTATCAGGCCGCTGGGGTCTACGACGCCCGTGTCATCGCCTTTATTTCGGGCCATGCGCAGGCCGCCGTCTACGACCGCAATGGCACGGTTCACCTGCTGCGTCGGCCATTTTCGGTCGAGGTCGGTAATGATGCCACGGCCACCGCGAACAGGCGGCCATCGCGCGGCTACCTGCCGCCGCAGGCGCTGGTAGGCGTCGTCCCTTCGCTCGGGATGTCCATGGCCCCACCCTCAACCACCGCCTTTCGTCACATCGACGGTCTCCGTGGAGCCCTCACGAGCCTCGCGGTTCAACTGCTGATCACTCGCGAGGGTCAGCTAACGATCGATGGTGTGCCCGGCGGTTGGGGGCGCTCGTGGTTGACCGGCTGGCGACTCGAGGGGGCCCCATCGGACGCGCCGCCGGGCGTCGGCACCGTCCCCGGCGGCCGCCACCCCCCTGGCGAGCCGCTGCGACTGCAGTGGAATACGCCGAATCCGATCGTCGGCGGCCAACCCCGCGATTACGTGGTGCCGGTGACGCTCTTCATCGCGACTCGGTTTCCCGACGGCCTCGTCGCCTTCTATGCGATTCGGTCGAGCTTTTCGGTTTCCGTCAACTTTGCCGCGGAGAGCGGTTAGGAGGGGGCAATGCGTCGGAGTCTTTACCTGGCGGTCTTCGTCGTTCTCTCGGCAATCGCCGGCTTGTTTTACTACGCACACACTCGCCAGGCCACTGCGCTGGTCGCCACCCACGACTTAACCGTCGGCAGCCGGATCCAGGATGCCGATCTTGGCGTCCGGCAGGTCAATCCAGGGTCGGTCGGTGGGACCGTCTTGAAGTCCGCGGATCAGGCGGTCGGGCGGATCGTCGCCTTCCCGATTCTGGAAGGCCAATTCGTGGATGCCCGCGAGGTGGCTCCGACCAAGAATGCCACCCTCCTGGGATCCGGTCTTGACATTCCCCCGGGATATCGCATCATCGGTATACCGATTGCGCCCGCGGCCGCGGTTGGTGGCGTGCTCAAAGCGGGCGACCGGGTGGACGTGATGGCAATCCCAAACCCATCGAGGCAAGCCAGCCCCGTCGATCAGTCGGCGCCGGCGCCTGTCATGATCGGCAAGAACATCCTCGTGATCGGCATTCGGACCGAGCAGGGCACGGAGGTCGACCAGGCCGACCATGGAGTGAACATCGGCAGCAAACCGGCGAGCGTCCTGCTCGCCATTCCGCCAATGGAGGAGACGACGTATGCCTCCGCCGTCGTGGCCTCGTCGTTCGTCCTGGCTCTGAGCACCGACTGAGGCGGCGTGGCCAAACTGTTCCGACTCGCCGCCCTCGGCGAGGAAGTGTCGGACATCCAGGATGGTCTCGTTCGACTCCGCGGCGGAGCGCCTCGGGTCATCGTCGCGACCAGCTCGCTGAATTTCCAGGGCCTTGCGCCGGAGCAACAATCGCGATCGGTTCAGGCCTTCCGTGACCTCTTGCACGCCCAGAGTGGTCCGTTGCAGCTCTACCTGCGGATCCGGCGCGTGCCCGCGGGAGACGCGCGCGAACCGGAGCGGGCCGGATTTGCCGAACCGTCGGCCTATTTCGGCGCGCTAACCCGGAGTTTTATCAATGCGCATTTGCAGGACACGCCGGTGTACCAGCGGGAGATCTTCATCGTTCTTGGACCAGTCGAGGCCGGCCGCCAGCTGTTGCGCTCGTGGCTCTTTCGCTTCGATCGATCGCGTGATCGCCCATCGATCGTCGCTACCGACCACGGAACGCCGCTGCGCCAGCGCGCTCAATCGCTGATCGAACAGCTTCGTCGAATCGGCATCAAGGGCCAGTTGCTTGGCGACGATGCCTTGGCCACGCTGTTCGGCGAGCTCTACCGCCGCGGCGGTCCGGATGCCGACCTCGGACCCCAGCGTCAGGCTTTCGGGAATCGTGCCGATAACGTCGAGATCAACGGCCGCCATTATCTGTCATTCGTCGTCAATCGCTACCCAGGCGAGGAGGTGGAGCCGGGCTGGTTGCTCCCGCTGCTCGGCTTCAAGGGGGAGCTGCACGTGAGCATGCACATCTTGCCGCTCGACACCGATCGCATGTTGACCCTGTTGCATCATCGGATTCGGGACCTGCGGGCAGACGATATGGCACGCGTCGAATCCGGCGCGGTCGATGGGACAGCCATGCGGACGCTTCCTGAGGCGCTCGCGGTTCACCAGGCGCTGGTCCGCAACGAGGAGAAAGCATTCGCCGTCAGCTTCTACCTCACGATTGGCGCCGACGGTCCGGTTGAGCTCCGCCGCCAGGCTGAAGCGTTACGCGGCAGCTGTCGCCGCATGATGCTGCAAACGGTCCAGCCCTTCTTTGAAATGCGGCAGGGCCTCGTCTCTTCCTGGCCACTCGGCATGGATGTGCTTGGCCGCGAGCACATCCTGCACACCAGCGCCGTGACCACGATGATGCCCTGGCTACAAGAGGACTTGTCGGATGCGGATGGCCATTACTGGGGCTACAACAAGGAGACGGGAGGCCTCTGCATCTTCGATCCCTTTGACGAGGATCGATTCAGCAACGCCAACATCGCTGTCCTGGCGCACTCTGGCGCCGGCAAGACCTACGCGGCGGCTTCCATCGTGCTCAGCGGCTACACGCGCGGCATCGGTGCGATCGTGCTCGATCCCGAAGCTGAGTACGGCGGCATGATCCGCGCTTTGGGCGGAACGTACCTTCACCTGGCCGCCGGAGCCGGCCACGCCATCAACGCCCTGGATCCCCTGCTTTTCGGCATCGACGCCGGCGAGCCGACCGACCAACTCAGCGACGTGCTCGACTTGATCGGTCTGATGTGCGGCAAGCTCGACGAGGTCGAACGGGCGCAGATTGCGGCGATTACGCGATCTGTGATTTCGAACAGCAAGCAGACACCGATGCTCGGTGACATCTGGCAGCAGCTGCAACACACCCAGCCAGAATCGCGTGCGAGCACCGTCTTGCGTCGTTGGGTTACGGGAGAGCTCGGGCAGCTCTTCAGCGCACCAACGAACGTCGACCTGGGCGCTGCCGTCGTCGGGTTCAATCTTCGTGACCTGAGTGAGGAGCTGATTCCTCCCGCCTACTTCCTGCTCGCCAACTGGCTGTGGGCGGAACTGCGGCGATCCCGTCGACCTCGCCACCTCCTCATCGACGAGGCCGGCCTCCTGCTCGAACATGAGCCCATCCGGCGATTCCTGATCCGATTGGCTCGCCGGATTCGCAAGTACGGCGGCAGCTTGATCCTGGTGAGCCAGAATCCCGGCGACTTTTTCGAAACCAAAGACGGCGCGGTGCTGGCAACCAATCCCAGCATCCTCTTACTCGGCTCGCAAAAGCATTCCGAGGCGGCCAAGCTGCAGAAAGCATTCAACCTCACCGAGCCGCAGCTCACCTATCTGGAAACGGCTCAGCGCGGTGACTTTCTGCTGGTCGCCGGGCCTAACCGCGTCCCGGTGCACGTGATGGCTCCGCCCTGGATGGACGAACTGATCGTGATGTCGCGAGGACATTGATCGCGCCTCATTGATTTTTGCTTGGGCAGGCAGTACATTAGCGGCTGACTTTGCGCTCACCGTCACCACGGCACTGGGGAGGGAGCGCGCGTGGCTGGGGACGCCACGCAAAGGGGAAAAGAGGGTGCAAGACCTCACCGAGCGTCGCAATGAGGAGGCCCGTGAGGTCCGGGACTTGCTGGCGGCCAAGCTCAAGATGCATCCGATCTGGCTGGGCGGCCTCGATACCCAGGCTGCCCGTCACATCTATCTGTTCATCCAGGCCCTCGAGGGCCGTAAGCCCTTCGGCCGGGTCCGCCGGCAGCGCGCCCCGAATTTGACGCTAGACTGACGGCGATCTGGACTTAAAGCCGCTCGCCGACCAGCAGGCCGGTACGTTCTCCATCTTCGCCGGCGATCGCCCGCTGCTTGTCCGCGCCACCTGTGCCGTCAAGCTCAACGGTGAGTGGTACCCGAGTACCGGCAGCCCGCTCCCACACCAGGACGGCTTCGCTCTTCACTGGCAGGCTGGCACGGCTTTGGCGACCGCGCGGCTCATCCCCCACGAGGGTGGGGTCGTGATCGAGTGCGAGCTCAACAATAACGGGAGTCTGCCGCTCACGTTCAATGGCTGGCGCCCTGTCGCTCTCGACGGAGGCGATGCCACCTTGCATGTCGGGGAGGAGCCGTGGCGCGCCAGCGCCCTCATCAATGGCTACCAGTCCTGGGACTACGCCGGCATCCATCCACTCGATGAGGCGATCACCGAGGGCGACCGCAAGCCGCCGGCCTCGTCCTGGTGGACCGCGGCCATCTGCGACGGCGAGTCGATGTTCGTCGCCCAGGTGCTCAAGGCGAGTCGCTTCGCCACCAACTTCCGCTGGCACTATCACCGCGACGAGCACGACGGCGATTCGCTTCCCACCACGGTCGCGACCTTCGTCGCCGAACAGACCGGCTCGCCCCTGTCGCAGCCCGAGCAGCGATCGGGCCTGCCCGAAGAACTCCGACTCGAGGTCCCACCGGCAACGGGCCTGGTGTCAGACCCCATTCTGCTGCTCTACGGCGATGACGGCACCGCGACCCTGCGCAGAGCGCTCAGCGCGGCCGGCCACGCTTCCGGCGCGCGGGCCTTTCCCACCGTCCCGCGAGGGTGGTGCAGCTGGTATCACCTCGGCCTGGCGGTCACCGAAGCCGACATCGCGCGCAACGCGGCGTTTCTCGCGAAGCGGATGCCGGAGATCGCCAAGACCACGTCGAACGGCTATCGGCCCGTCATCCAGCTGGACGACGGCTGGATGCCGCGCTGGCAGCGGTGGGGTGATTGGATCGCCAATGAGTTCTTCGCCGGCGGATTGCACGCGCTGGCGACCGTGGTCCATCGACACCGACTCGAGGTGGGCATCTGGCTGGCACCCTTCCACGTGGCCGGTGACTCGCAACTGGCCGCGGCACACCCCGACTGGCTCTTGAAAACGAACGACGGCACGCCACTGACCGATCCACGACTCGGCCGCGCCTATCACGTCCTCGATCCGACCCATCCCGATGCCGCGCGATTCCTTGACGAGCTGTTTTCTGGGTTGCGCAAGGATGGCTTCACCTACTTCAAGCTCGACTTTCTATACGCGGCCGCGTACGAAGCGGCGCGTCACGACCCGGAGGTAACTGGAACCCAAGCGTTGCGCATGGGGCTGAAGCGCATCGCCGACGCCGTCAACCCTCCGGGCAAGCCCGAGAAGGCGTTCATTCTCGCCTGCGGCGCGCCGCTGATGCCGATCGTGGGCCTGGTGCATGGCGCCAGGACCGGTGGCGATGTCGGCGTGCCCCAGATGGAGGATGGAAAGGCCGGACCTCCGCACGTCGGCTTTCCCCTGATTCTCTCGATGGCACGCAATCAGGCGGCCCGGCTCTTCTTCGACCGGTCGCTCTTTGCCGTCGATGCCGATGTCGTGATGGCCCCCGCGCCGCAGCTCACCCCCCACGAGGCGCGGGTGATGATCACGATCGGGGCGCTGTCGGGCGGGATCTTCATGCTGAGCGACGACCTGGAGACTCTGCCCGCGGACCGGTTGGCGCTGTTACGCAACCCGAACGTGCTCGCCCTCGTCGGCGGTCCGGCGGCGGAGCCGGTGCACCTCTTCAGTGCCCCCGAACGTGAGGCGCAAGACCACTGGTTTGCCTTCCCGCAGGAGTTGCCGCCGCTGTGGGTGCGCCACGACCCGGACGGCGGCGCCGTGGTCGCCGTCTACAACTGGAGCGATTCGGTCCGGCCCTACCGGCTGCACTTCAGCGAAGCGGTCGGCGCTGACGGCACCTTCTCGGTGGTCGATCTCTGGTCGCCGCGGCGAGGCGGCCGGTCGCTCGGGATCAAGCGCGACAGCCTACGGATCACGCTGCCGCCGCACAGCGTGCGACTACTTAGAATGAGAGCCGCTGCTGCCGCCGCGCAGCCTTAACCAACGGCTCCAATACCACCATGCGCCGAGTGCTTTTCTACCGGCTGTACGATGTCGCCCCCACTCGGCTCGCCGAGTTGGAGGATGAGGCACGCGCGTTCATGCGGAGCCGCGCCTGGCGCGGCGACGCCTTCTGGCTCGCGACCGAGAACACCACCGACCTGTTCGCGATGGAGTACTTCCGGCATCTCCGCAACGAGGAAGGCCCGAGCCTGTCCGCCGCCGGCTTTTTGCGCCTGCTCGGCGACGAGACGGACGCCATCGCCACGCTCTATTTCCTGAACGACATCTCCCAACGATTCCACGCTCGGGCCGCCTTGCAGGACGAAGAGAACCCGATCGCCAAGCTTCGCCACCTCGAAATCCGCCAGGGCCGGCTGCCGTCGGGGATGCCGATCGAGGACGTGCTCGCGGCGCGACCGGTAATCAAGAAGATGGAGGGCGAGCCGATTACCTTTTACCCGCCGACCTACCGCCCCAACTCCTACTTCCGCCGCGACAAGCCTGGTATGTGGGGCTTCAGTCTCAAGGGCATCCGGGACTTTGCCCCCTCATTCCTCGAGGCGGAGGCGGAGGCGATGCGTATCTATCGAGGCTTCCGCCAGCTCAACCCGTGAAGGAGTCGACCGCCACCCTCAAGACGGCGGACGGCCTCGACCTGTACCTGCGTCGTTGGGAAACGGAGGGAGTGTCGCACCAGTGGAGCTTCGTCCTCGTGCACGGGCTGGGCGAGCACGGCGGCCGCTACCAGCACCTCGCGGAATGGTTCACGCCGCGGGGCGCCGTTGTCTACGCGATGGACCTGCGCGGCCACGGGCGCAGTGGCGGCCAGCGGGGCCACGCACCGAGCCTGCAGGCGCTGCTCGACGATCTGGACATGGTCGTGATGCGCGCTCGCAGCGAAAGCGCCGGGCCTGTTGTGTTGATCGGCCATTCTTTTGGCGGTCTGCTCGCGATCGCTTACGCGCTCGACCGGGCCGATCGCATCGACAAGGCGGTCTTTTCGGCACCAGCGCTGGTCGCAAAGGTGAAAGTCCCGGCCTGGAAGCGAGCGCTGGCGGGCGTGCTGCCCAAGCTCGCGCCGAAGGCGAGCTTCGCGAACGAGATCGACCCCAAGGTCCTCAGCCACGATCCCAGCATTGCTACCGCTTACACCGGCGACCCGCTGGTCCACAACCAGATCACCGCCGGGCTCTATGCCGCGACCATCGCGCGCGGCGAGGAGTTCATCGCGCGAGCACCCGAGCTGCGCGTGCCGTTCCTGCTGATGCACGGCCGCGACGACCAGATCGTCGATCCGGCCGGCAGCCAGCGCTTCTTCGCCCGGGCCACTGCTCGCGACCGCGCCTTCTGCCTCTACCCGGGCCTCTACCACGAGATCTTCAACGAGCTCGAGCAGGAGCGGGTGTTCCAGGATATCGAGAGCTGGCTGACGCAGCGCACCGACGCCCAGCTCACTGGTTGGAATCCGCCCCCGTGAGCTAAGCAATGCGAGCGGTGATCCAGCGCGTCAGCGAGGCATCGGTCCGCTGGGGCGGCGGCGAATCGTCGATCGGGCCGGGCTACTGCATCCTGCTGGGGGTAGCCGACACCGACGGCGAACGCGACGCCGATTACCTGGCGGACAAGATTCTGAAGCTGCGGGTCTTCAGCGACGAGGCGGGGAAGTTCAACCTGAGTGCGCTTAAGGTCAAAGCGGCCTTCCTCGTCATCTCGCAGTTCACGCTCTTTGCGGACGCGCGTGGCCAGAACCGGCCGAGTTTCCTGCACGCGGCACGGCCGGAGCAGGGCATCGCGCTGTTGGACCGCTTCACCGCGCGGTTGCGGGAGAGCGGGTTGCCGGTGGAGACCGGCTCCTTCGGCGCCCAGATGGCAGTCGGATTGGTCAACGATGGCCCGGTCACCATTGTCATCAGCACCGACGCGTGGGACCCACGGATCGGCTGACGACAATCCCCCGGGCGACGTAGAAAAAAATACGGCGGGCGACGTAGAGGTTGCGAAGGGCCTGTGCGCCTGGATCGATGGCCCGCTACGAACTGCCGGTCAGCAGTGACGTAACGTTCGCGGAAATGTTGCGGCGACGATGGGGCCCTAGGCTGATGACGAGGCAATCCAGATGGGCATCAGCATGACGAATCGGCTGCTCGGCATCGTCATCGCGTTTGCGCTTTCGAGCGGCATCGTCGCGCACGCAGCCCAGGCGCCGCAGCGCCCGCTGGCCCCGATCACCCTGACATCAGCCAGCGCCCTGCCGGTGGCGCTGCAGACGGCGGCGAGCCATGTCACCGAGACCGCGACCGGCGCCTTCGATCCCGGCGCGGCGATTCGCGCCGCGTACCTGCGCGACCACGTCGCGCTCGAGCACCTCCGCCAGCAGGCGTCGCAGCTCAAGGGCAGCGCGCATCCGGAATTCAACCAATACATCTCCGACCGGGAAGGCGCGCTGACCGAGTTGGAGCGGACGTCTCTGGCGACCAGCCGGCCGGATGTGGCGAGCACCATCGCAGCCATGGACACCCTGGTGACCGCCGCCCAGGCAAGCCTCGATCTCGAGCTCTCGACGGCCGCGAAGTCGCAGGGCTCCAGCCCGTCCGCAAAGTCGCAGAACAACAAGCATTAACGTCCAACAACCGGAAGTCTCCGACGGATGACTTTCCCACCAACCACGGGTCTACGCTTTCGATATGGAAGAGAAGAACCTCGACATCTATGGTGACCCGCCAATTCCCTGGTCGCGCGCGCTCGAGGCACTCGAGGCTCCCCTCGACACGCAAGCCCCGCGGACGACATGGCTGAGCACCGTCGGTCCCGATGGGCGGCCGCACCTGGCCGGCGTGGGCGCACTTTGGGTTGGCGGCAAGTTCTACTTCACGAGCGGCCCCGGGACCCGCAAGAGCCGCAACCTGGCCGCGAATCCGAACTGTGCGCTCTCCATGGCCCTCCCTGGCCTCGACCTCGTCGTCGAGGGCCGCGCGGCGAAGGTAACCGACCAGGCAACAATTGAGCAACTCGCTCAACGGTATGCGGCCCAGGGATGGCCTGCTCGGGCCGCCGACGGCGCTCTCACGGCCGAATTCAGCGCGCCGAGCGCCGGGCCTCCGCCCTGGCACCTGTACGTGGTGACGGCGCTTGTGGCCTTCGGGGTGGCGACGGTAAAGCCTTACGGCGCGACCCGCTGGCGCTTTTGACCGTCGCTAGGCAGACAACCGGGAGCCGGTTGGGTCTGGTGGCTGGCCTAGAGCTGGTGTATCCTACCCGCGCTTGAAGCGTCGCACCCTGGTCCCGCTCCTGCTGCTGCCGCTGATCGCGGCATGCTCGGCGCCGACCAGCAGTCCCACCGGCGTTTCGCCGGTTGGGGCGCTCGCCGCCACCCCGACGCTAGCCCCGACCCCGACGCCGACGCCCACCCCGCCGCCGCTGGCACTCACGAGCATCTTCGGCAGCGACAAGCCCGACCTGAGCCAGTACGACCCATCGCAGCTTCGGGTGATCATGGCAACCGGCGATGTGATTCCGGCGCGCGAGGTCAACTACCAGACCGTCCTGCACAAAGACTGGCTCTACCCCTGGCGGCAGACCGCCGACTACCTCAAGACGGGCGACCTACTGTTCATCAACCTCGAGTCGCCCTTGATCAAGGGCTGCCCGATCATCCACGGCGGATTCAAGTTCTGTGGCGACGAGCGGGCGATCGCCGGCCTCGATTATGCCGGCGTCAACGTGGCCAACCTCGCCAACAACCACCTTACGAATTTCGGCCCGGCCGGCACCAACGAGACCCAGATCCTGCTGGCAAAACACGGCATCGGCATGTCCGGCCTTGGCCTCTACGAGATCCGCGACATCCGTGGCGTCAAGTTCGCCTTCCTCGGCTTCAACGGCGTTGGCGCGCACATCGATCGCGCCGAGATGAAGCGCGAGATCGACCTGGTGCGGCCGAAGGCGGACGTCGTGGTGGTCGCCTTCCACTGGGGTAAGGAGTACGAGTTGCAGCCGGTCGCCGGCCCGGGGATCGCGCCCGACAACCCCCGGGAGATCGGCCACCTGGCGATCGACGATGGCGCCGACCTGGTGATCGGCAACCATCCGCACTGGGTCCAGCCGGTGGAGATCTATAAGGATCACCTGATCACCTACGCCCACGGCAATTTCATCTTCGACCAGATGTGGTCGCAGGAAACCCGCGAAGGCGTAGTCGGCCGCTACACCTTCTACGGCACCCGGCTGGTTCGGGTCGACTACCGGCCGTTAGTGATCGACAACTATGCCCAGCCGCGGTGGCTGGACGACACCACCGGCGAGGGCAAGGCGATCATCGATCGGATGGCGACGGCATCGGCACAGTTGGCTGGGCAGTGACAGCCGCCGGCTCCGAACCGTCGGGCGATGCGAACCGTTCGACCTCGACCGACCCGCGCCGGTAGACCTCGAGATAGCGCTCGGCCATGCGACGCGGGCTGAACCGCTCGCGCGCCACCTCGGCGCAACGGACCCGGTCGATCTGGTCGATGCGGTTCGCCGCCGCCACCAGGTCGTCGGCGTCTTCGCCCAAGAAGCCCGTGACGCCTTCCTCGATTAGCTCCGGCGTGGAGCCCGAGCGCAGCGCGAGCACCGGTGTGCCGGCGACCATGCACTCGACCATGGCCAGCCCGAAGGGCTCGGCCCACTGCAAGGGAAAGAGGCCAGCGGCGGCACGTGAAATCAGCTTCGCCTTTTGCGCGCCGGCGACGTTGGGGTAGTACTCGATGGTCGGGCTGAGGAAGGGCTCGACCTGCTCCTCGAAATAGCGCAAACCCTCCTCGGAGCGCTCCACCTTCCCGGCGAGGATCAACTTGCGGCCGGCACGCTGCGCAACCTCGATCGCCATGTGCTGCCCTTTGTCGGGCGTGATGCGCGCGACCTCGATCAAGTAGCGCTCGTGCGTCGCGCTGGGGGGCGCCGTGGGCAGCTCGACGGCATTATGGACAACCCCGGCCAGCTTGAGGATCGGCGCGCTGGCCGCCTGGCTGACGCTGATGGCGCACAGCCGCGCCCGCGTGTGCACCTCTTTGTAGAAGGTGCACATCGGTTCGACCAGCTCGCCGTGGATGGTATGGACGACGACCGGGGCGGCCCCGCTGCACAGGGCGAGTAGCAGCCCTTCGAAGCCGGTGTGGTCGTGGAGCACGTCGAAGTGCCGCCCGGCGATGGCGTCGTAGACACGCGCCAGGTAGGTAGCCTGGCGCGCCATTTCCGCCGGCCCCCCGAGATCGTGGCTCCAGGCGGCGTCGGCCAGCATGGTGACCCCCTCCGCCGAGCCCTGCGCACCGAAAACGGTGACGTCGTGTCCCAGGCGGCGCAGCTCCGTATGGAGCAGGTGGACGACCAGCTCCGTGCCGCCGTAGCCTCGCGGCGGCAGTGGGTACCAGGCAGGCGCGACGATCGCAATGCGAAGGGCGTCGTCCACCCGGCTCACCTCCTCCCCGTGGGGACAAGGCGATGATAGCGGCCGAGGAAACCACTGAGATTTACCAAAAAGTTGATAACGAAGTTGTGGAGGTCCAGCGTCCTGACGGGGATCGTTTTTCTGAGCGGCCCACGGTAGAGTTATTTCGATGATCACGGCGCTCCGGGTCGTCCAGGCCGTCGTCAGTCTCAGCTTCCTGGCTCTTGGTGCGTTGACCGTCATCGACTGGCTCCGCCACCGGGAACAGAGCCGCGGCTACCTGGCGCTGGCCTTCGGCACCCTCGGGCTGACCAGCGCCCTCGGCCAGGTCAACACGCTCACCGAGTATCGAGGGGCCGCGCCGCTCGAAGACCTGACCCTGCTGCTCTTTATGACCTCGGGCTATGCCCTGCTTCTCTTCCGCGATAGCGTCATCCCCCTCAGCCGCCGGATCCGCGTTGGCGCCCTGGTGCTCTGCGTCGCGGCGACCGGCCTCGCGCTGCTCGTCGGCATCCCCGCTCGAGCCGGCCAGCAGACCACGGCCATCCAGTCGGCCGCCACGCTTGCGCTGATCGTCGTCTGGTGCGCCTGCGTCATCGAGCCGATCGCACGCTTCTGGGCCGCCTCCCGGCGGCGGCCGGCGGTCCAGCGCGCTCGACTCCGGGCACTGGCCGCTGGCTACGCCGCCATCGTGCTCATCCTCTTGGTCGCCGGCTTTGGCGGCTCGGCGGCCACCAGTCCGCTGGTGCAGTGGGTGTTCGAGATCGTGGCCATCGTCGCCGTGCCGCTCCTCTACGTGGGCTTCGCGCCGCCGCAGTGGCTGCGCCGCATCTGGCGGCAGCGGGAGGAAGAGCAGTTGCACGACGCGGTCTACGACCTTGTTCTGTTCAGCCCCAACCGCCAGACACTGGCCAAGCGCGCGGCGGACTGGGGGCTCCGGCTGGTGGGCGCCGACGGCATCGCCATCGTTGACGCCAACCGCGAGATCCTGGCCATCCGAGGCATCGACGCCGAATCGGCGCTCCAGCTCGCCGCTCGAGCCGGCGCCGGCGCCCAACCGCGGTTACTCGCGACCCCCGGGTCGGGCCGCGAAAACGCGATCGTCGTGCCACTCCCGCTCGATACAGGGATCGGCGCGATGGTGGTCGTGTCCGGGCCCTACACGCCCTTCTTCGGCTCTGACGAGGTGGGCCGCCTGCGCGGCTATGCCGTGAACATCACCGCCGCGCTCGATCGCACCCGGGTGACCGAGCGGCTGGCCGCCGTCGAGCGGACGAAGTCGCAGTTCCTCAATCTCGCCTCGCACGAGCTGCGCAGCCCGCTGGGCGTCATCAATGGATATCTCTCCATGCTGGAGCAGGGCTCGCTCGGTCAGCTGAAGGAGTCAGGCGTGCGAGCGATCGAGGTCCTCAAGGCCAAGACGCTGGAGATGAGCCTGCTGGTCGCGCAGATGCTCGATGCGGCGCGGCTCGAGGATGGGCGCCTCGGGCTGAAGCGCGATCGCCTCGACCTGCGGGTGCTCGCCGCCGAGGCCATGCAGGTGGTCAGGCCGGTGGCCGGCGCCGCGCACGAGCTGACGCTCGAGACCCCAGCCGATGCGGTGATGGTCTTCGGGGATGCCGACCGGATCGTCACCATCATCAGCAACCTGCTGGAGAACGCCATCAAGTACTCGCCCGATGGCGGGAAGATCCAATGCATCGTCTCGGTCGCGGACGGCCAGGCCCGGCTCCAGGTCGTCGATCATGGAGTCGGGATCGCCGCGCCGGACCTGCCGCGATTGTTCAACCGGTTCGAGCGAATCCAGAATCAGAAGACCGGCCACGTCACTGGCGCGGGGATCGGCCTCTATCTTTCGCGAGAGCTGGCGCGCCAGCACGGCGGCGATATCCGCGTCGAGTCGGAGCCCGGCGGCGGCAGCACGTTCACCCTCGTTCTGCCTCTTGCCATCACCCATTCCGAGGTGCCGCCGGTCCCGGCGGCGACGGCGGAGCCCGAACCGTCCGCTCCCCGGCTCCATGTCCTCGGCGGCGAGGGCGACGCCGACTCCGAGTCGCGGCTCGCCTAGCGCGCCTCGCGCACGGCGCGCAGGGTGGCGCGCATCTGGTTCAGATGGAAACGATCATGCCCGGCCAGCATGCGGAACATCAGGCCATAGCTTTCGGGCCCTCGCTCGCTGTGCATCGCAACCCGATCGCGATCCTCGGCCGTCGACTGCCGCCAGAGGCGGAGGTTCGCCGCGCGCAGCGCGGAGAACACGGCCAACAACTCCGCGGGCTGGGCATCGTTGTGCCGCAGTCGCGCGACCCAGAGGTCCTGGTCGTACCCGAGCAAGGGCGGTTTATCCTGGCTGATGGCCCAGCGGTAGCGTCCGGACATGACGATCTCGGCGTCGACCAGGTGACCGAGCAGCTCGAGCACCGACCACTCACCCGCAGCCGGCCGGCGCTTGAGGTCAGCCCCCGCATCGCTCAGCAGCGACTGGACCGCCGATGCCGTCGCCCCGGCTACCTCGGCCGGGTCATCCTCGCCCAGCAACGACAGCAGCTGTTGCTGGTAGGCGCGACCGGCGGCGAGGGCGTCCGGGGCGGGCGTTGCCACGGCCCGGTGACCTAACTGCCCGGCTGCGTCGCCTGCTTGGGCGAGGACTCCAGCTCGCCCAGCGTGCGTCGCACCTGCGCCGCTACCCCCTGCGCGTCGAGGCCAAGCTGCTTCAGCAGCTCGGACTGCCCGCCTTGCTCGATGAAAGTGTCGGGGACGGCCATGACCGTGACCGGGATGCCGAGGGGTGCCAGCGCTTCGGACACCGCCGACCCGAAACCACCGGTCGCCACGTTGTCTTCAAGGGTCAGCACCGCAGGATGGCGGCGCGCCCAGCTCGACAGCCGCGGATCGAGCGGTTTGATATAGCGGCCGTTGACAACGGTCAGCGGCAGCCCCTCCGCCTCGAGCAGGGCGGCGGCTTCCATGGCGACGGAGACGAGCTTGCCGGTGGCGAGCAGCAGGGCGGCGCTGCCCTGGCGGAGCACGTCCCACTCGCCGACCGGGAGGATTCGCACCGGCTGTGGCTCAGCCTCGCCAGCCGCGCCTTTAGGGAAGCGGATCGCGAACGGGCCGGCGCCCTCGCGCGCGATCGCGGTGTGCAGCAGGTCACGCAACTCCTGCGGATCGCTGGCTGCGGCCAGGGTGAGGCCGGGCATCGCCCGCAGGAAGGTCAGGTCGAAGATGCCGTGGTGCGAGGGCCCATCGTCGCCGGTGATCCCGGCCCGGTCAAGGACGAAGGTCACCGGCAGCTTGTGCAGGCAGACATCCATCATCACCTGGTCGAGCGCGCGCTGGAGGAAGGTCGAATAGATGGCGACCACCGGCCGGAGCCCGGCCATCGCCAGGCCGGCCGCGAACGTGACGGCATGCTGCTCGGCGATCCCGACGTCGTAGAAGCGATCGGGAAACCGTTCGGCAAAGGGACCCAGTCCGGCACTGCTCCCCATGGCGGCGGTGATCGCGACCAGCCGCGGCTCGCGTTCGGCCTCGGCGAGCAACGCCTCGCCGAAGACGTCGGTGTAGCTGGTGCGACGGCTCAAGGGCTTGGCGGTCACCAGATCGAAGGCGCTGACCCCGTGCAGGTGGTCGATCTCGTCTTCTTCGGCCGGCCCGTAGCCACGGCCCTTGGTCGTGATCACATGCACCACGGCCGGTTCGCCCAGGCGGCTCACCTGGCGGAGCGTGCGCTCGATGTCCTCGATGTTATGGCCGTTGATCGGCCCGGAGTACTTGATGCCGAGATACTCGAAGAAGGTTCGCGGCGAGACCAGCTCCTTCAACCCCTCCTTGATGCGGCGACCAGCTTCGATCGCCTTGTCGCCGGCGGGCACATTGCGCAGCATCCGGTCCACCCGATTCTTGGTCCGGTGATAGCTGGGGTTGAGGACGGTGAGCTGTTGCGCCAGGTGCTGAGCGAGCCCGCCGACGGTCGGCGCGTAGGAGCGCCCGTTGTCATTGACGACGATGATCACCGGGGTCTTTCGATGGCCAATGTTGTTCAGTGCCTCGTAGGCCATGCCGCCGGTCAAGGCGCCATCGCCGACGACGACGATCACCCGTCCCGCGTCGGGTTGCCGGCGTGCCGCCTCGGCCATCCCCGAGGCGTAGCTCAGCCCGGTCGAGGCATGGCTGTTCTCGATGAAGTCGTGCTCACTTTCCGTGCGGTTGGGGTAGCCGCTCATACCGCCAAGCTTGCGTAGGCGCGCGAAACCCTCGCGCGGGCGGGTGAGGAGCTTGTGCACGTACGCCTGGTGGCCGGTGTCCCAGAGGATCCGGTCCTTGGGGCTGTCGAAGACGCGGTGTAACGCCAGCGTGAGTTCGACCACGCCGAGGTTGGGGCCCAGGTGGCCGCCCGTCTTGGAGACGGTTGTGACCAGGAACTGACGGATCTCCTCGGCGAGGGTACGCAGCTCTGCATCGCTCAGCGCGCGAAGATCGGCCGGCGTGCCGATCCGGTCGAGGATCGGTGTGGGTGAAGCCTCGTCCATGCCTGCTGTTCGAGTCTAGCGAAGAGCTCGCGAGCCGACTCGAGGATCAAACGCGGTTCGACCCCATTTGGTTTCTACCGGATTGCCGGCATCGTCTTGCCACAGCCATCCAACCGGACTAAACTCGGCCAAAAGCCGGGCAGCGGGAGGAGGAAAGGCTCGATGGAGACGCCGCTCACGCCACTCGAGTTCATGCGACGGACTCGACGGTTGCACCCGCAGCGCGAGGCGGTCGTCGACGGCGACCTCCGGATCACCTACGAGCAGTTCTTCGACCGGTGCGACCGCTGGTCCGCCGCGTTGCAGCGGCTGGGGGTTCGCCAGGGTGATCGCGTCGCCTATATTGCGCCCAACGTCCACCAGCAGCTGGAATCGTTCTACGCCGTGCCGCAGATTGGCGCGGTCCTGGTCCCGATCAACTTCCGATTATCGGTTGACGACTTTGCCTACATCATCGAGCACTCCGGCGCCACGGTGGTCTGCGCCTGGGAGGACTACCTGGAAGGCGTCGACAGCATTCGGGACCGCCTACCGATGGTCGAGCATTTCGTCGCGCTCAGCGGCAAGCGCGAGGGTTGGCTCGACTACGAGACGGAGCTTCGGGCACAGTCGCCCGAGGTCGCTCGGCCCGACATTGCTGAGGGCGACCTGCTCACCATCAACTACACCAGCGGAACGACGGCGCGACCGAAAGGCGTCATGATCACCCACCGCAACGCGTACCTCAACGCCATCGGGACGTTGATCCACCTTCGAATCGGGATCGGCGATCGCTATCTATGGACGCTGCCGATGTTTCACGCCAACGGGTGGACCTTCGTCTGGATCGTGACCGCGGCGGGTGCCACCCACATCTGCCTCCCGAAGGCCGAGCCAGCGACAGTCTTTCGCCTGATCCGCGAGCAGCACGTCACCTGGCTGTGCGCCGCGCCAACGGTGTTGATCGGTCTTGCCAATGCCCCGGCCGACGTCCGCGGCGACGTTCCGCGGGACGTGCACGTTGTCACCGCCGGGGCCCCGCCTGCCGCCGCCACCATCGAACGGCTCGAAGGCGAGCTGGGCTGGGAAGTGACGCAGGTATACGGGCTCACCGAGACCTCACCGTTCATTACGGTCTGCGATCCGTTGCCCGAGCACGCCAACCTGCCGCTGGCCGAGCGCGCGGCCATCAAAGCACGCCAGGGCGTGGAACTGATCACGTCCGGGGACCTGCGCGTGGTGGACACCGAAACCGGTCAGGAGGTCCCCCACGATGGCAGCGCCATCGGCGAGATCGTGGTTCGTGGCAACGTCGTGCTCGAAGGCTACTACCGTGATCCCGACGCGACGAACAAGGCGATCCGCAACGGCTGGTTCCACACCGGCGACGCCGCCGTGGTTCACCCCGACGGTTACGCCGAGATCCGCGACCGAATCAAGGACGTCATCATCAGCGGCGGCGAGAATATTTCATCGGTCGAGGTCGAAGGCTGCCTCCTGCGACACCCCGCCGTCCAGGAGGTCGCGGTCGTCGGCCTGCCGCACGAGCGCTGGGGCGAGGCGCCCTGCGCGTTCGTGGTCTTGAAGTCGGGTCAGACCGCGAGCGAACAAGAGCTTCGAGAGTTCGCCCGCGCCCGACTGGCCCACTTCAAGGTTCCGCAGTGGTTCAACTTCGTCGAGGAGCTGCCGAAGACCGCAACCGGGAAGATCCAGAAGTTCGTTCTGCGAGGACGCGCTCCGGCTATCGTCCGGCAATAAGCCAGCACCCGCCTCAGGGAGCCGGGGCGAGGTCCGTGTAGTCGTTGATGATCACCTGGTGGCTGCCGCTGGAGGAGGTATCGAGACCCCAGCTCTTCGAATACGGCGTACTCGACTGCGAGAGCACGTTGCCGGACGCGTCTCGTGTGATAAAGGTGCTCGTCCCCTGAAGGCTGATCCCGACCAGCCGCGAGGCCTGGCCGCTGAACTTCGGGAGGAAGAGATTGAGGCTGACCTTGTCGAAGCTGTAGGTCTTCTGGATGATCTTTCCGCCGCCGATGTCGCCATTGATGACGTCGGTGAATTCCTTGAGGGCGTCGCCCGTGGCGCCGGTCGCTGCGAGCTGGAGGTCGTGGGCGCGACGCGCCTCGGATTCGATGATCAGGTCGAGCACCACGTCGTGCACCCACTTGTCGGCGTTCTGCGGGGCGGACTTATCGAAGGCGACTACGTTCGGCGCGATCGTCGCCGTCGGAATCGTCGGTAGGATCCACAGCTGGGCCGATGCGGAGGTTGGTCCCGAATTTTGCGGCGGCAGCGCGACCCCGGCCGAGGTCGATACCCAGCTGGCGACATCGGGTCCGTCACCAACGGTGAGCTTCAGCGTTGGGATCGTCCCGTCGGCGAGTCCCGCGGCCGGCTCCGGGCTGTGGGTCGAGAGATCGGCGGCCAGCGGAAGCGTGCCGATGAAGAGCAGCGCGACGGCGAGCGCCGCCGGCAGACGCCAGCCGAGGCGACGTCTCCCGGCCCTCTGGCGCTCCCGGGCTTCAAGCGGTGACAGAAAGCGCACCAGCGCGAAGCGCAAGCCACAGGCGATGACCAGGCTGGCCAGGATGGCGGTCTTGGTCCAGAACTCGAGCGACGTCGGCCCGATCAACAACACGGCCAGGATGGCGACGACGATGCCGAAGGCGATCCGCGCCACCGGGCCGTCGGGGACCGTTCGCGGGTCCGGGATCATGAAAAGGCCGAAGACCAGGAGTTCGGGCGACGTGACCAGGATTTGCCAGAGTTCCCGTCCGCACATCGGGGCCACGTGCCAGCTGGCAACCATGCAATGGTCGGGCACCAGGGCCAGAGCCACGGCGGTAAAGGCGGCAAACCCCGCCATGAAGGCGATCTCGAGGCCGAGTAATCGAAGTTCCCAGGCGATCAACAGCCCCCCAACCACGAGGACCGCGTAGGTCACGATCAGCCATGGACCGGGCGGGATCCACCACAAATCTTGCGGCTCCGTGAGCTTGGGCCCGAGTGCCACGAAGGCGATGACCAGGCCAAGGTTCGACGGGTTGAAGATATGGCGCCCACGCCAGCGGATCAGGTACTTCGACGCCATCGAGATGGCGACCACGCCAATAAAGATCCACACGCCATGCGTGCTCCACCATTGGCCGTGCAGGGTCCCGGGAGTTCGAAGGATGAAGGCGGTGCTGTTGCCCGTCAGTAAACCGCTCGCCGGCCACATGATCGCGCCGTCCTTGAAGAAGGCGACGCCGAATTCGATCAGCGCGCCGGTCGCGAGACAGATGAGAATCTGCGCCACCGAGAGCCGGAAGCCGAGCACTGTCTGGCCCAGCACCTGGAGCGTCACCAGCACCGCGGCCACGTGCATTCGCGGATCGCGGAGGCTCGGGAGGATGACCGCGTATTCCCGGCCGAACAGCCGAACCGCCCGGCGCTTGGCGCTCACCACTGAGTAACGGTTGGAACAGCCAACGCGTTACAGCCTCAAGCCTTTGTTAGCACTTCGATCCTTGTCGCAGGCGTCGTACCGAGCACGCTCCGGGCTGGTCGGAGCCACTGTCGTCGCTGCGCTGTCAGGCTGTGCGCTTCCGTTCGCGCTCGACCTGCCCACGACGCGCAGCCTCGAAACCGGCGCGACCGGCACGCTGGCTGCGGCGGACAGCTTCGAGATTACGGGGTCGTACAGCGAAGGAAGCAACCGGTGGTCGATCGACCTGCAGCTGAGCCGGCCGAGCGCCGAGCACGTCACCGTCACGACCTCCGATGTCAAGCTCGAGGCGATCAACCTTGGCACCGACTCCTATTTTCGCGGGCAGCAGTTTCTGTCAGCGCACATGGGCAGCGATCTCGTCTCTCGCAGCTTTGTGAAGGCAGCGGGAAATGGATGGTGGAAGGGCGCGGCCGGGCACGTCCCTCAGCTGACGGACCTGACCGATGGTGATGCCTTCAGGTCGACCTTCCTTGGGCAGGCGGTCACGCAGCGCATCGACCACGTGTCGGTTGACGGAATCGACGCGGTCGAGCTGTCCAGCGTACGTGGAGACGTGTTCATCACCGCGCAGGCGCCCTATCGCGTGCTGCGCGTGCGCCTGAAACACGGTGTTGTCGTTGACGGAATTCGCGAAGGAGACTTTCGGTTCGTCAATTACAACCATGACTTTGGGATCTCAGCGCCCGTCGGCGTCATCGATTTCTCGAACCTCAGCACGCTGCCTCCCATCTACACGGTCTTATCGGTCGACACGTCGGGATGCGCCTCGCCCTGTGTTGTCTCGGCCCTGCTCAAGAATCTCGGCGGCATGACTGGAGCTAGAGCGCCATCCACGATCACCTTCACCATGATGGACACGGCTTCTCGACAGCCGGTCGGACGTTGCCAGACGCAGGTAGTGCCGGACGTCGGTTATAACGCGACGACGACGGTCAGCTGCACGATCGGCGACCTCAGCGCCCAGCGTTCCAACGCGGCCACGGTGACGGCGACGCCCGACAACCCGGGGCGTGGCTAGGAACATGACCAAGGTGGCGCTGGCCGCATGGGCCCTGGTCATTGCTTTGTTCGGCGCCGAGGTCGGACTCGCGGTATTCCGGCCCTGGGACCATCACGTCGCCCTGTCGCTATCCGGCTCCCAGCCATCGAGCACGCTGGTCACGCCTTCTGCTGCCGGCACGTGTCCGGACGTCGCCGTCCGCAGGGTCGAGCAACCCCAGACGATCCCGCGCAGCGCCTGGATCCATGCATCGGACGGGGTCAACGTTCGGGCTACCCCCTCGTCGTCGGCGACGCGCCTGACGACGTTACCGACCGGAACGCAGGTGAGCGTCCAGGAGGAGCAGAGCAAGGCCGATGGCGCCTGGTATCGAATTCGTCTGAGCGATGGGCGCGATGGTTGGCTGAGCGGGCGCTTTACGACGACCTATCCAATCAGCCCGGCCTCGACCGACTCGCTGAAGATCTGGCTACCCGCTGGCTATCAGTTCCAGTCCGCGATCCCAGGGAAGGCGGAGGCGCACTACAAGAATGGGCCGCTGACGCTGCTCTACGTCGAGAGTGGCTCCAGTAACCAGGCACCGACGGAGCCTGTTGTGCCGTCCGGCCTGCCGCCACGGTCCGCGTGGACGGTGGTTTCCGCTGAGCCGACGCTGGTCGGCGACCTGCCCACCACCGACCGCGTGTTCAGCGTCAGGCTGGGCGGCGGCGGTTGTCCGGCGGTGGTCCACCAGGTCAGGATCGCGACGACCGCCCATTACTACGACTTCATCTTCCTGCTGGATGCGCCGAGCTCGTCGGTCGTTGCCCAATTGCTGGACAGCGCGACGGTCCAATAGAACGCGGGCCGGCGCTCTAGGGCTCAGGCCCGTTTAGGTTGGCTCAGGACCGCCGGAACGCCCGTGGCATCGTACGAGGGGTCGGGATGGATGTCGAAGGCGTCGGCAAGACGAACGAAGAGGTTGAAGAGCGCGCCGTCGTAGACGGCTTCGGCGATCTGCGCGTCCGTCCAGCCGGCCTCACGCAACCTCTGCACCTGCTCGTCAGTGATGCGATACGCGTGCCGGGTTAGCGTTTCGACGAATTCCAGGAGCAGTCGGTGCTTGCGTGTCAGGCCGGCGGCGTCGAGGTCTCCACCACGCAGCGCAGCGGCCGCCTGTGAGTACTGTTCACCCTGCAACTGCAGGAACCAGGCATGGCTGCTGAGTCAATAGTGGCAGCGGTTGAGCGCCGACACGTACGAGGCGATCATCTCGTGCTCGGCTCGGCTCAGCGCGCCATCGGAGAAGTGCATGCGGCTGGCCTGATCGATCGCACGCAGAAAATCGGGTCGCAGGCTCATCGTCCGCAGGATGTCGGGGACGTTTCCCCGCATCGAGGTTTGCTTCAACTCGGCGTAGAGTTCGGCAACCTCACCGGTTGCGTCATTGTCCTCGATCCATGCGATCCGAGCCATGAGGCCTCCTCAGCTGAGAGTCAGGACGACGTTTCCCGTCTTCTGCTCTGTTTCCACGTATTTTGTCGCGTCGACCACCTGCTCGAGGGGATAACGCCGATCGATGACCGGATGGTACGTTCCTGCCTCGATGAGCGCCTTCATGAAGAGAATGTCCTTCTTCGCCGGCATAGAGGTGGGGAACCGCACTTTCTTGCCGCCGGCGCTCCAGGGACGAAGCGCCAACAGGAGATTCCGGAAGCCGTCGGTTGCCAGGTAGCTGCCGCCCGGCTTCAGTGCCCCTTTACACTGCCGGAACGAGAGCTTGCCGACCGCGTCGAAGATGACGTCGTACGCTCTGCCGCTTTTGGTGAAGTCCTGCAGCGTGTAATCGATCACCGCGTCGGCGCCGAGGGATTTCACCAGCTCAGCGTTTTTGGTACCGCACACCGCGGTGACGTCGGCTCCGAAATACCGGGCCAACTGCACCCCGGCGGTGCCGATGGAGCCGGACGCGCCGTAGATCAGGATCGTCCGCTCTTTCCCCAGGTGTACCGGTCTCAGGCACGAGAGGGCGTTGAAGGCTCCGTCGCAGACCGCTGCCGCCTCTTCGAAGCTGAGACCGGTCGGTATGTGCGCGATTCGGGCGTTCTCCCGCATGCATATGAACTCCGCGTGTGCCCCGAACCCAAGCCCGGTGGCACCGAAGACGCGATCACCGACAGCGAACTGGCTGACCGTCTTGCCGATAGCCTCGACGACTCCCGCCAGCTCACTGCCGAGGATGCGGCGTCTCGGCCGGCGGATGCCGAAGACCAGGCGGCTGATGAGGGCGATCGCTAGACCACTTCGTCGGTTGGCGTCTCGGGTCGCGCAATCCAATCGATTGACGGTCGTCGCATGGATCCTGACGAGCACCTCGTCGTCCCTAGGTACGGGCCGCTCGACGTCTTCGAGACGAAGAACCTCCGGCGGCCCGTACCTGTCGTAGACAACGGCTCTCATTTCATTCGGCGTGTAGAACCTCCACGACGTTGGTGCGCGCCGCCCAGCGGCCTGGAATCCCGGCTGCCACCACCGCCACGATGATGCCTCCCAGCGGTATCCCAACCAGCTCCCAGGGGGCAAAGACATCGTAAAAGGCCAGCGGCGTGATGTTGCCGCCGAGGCTGCTGAGTTGGTCGAAGAGCATCCTGTAGAGCGCGACCCCTGCCGGCACCGCAATCAGACCGCCCACCAGCGCCAGGAAGCCGGCCGAGGTGGTGACCATAGCGATCACCTGCCGCGGACTCATACCAAGCGTCTTGAGCGTGGCGGTGTCGCGCACGCGCTCGCGCGTGCTCAGCAGCATGGTGTTGAAGACGCCGGCGATCGCGATCAACGCGACGATACCCGCGATGCCGAACAGGACGCCGGCGATCACGGTCAGAAACGCGGTGTTGCCCGTGCTGTTGGCCTGAACGTCGAGCAGATCCGGCTGCGCGGCGGCCACGCGGTTCACGTACGCGGCGAGGTTCGAGCCGGGCCGCAGCGTGACCCGGTAGACGGAGGGGGTGAGATCCGGGATCGCGGCGGTAATCGTCGACCAGTCGAGCATCAGCACGTGGCCGCCTGGTCCGGCCGTAAAGTCGAACACCTCGCCCACGATTCGCAGCTTGAGGGCCTGGCCGTGGACCGTTCCGGTAAAGGTGTCGCCGAGGTTGAGGTGGGCGTCCTGAGCGAAGCCCCTATTCGCAACCACCTCACCGGGACCAGTGAACCAGCGGCCCGGGGATAGCAGGTAGCCAAGCGCCGCCGAGTCGCCACGAAAGGCGAGCGTGTTAACCGGATCAGCGATTCCGGCAACGCTGATGTTGGTGGGCGTCTCCGCCACCACACGTGTTGTCTCTGGCTGCGAGTTGATCAGCTGGGTCGCCTGCGCGTCGGCCAGGGCGGGGCTCTTGGTGACGACCACGTCTACCTTTCCGATGTGTCCCTCGTAGGCGTAGATCTTGTTGAAACTGCGCGCCTCTCCCAGGGCAACGACGACCGTGGCGACGCCTAAAACGATGGCAAGGAGGGTCAGGATCGCCCGGCCCGGCCGCGCTGCCGCCTCGCCGAGACCGAGGACCATGGGCCGCGGAAGCCGGCCGCGAGCCGCCAGACGGCGGAGCCAGCGGCCGCCGTGACCCCGAGGCGCCGATGCGTTGGCGATGATGGCCGCAGGCTTGAGCCGGCCCGCGCGAAATGCGGGAATCACGGCCGCGATGGTCACGATGAGCAGCGCCTCAACGAGCGCGAGGAGGTCGAGCGCGAGTGAGAAGGTCGGCTGGTAGGCCAGACCGAGCGCCTGCGAGTTGCTCGCCAGCAGCGGCTGGCTGAGTAGCGTCCCGGCTGGAATGCCGAGGATGCAGGCCGCTGTCGCAGGCGCCAGGATCTGGAGCACGAAGACGCTGATCACCTGCAGAGGGGTGAAACCGACGGCTTTCATGATCCCAATCTCGCGATACGCCGAGATCACGATCCCGGTCACGAGGTTGGCCACGATCGCCGCGGTCGCAGCCAGCGCGAAGAGGCTGAAGGCGACCAACACGCCGGTGAGGATCTCCGTCGAGACGTGGAAGACGGTGCGGACAAAGATGTAGTTGATCGTGCTGGTGACACCGTCCGGCGGAAGCGAGGCGCGCAGTGTGTTCACACCCACCTGCAACTGGGCACTGGTCGGGTCGCTGGCGAAGCGGTAGTCCATCAGGAACAACGCGTCCTTCGCGGTCAAGGAGGCGACGGCCGCACTGGGGACCCAGGCGTGCTGGACGCCGCCGACGTCCGCCCGGAGCTCGTCGATGTCAACCACCTTGGCGACGACGGTGAGGACCGGCTCTTGCGGAACGCTGACCACCTTGAGCCTGTCTCCGATCGAGATGTGGTTGAGGTCGGCAAAGGAGCGCGTCAGGGCGATCTCGCTTGCGCTCGATGGCCAATGGCCCGCCGCGATGCGGAGTTGCCCAACGTCGCTTCCCGGGTTGTCGCGGCCGACGGCGGTCACCAGGTAGTTGTGTCCCGCTGACTGAAACTGGACGTCGGTCGCTCGATAGGGACCGCCGTAGCTGGTCGCCCCAATAAGCGCCGGTGTTCGGGCGATCGTAACCGGATCAATCCGGCCGTCGAACGCCACCTTCAGATGGGCGCCTTTCTGCGCATCGAATGCCACCTGGAACGGATCACGGGTCTGTGCGATGAGGGTTAGCGCCATCGTGCCGGTGCCAACGGCCAGCAGCGTGGTCACGAAGATCACCGCGGCTTGCAGCCGCCGCCGGCGTAAGTCCCGCATGGCTTTGAGGAGGACGGCGGTCATCGCGATGCCTCCTCGCCGCGGACGCGGATCACATCGGCGGCAGCTCGCTGCGGGCTCTCGAGGTGCGCGTCGTCGACGATCGTTCCGTCCATCACGCTGATCACCCGGCTGGCGTGCCGGGTGGCCAGTTTGGCGTCGTGGGTGACCAGCAGGACCGTTTGCCCCTCGCCATGAAGCTCGCCGAGGAGCTCCATCACCTGCTCGCCACTGCGCGTGTCGAGGGCGCCGGTGGGCTCATCCGCGAGGAGGAGCGTCGGCCGGTTGATCAGCGCGCGGGCGATGGCGACGCGCTGCTGCTGGCCGCCGCTCAACCGCGCCGGGTACCGACTGGCGACCTCCGCGATGCCAAGCCGCTCCATCAGCTCCCGGGCTCGACCGTTCGATAGGTTTCCCTTGAGCTGGGCCGGGATGAGGACATTCTCGAGAGCCGTCAGATTGGGCAACAGGTAGAAGAATTGGAAGACGAAGCCGATGTGGTCGCGCCGGAATCTGGCCAGACCCGCCTCACCCAGCTTGCCCAGATCGGTGCCGCCGACGACGACCGTGCCGGATGTCGGCCGGTCAACTCCCGCGACCAGGTTGAGCAGCGTGGACTTGCCGCTGCCCGAGGGACCCATGATTGCGGTGAACTCGCCCTGCTCGATGCTGAGTGAGACGCCGTTGAGGGCCCCGGTGATGCCGCCCTGGTAGACCTTGGTGACGTCGGTCACCCGGACCAGCTCGCTCATTCGGTCTTCGTCCCCTCCGTTCCGAAACGCTCTGACGACAATTCGTCCATCCATTTGAGATCTGCCTCCGTGTGAAGTAATGCGCCGCGCACGAGTCGCGCCAGATCGATGCGGCCGTCCCGGCGGGCCCCTTCTTCCAGCCGGTTCAGGTCGCGCAAGCGTTGCAGGTAGGCGCGCTTCTGGCGAGCGAGCATTCCCTTCAGGTCGCCGTTTGCGATGCGGGTCGCGAGAAGGAGTTTCACGTAGATCTCTTCGTGCAGCTGCTGCGGCCCCGAGTCAGGCTCGGCGAGCCACTGGTCGAGCGCCTTCTGGCCTGCGGCCGACAACTCGTAGCTCTGCTTGCCACGATCGCCGCGGGCGCCAACCGGCCGGACCAGCCCGTCGCGCTCGAGGCGCTGGAGCGTCGTGTAGATCTGGCCGATGTTGACGTCCCAGGTTCCACCGAGCATGGCTTCAAAGCGGTTTTTCACCTCATATCCGTGGAGTGGCTCTCCTTTCAAGAGCCCCAGCACGCCGTACTTAAGCGACATGATTTGGCGTTAACATACTCAGTATGTATGCCCAGTATGCATAGGCCGCCGACGAATGTCAAGCGAGCCGTTGCGGCGTTAGCTAGCGGAGACTGAACGGTGGATACTGATCGGTCACCAGCACGAAGGCGTAGCCATTGACTCGATTGCTCCACCGCAAGACACCGACGACGTAGTCGAAGAGGCCGCGTGGATAGCTGCCGGTGAAGAGAATGGCAAACCAGGCAACGATGACCGCAACCAGGGCGCCGATTCCAAGGAAGAAGAGCACGACATAGTGCGGAATGGCGAGGAGCCACTTGACCAGGGGCAGCCAGCGGTTCATCTGAGTCGCATCCGGATACGGGAAGTCGAGGTGGACGGCCTGCTCCTCGTCGGTTGACGGATAGTGGTCATCGAGCAACCCGAGATAGGCGGTGACGCGGTTTGAGAAACGCAGGAATTGGAGGTTCCAGTCGAACCACCAGCGGGGATACTTCTGGCGGAACAGGATCATCAGGACAAGCGGTAGGAACAGGACGCCGCCACCGCTGGCCAGGGTGTAGCTCGTCGTCTGTTGGTTAGCGTGAAGCGTCTCGCCCGACAAGGTGCCGAGCACGATGAGAATCGGGATCGCCGCGAAGATCCGGAAGGCGCTGGCGATCCGATCCAGCGGTCGGGCCGGGAAGTCGACGTCGAACTGCACGGGATAACTGCTAACCATGTTTGTTTACCTCTCCTGAATTGGTTTCCGCGCCGAGGACCTCAAGGTACGCCAACAGCGCGTTCGCGATTGGCGCGCACGGGCGCAGATCGCGGGCTGGATGGCCTCCTCGAGTCGGTAGGCGGCTGGCCTCGAACCGGCGCTAGGGCTTGACCAGGCTCCAACCGGTGTAGTTGCCCCTGGTGTCACCGGGCTGGGCGTCACTGTGGAAGAAATAGAGCGGCAGCCCTTTGTAGGTCACCTGGAGCGAGCCGTCACTCCGAGTGATGGTCCCCAACTGCCCGGTCACACCAGGACCGCCGGTTGGCGTCGTCCCACTGGCGATGGACATCGGCGGCCAGGTGCTGGCGCACCCGGCGTTGCACTTGCTCACGCCCGGACTATCGCTGTCGAAGGTGTAGACCGTGTGCATGTTGGAGGCGGCCACCAAGATCGTTCCCATGCTGCCAACGCTCTGAGCCAGAACGACCGGACCGGCGGCGGTTGGGGTTGGCGTCGGAGTTGGCGACGGGGATGGGGTGGGCGTTGCGCTTGCCGCGGGACCACTGGTCGAGCCACCACAGGCCGCCAGCGCCACTGCCGAAAATGCCGCGACCGCTGCCATCCGCAAACAATGCACGGAGACTGTTACCGCAGGTCGTTACACCGTGAAGACTTCGACCTGGCCTTTTTCGACCTTGACCTGCAACGACGGCAAGGGCGAGAGTGGGCTCGCATAGTTGGTCGGCTGGCCATCCTTCTCAAAGGTCGCCCCGTGGCAGGGGCACTCGAAGCGATCCCGGAACTTGCTGTAGTTGAGGATGCAGGCCATGTGCGTGCAGATCGCGGAAAGACCCCTGACCTGCTGTCCTTGCCGGATCAAGAACCCCTCGATCGCTCCCGAGCGGAAGGCGATCGGGGTGCCCTCGGGCAGTTCCACCAGCGCCTTGACCGGCTTCCAGTTGCCGTTTCCGACGACCAGCGCCCCCTGCGCGACCTTTTTTGGCTCCGCCTTGACGACTTGCTGGATTCCGAGCACCGCCGCGATGCCGGCCGCGATGCCGGTGGCACCCGTCAGCAACAGTGATCGGCGGCTGGGGCGCGCCGCCGATTGCGGCTGGGCCGATCGCTCCTCGACCAACTCCTGGATCGAGCCCTGCATGCGCTCCAGAAAGTCCTTCGACGGCAGGCCGGCCCCGGGCTTGGCCGCCCGCAGCATGGCGGCCGTCTGCCGCGCCCTCAGCGCGTCTTCGTCGGGCAGAGGCGTGCGCTCGGGACGGCGGTCCTGCAACAGGTCCTCGACGTGTTTATCGAGCTGTTCCGGGTCGTCGTTCACGACGGCCTCCCTCGTTCGCGCCCGGCCCGGTTCAGCGCCCGGAACTGCAGCACCTTCACGTTGGTCTCGCTGAGGCTGAGCTCCTGCGCCGTCTCCCGGACCGAATAACCGCGCAGGAAGCGCAATTCCAGCACCCGGCGGTAACTCTCGGGGAGGGTGGCGAGCAGCGAATCCACCCGCTGGACGGCTTCGGGATTCTCCCGGGGCGCGGGCTGCTGGGTGACGTCGTCCTCGAGCTCACCGGCCCCTTCGGCGTAATACTCGCGCCAGTGGTCCGCCAGGGTCGTCTGGGCGACGCGGTACAACCAGCTGCGCAGTTCGGGAACCGACACATCGCTGCGCATGCCGTTGATCGCCTTTACGAACACCTGGGCGGTGAGGTCCTCGGCGTCCGGACGGTTGCCGACTCGGCCGTAGATGTATTGATAGATGGCAGTCACATGCGTCTGGTAGGCCCAGGTGAGGTGATCCTGGCCATGCGGGGCGTCGGCGTGAGGGAGCGGGACGATCTTCCCGGAGGAAGCGATGGCAGCGCCGGTTCTCTCCTCCTCACGCATCCGCTTCCGCAGTTATATACCGCCGGGGGTTACGGGGTCGCAACCGGCTGTAATGTGGCTCTGTTCAGCCGGGACCGAATCTGGGAATACTGAAGGAAGAAAAGGGCTTAGATAACATGGGAGATTCGCAAGCGATGGAAAAGAAC
>Ga0307479_10000241_pt1 | contig 51853 bp, 47 predicted proteins | sample atmos_gasesECM4C_FD_203743 | JGI IMG/M metagenome (GOLD analysis project Ga0307479, IMG submission 203743) | Hardwood forest soil microbial communities from Morgan-Monroe State Forest, Indiana, United States - atmos_gasesECM4C_515 | ecosystem: Environmental > Terrestrial > Soil > Temperate...
TCCGGCCGGCGGAGCCACGCGCGCCGCGTGCATCCGGGCCGCGCGGCGCACCGTTGCGGCTCTTTCGCGTTCACTTCCCCACACCAGCACGCTGGCCAGGCCCTGTTCGGCCAGCCAGGCCTCGATGGCGAGCCAGTTCTCGTCGGGCCACAGCTTGCTCGCGCGGCTGGCGTTGGTCAGCAGCAGCGCGAAGCGCTGCTCGCCGATCCACGGGCGCAGCACCGTGGCCGCCAACCGGGGCACACGGATGCCAAAATCGACCGACGCATCGATCGCGTACCCGAACGCGCCGGCCGCCAGCAGCCGATTGCGATCGATCGCGTGCAGGCTCGGATCGACGCTGATCCTGCGGTCGTAGAACCACGAGGCGGCGCGCTCGCGGGCGCTGCGACCGCACGGACCGGCGACCGGGCCGTGTGCCCAGCGCGCCACAAAGGCGCTTTTCAGCAGTCCCTGCAGGTCCAGGATCGTTTCGTACCGGAACTCGCCCAGCATCCGGCGGGCCGCCCGGATCTGATTCCAGGTCGAAGGCAGGTGAAGCTGACTGCGCCAGCGCCGCAGCGCAATCGGAATCACCCGCGCGACGTGACCGTGCAGCCTCGGAATCTCGGCAAACTGTTCCTCGACGACCCAGTCGATTGCGAGGCCGGCAATGCGTCTGGCCAGGTCCGAGGCGGCGGGCAGCGCGTGCACCACGTCGCCCATCGACGAGGTCTTGACGATCAGCACGCGCACGCGTCGATGTCCGCTAAAAGGGCAGCTGGGCGCCCGGCTTTACCTCCAGGATCGCGCGGCGAAAGTCGGCTTGTATCCGGGCCAGCGCCTGCCGGTCGTCGGCCTCGAACCGCAGCACCACCACCGGCGTCGTATTGGACGGTCGCGCCAGTCCGAAGCCGTCCGGGTATTCGACCCGGACGCCGTCGATCGTGATCACCTCACGGGCACCGTCGAAGCGCGCGTGCGAGCGCAGCTGCTCGACCAGCTCGAAATTCTCGGCCTCCGCAGTTTTCAGATGCAGCTCGGGTGTGCAGACCGCGTCGGGCAAGGCGTTCAGGATCGCCGACGGGTCGGCTTGGCGGGCTACGATCTCGAGCAGGCGGGCACCCGCGTACAAGCCGTCGTCGAAGCCGTACCAGCGGTCGTTGAAGAACAGGTGCCCGCTCATTTCGCCCGCGAACGGTGCCCCGGTTTCCCTCAGCTTGGCCTTGATCAGCGAATGTCCCGTGCACCACATGGTGGGCCGGCCTCCGTGACGGCGAATCCACGGAGCCAGGTGACGCGAGCACTTGACGTCGAAGATGATCTCGCCGCCCGGGTGGCCTTGCAGCACGTCGCGGGCGAACAGCATGATCAGCCGGTCCGGGTAGATGATCCGGCCATCCTTGGTCACCACGCCGAGCCGGTCACCGTCGCCGTCGAAGGCGAGCCCCAGCTCGGCATCGGTGTCGCGCAGGCAGGCGATCAGGTCCTGCAGGTTCTCCGGGTGGGCCGGGTCTGGATGGTGGTTGGGGAAAGTGCCATCGACCTCGCAGAAGAGCTCCGTCACGCGGCAGCCCAGCGCCCGGTACAGTTGCGGCGCAATCGCCCCGGCCACCCCGTTGCCGCAGTCGATCGCAATCTTCATCGGGCGCGCCAGCTTCACGTCGCCGCTGATGCGCGCCAGGTACGCGTCCGTGATGTCGGCCGCGCGCAGCGGGCCCGGCGAGCTGGCGCGCAAAAGGCGGCCCTGCTCGATGCGCGCTCGCAGCGTCTGCAGGCCCTCGCCGTACAGCGCCTGGCCGGCCAGCATCAGCTTCAATCCGTTGTATTCGGGAGGGTTGTGGCTGCCCGTGATCGACACGCCGGAGCCGGTTCCCAGGTGGTGGGTGGCGAAATACACCATCGGGGTGGCCACCATACCGATGTCCACCACCGCGCAGCCGGTCGACCGTATTCCCTCGATCAGCGCATCGCGCAGCGCAGGCCCCGACAGCCGGCCATCGCGGCCGACCGCGATCTCGCGCACCGCCAGCGTGCACGCCTGGGACCCCAGCGCCGCACCGATGGCGCGCACGGCATCACGCGTCAGCGAGCGGTCCACCACGCCGCGCACGTCGTATGCCTTGAAGATCGACGGATCGATCGGTAGGCTCATAAAATCCAGTCTAACAAAGCCCCCGTTCGGGGCACGGTCCCCGCTTTGATGAATCCGACCAACCTGCCCGAGTGGCACGCGCTCGAACAGCGGCATCGCGCGCTGCAGTCGATCCGCATCGCGGAGCTGTTCGACGACGACCCGCAGCGGGCGCAGCGGTTCTCGTTCGAAGCGGCGTCGCTTCGGGTCGACCTGTCGCGCAACCGCCTCGACAGCGGCACGCTGCGGGCGCTGGTGGCGCTGGCGCGCGCCGCCGGCGTCGAAAAGCAGCGCGACGATCTGCTGGCCGGCACCGCGGTCAACGTGACGGAGGTGCGGCCGGCCTGGCACACCGCGTTGCGAACGGCGCCGCACGATGCAGCCTGGGCCGCCCGGCTGAAGTCCGAACGCGAACGCTTCCTCGATTTTGCCGAGCAAGTGCGCGCCGGCCACGTGACCGGGGCGGCCGGCCTGCCGCTGCAGACGGTGGTGTGCATCGGCATCGGCGGCTCGGACCTGGGGCCGCGCCTGGTGACCGAGGCGCTCGGGCCGGCCAGCCGGCCGCGGGTTCGGTTCGCGGCCAATCTGGATCCGGCCGAGCTCGCCGAGGCGCTGGCGGGCGCCAACCCGCACACGACGCTGCTGCTGGCCATTTCGAAGAGTTTCGCAACGCTCGAGACGGTCGAGAACCTGCAGGCCGCGCTGCGCTGGTTCAAGCAGCAGGCCCCCGGGCTGGATCCGGCCGCTCACCTGGCGGCCGTCAGCAGCTATCCGGACCGCGCCCGCGCATTGGGTGTGGACCCGGCGCGCGTTTTCACATTTCCCGATTGGGTCGGCGGCCGCTATTCGCTGTGGTCCGCGTGCGGGCTGCCGATCGCGATCGCTCACGGACGATCCGCGTTCGAGGAGCTGCTGCTGGGCGCAGCCCGACTGGATGCGCATTTCGCCGAGGCGCCGCTGGAGGCGAACCTGCCCGTGCTGCTGGGCATGCTGGGCGTGTGGTACGTGAACTTCTGGCGCGTGACCACGCGGGCCGTCGTTCCGTACGCGCACCGGTTGCGGCATCTGCCGGCCTACCTGCAGCAACTGGAAATGGAGAGCCTGGGCAAGCGGGTCGATCGCGCGGGCGCTGCGCTGTCGATCGATACGGCGCCGGTCGTATGGGGCGAGGTCGGCACCAACGCGCAGCACAGCGTGTTCCAGTTCCTGCACCAGGGCACGGGCTGGGTCCCGCTGGACATCGTGCTGATCGACGATCACGAGGACAGCGAAGAGCGGCGCCTGCGCCTGGTGAACCAGTTCGCGCTGGCGCAGGCCGACGCGCTCGCCTGGGGCGATGCGCTGCTGGGCGACGAGCCGCTGCCGCCGCACCGCGCGACGCCGGGCAACCGGCCCAGTACGCTGATCCGGCTGCCGCACCTGGACCCGCGCTCGCTTGGCGCGCTGCTGGCACTGCACGAGCACCGCGCGTTCGTGCAGGCCGTGGTGTGGAACATCAACGCGTTCGACCAGTGGGGCGTTGAAATCGGCAAGCAGCTGATGGCGCGCCGGATTGGAGGCGAGAAATGACGCCCAATTTCGAGGAAGGACGATAAAGCGATGCAAACCAGAAAAGTTCGCAAGGCCGTGTTTCCGGTGGCGGGGATGGGTACGCGCTTTCTGCCCGCGACCAAGGCGATGCCCAAGGAGATGCTGCCGGTGGTGGACAAGCCCTTGATCCAATACGCGGTCGAGGAGGCGGCCGCGGCCGGCGTTGAGCAGATGATTTTCGTCACCGGCCGCAACAAGCGGGCCATCGAAGACCACTTCGACCGGATTCCCGAGCTGGAGCAGGCGCTGGAGCGCAGCGGCAAGCTCCAGTTGCTCGAGGCGTTGATGTCGGCCACTCCGCGCGGGGTGACATTCGTCTATGTAAGGCAGCCCGAGCCGCTCGGGCTGGGGCACGCGGTGCTGTGCGCGCAGCCCGTGGTGGGGGATGAGCCGTTCGCGGTGATCCTGGCCGACGACCTGATCGACGCCACCCCCGGAGTCACCACGCAGCTGGTCGAGAGTTACCTGCGGCACGGCGCATCCGTGCTCGCGGTGCAGGACGTTCCGCGCCAGGACACCTCGAAGTACGGCATCGTGGCCACCGAGCCGATGGACGCCCTGGAGGAGCGCGTGGTGGGCATCGTCGAGAAGCCCCGTCCCGAGCAGGCGCCTTCGACGCTGGCGGTGGTCGGACGCTACGTGCTGCGGCCGGAGATCTTCGTTGAACTGGCCACCACCTCTCGCGGCAGCGGCGGCGAGATCCAGCTCACCGATGCGATCGCCCGCCGCCTGCCGCAGCGCGAAGTGATCGTGCGGCGGTTTTCCGGGACGCGCTTTGACTGCGGCTCCAAGTCCGGCTTCCTGGCGGCCAACATCGCTCTGGGCAGGCGGCAAGGGCTGATCGATTGACCGGGCTGTTGCAGAGGCGCGGCGGGCGAATTTGCGCGCTCGTCTACCTGCTGTTTCTGCTGGCGTTCGGCATCGGCTACATCGCGATTACGCCGCCCTTCGAGGGCTTCGACGAGACGGCGCACTACTCGAGTCTGCGACAGATAGCGGATACAGGGACCATCCCCGTTTACGGCAAGAGCTATCTCGATCAAAGCGTCGTCGATTACCAGGGTCCGATTCACTACGACACGGGCAGCCCGCCCTTCGACCGCCACCTGGTCTATCCGAAATTCTTCGCGCAGCCGGAACGGGTCGCGAACTACCTGGAGCATTACCGCAAGCCCGCCCCGCATGTAGGGTTCCGGCCCAGCAGCGAACTGAACTGGCAGGCGCAGCACCCTCCCCTGTATTACCTGCTGCTGGCGCCGGTGCTGCGCGGGCTGAACGGCTGGTCCTTCACCGCCCAGTTTTTCGTCCTGCGCCTGATCTCGTTCGTCCTGGCGCTGTGCGGGGTGGCGCTCGGCCTGCTGGCGGCCGGTCGGGAGGATGGGCGCGAACGCAGCGCGGCCATGATCGGATTCGCCGCGTATCCGATCCTGCTGCCGATGTTCTTTCCGGAGTTCGCCCGGATCGGCAACGACTCCCTGTGCCTGTTCCTGGTGGGCCTTGCCGCGTATCTTCTTGCGTCATGGCTGAAGGACGAGCGCGCGCCGGCCGCGTCGATCGGTCTGGGCGTCGCACTCGGGCTGGGGCTGCTGACCAAGGCGTTCTTCCTGCCGATCTCACTGGCGCTGGCGATCTTCCTGGGCACCCGGCTGCTGTTCGACCAGGGCCACCCGATCGGCCGGCGCGAGCGGCTCAGGAACACCGCAGTAGTCTTCCTGACGGCGGCTCTGATGGGCGGCGGGTGGTATGTCTACAAGCTGGCGGCATATGGCGACCTCACCGGAGCCGACTATGCGATCAGGCTGGAGCGCCAGGGTGGAATGCTGGCGGGCTTCGAAAGCCACTTTTCAATGCCCCAGCTGATTCGGGGCGCCCTGATGCCCTTGATCTCCTATCAATGGGTCGGAACCTGGTCGGTCGCGCGGGTGCCGGAGGTGTTCCAGGCGCCGATGGCTCTGCTGGCGGCCTGGATCGCGGTCGCCTATCTGCGCCAGCTCAAAGGGCGCCCGCTGGCCGACCCGGCCTGGCTGCCGGTCTGGGTGTTCGGCCTGTTCCTGCTCGGCCTGTACTGGCATGTGCTGATCGGCATTGCGCTGTACAGCCTCGGTGCCGCCGGCGGCTGGTATCTGCACATCCTGATGCCGTGGGCCGCGCCGGCCCTGGGCCTGGGCATCGTTGCGATCGCCGCGCACCGGCGGTTGCGACCGCTGCTGGCGGTGCTGCTGGTGTACGCGTTCGGCTTCCACCTGTTCGCGTTGTGGGCACAGATGGCGTTGTTCGCCGGCTGCGCCACCAAGGGCGCCGACAAGTACTACGTCTTCTCCGGAAAAGCGCTGTGCCTGGATCAGGCCCCGCTGATCATCGACAGGCTGGCGGTGCTGGGATACCCGGCGCTCGCCATATCCGCCTTTGCGCTGGGACTGGCGTGCCTGGGTTGGCTGCTCGTGCAGGTGCGAAGAGACCTGGCGGATGCCAGCCCGGCAGCGACCTAAAGCCGGAAATTCGCCGCCACCGCGTCGCCGCGGAACATCTTGACGGTGTCGAGCGAGTACTCGTCCAGATCCTTCCCGATCAGCTCCAGCTTCTTCAGGATGTCGTTCGTGACGGTGATCACGTGGCATCCGATCTGGTCGGCGTGGAAGATATTCAGTAGTTCGCGCGGCGAGGCCCAGATCAGCTCGGCCCTGGGCCTCAGGCCCAGCAGCTGCACCGCGGCCGACATCAATGGCATCGGGTCCCGTCCGGTGTCTGCGATCCGGCCGGCGAACACCGATACGTAGGCGGGGGTGTCCGCGTCCAGCGCGTCCACGACATCGCGCACCTGCGCCAGCGTCATCAGCGCCGTGACGTTCAGCTGGACGCGCCGCGCGGCCAGCCGGCGAATCAGTTCGGCGCTGCTCTGGGCCCGGGTGTTCGTCACCGGGATCTTCACGTAGACGTTGCGGCCCCAGGAAGCGATCTCCATCGCCTGCCGCTCCATCTCCCCGAACTCGTCCGAGAACACCTCGAAGGAGATCGGCTTGTCGCGGACCAGTTCCAGGATCTCGCGCGCGAAAGCCCGATAATCCGGAATGCCGGCCTTGCGCATCAGCGTGGGATTGGTCGTCAGGCCTTTGATATGGGGCTTGGCGTACATTTCCAGCATCCCGGCCTTGTCCGCACCGTCGGCGAAGATCTTCACGCGCAGCTGTTCGAGCGCTTTCATCCGTTTTTCCGCTCCCTCGACAGGATGTAGTCGAACGCGCCGGCGGCCGTTCCGCTGACGTGAGACGGCGCGGGCCCCCGGTAGGACTCGTCATAACCATAGTCCACGAACACCGTGGTGCAGCCGGCCGCCGTGCCGCAGGCGATGTCCTTCCAGCGGTCGCCCACCATGTAGGACCCTCCCAGATCGATCCTCAGTCGTGCCGCAGCCTGCAGCAGCAGGCCCGGCCGGGGCTTGCGACAGTCGCACTGGTCGCCGTCGTCGTGGCAGCACACCAGCAGCTCGTCGAGCTGCATCTGCGCGCGCACGCGCTCGTTGATCGCGTCGACCGCTGCCTGCGTCGCGGTCCCTCGGGCGACGTCCGGCTGGTTGGTCACGCAAACGACGAGGAAACCGAGCCCCTTCAATTCCGCTATGCGTTCGCGCACCCCCGGCAGCAGCTCCAGTTCCGCCGCCGACGGGGGCGGATGCGGCCGCCCGTTCTCGACGACGGCCGCGTTCAACACGCCATCGCGATCGACGAACACCGCCGGCCTCATCGGACGGCCGACTCCCACTTGGTCGGGTGCGCCTTCAGCGCCGGGTGCGACACCAGCAGATGCCAAACGACCGCCTGGAAGGCCTCGGTGTGCGGCGTGATCGTTTCGGGATTGACGGTCGGCACGATCACCGCGGCGTCGGCCACCGTAGCCGTATAACCGCCGTCGCGCCCGACGATCCCCAGCACCCGCGCGCCCACGGCTCGGGCGTGCTTCACCGCGCTCACCAGGTTCGGGCTGATGTTCTTTTCCAGGTTGCCGCCTCCGACCGACATCACGAACACCGCATCGCGCGGCGCCAATCGGCTCACCTTCAACCACTCCGAGAAGACGGTGTCCCAGCCCTCGTCGTTGGTACGCGCTGTAAGCTCCGAGACATTGTCGGTCGGCGCGTACGATTCGATGCCGGCGATCTTGCGAAAGTCGTTGACCGCGTGCGAGCAGTTGCCGGCGCTGCCGCCGACCCCGAGGAAGAAGACGCGGCCGCCCCCGTTGCGCACGTCGGCCAGAGCCCGGGCGAGTTGCTCGATTGCCTCGACATCGATGCGACGGATGATCTCGACCGCTTCGTCCAGGTGCTTGCGGGCGTAGGTCATTGCGGAGCGGCCTTCTTCAGATAATCCTCGAATTGCACCAGGCCGCCGAAGGAGCCGACCTCGTAGAAGCGCTCCGACACCTCGAACGCGGCCAGATCGCCCGAGGCGGCCAGGCGCTCGTACAGGGCGGCCAGATCGGCCGGCCCATCGGCCGGCAGCGCGTCCAGCACGCCGGCTGACAGGACTCCGAGACCATAGTCGATATGGCGCATGCGCTCGGTCCGGTGCGCCTTCGAGTACTCGATTATGCGCCCGTCGGCGAATTCGACGTTGCTGGTGTCCCACCGCCCATCGTTGCGAAAAACCGCCATCAGCGCCGCCTTGCCGGCCTGCCGATAGGCGCGCTCGACCACCAGGTAGTCGCAGTCGAGGAACGAATCGCCATACAGCACGAAGAAGTCCGGTCCCAGCAGCGGGCGGGCGATCTTCAGGGCACCGGCCGTGCCGGCGAGCACCGGCCCGTCGAAGGAGTACCGGACCTGCAGCCCGAAGCGCGAGCCGTCGCCGACCGCATCGGCCACCTGCTCGCCACGGTAACCCACGCAGTAGACGACCCGATCGATGCCATGGCGCTGCAGCAGCCGCAACTGGTGAAAGGCGAACGGCTCGCCGTTGACCTGGACCATCGCCTTCGGAATCGTCTCGGTCAGCGGCCTGAGGCGCATCGCCAGGCCCCCTGCCAGAATCGCGACGGGCAGCATCAGGAAGACAAAACGACCTTGGCGCCCTCGAAATCGAACCGGAAGCGCACTTCCTCCAGTCCTGCCGTCTTCATCGCGTGGCGCAAGCGGTTGCGGTCGGCCGCATAGAACATCAGGAAGCCGCCGCCGCCCGCCCCCACGAGCTTTCCGCCGACCGCGCCACTCGTCAACGCCAGCTCGTACCACTGGTCGATCTTCGGGTTGCTCATTCCACCCAAGCGGCGCTTCTTGTGTTCCCAGTGTTCGTGCATCAAGCGGCCGAAGCGGGTCGCATCGCCCCCTTCCAGCGCCTCCTTGCTGCGAATACCCAGCTCTTTCACATAGTGCAGATTTTTCAGAATCTCGCTGTCGCTTTGCCGGGTGCGCGTGTCCTGATCCTTCAGGATGTCTGCGGCGCTGCGCGAAAAACCGGTGAAGAACAGCAGCAGGTTGTCTTCCAGATCGAGCAGCGTGTCCATGCTGATTTTCAGCGGCACCGCCGTCACCTGGTCGTCCCGGTGGAACGTGAAGCAGGTGACGCCGCCGAAGGCCGCGATGTACTGGTCCTGCTTGCCGACCGGCTCGCGCAGGCGGTCGATCTCGATGTGGCACGCCAGCTCGGCCAGCTCGTCCTGGTTCAGGTGCCGCTTGCGGTGGGCGTACAGGGCCTTGAGCAGGGCGGTCGTGAAGCTGCCGGAGGACCCCAGCCCGGTGCCGGCCGGAATGTCCGCCAGCGTCGTGATCTCGACCTGGGGCGTCTTGAACTCGAGCTTCTCGATCGCCTCGCGGATGAGCGGATGCTTCACCTCCCGCACCTGCTCGACGTGCTCGAGCTGCGAATACTTCAGGTAGATGCCGGGCGCGAACGGACGCATCACCGTGACATAGACGTACTTGTCGATGGCTGCCGCGACCAGGAATCCCTCGTGTTCCCGGTAATAGGACGGCAGGTCGGTACCTCCGCCTCCCAGCGTGATCCGCAACGGACTACGCGCGATGATCAAGCCCGGACTCCCGGTAGATCTGCTGGATGATTTTCAGGCACTCGGCGGCATCGCGCAGTCCCGGCTGCGGCGTGCGGTCCAGGCGGATGTCCTCCAGGAACTCCGCCGTTTCGACCTCCCACGAATCGTCGTCCATCGGGTATTCCCACGCAGCCGTTTCGGGCGGTCCCATCTGCGGCAGCATCCGGTACCAGGTCAGGCGCTCGACCCCGTAGCTGCCGCCCAATCCCGATACATCGAGTTTGCCCTCCCGCCCGTAGATCTCCATGGAGAAAAGATTCTTCCATTCGGTGCACGACGCATGCAGGAATGCCACCTGCCGCCTGGGCGTCTTCAGCAGCATAAAGCCGTTGTCGTCGACCGGCATGCTCCAGTAGTACGTATGAGCGAATCCCTGCACCTCGCTGAAGTCGCCCAGAAACCAGCGGGCCAGGTCGATCAGGTGCGGACCCTGATCGATCAACTCGCCGCCGCCGGAAATCTCGGGGCGCGCGCGCCATTCCTGGTCGTACCCGATCCGCCCGCCGTGGCCATAGCGGGCCCGCACGAACATCAATTCGCCCAGCGCGCCCGACTCGAAGATCTCCCTGGCTTTCCGAAAGCTGCGGTGATAGCGGTGATTGAAGCCGACGTGCACCTTAGCTCGGCGCCGCTGCGCGGCTTCGATCACCGGTTTCAGCTCCGCCGGCGAGCGTGCCGCCGGCTTTTCCACCAGAACATGCTTTCCCGCTTCCACGGCTGCCAGCGTGATCGGGGCCAGCGTGTCGTGCGGCGTCGCCACGACCACCACGTCGACATCCGGCAGCGACACGAGCTGCCGCCAATCCGAAAGGACGCGTGCTCCGTCGTGTACGGCGGCGGCGCGCGCCCGGTCCTCATCCGGGTCGGCGCAAGCGACCACGCGCCCGGCCGGTCCCAGCGCCCGTGCGCGCTTCTGTCCGATCAGGCCGCAGCCGACGATTCCGACCCGCAGAGTCACTTGTCTCCCCAATCGGCGCCGCGATCGCGCCCGCAGATGCGGCGCAGCGTGTACAGGTCGCTTGGCGCCAGTTCCGCCAGGTGCTCCGGCCACGCTTTCCAATTGTCCCAGAGCGCACTGATCAGCTTACCGGTGATGCCGTTGCTGGCGTCCGATGCCAGGAACACCGCCAGCGAGGCGCCCGGCTCCAACCCGGCGCCACCCGACTGCTTCTGCTGGACGGACCGATCGAAGAACTCGGCCCCCACCTTGTCCGGCCCGGCCGCCAGGACCTCTTCCAGCATCCGCGTATTCAGCGCTCCGGGGGCGATCGAATTCACGTCGATGCCGAAATCGCGCAATTCCTCCGCCAGCGTCTCGGCGAAGCGCACGATCGCCGCCTTGGAAGCCGCGTAGGCGCTGATCCGGGGCAGGGGACCGGTCGCACCCCCGCCCGAGAGCTGAATGATCTTGCCGGCCCGGCGTGCCTTCATCGTCGGCACTACGGCGCGCGCCATCAGCACCGATCCGATCAGATTGATTTCGATGGTTCGAACCCATTGGCGCCAGTCGACCTCCTCTATGGCGCCCATCGGTCCGTAAATTCCGGCATTGTTGACCAGCACGTCGATTCTGCCGAAGCGTGCCAGCGTATGTGCGACCAGCCGATCGACATCCGGGGAAAGGGAGACGTCCGCGGTGACCGCGTCAAAGCCCTGTCCGTCACCGTGATGCGCCTGCAACTGCGCGCGCGCCTGCGCCAGCGATCCGGAATCGCGCGCACACAGAACGACGGACGCTCCATGCAGGGCGTAGCGGCGGGCGATTTCCAGCCCGAGGCCCTGGTTGGCGCCGGTCACGATGGCCACCTTGCCCCGCAGCGAAATCGTCATGAGTCGGCTCCCGGTGCCGGCGGCTGGACGCTTCCGACCGCGATGTAGCGCACCCTGGCGACGGCACTCCAGGCGGCCAGGAAACGGTTCGCATCGAGGACGACCAGCGGCTGGGGCAAGGCGGCGATCGAATCGATCGGTACCTGGCGGTATTCGGGCCATTCGGTCGCCACGACCAGCGCCTGCGCCCGCGCCAGCGCCTCAAACGGGCCGACGGTTCGTCGCACCCGGGTGCTCCAGGCATCCGGCAGCGCCTCGGCCGCCGGATCGTGCACCTGAAGCCGCGCGCCGTGCTGCAGCAGGTCGGCGCACACCTCGACCGAAAGCGAGCGCCGCAGCGTGCTCGTGCCCGGCTTGTACGTCAGCCCCCACACGGCGACGATCAAGCCGTTCAGGTCGCCGAACACCTCGACCAGCTTGCGCCGCGCCCATTGCTTGTGCTCGTCGTTGCTGGCCCCGATCGCGCGCAGCAGCGCAATGCGCAGCCCGCTGGCGCCGCCGGCCGCCTTCAGAAACTCCACGTCGCGCGCCAGCGTTCCTCCGGCGAACGCGCCCCCCGGAGCCAGGTAGGCCTTGGGACCGATGCGCGCCTCGCTTTTCAGGCCGCGCTCCACTTCCTTGGCATCGGCGCCGGCCGCTTCACAGATAGCGGCAATTTCGTTTGCGAACGTGACCGACATCGCCAGAAAGGCGTTGATGGCGTGCTTCGTCATCTCGGCCGACTCGACCGACATCCACTCGATCCGATCCGTGATCGGCTGCAGCAGACGCTGCAGCCGATCGCGGTCGGCCGCCCGGCGCACCCCGACCACGATCCGGTCCGGCTTCAGGAAGACGTCCAGCGCCTTGCCCAGCCGCAGATTTTCCGGGGAGCAGGCGAAGCGCAGGTTCCGGTCCGGCCAGCCGGCAGCCGCGCGCGATTCGAGCCTGCGGACCGAGCCCACCGGCATCTGCGACGAGACCAGCACGATGGTACCGGGCGACAGATGGGGCAGCGTGCGCTCGATCTGGGCGTGGACGAAATCGACGTCGGCAACGTCGCCTTCGTCCACGGGCGTGTCGTACGCGATCCACAGCACTTCGGCATCGCGGACGGCCGCGGATGGATCGTCCAGAAAACGCAAACGGCCGCATTCCAGGCCCTGGCCGATCAACTCCTGCAGCCCCGGCTCGAACAGCGGCGGCGCGCGCCGGCTCAGCGCCGCGATCGTTGCCGCATCGTAGTCGAGCCCGGCCACCTCGTGGCCGACCGAGGCCAGCGCCGCCGCCGTGACGCTGCCCAGGTGCCACAGGCCCTGAACGCAGACCTTCATGTGCGCGCCTCCAGCACCCATTCATTGGCCCTGAGGAACTCGATCGTGCGCACCACGCCCTGCCGGATATCCAGCGTCGGCGCCCACCCGAGCGCCCGGATGCGGGCGGTATCGAGAAAGATGAAGGGGCTGTCGCCGATCCAGCCGCGGTCTCCCCCGGAGTACTCGAGGGCCGGCCGCACGCCCAGGGTCTCGCAGATCCAGCCGATGGAGTCGTTCACTTCGCAGTAGCCATCGACGCCGAGATTGAAGATGTTCACCGGATCCCGCGCCCGATCGATCGCAACCAGCATCGCGTCGATGCAATCCTGCACATACAGGTAGGACTTGCGCTGCCTGCCGTCGCCCAGGACGCGCAGCCGCGAAGGATCCTCCCGAAGCTGGCGATAGAAGTCGAATACGTGACCATGCGTGTAGCGCTCACCCAGGATCGAGACGAAGCGGAAGATCCACGAGCGAAATCCGAAGCCTTCGCAGTATGCGGCTATCAGACCCTCGCCGGCGGCCTTGGAAGCGCCGTACAGAGAGGTCTGGACCGGGAAAGGCGCGCCCTCGGGGGTGGGGAAGACGTCCGGGTCGCCGTAGACCGAGCCGGTCGAGGCGAAGGCGATGCGCCCGACGCCATTGGCCCGCATCGCCTCGAGCACGTTGAACGTCGCGATCGTGTTCTGCTCCAGGTCCCTGCGGGGACGGTCCGTCCCGAACCGCACATCGGCGTTCGCCGCCAGATGAAAGACGAGGTCCGCGCCTTCGAAATGCGGCAGCAGGGCCGGTACATCCAGCAGATCGGCCTCGACCAGGCGGAAGCGCGGGTCGCGCGCCGCGGCCGCCACGAAGGCCCTCTGCCCCGTCGAAAAGTTGTCCAACCCGATGACCGAGTGGCCCGCGGCCAGCAAGCGGTCGACCAGGTTGCTGCCGATGAATCCCGCGCAGCCGGTGACGACGACGGTCACGCCGCAACCCTGTGATGGAAGACGAAATACTTCATCATGAAGAAGCTGATGCCCGCCGTGATGGCGGTCGACCCCACCAGCCCGAAATACGGCGAGATCCTGACGAGCTCCACCGCGACCCAGACGACCCCCAGAGACACCAGGTAGTTCAAGCCGAGCATCAGCAGGTACTTCCAGGTGTGGTGAGCCAGGGCCTGATGCGCCGCCTCGAAAGTGAAAAACCGGTTCATCAGAAAATGTGAGCCTACCGTTATCACATACGCCAGCGAGACCGCAATCCGGTAGTCGACCCCTACCGAACGGTAAAAGACGTGAAAGCAGCTCACATAGATCGCGAGGGTCGTCAATCCGACGGCAATGAACTTGGCAAGCTGCACCCGATGCGTTGCAGCGTAGCGAAGGACGAACGCCAGCATGCTCCGACGTCCCGTCAGATCTTCTGAAACCGGAACTTCAGGATCGCGCGCAGCCACGTCCACGGATCCCTGAACACATCGACCTTCTTGCCCTCGCTGAACGACCTGGAGCGGTAATTGACGGGGATTTCAATCGGCCGGTAGCCGCGGCGAACGAGCTTGATCAGAAGTTCGCAATCGAAATCGAACCGGTCGCATTCGAACGTCAGACCGCGCAGGCAATCGGTGCGAAACACCTTGTACATCGTGAAAGGATCCCTCAAGCGAAGCCCGTACAGAAGGTTCACCAGGGTCGTAAAGCCCCAGTGTCCCAGATTCAGGAAATTGCCCACGAGGCGCTGATCATTGAATTGACGCATCTTCCAGCTTCGCCCGCCGTGCCGGGCTCCGAGTACGAAGTCGGCCTCGGCCGTCATCAGGGGCTCCATCAGGACGTCGTAGTCCTCGATGTCGTATTCGTCGTCCGCGTCCTGGATCAGAACGAAGTCGCCGCGAACCTGCGTCAGCCCGGCCCGGACGGCATGACCCTTGCCGCGCGGCTGCTCCTCCCAGATGACGCTGACCCTTTCCCTGCCCTCGAATTCGCGCACGATCTCGCGCGTCCCGTCCGTCGAGCGGCTTTCGATGATGATCAGTTCGATATCGACGTCGGGAATGCGCTTGGCCAGCACGCGTTCGATGCCCGCACGAACCGACTTTGCCTCGTTGAAAGCCGGCATCACGACCGAGAGCAGTTTGCGGGCACGCTGGTCCAGTCTGCGGCCGATGACGACGATCCCGCTGGCGGTCAGCCGGAACGGGAATCTTCTCAAGAAGCGGGGCATGAGCCGGCGCGCCAGCGAAATCATCGCGGAGAAGGGCTCGACCGGGTAGCGCTCGAAGTGCTCGGCGATATAGTCGAAGCTCAGCGTCTTGCGGGCGGGAGCGATCTTCAAGGCGCCGAAACCCTCGGAGTAAAGGACCCTTTTCAGCGTTGCCGAGGAAAAGTACCAGAGATGCTCGGGCTTGAACTCCATCCATTTCGTCTTCATCAGACGCGCGGACCTCGAGTCGAGCGCCGGCACGATGACGGCCACGATCGCGTCCGCTTTCAGCACCGAGTGCACGTCGCGCAGGAAGCCGCGCGGATCGCGCACGTGTTCCAGCACGTCGGCAAAGACGACGTAGTCGAACTTCTCGCCCGGCGCCATTGCCTGCCGGATGTCCCCGCACAGGACGCGATACTGGCCGCCCGCCCTGGCGGCGGCGATCTGCGCCGCATCGGGGGAGAATTCGACACCGGTGACCGACAGACTCCTTGCAGCAGCGCGCATCAGGAAGTCGCCGTGCCCGCAGCCGACCTCCAGCAACCGGCCCGACAGCGTGGAGCCGGCGTAGGCCTCGATCAGGTCCAGGTAATGGTCGGCGGTGCTAGCCTTCAGGCTCGATGAGTGCTGCTGCCCCTCGGAATCTCCGCTGAATGCAAAATACGTCGAGTCGTAAGTGCGCGCCAGTTCCTCATCCGTGGGCTGAGGATTCAGCCGCATCAGCCCGCAGGTCGCGCACTCCTCGACTCGATGAGGACCAATGGAGAAATCGTAGTGCAGCTTTCTTCCGCCGCAGACCAGGCAGACGAGCGCGTTCAGTTACGTTCTCCCCATCGTTCCCGGTTGCGCGATCGATGCGCCCGGTGAAGGACCGAAGCGAGTCGTTTCGGACAACGGGCCGCCTCGCCGGCCGCATTCTACGATCAGTCGTGTCCCAGCCGATGTCTCGCTGATGCCGCTCCGCCTGAACACGCTGCGCGCCAATACGATCGCAAACCTCGCCGGGCAGATCTGGGCCTTCGTTGTCTGGTTGATCGTCACACCGTTTTACCTGCGGATCGTGGGCGCGGAGGGCTACGGCCTGATCGGGTTTTTCATCGTGCTGCAAGCGGCGATCGCAGTGCTGGACCTGGGCATGTCGGGACTGCTGAACCGGGAAATGGCGCGCGGCGCCGCCGGCGCGGTGGAGCCGGCGGCAATGGCGAACCTGGTGCGCTGCCTGCAGTGGGTGTACGGACCGCTGTGCGTGCTGATCGCGATCGCGCTGACGGCCGGCAGCGGTTGGATCGCAAGCCACTGGTTGCAGGCGCCGGCTTCGGCGGATTCGCACCCGGATCGCGCGGTCCGGCTGATGGGGCTGGCGGTCGCACTGCAATTTCCGATCGTCTTCTACAGCTTCGGGCTGGCGGGCCTGCAACGGCAGCTTCTGATGAACGGACTGAATTCGACCATGACCACGCTGCGCCAGGTTGGAGTGTTCGCGCCGCTGCTGCTGATCGCGCCCACCACCGAGGTCTTCTTCGCCTGGCAGGCGGCCACCGGAGCGCTCCATTCGCTGGTGCTGGCGCGAGCCCTGTGGAGCGCGCTTCCGAAGGGCGGTCGCAGGATGCCGCTGGATTTCAAGCCGCTGCGCGCCCTTTCACGCTTGACGGGGAGCCTGGCCGCGGTGGGCCTGCTGACGTTCCTTCTGACCCAGACCGACCGCGTGCTGCTGTCGCGCCTGCTGCCGCTGGCCGATTTCGGCCGCTACATGCTGGCGGCGACGCTCGCCTACGGGATCAATCGGATGGCCGCGCCAATCCACACCGCGGTGCTACCGCGTTTCAGCGAGCTGGTGGCGCTGAACCGGATCGAGCGACTGAAGAGCTTCTATCACACCAGCAACCAGGTGGTGGCGGTGGCAATCGTTCCGGCCACCGTGGTGCTGGCCGTGTTCGCAGCGGACGTATTGCGGCTGTGGACCGGCAGCGACGAGGTCGCTCGCATGGCCGCGCCGGTCCTCGCGCTGCTGGCGGTCGGCTATGGCATCAACGCCACGATGACGCTGGCCTGGGCGCTGCAGGTGGCCTACGGCCAGACCCGCTTTGGCCTGGTGCAGTCGATCGTTTCCGTGCTGTTCGCGGTGCCGGCGATCGCGTGGGCAGCAATGCGTTTCGGCGCGGCCGGAGCCGCCTCCGTCTGGCTCCTGCTGAACCTGGGCTACCTCGCAATCACGATGCCCCTGGCCCATCGACGCATACTGCCCGGCGAACTGGCGAGCTGGTACCTGCGCGACGTCGCACCGGTTGCGTCCGCGTCCGTCGCCGCCGCGCTGCTCGCCGCCCGCTGGCTCAGCCCGTTGCCGCTTGGCGCGGCGGGACTGGCGCAGCTTGCGCTCGTGTCGGCTCTGACGCTGGCGGCGGGCGCCCTGGCAAGCGGATTTGTGCGTTCGCAACTGCGCGCGTTAGCGCCTCGGCTGGTATAAGGCGAATATGCAGTACTGGCGCAAGTGACGGCTCAGCCACGCCGACCGCCATAACGGGGTGTGAAACAATTCTGCGAGTTTGAAGTCGCCGGCCAGCGTCCGGTCCAGCGAGGCCTCGTCGTACCGCACCTTGTGATCCGAATCGCAGTCCCAGCCCAGTTCACCCGGGACGCCGACGAGCATTCTGCCGTCGGGGCGAAGCACGCGATGCAGTTCCCGCAGCAGCGAGGCCGGTTCGGCGATGTGCTCCAGCACGTTGTCCATCAGCGCCGAATCGAAGCTTGCGTCCTCGAACGGCAGCACGCCCGGCTCCATCAGCCGGGCATCCAGCCCGCGGGAGCGGCAGTAGGCGACGGTGTGCTCGTTGACGTCGACGCCGACCGTGTCGGGACGGAACCTGAGCAAATCACCGAGGCCGCACCCTACGTCCAGAGTCCTGCCGCGCAGCCGCCGGCAGATTCTTGGATACAGCACATGTCGGCGGTACAGGCCGCCCAGGCGGCTGCGCCGCATCAAATATTCGGCATAACTCTCGGCCGCCGTCACCCTGCTGCCACCCTCAGGAAGCATCCCGCGAAAAATTGAACCGTGACAGCCTAGGACCAACAACGATCAGCCCGGTGCGGCCACAGGTTATCCTTACCGTATGAACGCCTGCGCCCAAGTTACCGCGTCCGTGGTCAGCCACGGGCAAATGGGCCTCGTCAACACGCTGATCGCCGACCTGGCGCACCACTGCGGGGGGCAGCTTAAGCGCCTGGTGGTGACACTGAACTTTCCCGAGGCCGAGCCGGTTCGCTCCGAGGGCGTGCCTTTCGAGGTCGTTGTGCGTCGCAACGAGCGCCCACTCGGATTCGGGGTCAACCACAACCGCGCCTTCGACCACTGCGACACGGCCTGGTTCGCGGTGCTCAATCCCGATTTGAGGTTGTCCAACGACGCGCTGGGGCTGCTGGTGGCGGCACGTGAACCGAAGGACGGTCTGATCGCGCCGTTGATCCTGAACGCCGACCACAGCCCCGCCGACGCTGCGCGGCGGCTGCCGACCCCGCTGGGCGTCGGGGCCCGCAAGCTGCGCCTCCAGACCCGCGGGCCGGACTCGGACTTCGATTGGCTCGCCGGCATGTGCCTGGTGCTGAATGCGGAGGCCTTCCGGTCGCTGCGTGGCTTCGACGAGCGGTTTTTCATGTACTGCGAGGACATTGATCTGTGCCTGCGGATGCAGCTTGCGGGCTGGCGCCTGCGCCGCGTCACGGGCATCAAGCTGATCCACGAGGCCCGGCGCGACAGCCACCGCTCGCTTCGCTATTTGTGCTGGCACGTCGCGAGCCTGGCTCGCCTGTGGACCTCCCACGTCTTCTGGTCCTACCTGGCCAAGCGCGGCGAGCTCGGTCCGATGCGCGAGAGCGCGTTCAACACCAAGCCCCTCCAGACTCCTTGAGGCAGGCCAGCAGGCGCTGCTCCCAGGGTCCGACCCGAAAACCCGTCGTTCGCTCGAAGCGCCCGCTGTCCAGCACTGAATAGGCCGGGCGCGCGGCCGCGGTCGGATAATCGCGCGTTGCGATCGGTACCACCGGCGTATCCAACCCTGCAAACTGCAACAGCCGGCCGGTGAATCCGAACCACGAGGTCGAGCCGCCGGCAGCGATGTGGTACAGGCCCTGCACCGGATCGGGCTGGCTCAGGGCCGCCATCGTGGCCGCCGCTACATCGCGCGACCAGGTCGGCGCTCCGACCTGATCGTCCACGACCCTGAGCTGCGGGCGTTCGCGCGCGAGCCTGAGCATCGTGCGGGCGAAGTTGCGGCCGCGCATCCCGTACACCCAACTGGTGCGCAGGATCAGGTGCCGGCACCCGCTGCGCACAATCTGCTGCTCGCCGGCCAGCTTGCTGCGCCCATACGTGTTGAGCGGACCGGTCGGATCGGTTTCGACGTAGGGCGAACGTTTGGCGCCGTCGAACACGTAATCGGTCGAATAGTGAACCAGCAGCGCGCCCAGCATGGCCGCCTCCTGCGCCAGCACGCCGACCGATTCGGCGTTCACCGCGAAACAGTCCCGCGATTCCTCCTCGGCCTGATCGACCGCCGTGTACGCGGCCGCGTTGACGATCAGCTCAGGGCGGTTCGAACGAACACACGAAGCGACCGTCTGCGGGTGACTCAGGTCCAGCGACGCGCGGTCCGCAGCGACGACCTCGCCCAGCGTCGCAAGGCAGCGCTCCAGCTCCCAGCCGACCTGTCCGGTCCGTCCGGTCAGCAGGACCTTCAATCGAGCAGCTCGGCCTGCGCGAGCGGCACAGCGCCCGCATCCCGGGGCGAAACGATCGGGGTGCCGGCCAGCGGCCAGCGGATTCCGATGGCCGGATCGCTCCACAGCACCGACCGGTCGTGTTCGGCGTACCAGTAGGCGGTCGTCTTGTACAGCACGTCGGCCGAGTCGCTCAAAACCAGAAAGGCGTGCCCGAACCCCGGCGGCACCCACAGCTGGCGTCGGTCGTCGGCCGACAGCTCCACCCCCGCCCAGCGCCCGAACGTGCGCGAGGAGCGCCTCAGATCGACCGCCACGTCGAAGATGCGTCCGCTGGCAACCCGCACCAGCTTGCCTTGCGGATGCACCACCTGGTAGTGAATGCCACGCAGCACATTGCGACTCGAGTGCGACTGATTGTCCTGCACGAAATCGAGTTCGACCCCGGTGGCGTCACGGAACGCTCGAGCATTGAAGCTTTCCAAGAAGAATCCGCGCTCGTCCGCGAACACGGTCGGCTCGAGCACCAGCACTCCTTCCAGCAGAGTGGTCTGGACTTTCAACGAAGGCTCCGCACCCTGGGACCCGGCTCGATCCGGCCTCAAGCGGTTCGGGCCACCAGTTGCTCCGTCAGCAACCGCTGCAGGTAATCGCCGTAGCCGGAGCTTTTCAGCGCCGCGGCAATACGCGCCACCTGCTCGCGATCGATCCAGCCGCTGCGATAGGCAATCTCCTCCGGGCAGGCGATCTTCAGCCCCTGGCGCTGCTCGATCGTCTGGATGAACTGCGCCGCCAGCATCAGCGATTCGTGCGTTCCGGTGTCCAGCCACGCCATGCCCCGCCCCATGATCTCGACCGCCAATTCGCCCCACTGCAGGTACTGGCGGTTGACGTCCGTGATTTCAAGCTCGCCGCGCGCCGAAGGCCGGATCCGCGCAGCCACATCGACGATGCGCGCATCATAGAAATACAGCCCGGTGACCGCGTAGTTCGAACGCGGTGCACGCGGCTTTTCCTCGATGCTGACGGCGCGGCCCTGGGCGTCGAATTCGACCACGCCGTAGCGTTGCGGCTCCTGCACATGGTAGGCGAACACGGTGGCTCCGGCGTCGCGTGTGTTGGCGCGCCGCAAGGATTCGGTCAGATCGTGCCCATAGAAGATGTTGTCGCCCAGCACCAGTGCCGCGGCGCCGCCCTGGAGGAACTCGCGCCCGATCAGGAACGCCTGCGCCAGCCCCTCGGGCCTTGGCTGGACCGCGTAGCGCAGGTGGATACCCCACTGGCTGCCGTCGCCCAGCAGTTCGGAAAACCTGGGGGTATCGGCCGGCGTCGAGATGACCAGGATGTCCCGGATGCCTGCCAGCATCAGGGTGGTCAGCGGGTAATAAACCATCGGCTTGTCATAGACCGGCAACAACTGCTTGGACAGCACTTGCGTAACCGGATACAGCCGCGTGCCGGATCCGCCGGCCAGCACAATGCCCCGCCGCGTCGTGCTCATGTCAGGTCGCCTTGCCATAGTGCAATTCCATCCACTTCCGATAGCGCCCGTCGCGCACGCCGGCGACCCAGTCGCTGTGGTCCAGATACCAGCGGACCGTCCTGGTCAGCCCGCTTTCGAACGTTTCGGCCGGCCGCCAGCCGAGCTCGCGCTCGATCTTGCCCGCATCGATCGCGTAACGGCGGTCATGTCCGGGGCGATCGCGTACGAATTCGATCTGGGACTCGTAGCCGCCGGCCTTGGGTCGCAGCCTCGCCAGCTCAGCGCAGACGGCCCGCACCACCTCGATGTTGCGCCGCTGGCAGCTGCCCCCGATGTTGTATGTGTGCCCGATCCGTCCCTGCGCCAGCACGCGCCGGATCGCCGCGCAATGGTCGCTCACGTACAGCCAGTCGCGCACGTTGCAGCCGTCGCCGTACACCGGCAGGGGCTTGCCGTCCAGGCCGTTCAGGATCATCAGCGGAATGAGCTTTTCGGGGAACTGGTACGGGCCGTAGTTGTTGCTGCAGTTGGTCACCAGGGTGGGCAAGCCGTACGTATGGTGCCAGGCCCGCACCAGGTAATCGGAACCGGCCTTCGACGCCGCGTACGGGCTGTTGGGCGCGTAGGCGGTCGTTTCGCAGAAGGCCGCGTCGGCCTCGTCCAGCGAGCCGTACACCTCGTCGGTCGACACGTGCAGGAAGCGAAAGCCCTCGCGCTGCGCACCCGTCAGCGCACTCCAGTATTCGCGCGCAGCCTCCAGCAGCTCGAAGGTCCCGATCAGATTGGTCTGCAGGAAAGGCGCCGGACCGTGGATCGAGCGGTCCACGTGACTTTCCGCGGCGAAGTGGACGATGGCGCGCGGGCGGTGCTGCGCGAGCGCCCGCTTAATCGCCTCCCGGTCGCACACGTCGGTGTGCACGAAATGAAACCCTGGCTGGTCCGCCACGCCATCCAGGCTGCCGAGGTTTCCGGCATAGGTCAGCTTGTCCAGCACAACCGCGCCCTGCTCGCCGGCTGCGAACCATTCATGGACGAAATTGGCACCGATGAATCCGGCTCCGCCGGTGACCAGGATCATCAGAGCGAGGCTCCGGCCGCGTTGCGGCGCAGGTCGGCCGCGACCATCTCGGAGCAGATCCGTTCGAGCGGCACCGACGGCTGCCATCCCAACGCGGCCTGGGCGCGAGCCGGATTGCCAATGAGTTGTTCGGCCTCCACGGGTCGATACAGTGCGGGATCGACCCGGATCACCGTGCGGCCGCTCCTGCGGTCCACCGCGATCTCATTCAAACCGCTGCCTTCAAATTCGACTTCGATATCGGCCGCGCGAAAGGCGATCGAGGCGAATTCCCGAATCGAGGTCGCCCGGCCGGTCGCCAGCACGTAGGTGGCAGAGGCATCGGCCTGCATCATCCGGTGCATCGCCTGTACGTAATCGGGCGCATAGCCCCAGTCGCGCCGGCTGTCCAGGCGCCCCAGGCTCAGGCAGTCGAGCTTGCCGAGCCGGATCTTCGCGACCGAATCGGTGATCTTGCGGGTGACGAACTCGCGGCTGCGCAGCGACGATTCGTGGTTGTACAGGATGGCACTGCAGCCGAACAGGCCGTACGTTGCGCGGTAACTCAACGTCATCCAGTGCGCGTACGTCTTGGCCACACCGTAGGGCGTGCGCGGGCACAACGGCGTGTCCTCGTCCTGCGGCGCCGATCTGGGCAGTCCGAACATCTCCGCCGAGGAGGCCTGGAAAAAGCGGATCCTGGGGTCGGTCTGGCGGATGGCTTCCAGCAGGTGCAACGGAGCCGCTCCCACCGCCTGCAGCGTCAGCATCGGCTCGTCGAACGAGGCCCCGACCGAGCTTTGCGCGGCCAGGTTGTAGACCTCGTCGGGATGGACATCGACGATCAGCCGGCGGGCGCGCTCCGCGTCCAGCAGATCGAATGACTTCAGACTGAGCCGCTCGTGCGAATGAATGCCGAGTTCCTCCAGCCGCCACAGGTTCGCAGAGGCCGATCGCCGCACAGCGCCGACGACGCGATAACCCTGATCCAGAAGGAGCCTGGCCAGCAGCGAGCCGTCCTGCCCCGTCAGGCCGGTGATCAGCGCGGTCCTCATTCCCTGTGGTCGGGCGTCGAGTAGCCGTGCGACCGCACCAGAGAATCGCGCCGGGCCGCCTCGAAATCGGCGTCGATCATCTCCTGCACCAGGTCTTCGAAGCGGGTCCTGGGCGACCAGCCCAGCTTCGCGCGCGCCTTGCCGGCGTCGCCCAGCAGCGTTTCGACTTCGCTCGGCCGGAAGTAGCGCGGATCGACGCGGACGATGACCCGGCCGTGCTGCAGCGCCGGCTCCTCGCCGCTGCACGATTCGACCCGGCCGACCTCGGCCGGGCCTTCGCCCTGCCAGCTCAACCGGATGCCCAGGCGCGCGGCGGCCAGCTCGACGAATTCGCGCACGCTGCGGGCCTGCCCGGTCGCGATCACGTAGTCGTCGGGCTGGTCCTGCTGAAGGATCAGCCACTGCGCCTCGACGTAGTCGCGCGCATGTCCCCAATCGCGTCGGGCATCCAGGTTGCCCAGGTGCAGAAACTGCTGCTGCCCGAGCCGGATGCGCGCCAGCGCGCGCGTGATCTTGCGGGTCACGAAGGTTTCCCCGCGCAGCGGCGATTCGTGGTTGAACAGGATCCCGTTGCACGCGTAAAAGTCGTAGGCTTCGCGGTAGTTGACGGTGATCCAGTAGGCGTACAGCTTGGCCACACCGTACGGACTGCGAGGGTAAAACGGGGTCGACTCGCGCTGCGGCGTCTCGCGCACCATTCCGTACAGCTCCGAGGTCGACGCCTGATAAAAGCGGGTCTTTTTCTGCAGGCCGAGGATCCGGATCGCCTCCAGCAGCCGAAGGGCACCCAGGGCGTCCGTATTGGCGGTGTACTCGGGCTCCTCGAAGGAGACCGCCACGTGGCTTTGTGCGCCCAGGTTGTACAACTCGTCCGGCTGCACCTGCTCGATCACCCGGATCAGGCTGGTCGAGTCGGTCAGGTCGGCGTAGTGCAGCTCGAAGCGCGGCCCGGCCTCATGCGGGTCGTGCACCAGGTGGTCGATCCGGCCCGTGTTGAACATCGAGGCGCGACGGCGAATGCCGTGCACCCGGTAGCCCTTGCCGAGCAGGAGCTCGGCCAGGTAGGCACCGTCCTGCCCGGTGACGCCGGTGATCAATGCAACCTTCTGTTTCATCGGCATGACCGGCGGCGCCGCACCACGACGTTCGACGATGGACTATTGTCGCATAGGCTGCACAGGCAACATCACGCTTCGCAAGGCTCGTCTATGCTTGCGGTTTGGGCGAAACGCCCTGTCGATCAACCCGTTGTGTGGCCGTGAAGATCGTTCCGATCATCCTGTGCGGTGGTGCCGGCACGCGGCTGTGGCCGGTGTCGCGCGAGTCGATGCCCAAGCCGTTCATGCGGCTGGCGGACGGCCGCTCACTGCTGCAGGCGACCGCCTCGCGCGTGGCGGGCCTGGACGGCATCGCGCAGCTCGCCGTGGTGACCAACGTCGCCTACTCGTACAAGGTCGTCGAGGACCTGTCGGCGGCACAACTGTCCTACCCGCTGGCGCTGTTGCTGGAGCCCGAAGGGCGCAATACCGCACCGGCGATCGCGCTGGCGGCGCTGTGGGCCCGGCGCGAACACGGCGAGGAGTCGGTGCTGCTGGTGCTGCCGGCCGATCACCTGATCCGCAAGCTGGACGCGTTCGAGCGGGCCTGCCGGCAGGCGATCGAGCTCGCCGCGACCGGGCGCCTGGTGACGTTCGGCATCACGCCGACCGGCCCGGATCCGGCATTCGGGTATATCGAGTGGGGCGAGGCGCTCCCGGTGGCAGGCGCTTACGGCGTGAAGCGCTTCGTGGAGAAGCCCACGCGCGAGGTGGCCGAGCAATACCTGAGCCGCGGCACCTTTGCCTGGAACTCGGGAATGTTCTGCTTCACGCCACGGGCCTGCCTGGAAGGGCTCGAACAGCATGCGCCGGACCTGTTGAAAGCCGCGCAGGCGACCTTCGGGGCCGCCGGCACGAGCAGCAATGGCGCCGGCCAGGTGACGTTCGACGCCGAAACGTTCAAGGCGCAGCCGAACATCTCGATCGATTACGCGCTGATGGAGCGCTCGGACAACGTGGCGCTGGTCGCCTGCGACATCGGCTGGAGCGACATCGGATCGTGGAAGGCCATCTCCGACGTGCACGCGCCCGACGCGCAAGGCAACGCTTCGGTCGGGCCGGCCTTCCTGATGGGCAGCCGCAACACGTTCGTGCAGGCGCAGGACCGGTTCGTGGCGGCGCTGGGCGTGGAGAACCTGATCGTGGTGGACACGCCGGATGCACTGCTGGTGACCCACAAGGACGCCAGCCAGCAGGTCAGGGAGGTGGTGGCGCATCTGAAGAAAGCCGGATCGAATGTCGCGATCGAGCACGCCACGGTGCGCCGCCCGTGGGGCAGCTACACGGTGCTGATCGAGGGAACCGGGTTCAAGGTCAAACGCATCGAGGTCAAGCCCGGGGCGTCGCTGTCGCTGCAGCTGCACCACAAGCGTAGCGAGCACTGGGTCGTGATCTCGGGCATCGCACACGTCACGCGCGGCGAGGAAGCGGTCGACCTGGGCCCCAACCAGTCCACCTACATCCCGGTGGGCGTCAAGCACCGGCTCGCCAACCGCGGCACCGAGCCGCTCGAGATCGTCGAGGTCCAGTGCGGCAGCTACGTCGGCGAAGACGACATCGAGCGCTTCTCCGACGTCTATGGGCGCGTGAAGGGCGAGGTCAAGGCTTGATATGGCCGCCGTTGCGTTGAGCGACCGCCCCCGGCCGACGGGGGTGGGGCGCGCGGTGCGCGATCTGGTCGACGGAGCACGCGCCTATCACCTCTGGGGCCGCTTGGGCTGGCAGGACATCCGCCAGCGCTACCGCCGTTCGCTGCTGGGGCCGTTCTGGATCACGATCAGCGCCGCGGCGATGATCGGCGGAATCGGCCTGATGTACTCGCGACTGCTGCGCCAGGAAACCGACGAGTACGTGCCGTTCCTCGCGGTCGGGCTGCTGGGGTGGTTCTTCATCGCGGCGCTGATCAACGATGCCTGCATGGCCTTCATCGGGGCGGAGCAGTTGATCAAGCAGGTCAAGCTGCCGCTGAGCGTGCACGTCTGGCGGATCGTCTGGCGCAACCTGATCATCCTGGCCCATAACCTGCTGATCCTGGTTCCGGTGTTCCTGTACTACCACCGGGCGGTCGATGCGAGCGCGCTGTTTTCGGTCCTCGGCGCACTCCTGATTGCACTGAACGGCTTCCTGCTGGGGATCGCGCTCGGCCTGGTGTGCGCGCGCTTTCGCGACGTGCCGCCGATCGTCGGCAACCTGGTGCAACTCGCCTTTTTCCTGACGCCGGTGATGTTCCAGACGAAGGCCCTGGGAAGCCAGGCCTGGATCGCGCAGGTCAATCCCTTCTTCCACTTCCTGGAGATCGTGCGCGCGCCGCTGCTCGGCTCGGGGCTTCCGGTCGATTCCTGGATCTACGCGGTGGCGGCCACACTGGTGTGCGGCCTGATCACGGTCGGCCTTTTCATCCGGTACCGCTCGCGGATCGCTTACTGGGTGTGACCGCATGGCCCATATCTGCGCCGACGGAATCAGCGTCGAGTTTCCGATCTGGAGTCCGTCACGCCGCTCCCTGAAGACCGCGGTGCTGCGTGCGACGACCGGCGGGCGTCTGGCCCGCGAGACCTCGACCCGCGTGATGATCCAGGCCCTTTGCGACCTGTCGTTCGAGTTCTCGCGCGGCGACCGTGTCGGCCTGGTCGGACACAACGGCTCCGGCAAGACGACCCTGCTGCGGGTACTGACCGGCATCTACGAGCCGGTTCGCGGCCGGCTCGACGTGGCCGGGCGCGTGTCCTCGCTGCTCGATCTCTCGCTCGGAATGGACCACGAGGGCACCGGCTACGAGAACATCGTCCTGCGCGGCGTGCTGATGGGCCTGTCCCCCTCGGCGATCGAGAGCAAGATCGGCGAGATCGCCGAGTTCTCCGAACTCGACGACTACCTGTCGATGCCGATCCGGACCTATTCCAGCGGGATGCTGCTGCGGCTCGCCTTCGCCGTGTCGACAGCGATCGCGCCGGAGATCCTGCTGCTGGATGAATGGCTCAGCGTGGGCGATGCGAGCTTCCGGGACAAGGCCGAGCGCCGGCTGCTGCAGATGATCGAGTCCTCGGCCATCGTCGTGCTGGCATCGCACGACGTCAGCCTGATACGGCGCTTCTGTTCGCGCACGCTGCACCTGGAACACGGACGGATCCTGGCCGACCAGGCGGCCGCCTCGTAACGCAACGGCGGCCGCCCGCGGCGACCGCCGCCTATATCACGCGGTCGTTACCGCCGTCGACAGGAATCTGTGCCCCGGTGGTCTTTGCGAACGCCGCTCCGCACAGCTCGGCCGCCAGCTCGGCCACATCACGGCTGGTCACCTCGACCCGCAGCACGTTGTTCTTCCGGTATTGCTCGACGCTGATCCCGTAATGGCGCGCCCGCGCCGCCAGCACCTCCTCGGTCCATACGCCCGTATCGAACACGGCGTTGGGGTGCAGCGAGTTCACGCGGATGCCGTCGCCGCCCCACTCCAGGGCGGCCACGCGCGCGAGCTGGTTCAGCGCCGCCTTGGAGGCCGAGTAGGCGGCCGCGCCAGGGCCCGGCGCCGGCACGTTCTTGGACCCGATCACGACCACGCGCCCGCCCCGCGGCGCGAGCTTCAGCAGCGGATGAGCCTGACGCATCAAGTCGAAGCTCGCATCGAGGTTGACCCGCATCACGCGTCGCCACTGGTCGGGCGCCAGGGACTCGATGCGGCACCCTCCCGGGAAGATGCCGGCGTTCAGCACCAGGATGTCCAGTCCGCCAAAGGCATCGACGCATCGCGCCAACGCCTGATTCAGCGAATCGGCCGAGGTCACGTCGCACACGATCCCCGCATAATCGGTGCGGGTGTGCAGCGACAGGATCTCCGGGTTGATATCGAGCCCCACGACCGCGGCCCCGCGCGCCAGCAAGGCCTCGACGCAAGCCTTGCCGATGCCGGAAGCCGCTCCCGTCACCAGCGCGACTTCACCCGCGAACGTCGGGGGCCTGCCGGCCTTTTTCAGCTTGGCCTGCTCCAGGTCCCAATACTCCACATCGAAGATGTCCTGCGCCCCCAGCGCGCGGTAGCCGCCCAGGGCGGTCGCGCGCAGGATCACGTCGACCGTGTGGTCGTAGATCTCAGCAACGACCGCCGCGTCCTTCGCGGACCGGCCCACCGCGCAAAGCCCGAATACCGGATCCAGCACCACGCGCGGGGCCGGATCGAGCATGGACTTTCTCTGCCGGGCGCGCGCTTCGTGCTGCACGAAGTACTTTGCATACTCCTCGGCATAGCGCTCCACATCGCGCCCCAGCTGCGGCACCCGCTTGGTGCGTATCACGTGGTCCGGCGTCGCCGGCCCCTGCTGTGAAATCGCCGCCACGTCATCGCGCCGCGCAAACGCGAGCGATTTCGGGTCGGCGCGGCGGGACATCACCACCGGAAAGCCGGCAACCCGCGATATCTGCCGGCGCAACTGCGCGAGCTCGAGCGCAACGTCCCGGTCGGGCGTTGCCTGCGGCCACGCCGCGATCCAGGCCTCGCGCCCCCTCAGATACCGCTCGGCGCGGTCAACCAGCGCGATCATCCGCTCGTAAGACTCGCGCGCCGACTGCCCGAACGAGAAGATGCCGTGGTTCAGCAGCACCATTCCGATGGTGCGCGAAGTGGCCTGCGCGGGAAACCGCTCCGCGACGCTGCGGGCCAGATCGAAGCCGGGCATCACGTACGGAATGACCACGACCTCGTCGCCATAGATCTCGCGAACGCGAGCTTCGCCGTCGACCGTGTTGGTCACCGTCAGGATCGCATCGGCGTGCGTGTGGTCAACGTAACTGTAGGGCAGGATGGCGTGCAGGATTGCCTCGACCGAGGGCACCGGCGCCGAAGCTCGGGTCTGGTGTGTTACGAGTTCGTCAACCATTTGTGAATCGGGCAAGGCCGGCAGACCGGCGAGCCGCTTCAGATGCGCCAGACGTACGGGTGAAAAACCTTCCGCCTCGATCCTCTCGAGATCCCAGCCACTGCCCTTGACGTACAGAACCTCCTCCGCCTCGCCGAGCACGTTCTTCTCGACGATTTTCACCGAGGTGTTGCCGCCACCGTGGAGCACCAGAGATTTATCACGTCCCAGAAGCCGGGACGTGTACACGCGCAGGGCGATCGACCCGGAAAAGTGCTGAGCTTCGGCGTCAGACCATTCACTATTCATCGAGATGCCCGGGACGCTGATCGCCTTAATAGTACCCGCACCCCGATCGGGCCCACTGCGTCGCCGAGCAGGGGGTTCGTCACACTGTGCCGAGAATGAATCGCAGGTGCTTGGAACGCTTCGTTAACAAATCACCGTTGCGAGGACTTCCTCCGAGCGGTGTCGAAGCTGTAGGAAAATTCCTACGCTGCGGTCCCATTTGAATGGGCTTGTTCAATCGGAGCCGGTATATAAAGCTCGTGTGGATGGCGGCGTGGAAAAATTGGTCAGATATGGAGGCGGTGCCCGAACTGGTGTTGACCGCCGTAGAGCGGAGCGCGTCGGCCTTCGCGCACGCCGTCCGGATGGAGCTCAGCCGCGGCGCTCGCGGCGTGGCGGTACTGCCCGACGACAGCTTCGCGAAGGACGTCCTCGTCCGGCTCCCCGGGGTCGAGCCGACCCCTCCCGAGCAGGCCGAGATCCTGTGCCTCACGCACGAGCACAGGTCCGCCCTCGAGGAGGCGCTGCAATCCCAGATCGACCGGGCCGGCGGGGCGGTCATCATCGGGCGCCTGCCGGGGCATGGCCTCGACCGATCCCTGTTCCTGATTTCGATCCCGAAGGCAGGCACGCATCTGCTCTACCGCTTCGCAGAAACACTCGGATTCAGGCCGGGAGTCCTTTGTCCGGAAATTCCTTCACCTGGCAACTGGTATTGCATCGAATATTCGAATTCGCATACGGTGCCGCGCGACTTCTTCGTCGATTCGGTGCGCCGGGCCCCGTTCGGCAATCGAGCCCATCCCTTTCTGTCGTCCGCAGCCCTGTTCATCGTCAGGCATCCGTGGGACGTGCTCGTCTCCGAGGCGAATTACTACCCTGAAGCCGGCAACACTGCATTTGCCGGCTTTTATCAGGGTCTCGATTTCGCTGGCTGCGTTGAGCGGTTGCTGGAGGACACCAAGGTTCTCGGCCGTTTTCGCGATCGCATCCTGGCGTTCCAGCCATGGCTTGGATTCGAAAACGTCATTCCCCTGGCGTTCGAGGATCTCATCGGCGAAGACGGTGGCGGCAGCGCCGAACGGCAGCAACGACTGATATGGTCCATCCAATTGAAGCTCGGAGTGCCGGGCGAGCCGGCCAAATTCGCGGCTGGCCTGTTCGATCGCTCCAGCCCGACTTTCCAGGATGGCCGCATTGGCAGTCATCGACACGCGCTCCCCGCACCGTTGCTGCAGCGACTGGAGTCGACCGAATCGGATGTCCCGCGTGCCTTCGGCTATGTCCCGGCCGGCAGTCCCTTTACCGAGCATGCGGGCAAATGGCTCAGGCGGCCCCTGCGATGCCAACCCGGCAAGTTCTTCGAGACTCCCATTCTGCTGGAATCGGACTACCTGGGCTACAACTTCGTTCAGTATTCCGGGCGCTTGCACGCCGTTCCGCTGGCAGCAGGTCCGATCGACATAGCATCGGCGGCGAAGGAAACTCTGGCCGGATTCCCACAGGCCACCAGCATCGTGAATCTGCGCGCGGCAGTCCACGCTCTGCTATCGAGTGAGCCCGATCAAGCATCTGCGCAACGGGCCGCGCGGACCGTGCCGCGCGAGGCCGACCTGAACCGGCGCCTCGAATCCATGAAAGAGTCACTCGCGGGATGGACTCAACGACTGGCGGCGCTTGAAGCGACGGTCGAGGAGCGCACCCAACGCTTATCGGTACTTCAAGCGACCATCGAGCGGGAGACACAGCGCCTTTCCGCCATCGAATCGGACATCGCTTATCGGACACGCGACCCAGCACCGCTGGAACGCGCGCTCGACGACAAGCGTCCGCGCGGCGTCAAGCTCAAAGCGGTTCCGAAGTAGTATCGGGAAAGCTCCGCTCCGAGGAACGCGGAGCTCGCGTCGATCGCACGCTTTCATTCCGGCGCGACAACGATTGGCAGGCTCCTCAATTCCGCTTCGTGAACTTCTGTTCCAGAGCCAGCACGCGCTCACTCAGCGCGAGCTGCCCGACGCGCGACCGCACCCCTTCAATCGTCTCCCCGACAACCAGGTCGACCGACCGGAAGCGCTTCTGCAGCTCTTCCGCGCCGACACTCACATCCACTTCTCCGAGGCTCTGCCGGATCCCCAGGACGGATCCACCGCAGGCAACGATATTGAACCCGCTTTCGCAGCCGACCAGCACCGGCTGACCGGTTTGCGTCTCTTTGCCGCCCACCAATTTTTCAAGCTTCCTCTCCAGCTCTTCGACTCGACGTGCAAGCGAAACGCGCTCAATCTGTCCGCGCACCGCATCGACGGTATCGCAAACAAAAAAGTCCATCGGCCCGTAGCGCCTCCGCAATTCCTCCGGGTCGACGGTTATGTCCACCTCCCCAAGAGACTGCCGGATCCCCAGCACCCGAGCGCCATGCTGGATGATGTTGAAACCCGCCTGGCTGGCGACGATGGATGGTTCTGACGTGTACTGACTCAGATGGTCCGGAATCCGAGGTTCGACATCTCCGAGCTCGATCGTCTGCCAACGGTCGCCCGCCTTTTCGACCGCCCAGACCCCGGCCCAGGCCGTAACCCGACCGAGGGTATCCGCAACCGCCTGGGTCACGCCCGGGTGGTACTTCCGCCGCGTGCGAGGATCCTCCACATAGTCGACACCCGCTCTGAGAGCGAGCTCATGAGCTTCAGCCGAAACTTCATCAAGTCTGAGCTCGAAGTCGTCACCACAGAGTATCCCCCCGTCCTGCACCAGCGGAAGAGCATTGCGAATGTCCGTCGCAACATCATCGTAAAGATGCGAAGCATCGATGAAGACGATGCCGAATCGCTTTCGATCCAGCGTCGGAAGAACTTCCTTGGAATCGCCGACGATGTACTCAATTATGTGTTCCATTCCGGCAGCGGAGACATTTCTTCGAAATGTTTCAAGTATCTCCCCGCTCTGAGCAGCCTTTGTCATTTCTTGATAGATCTCTCCACGGTTGACCTGCAGATCAAAATAAGGTTTCCACAGGTCAACACAGAGAACCCGCCCCGCGACCGCGAAACTCTCCAAAGCCTTGGCGAAAGCAATCGCCGACGCACCGGCCCAGGATCCAATCTCGAGAATTTCAAGTCGCTGGAGGCATTTGATTTTTGCAAGGTACTCGACGAGCGCAACCAGATATCCTTTGCGCACTGGATCGCCCTGCCGCTCGACTTCGAGCTCAAAGGCGGCATTCGGTAGCAGACAGCGCGCGATCGTCACTTTGCCGAGACAAGCGCGCCGTCAGTCGCGGAAGCGTCCGCCTGCCTGTCGGCCCGGTGCCCGGTCTGTCCCGTTGACACCTCGAGGAGGGGGCCACCTGGGGCCATCAAAGCTCCGAGTCTTCCGACCCACTCGTCGTTCCGCACGATCGCGATTTCGTTGTAGGTCTTCATCCGGGGATCGATGAAATCGGCCAGCTTCAAGCGATCGTGATACAACTCATACAGCTGAACGATCGAATAGGTGCCGTCGAACACGAAGCAAACGTCCTCGATCGGGTGCTGGTGAAAATGGCGCGTCAGCACGGGAAGGCTATGGTCGACTGCAAGGGCGCGGTAAATGCGCATCGGGCTGCAACAAGGCCAGGTTCCCGTCTGTGGCGGGTGCAGCGAGTAAGCTGCCCGCAATCGTTGTTCCCGCTCCCCGGAGGAAAACGATGTCAACCTGCACAGGTCGAATACCCCCTGCATCCCGAGAGCGAGTATCGCCTTGTTGACCCGGTCTACACAGCCTTGACGATAACTCGTCACCGTGCCGGTCAATTCCACAAATAACTGCTTGTCCAGCATCAGGTTGGACGCTACGTCCGCCTCATCGAACTCGGGATGAATTACGCCGAGGTGCCTTGGAGGCCGGCCCCCGAGATTCTTGAGATGCTCGAAAATCCTCTCGTGGCTGGAGATAACAGCGTCAGCCCAAGGCAGGCACGCCTTCAAACCCAGGTACCGGTAATGAAAATAGACCAGGCGCTCATTCCTTCGAAAAAATCTCTCGACGGGACCGGGAACGCGGCGGCCGATGAGCCTTCCCACCAAGGCCTTGACGGCACCTGGCACCGACCGCGCAATCACTACGGGCGCAAACAGCGCGGCCCTTATGTAATCGAGGAAGGTAGCCGAACCGATGTCGTCGCGCCGAGTTGGGAGCCAGACGTTCAGGAGCGCGACGGACGCCGCATCGTGCAGGCCGCCAAACAGGTTCAGGGATTCGACGCCGAAGTTCCGTTCGGGAAACTCCGTCAGCACGAACACCAGGGGGCTTTGCGGGTGCTCCCGCTTGAAGGATGCGATCCTTCGATTTTCCCGGTAGTTCGTGAATTCATCGATGACGAAGTTCAGCGCGCCGGGAAGGAGTTCCGCTGAGACGAGGAGCGGATATCCCCGCCTGCCCAATATGTTCCGGATCAGCCGAATGTAATCCTCAATTCCGTCCAGCTTCCCATGGTTCCCGACGTAAAGATTTAGAGTCATCAAAATACCATGTTCGCGGTAAATGGCGCCTGCTTGCCTCATCTGCAAGATAGTGCAGACTCACCGACCTTGCGGGCCCCGATTCCAGCACGAGCGCTGCATTCCGTCATCCGACCGTGGAGCCCTTGGTGAAAATCTCCGTGATCGTCCCCGTCTACAAAGAGGAAAACAGCATACGGCCATTCCTCGATCGCCTGGAACCCGTTCTGGAGAAAATCGGAGCATACGAGATTCTGTTCTGCCTCGATCCGTCGCCCGACGGTACGGAGCGGGCTATCCTGGATGAGATAGAGCGCAATCCGCGCATCGGTCTGCTGGTCTTCAGCAGGCGCTTCGGCCAACCCAGCGCTGTGATGGCAGGTCTTCACAAGTGTTCCGCCGAAACGTGTGTCGTGATCGACGTCGATCTGCAGGATCCTCCCGAATTGATCGGCGACATGTATGCGCTACTGAACGAGGGGCACGACGTCGTATATGCCAAGCGCCGCAACCGGGAAGGGGAGACGCCGATCAAGGTCATGGTTTCGTGGCTGGGTTACAAGTTGATCAATGCCATCTCGGACGTGCGCATCCCACGCGACACCGGCGACTTCAGGATCATGAGGCGGCGCGTCGTCGATCACATTTGCCGCCTGAAGGAAGGACACGGCTTTCTGCGCGGCCTGGTCGCTTTCGTCGGCTTCAAGCAGACCTTCATCGAATACGACCGCGATGCCCGCAAACACGGCACCAGCAATTACAATCGATACCTGGGGTCACTCAAGATCGCGCTCAACGGCCTCGTAGGATTCTCCAACTTCCTGCTGACGGGTACCTTGATCTCCGGGGTACTTGTCGCAGGCTTTGCGTTCCTGCTTGCGGTCGCCATCGCCATCACGCGGATCGCCGGGGTCGACTATCCGATCGGCATTCCCACCTTGATCGTTCTGGTGCTGTTTCTCGGCGGCGTGCAATTGATCAGCATCGGAATTCTCGGCGAGTATATCGGCCGTATCTACGATGAGGTCAAGCAGCGCCCGATGTTCATCGTGGACCGCGCGGTGAATGTTGCGTCCGACATCGGTTCGGACGCGACCGTGAAGGGATCGCTGTCGTGACCCACAGAGCCACCCGAGTCCTTCACGGGCTGTTACAGATCCCCATCCTGTTCGAGATACAGCAGCGCATCTTCAATGACTATCGCAACGTGTATACCGAGTTTGAAGATCTTCTCGGACGAAGCGGGGTCTCGATCATCGACATCGGCTGCTCGACCGGTGCGTGTGCAGCCAGCATCGTCCCCATGACGTCGAACCGCTACGTCGGGCTCGATATCGAGCCGCGCTACGTCGCTCTGGCCGCCCGCCGCGCTCCCGACGGCCGATTCGTCGCCATGGACGCCCGCAGGATGGCTTTCCCAGATGCCAGCTTCGATCTGGCCATGTTCATCGGCGTGATGCACCACATGGACGACCAGCTGGTGAAGGACTGCCTGAGCGAAGTATCGCGCGTCCTGCGGCCAGAAGGCAGAGTCATCGTTGCAGAGCCGGTCTATACGCCCGGGCGGTGGCTCAGCACCGTTCTCCTCAATATGGATCGCGGGCGCTACATCCGGGACGAGCCCGGGTACCGGAAGCTTTTCGGGGGCTTTTCCATCCAGCGGCAGCGCTATTTCCGGCTTTCGCTGCATCGGTTCTGTTCATTCGTTCTCTCGCGTCAATGAGCAAGGCCCCGATCGCGCCTTGCCCTCCAGAACCGCAATAACAGGATGCCGGCCAGAAGCGACAATGCGGCGGCCGTGATCGCGCCGAGCTTCGCGAGCGTCAAGAAGGGTTCCGGGCGGAACTCGAACGTCAGCTCGCCCGGTCCCTCGGGCAACGCCACCGCCATGAACGCGAAGTTCGCGCGAATTACCTGCAGCGGTGCGCCGTTCCAGTGCGCTTTCCAACCGGAAGAAAAGCGGTCGTTGAACAGCACCAGGCGGGAATCGTTTTCCGAGACCCGGACGTTCAGCGTATCTGCCGCCGTAGTCTCATAGCGCAACTGCCGAAAACGCTGCCCTGAGCTGGCGCCCCAATGCAACGCAAGCGGCTCCGACTGCAACACGACCGCCTTGGTTGGATCGAAGTCCGCGTCTTTCAATCGCTGCAAAGCACGGTCCGGGTCGCTCTGAACTTCGAACCCCGAGAAGGCTGCTAGACGCGAGATCGCGTCCGGCCGAACGATCACCCGACCGTCCGCACCGATGTCGTAGCCGACTCCGAGCAAATCGAGCACGCGCTTGTCGTCCAGGGTACTCAGGAGCCCGGCCCGGTGGTACCAGCTCGGATCAGGGGCTTTGAATGCCTGCAGCAACTTCGTGTAATCGGCCGCAAGGTCCGAGTCGACGCCCGAGTAGGTTGGCGTCCTGTCGATCATCGCAATATTCGTCATCAGCTCCTGGTTCCCGTACCGGTTGATGATGTGTACATGGTTTACCCGGAACGACTCCAGATCGATCACTTCCGGCCAATGTTCGTCTTCCTCGGCTATCGGACGTCCATCTGCTGGGCGCGGCGCGGGCCTTGCCTCTGCATCAGCGACGAGTTGCGGGGCGTACACGTCAATCCGCCCCGCCCTCGTCATATTGACGTGACAGCGAACCGCCTGCATCGCTTCTGTGGTTCCAAGGGTCGCATATATCCAATGCCAGCGGCCATCGCCTCTGTGTCGTGCGACAGGCCCTCCGACCCGGAGTGAAGGCGCGGTGAGGAAAAGCGCCATTTCCATTCCTTGATCCGCAAACACCCAGACGCCAAATGCGACCGACCCCACGTCATCCCCAACCGGAACGTCTTGATATAAATTGCCCGCTGCGTCATCTCTTGGATAGCAAAGGCTGACCTCACTGCCAACGCCACCAGGCAATGGATTCGAAGGCTGTTGCGGACACGTCTTCATCTCCGTGCCTCCGCCGAAACTCCAGTCGATCAACCTGCCAGAAACACTTTTCAATTCGGCGTTGGCGAGGAGGTTGCGCAGGTGCTGTTGTTCGCCTGACGTCCTGTCCCGCAAAAACCGGGTCATCAGCGTCTGTTGCGGATATACGTCCTTCATCTGTCGAAAGAATGGAGTCGAAGGCATATTGACGTAGCTGTAGTCGCGGTAGGCCACCGCCAGGTCGACGACCGTCAGCAGCAGCATCCACTTCAGTGCCGTCTCGCGGCCCAGATCCCCCCTTGCGGATCGGGCAAAAAGACTCAACGACACCGACAGAATCGCGACGTACATGGCCCACCCGCTCGCACCGGCCCAAGCCGACGCCGCAAAATCGCCGCCAACGGGGCTGTTTCGCACCCGGACGAGGAGCAGGACGCCCGCCAATGCGGCGAAGAGGACCCCCAGCCGCCGCGCTTGCTTTGATCGCGCAAGCCCGCTCAGGGCAATCGCCAGGCAGGCGAGGACGACAAAAATCCCGCTCTTGAACGCGGTTCCGGTCGCTTCCGGACCGGGCCATAGTCCATTTGCCACGGCCGCCGTGTCCGCGAGGAGAAGCACCAGGGCCCCAACCAGCACGCCGGTCACTGCGAACCGCAGCCGCGCGATGGTCTCATCGGGGAGCGCGCTGACCACTGCCGCAAACACGACAACGGCCACAACGACCAACCGGAAACTGTTCACGAAGGTTGCGACACCGACCTGGTCCAGAATCCAGGGAACACCATGCAACACTTTGGCATACATCACGCACCAGGCCGCGATGAGCAAGCCGGAGATCACGATGCATTCGCGAACGACCTTGCGGATCGTCTCCGTTGAAATCCCGGGAAAGACTTTCGCGCCATCGATCAACAACAGTTGAAACAGGATCGCGCTCGCCGGCCTGTATATCCCCTCGTGCCCGAGGGGATGCAATACCAGGTCGACGATGTCGCTCAACGGCTGGAACGCGAACAGGTATGCGAGCTGAAACGTCGCGTACGCGAACCCCAGGACGGCAACCCTCCGGCTGCCGCCGGCGCGCACCGCCGCATAGACGATCAACAACGGGAGCAGGCCGAAGTACAGCCCGTTGTGTGCCTGGGTATGGCGGGTTGCCCCTACGTGAAGAGCCTCGCTGATGGAAGCGGCTTCGTCCAGCCGGATTCCGAGTGCGAGCGGATTGAAGCTCGTCAGGCCGAAATACGCGTGGTTGAGGAACTCGGGAAGCCAAACATGCTCATGCAACGATCCATGGCCCGTGAGCTCGAGGGCGACCGGTACGAGCCGATATGCGCACAACAGCACGGCAGTAACGCATGCGGCGCCAAACTCCGGCGTCGGGCCCTGCCACGGCCGAGAAAACCAGCCCGGATATGCCTTAACCAGGAAGAGTGCCAGCACCGGCAGAAAGAAACCGAGGATGTAGGTCGGGTGCGGGGTGATAAACAACATGCCGAGCGACAAGCTCAATCCAAGGTAGTTCGTCAGCCGCCCGCGCGATTCATGGGTGAGGATCACGTGGATCGCGATCGACGCGGCAAGGTACATCGGCACGGCGATCATCGTTGTCATCGCGAACCAGAAGAACATCCCGGCCTGAGCGACCACCCCGACGATCAGACTGCCGGCCCCCGGGGCGCCGAGCCGCAGCGCGATGCGGCTCCAGATCCACCCGATCAGCGCATTTGCCACCAGAAATTCACCCGTCACCACATGAAAAACGTACCTTTCCGGAAACAGCAGCAACGGCCAATACAGCGGATTCAGGAAGTGCGCATGCATGCTGGCCGTGAAATCCATGCCGCAGAAGATGTAGCGATTCCATAGACTGAAAGCCCCGAACTGCTTGAACTCGCGGTATCCGTACAGCAGATTCGGATAGTGCGCAAACAGCACATCGGTCCCGGCCACGACGAACTTTCCCCCGAGAAACGGCAGAAAGAGGACGCAGGAGACGGCGGCGAAAAACAGCGCGGAGAAGCGCCGGCTTTCGCTGTCCCACTGGCCGAGATTCATCGCGCTGTCATGGAGATGGGAAAGACTGCCGTTCAAACACGGCTGCGATCGAATCCGTCAGAGCTGCCGTCAGCGCGGCCGCTAGGCACCGCTTCGGTCGTGTTCAGACCGCATGCCGCGCCGAGGTTTCAGGGTCAAGCCGATGCAAAGATTCAACGTGACAACGGGAAATGGCAGCGGGAAGAATTCCCGGTGTTGGATTTCGAACAGCCCTGACAACTCTTCGAAGATCTCCTGCGGGACGTTGATGTGCTCGGACTGGATGAGCCAATCGTACGACTGGCCAAAACGATTCTCGAAAAGACGTCGCGCGGAGATGTTGCGCGCCACCGAGTAGGCGATCCCTCCCTCACAAGGAATCACCACGCAGAACTGCCCGTCCGGTCTGAGCACACGCCGGATTTCACCGAGAGCGGCGGGAAGATCCGGCAAATGCTCGAGCACGTGGATTGCCAGCACGCGGTCGAAGAACGCATCCGGCATCGGCAGGCGTTGCTGGCAGTCGCACACAATCGTGCGGCACTGCGGGTAGCGTTGCTGCAGTCTCGCGGCCATTTCCGGGCGCAGCTCCAGCGCGAAGTACTCCTGAGCTCCGAGATTCTCGAATTCGAGATGTCCGCCCAGGCCCGCACCGATCTCGAGGGTGCGGAACCCCTGCCTAAGGGCCCCGCATCGCCTGACGGGATAGCCGTGATTGAAGCGCTCGATCAGCTTGTAGCGCTGCGGCAACTCGTCGTGCCACTCCGCCATGAACTGGTCCCGGATCCTCAGTTGCTCGGCGCTGAGCTCCGGCAGCCGCTTGGGCCATTTTGGCGTTTGCGCGAGCATCGGACGCGATCGGAAGTCAGGCGGGCGCGGCCCAGACGGCGGATGAGCTCGTCCAGGACATGCCTCAGTCCCCCTCGAACTCGCAGAGGGTGAACACCGAGAGGCCGTGCTTCTCGAGGCGCCTGCGCCCCCCAAGGTCCGGAAGGTCGATCACGAAGCAGCATTCGACGATCTCCCCGCCCATGCTGCGGATCAGCTTGGCGGCGGCTTCCGCCGTACCGCCGGTCGCGATCAGATCATCGACCAGCAAGATCCGCTCCCCGCTCGAGATCGCATCGACGTGCATTTCGATCCGGTCCGTGCCGTATTCGAGCTGGTAGTCGTGTCCCACGGTCTCGGCCGGCAGTTTGCCGCGCTTGCGGATCGGGACGAATCCGACGCCGAGCTGGAACGCCAGCGCTGCTCCGATGATGAAGCCGCGCGACTCGATGGCCGCCACCTTGTCGATCTTCACCGCGGTGTAGCGGTTGACGAATTCGTTGATGGTGACGCGGAACCCGACCGGATCCTTCAGCAGCGTCGTGATGTCGCGAAACATCACGCCCTGCTTCGGATAGTGGGGGACGGTTCGAATGCGGGACTTGATCGTCATCGGTGGCTCCGGGTCGCTCAGGCTTTTCCGAGCACGCGCCCCGCGACCGCATCCAGTCTGCCGATCAGGTCGGCATCGCGTGAATTCGGCGCGGTGATCAGCGCGTGCTCCAGCGCACGGCGGCAGGTGCAGGCGCCGGCGGCGCGATCGGAGTGCAGCCGAGGCGCCGCCCTTCTGATCAGGCCGCGCGCGTTGTCCGCATTCTCCAGCAGAACTTTGACGATCGCATCCACCGTCACATCGTCGTGGTTCGGGTGCCAGCAGTCGTAGTCGGTCACCATCGCGACCGTCGCGTAGCACAGCTCGGCCTCACGCGCGAGCTTCGCCTCCGGCATGTTGGTCATCCCGATCACGTCGCAGTTCCACGTGCGGTACAGCTCCGATTCGGCCAGCGTCGAAAACTGCGGCCCTTCCATGACCAGGTAGGTGCCGCCCCGCGCCACTTCGATCTCCGCTTCACGCGCGGCCGCCTCGATGTGATCGCCCAGGCGGGCGCACACCGGGTGGGCCATCGAAACGTGCGCCACCAGCCCGCTGCCGAAAAAGCTCTTGACGCGCGCGAACGTGCGGTCGATGAACTGATCCACGATCACGAACATTCCGGGACTCAGGTGCTCGCGCAGCGATCCGACCGCGCTCACCGAGATCACGTCCGTCACGCCGGCGCGCTTCAGTGCATCGATGTTGGCGCGAAAGTTGATGTCCGATGGCGAGAGGCGGTGGCCTCGCCCGTGGCGAGGAAGGAAAACCATCGGCTGGCCATCGAGCTCGCCGAACAGCAGATCGTCGGACGGCTCGCCGAAGGGCGATTGAACGCGCTGCCAGCGCTTGGCCGTCAGCCCGTCGATGTCGTACACCCCGCTTCCCCCGATGACCCCGATCACCGGCGCTGGTCCGCTACGCTGCATTCATCCCTCCCTCAGGCGGCCGAATCGTACACTTTTCGGCCACTTTACCTGGCGGCTTCAGCTTGCGGAACAGCGCAACAGCCCCCGCCAACAAAAGGAAAGCCGCCGACACCATGCTGACGCTGCGAAACGCATAAAACCGCATGGGTCGGAAATCCAGCGTCAGCTCTCCCGGGCCTTGCGGCAGGGCAACCGCCATGAACATGACGTTGGCCCGAACGATCGCCAGCGGCATCCCGTTCCAGTGCGCCCGCCAATCGGGGGAATACCGGTCGTTGAACAAAACGATGCGGGGTGTTTCCCTGGCGATCTGAACCCTGACCCGATCAGCTCCGGGTGTGTCATACGGGAGCCGCGACACGGCGGACGGCGCGGTCACGCTGTCAACTCCGATCGGCGCTGAATCCAGCAGCACGGTCCTCGTCGGAAGAAAATCCGCGGCCTTGATTCGCTGCAAGGCCCGCGATCGGTCTGCCTGCACCTCGAAGCTGGAAAATGCCGACAGCCTCGGAACGGCATTGGGCCGAACCACCACGCTTCCGTTCTTGTTCACATCGTAGCCGACCCCGAGCAGATCCAGCAGGCGATCATCTTCGACATTGCTCGCGAGACCGCCCCGACTCACCCAGGCCCGATCCGGTGCCCGAAAAGCGCTCAAGTAGTCAATGAAGTCACCGGACAAGCCGGAATCAGCGCCGGCGTAAGAGGGAGCTTCGGCAACCGATCCGACGTCCGTGGCATGAGGGTCCGGCAGGTAGCGATCATCGAGGATCGTCTCCAAGTGGTTGACCCGATACGAGTCCAGGTCGACGCTTGCAGGAAACTTGCCGCCAGTGCCCGCGACGTCGCGGCCGTCATTCGGTACCTCAGCCGGCGAGACCAGGTTTCCTTCCACCAGCCTCGGCGAGAAAACGGCCATGGATCCGGTTCCTACCACGTTGACGTGGGCACGAACTGCCGACAGCACGACTCCCCCCAGCGTCGCCGTCATCCAGTGCCACCTTCCATCGCCCGGAGCTCTCACGAGCGCGCTCCCCGCATTGGTCGGCGGACTGGTCAAAAACACCCCGGTTTCGGTCCCGGGTTCGCCTCTGACCCACGCGCCGAGTGAAACTTCTCGCACGCTCGGCCCGAGCGCGACATCTTGAAACAGGTTGCCCTCGTCGCCCGCTTCCGGGCAAATACTGATCGAACCCTGCTGGGTGAGGCGACCGGCAGTCGAGTCTTCGGAGCACACGTTCGCGTTCCGCCCCCCGAGCTCCCATCGGTCCAGCTGGTCCAGCCGCAGTTGCGGGTTTGAGAGCAGATTCGCGGCCTTGCCGCCCGCAATCATTTCCGCAAGCGTCAGGGGCGGATATATATCCTCGATGCGCCGCGCGAACGGGCCTTCATACACGTCTGCATAGCGATAGGTCATATACCCAGTCACCAGATCCACCGCTGTCAGCGCGACGATCCATGGTATCGCGCGCGGCATGTCCATCCGACCGGTCGCCACCCTTGCGAAAATACTCGTGATTCCTGCAACCAGGGCGATGACGACGCCCCACCGCGCAACCGCTCCCACAACGCTCGAGATCGCGTCCACGGCCACACGATGGGGCGCCTGCAGCCCGACCAGCAGCATCGCGACCGTAACCGCCGCGAAAGCGTAGATCGGCATTCTCGTCCGCGGCGCGCCGTCGGCTTCCGTCTCGACGGTCCAAACCACGACAAGGCACCCCACGATCGCGATCAGGCTGTTCCTGAATACCTCGGGACTGACCCCATCGCTGAACATCCGCCCGACGGACAGGCTCGCGACGCCGGCGGACGCCGCGATCACGCCTCCCACTAGCGTGCCGATCAGAGCAAACCGCCGACTCGCAAGGGTCCGGGCAGGAAGACGCCAGAGCAGCACGACGATCACAAGGCAAGCCAGGATGCCGGCCCCGAAACCGTTTTCAATAGAGCGCAGACCGACCATCCCGGCAAAGCCGGGATGCGTCGACAGCATTCTTGCGTGCAGGCCCAGCGATGTTGCGATGATGATGCCCGCGATCGCAATCAACTCGTGCACGATCGGCTCAAATGCGCGTTGCTCGACGGAAGCGAGATGCCGGATACTCCGGATCAACAGGAACAGGAACGCAAAATTGGACGCGAGGCGGAATACAGCTTCGTGCGCGATCGGAAGGAATTCCAGGGCAACAAACGTCAAGGCAAGGAGCCCCGTCTTTATTCCGGCTCCCGATCGAAGCGCCGCATAGATGAGCGCCAGCGGTGCAATGCCAATGTACGGAGCGTTGTAAAGACCGAGGACCGCATCGTTCGCATGCGGCCCGGGCCAGTGTTGGTCCCCGGGGTAGGAGCCGCCGACGATGGCCGACAAGACGGGCACGATCCGGTACGTCGCGAGCAGCACGCCGGTGAAAACCGCCGCGATGAACACCGGGGTGAAACCGCGCCAGGGATGCCGCCACCATCCGCTGTCATTTTCGACCAGGAAGACGGCGCAGACGGGCAGGAAGAAACCGAGGATATACGCCGGCTGCGGCGTGACAAACAGCAGTCCGAAGACTGCACTGAGCATCACGTAGCTGGCAAAAAGCCCCTTCGACCCTCGGCGATAGATCAGATAGATCGCGCTCGATGCAAAGAAGTACATCGGGACTGCAGTGAAGGCGATGAGCGCGAGCCAGAAGAACGTGCCGGCTTGAGCCACCAGACCCACGACGAGGCCACCGCTGCCCCGGATGCCAAGATGGACGGCGATCCGGCTCCAGATCCAGCCGGTGAGGCCATTGAACAGGATGAAGATCGCTGTCAGCGCATGAAAGATGTACCGTTCCGGGAACAGCAGCACAGGCCAATACAGCGGGTTCAGAAAGTGCGCATGCACGCTGGCCGTGACGTCCGCACCGGCGAAGATGTAGCGGTTCCAGAGGCTGAACCGCCCGAAATGCCCAAATTCCCGGTACCCGAACAGCAGATTCGGATAGTGCGTGAGCACCAGGTCCGTTCCGCCGACGACGAACTGCCCGAAAAAGAAGGGGTAAAACAGAACCGCGGCGGTGGCCGCGAAAAATGCTGCCGAGAGAGTCGGCCTCGCCTCGACGGTGGCAGGCACGATGCTAGCTGCTCGGACCGCCCACCCTCACGAAGGGGCCGAGCAGCCCCCGTCCGGCCAGATAGCGGCCGATATACCAATAGAACAAGAAGCCGCGCCAGCGAAACGGCAATTCCGAGTCGAACAGCAGCCGACCTCCAAAATAGCGGACCGCGCTGAAGATTCCCGCCGGAACGTATTGCACGCAGTTCGCCTTCTCGGCGGCTGCAATGGGCTCCCCGCGGAGCACGCTCAGCAGCCGCTTCGCGCCGTCGCTTCGCGCCTGCGCCATGGCGATAAACGTGAAGTCGTCCGCGAAGCGGCCGCGCATCCGATAGGTTTCGTCGTAGGCAGCCTTTCCTGACCGATAATGAAGGTGCTCGAAGATCACATCGTCCAGGTATCTGATCCGATCGAGCCCCGCGTGCTTGAGCCGCTTGAAAAGGTCGAACAGGTGCGCATCGATGAACGCGCCCCGGTAGGCCGAGGGATACGGGTCACCGAGTACTTCACAGCAGCGCCGCGACAGGATCGGAAAGGTCGCGAGGCGGCCGTTCTTGAAAAGATCGTTCGGGTACGCGAGGTAGATCCCGTCGGGGAAACCCGCGTGCATGGCCGCGACCTTGTTGTCCCAGCCGGGCGTGCGCACCACCATGTCGTCGTTCGCCAGAACGATGGCCTCGCCTCGCGCGCGCCGCAGGCAGGCACTGTTGTAGTCGCCCATCGACAGCCGCGGACCGATGATCCGGACCACCTTGAAGTCCCGGCTGTCCAGGTGGTGGCTGCCGACGTCGTCTTCGTCGACATAGAGGATGACTTCGATCCGATCCGGGCGCGCCGTCATCTCGGCGACGCTCTTGAACAGGCGTTGGACGAGGGCAGGCCGGCCGCGCGTCGGCAACAGCAGCGAAATCACCACCGATTTGTCAACGTCGCGCGGCATCGGCATACGCGGCTTTCGGATCCTTGCCGGCGTTCCTCAGAAACTGATGGAAGTAGGCGATCGTCCGTTTCAGGCCGTCGCCCAGTGCGGTGGTGGGCTCCCACTTCAGGATCTCCCGCGCGCGCGCAATGTCGGGTTGCCGCTGCTTCGGATCGTCCTGGGGCAAGGGCTTGAATTCCAGCCGCGAGCGCGAACCCGTCAAACCGATGATCTGCTGCGCCAGCTCAAGGATCGAGAATTCCACCGGGTTCCCGAGGTTGATCGGTCCGGTCACCGAATCGGCGGAGTCCATCAGCCGCACCAGCGCGTCGATCAGATCGTCGACATAGCAGAACGACCGGGTTTGCGAGCCTTGCCCGTAGATCGTGATCGGCTCGTTCAACAGCGCCTGCACGACGAAATTCGACACGACGCGGCCATCGTTCGGATGCATCCGCGGACCATAGGTATTGAAGATCCGCGCCACCTTGATCCGAAGGCGGTGCTGACGGTGGTAGTCGAAGAACAGCGTCTCGGCGCAGCGCTTGCCCTCGTCGTAGCAGGAACGCGGGCCGATCGGATTCACGTTGCCCCAGTAGTCCTCAGACTGCGGGTGCTGGCTCGGATCGCCGTAGACCTCGCTGGTCGATGCCTGCAGCACCGGCACTTTCAGGCGCTTGGCCAGGCCCAGAACGTTGATCGCGCCGTGAACGCTGGTCTTGGTGGTCTGGACCGGATCGAACTGGTAGTGGATCGGAGAGGCCGGGCAGGCCAGGTTGTAGATCTCGTCGACTTCAACGTACAACGGGAACGTTATGTCGTGCCGGAGGATCTCGAAACGCGGCTCGCCCAAAAAGCCGGCGACATTGCTCTTGGTCCCGGTATAGAAATTGTCCACGCACACCACTTCGTGGCCGGCGTCCAGCAGCTTTCCGCACAGGTGGGAACCGAGAAACCCGGCGCCTCCCGTGACCAGCACTCTTTTTCTTGCCAGGCTCATCCGGCCCACCCTCCGCTCGCATCGGTCCGATCATTCAAATGATGACCAGGTTGCCGCTTTTTCTGGCCTCGATCAGGTGCTGGTAATACTTCAGGAACAATCGGGAACCGATCACGCTCAAACCGCGCCGCCCCATTTGCTCCCGCACGATCCCGAGAATCTCTCCCATCTGCCGGACCACGACGATGTCTGCGCGCGCAATCACGCCGAAGAAGCTCAGAAGCCGGATTAACAGCGCGTCCCGGAAAGTCTCGACGAAGACGACCAGCCGGCCTGTTTCGGTCGAATTCATCCGGCCGATAAGCGCCAGATTCACAACCAGGTTCTGAGTCTCACCGGCGCGCAGCGCCGATTCCATCCTGAACCGGGTCCACCTATCCTGAGCTTTCCTAAAGGTCTGGTTCATCAGGTCCGGCTCACGACAGGGCCGATGCGATCACGCGCCGCACGCGGGTCCGTGCCAGAAAGAACGCAAGACCGAAGGCCTGCAGCAGGTAGCTGGCCAGGCTCAATCCCGGAAGCGCGGTCCTGATCGTCTTGCGCAGACAGTCCGCGAGCTTTTCCCGAAGCTCGTCCATCGTCGCCGCGCGCACCTCGAGCTTTTCGCGAAGCGACGAAAAAGCGGGCTGGCGCGCGATCAGCGGATACCCGAGGTAGCCGTCGGCCGTCCTTTCGATCAGAAATCCCCTCCATGTTGCGCCCGCCGGGCACGAGTCGGCGCCTGGCCGATTCAGCCGCAGCGCGTCGCTGCTCCAGGCCGAAGCATAAGCCTCCGATATCCGGAACGTAGCCGCGGCCGGCTCGCCGCCAGCACCGAGCCTGAGGCACCGGATGCTGTCGTTTTCTACCAGGGGCGTGACCCGTCCGCTGCTCAGGGCGTCCAGCGCGGTGGTGGACAGGTGCCGCCCGTCGTGCGGGCCCAGGTAGTTGTTCACGCCGGCCTGACCGGGATGCCAGGTGTGGTAGAGGAACTCGGTCTGATGCCACGTTTCGCGCAGGCCCAGGTTGACCAGCCGGAACGTCATCTCGTACGGACCGCAGATGTGGCCCAAGTAGTCGAGGTGCTCGTCGGCGCCGCCAATCGCGATCAGGTCGTCGCGCCGGGCGCACATGCACGCGCCATAGTTCAGATTGTGAATCGAGTCTTCGCTGCTCTGCAGTCCCCGCGTCTTGCCGCCGACGTTGTTGATGCAGCCGCCTCCGATCACGTCTTCGAAGCTCGGATAGCAGAAGGGGTAAAGGTCGCGGCGCGCGTTCCGGAACTGATCCATGTGCAGGACGATCTGCGGATCCTTCTCGAATTCCGTCACGATCGTCCGGATGAAGCCCTCCTTCACCATCGCGTCCGAGTCGCAGATGACGCAGATGTCGCCTCGCGCGAGAAAAATGCCGGCGTTGTACATCAGGTGCTTGTGGTAGTAGCAGCTGTCGGGCATCTCGAGGGCGACCCAGGTGTCGACCTGGTCCTCGAACTTGCGCACGGCTTCAGAAACGCGCGAGTAGAACTCGACGACGATGACCTCGAAGGTATCCCGTCCGGCGTCCTGGCGCTGCAGATAATCGAGCAGGTGAAAGCTCTCCCGCACGCTCCAATCGGCCAGGATCAGACTGACCTTGGGGTGCGCCCGCGCGCTCCGCTTGATGGTTCTCACGGTTTGTGGATGTCCTGGCAAGCGAAGCGCTGCATCGCCGCATGGTAGTACATCACGAACCCGCGAGAAAATCCGTAACCTTTTGCAGCCGGCCTGCCGCCGCCCCCTTGCCAGGTCAGACGTTTCCGTATACGGAATTCTTCAACATCGTGAAGCCCTTGATCAGCTCGCCGATGCCGGCGTCGAGCGAATGGGCCGTCTTGAAGCCGGTGGCCTCGATCTTCGCATTGGAAACGACGTAGTTGCGCTGGTCCGGATCCTTGCCCACCGGCGCGTCCAGGAAAACGAAATCGGGCACCTGCTTCTGGATGTGCTCGCACAATTCGCGCTTGGACACGTTCGCTTCGGTCAGTCCCACGTTGTAGATCTGACCTTTCATCCGGTCGAAGTTGGCCAGCGCGTGCTGGAACACGCGCGAGACATCGCGCACGTGCACGTAGTTGCGCTTGAACGAGCTCTCGAACAGCACCACGAAGCGGTCGTTCACCGCGCGATAGGTGAAGTCGTTGACCAGCAGATCGATCCGCATCCGCGGCGACATCCCGAACACGGTCGCCAGCCGGAAGCTGATCGCGTTGGAGTGCTGCATCAAAGCCTTTTCGATCTCCACCTTCTCTTTCGCGTACTGCGATATCGGCCGCAGCGGCGACTCCTCGGTGCAGAAGTTGTTCCGATCGCCCGTGCCGTAGGCGCTGTTGGTGGTCGGCATCAGCACGATCTGACTCCTGGCCAGGTGCCGCAGCATCAGCGCGATAGCGTCATGGTTCACCGTGGTGGCGCCTACCGGGTCCAGGTTGCACAGCGGCGCGCCCACCAACGCCGCCAGCGGAATGATCACATCGGCTTTCTTCATCAGTGGAACGATGGCGCTCTCGACCCGGATATCGCCCTTGACGACGCTGAAATGCGGGTGGTGGCAGACGTGGTTCAGGCTGGCCTGCTTGAACAAAAAGCTGTCCAGCACCGTGACCTTGTGGCCGGCGCTCAGCAGATCGGGCACCATCGTCGAGCCGAGATAGCCGGCGCCGCCCGTGACGAGAATGTTCAAGCTCATTTCCCTGCCTTCGTAATGGTGGATTGACAATCAGTTGAACAGGGCCGACTCCACGCACTCGCACAGCGAGTGCGCCAGCACGATGTGCAATTCCTGGATGGTGCTGGTCTCGGTTCCGGTGGCGATGATGCAGTAATCGGCCAGCGCCCGCGCCGGGCCGCCATCGCGGCCGCAGAACACGATGCTGGGAATCCCCAGCGTACGGCACTGCTCGAGCGCCTTCAGAATATTGGGCGACTTGCCCGAGGTCGTGATGCCGAGGAAGACGTCCTTGGCCCCGGCCTTGCCGGCGAGCTGGCGTGAGAAGACCTGTTCGTAGCCGTAGTCGTTGCCGATCGCGGTCAGGATCGAGCTGTCGACCGTCAGCGCTTCGGCCGGCAGCGGCGCGCGGTCGCGCGCCAGCTTGCTGACGAATTCGGCCGCCAGGTGCTGCGCGTCGGCGGCCGACCCGCCGTTGCCGGCGATGTAAATGCGGCCGCCCTCGCGATAGCGGCGCACCACCACGTCGACCGCCTTTGCAAAGCTCTGGATCTGCTCGGCGCTGTCCAGAAACCGCTGCTTGGCGGCAATCGATGCGACCAGGTTCTTTCTCAGAACTGCGGCGTAATCCATCGAGATGTCCTCCCGTTACGCGGCCAGCAGGCTGGGCGCACGACGATAATCCTCCGGAATGCCGATATCGATGAACGCGCCGGCGCATTCCAGACCATACAGGCGCCGGCCGCCCTCGAAGAGGGCGGGCACCAGATCGTCTTCCAGCGACAGCTTGTCGCCGGCAGTCCATCGGCTGCCGCGGGCGGCGTCGGGGCTGACCAGGTACACGCCCCCGTTGGCCAGGCGGCCCGGCTGGCCGGTTCCCGATTGCAGTTGCGTGACGCGCGCGTCATCGTCGACGGTCATCCCCATGTAACGGCCTGCCTGCGAACAGCGGAACAGCGCAAACGTCCACTCGGAGCCCTTTTGCTGGTGCCATTGCGTCAGCGCCGCCAGGTCGACCTCGAAGTAGGTGTCGCCGTTCAACAGAAGAAACGGTTGCGGCGAGTCCAGCTGGTCCAGCGCGAGCAGCAGGCCGCCTCCGGTTCCGAGCGGCTCCTGTTCGACCGAATACTCGAGGCCGACGCTGCGGTAGCTCGCGCCGAAGTAGCCGACGATCGCCTCGTGCCGGTAGCCGACCGACAGCACGAAGCGATCGACGCCCTGGCCGATCCAGTAGTCGAGCTGGTAGGCCAGAAAAGGACGGCCCGCGATCGGGGCCATCGGCTTGGGAAGGTCCGGTACCGCGCTGCGCAGGCGTGTGCCCAGCCCGCCCGCCAGAATGATCGCGCTGGTCACCGCAACGGCCTCAGACCGAGTTCAGGATCGCGCACAGCGCGTCGATCTCGTCGTCCCGCAGATCGGGGAAGTTGCCGATGTAGAAGCCATAGAAGTGAACGTGTTCGGTCTGCGGAAACTCGCGATGGTGCCCGTCGGGCACCACGCCCTTCAGGTAGGGTTGGCGGATCTGGTTGCCCCCGCCGGCGCTGCCGCGACGGTACTCGACTCCGGACTCCCGCATGCGGCGCATCAGGTGCTGCACCAGCTGGTCGTCGGGTTCCTTCAGGATCAGGTTGAACGCGTAGTTGCTGGAACCCTCGAGCTTGAAGTCGGTCCGGTACTTGTGCGGGTCGATCTGCTTCAAGAAGCGATGCAGGTTCGCGGTGCGGCGCTTGACGTTCTCGTCCAGCCGCTTGAGCTGGCTGCGGCCGAGAATTCCTCCGATCTCCGTATTGCGCACGTTGTAGGCCGGATAGGCGAAGATGAACTCCGGGTTCACCTCGGGGAACTCCGATTGATAGGCTGCACGCAGCGAGGCATCGCTCGCCTCGCGGACCATACCGTGCGAGCGCAGCATCCGGACCTGCTGATAGACCTGCGGATCGCTGGTGCACACCATGCCGCCCTCGATCGTGCTCATGTGGTGGGCGTAGTAGAACGAGAAATTCGAGATCCAGCCGAACCCGCCCAGCTTGCGCCCGCTGTGGGTTGCGCCGTGGGACTCGCACACGTCCTCGATCAACGGAATCCTGCGGCGCTTGAGCTCCTCGACCAGCTCGTCGGTGAGGCCATCGAAGCCCTGCACGTGGGTCAGGAACACGGCGCGCGTGCGCGGCCCCAGCCGGGCGATGATGCCGCGCGGATCCATCGACAGCGTGCGCGGGTCGATGTCGACGAACACCGGCGTGAATCCGTTTTGCATGACGGAAGCGACGTCGGACACCCACGCCAGCGGCGGCACGATCACTTCGCCGCCGTCCGGATGGGCGATCTTCAGCACCGCCATCGTCAGCAGGTTGGCCGACGCACCCGAGTTGACGAACACGCTGTGCTTGACGCCGAGCCACTCGGACCATTCGGTCTCGAAAGCGCGCACGTTGGCTGCGTGCGTCAGGATCGGGTCATCCTGCTGCAGGTACCGGATGACCGCATCCAGGTCCTCGCGCAGGATGTTGTTTCGCATCAGCGGAAATTTCATTGCGTTCAATCCACGCGTTCGAGTACGGATCTGCCGGGGCGGGCGGCACCGTGGCCGCTCCGGAACGTCTGCAGGAACTGGCGCACGCTGCGGGCCACCGACTGCAGGCCGATGCCGACCTGCTCGTGCAGCTCGGCGCGGGTGCCCAGCTCGAAGCGGTAGCTGCCCTGCACGCCCAGGTTCAGCACCCGGGCCGAGAGCTGGTGGCGCGCCACGAAGTCGAACATCAATGCATC
>Ga0307479_10000242_pt1 | contig 51847 bp, 42 predicted proteins | sample atmos_gasesECM4C_FD_203743 | JGI IMG/M metagenome (GOLD analysis project Ga0307479, IMG submission 203743) | Hardwood forest soil microbial communities from Morgan-Monroe State Forest, Indiana, United States - atmos_gasesECM4C_515 | ecosystem: Environmental > Terrestrial > Soil > Temperate...
GCGACCGGAAGCCCAACTTTGCGAGCTTCGTCGACAATCGCCGCCATTTCTTCGTCGGTGAACGTCCGCTTGCGCGGGTCCGTTTCCGGCGTACCCGCCCGCTCCGTTGCCAAAATCTTGATGAGGTCAACGTGGTGTTCGGCATAGGCTCGCACAACGCTGCGCAGATTGTCGGATCCCCGAAGCCCGGAGACAAACCTCCTCATGCTCGGAAAATCCAGCAAGAATCCCGTGAAGGCTTGGGCAACGTCGGGCCGGATTTGGTAGCCCGCTGCGACCACCGCAGGAAGCTCGTTCATCCCGCTGCTGTGCAGTTCGCGCATGGCGACGTCCGCGAAATTATTGACTCCCATCACGCGCACCGTAGTAGTTCCGTATTGCAGCGCGCGGCGGGCCGAGGCCATAGTGCCAAGGTGGGCATGCGCATCCACATATCCGGGCAGGAGCCAGCGCCCTCTGACGTCTACGACCTCAGCACCCGCTGGTAGGGCTGGCGCCTTTGTCCCCGCGCTCTCAATCCGGCCATCGCGCACCACGATGGTCGCGTCGTGCGCAACTTCAGAAGAGATCCCATCGATCAAATTGGCATGCACGAGAACTAGACTCGTTTCGTTGCTCTGAGCCCGGCCCACGGGCCCAAGCAGCATTGCGAATGCTGTCAGGAGGAGGAGTTGAGGAATTCTTTGCCGCATGCGACCGTCGTGAATGCTAGCTGAGACGCTGGTGCAAGACAAGCCCTTTGACTAAGATCCGAGCCGAGGCGCGGGCAGGATGAAGGGACCTGGGACGGAGGATTGCGAGGACCCCTGTGGTGCAGGGTTTGCGGCAAGATGCGATGCGCGTAAATGGCGCTGGACGCGGCGTCCCCACGCGCGCACGAAGGAAAAATTCAGCGCTCCGCCGATGGCGGAACTGGCAAAGGGAATCATTCGGCCAGCCCACTTCTCGGCGGTTTCCTGACCGAGCTTGACCGCCAGCCGCCGCGCAATACGTGGGGCAATTTTTTCGAGCACTTGTTTTTCGACGAGATCCTTGCCGTAGTCCACCCCGGCCGCCGCCGCTGCGGCCTTCCACATTTCGAGGCGTGCGTCCTGCCCGCGCGATTCGAATCCATAGAGCAGGCAGAGGCGCTGAATAAGGCGCAACGTTATGAGCGTGAGCAGGCCAGCGTCAGGAAGAAACGTGACCATGCCGCCGAAGCCGAAGCCCGCGCCTTCGGCGAGGGCGAGGCGTTCGGAGTCGCGAATGAGGCCTGCTGCAATGGCGTCCAGTCGTTCGAGCGGAACGTCTTTCATGCGCGCGAAATCCGGGACCCACAGGCCATGCTTATTGGCAAGTTCCCGGCGAAAAACTTCCGGATCGATTTCGACCGAGCGAAGGCCGCGGACAAGGCCGAAACGCAGAAAACGGCCGAAAATGCGTCCGCCCGCAGATTTTTTCCCTGATGAACGTTGCTGAAACATGGCTGACTGCATCCTACGGCTATTAGAACACGGGACGCAAGCATGGCGTTGTATGGGCTGGGTCGTTTAGACCGGGTGGGAGGGGTATTGCCCGCCTAGCGGCACGGGGGCTGCTGTACTACTTGACGCGGCGAAACTTTTGTGTAAACTGCGTTTTTCTATTGTATGGGTAACCGAGAAACAAACCACATGGCGACGGCGCCACAATTCGTTCCCGTGGAAGTCGTGCACGATTTCGACTTTCCGCAGCGCGAGGCGGCATTTTTCTTCGGGCTCTTCCTGCGAGGGCATTCCGCGGAGCAACTGCGCCGCGACATCGAAGTGCCCTCGGCGGTGCTGGCAAAGTGGCACCGCGAAGCGGAACGCGACCCGCAATTGCGGGACATCTTCACGCGCATCGTCGAATACCGGCGTCACGTCCTAGCCATTTTTGACACCCTGGTGGGCACGGACGGGCAGAACCAGCGGCTCCAGTAGATCCATCATAGGCAGAACTATTCGCGCACGCAGATTTCTTAGCCTCTCCTCATTTTTGTCCGCGCACTAACCTCGGTGAGATACCCCTGTACGAAGGTTCAGGTCAAAAGCTGTTAGGCAACCTCTGGTGCGGGGCCGGGTTCTAAGCGAATTTAGGGGACAAGTGCCACAAAATGCAGGAGATTTCGTGATGGGGGAGCGATTGACGGGGCACCTGTCCGGGGGTAGAATCCAAGCGTCCTAAAGGTTTAGGGGTGTATCTTATGCCGCGGGCAGTGCGTCTCTTGTTTGCCTTCCTATTTTTCATAGCGATTACGATCCTTCCGATGTCCGCGCAACAGCTGCAGGACCAAGACGCTTCTTCGGCCCCAAGGAAACCGGATAAAGAGCAGAAAAAAAAGATCAAAAAGAGTTTGAAAGAGCTCGAAGGGCCCTACAAACAGTGGCTCAGTGAAGACGTGGTCTACATCATTTCCCCGGAAGAGCGGTCCGCCTTCCTTCAGCTTGAGACGAACGAAGAACGCGAGCAGTTCATCGAGCAATTCTGGCTGCGGCGCAGCAGCAATCCCGACTTGCCGGATAACGAGTTCAAGGAAGAGCATTACCGCCGGATCGCTTATGCCAACGAGCATTTCGCTTCCGGCATTCCCGGTTGGAAAACGGACCGCGGGCGTATGTATATCGTGTGGGGTCCGCCAGACGAGATCGAATCCCATCCGACGGGCGGTACCTACGACCGGCCGCCGGAAGAGGGTGGCGGATCGACCTCGACGTATCCATGGGAAACGTGGCGGTGGCGTTATCTAGAGGGGATGGGGGAGCAGAACGTCATTATGGAATTCGTGGACCCGACGAGCACGGGCGAATACCACCTGACGATGGACCCGTCGGAAAAAGATGCGCTGCTGCACGTGCCGGGCGCGGGCTTGAGCCAGCTTGAGCAAATGGGCCTGGCGTCAAAGACCGACCGCTTCACGCGCTCAGACGGGACGCATTTGCCGAAGACGCTTGGCGGAGAGACGGCGAGCATGAACGAGTTCACGCGCCTGGAAATGTTTGCCAAGGCGTTTAAACCGCCGGAGGTCAAGTTCAAGGACCTCGAAGCTCTCGTGACGTCGCGGTTGGTTCGTGATCAGGTGCATTTCACGTGGCGCACGGATTATCTGAAGGTGACGAACGACACCGTGCTTGTGCCCGTGACCGTGCAAATTCCCAACAATCAGTTGTCGTTCCGGGCGAAAGACGGAGTTCATTCGGCGACGATGAACATTTTCGGGCGCGTGAGCACGCTTTCCGGGCGCGTGGTACAGACGTTTGAGGATTCCGTCAGCCGTGATTTTCCCGACAGTTTGTTCCAGCAGTCGGTGAAGCTGCAATCCATCTACCAGAAGGCGGTGCCGTTGCGGCCCGGACTCTACCGACTAGACTTGGTGATAAAGGACGTGCAGAGCGGAAACGTGGGTGTAACCAACTCGCGGTTGGCGGTGCCGCGGTATGAAGACGAAAAGCTGGAATCCAGCTCGCTGATCCTCGCGGACCAGATTGAGCACGTTCCCGCCAAGCAAATCGGGACGGGACAATTCGTTCTGGGTTCTTCGAAGGTGCGGCCGCGCCTCGATGGCGACTTCACGACCAACGAGAAGCTCGGGATTTACATGCAGGTTTACAACCTGAAGGCTGACGAGAAGACTCACAAATCGAACGCGACTTTTCAGTTCACGGTAAAGAAGGGCGAGCAACCCGTCCCGGGAATGCAGTTCAAGGAAACCTCGGCGGAGATGAAGCAGACAGGCGATCAAATTACCATCGAACGCCTGCTGCCGCTGGCCACCCTGGCGCCGGGGAAGTACACATTGGAAATCAATGCCACGGATACCCTTTCCAATCAGACAATTTCCCGAACGGCGGAATTTACGGTGAAAGCGGCGCCGGAAACAAAGTCGGCGTCGAATACTGTACCTGGGAGGTAATGCGACGTGAAACAAGGACGCCTCGGGATCCTAGGGGCTCTGGTCCTGGCCGTAGCATGCGTGTCTCTCGGGGCGAACAGGACGGCCGCGCAGGCGAAACTCGTCTCCGGCTCCGGGAAGCTCGCCGGGGTCGTCCGCGATACGACGGGCGCGCCGCAGATGGGCGCCAGCGTGGAAGTGATTCCCGAAACGACGGGGACGCTCCCGGCTCTCGATTTCCTCACCAACACGCAAGGCATTTTCCGCGGCGAGCGACTTGCGCCGGGTTTTTACACGGTGCGCGTGACCCTCGCGGGTTTTCTGCCCACGCTCGAGAAGCACGTCCGTATTACCGCTAATCTCACGACGGTCGTTCGAATCCAGCTGGAATCGATGTTCACCTCGATCGAGCAACTGCGCCGGCAACCGTCTACTGCGAACATTGAGACCGACGACTGGAAATGGGTGCTGCGCTCGGCCTCTGCGACACGGCCGGTCTTGCAATGGATCGATAAAGACGCCGTTACCGCCGCAAATCGAAGCGCAGAGACCCGCGGCGGGCAGCCTCGCATGCAACTTGAATTTACGGAGGGTGCCCGGCGCCCGGGTTCGGTTTCTAATTTGGCGTCATCGCCGGCAACGGCGTTTGCGTACGACCAGAAACTCGGCGGGACAAGCAGTCTCATTGTCGCAGGACAAATGAGTTATGAGGATGAGGCGCCAGCGGGCGGAATTGCCACCATCTGGCTGCCCTCTGGTTCGCTGGGCGCAGGCCCGCACACGGCCCTGGTGATGCGCGAATCAAGGCTGGGGCCAGGGGGGGCGACATTCCGCGGTGTGCGGATTGACCAGGGCGGAACACTGGCTCTTAGCGATCGCATCGCGCTGCGCTACGGCGGCGAATATGTGTTGGTGGGGTTGGGAACGGCGGCCTCGTCAATGCGCCCGAGGTTGGAACTCGATACGCGCGTTTCGGAAATGTGGCGCACGGCGCTGATTTATGCATCGCAACCGGGCGCGCCGGGCGTGCTGGAACCGGAGGAAGGCGAAAGTGGTTCCCTGACGGCGGCGTTGAATGAGTTGGACGCGTTTCCCGCGCTGTTGTGGCGGGATGGGCATCCCACGTTGCAAGGTGGCTCGCATGAAGAAATGTCCGCGGAGCGCAAACTGGGGACCAGCGCGAAGTTGCAGATCGCGGCATTCCACGATGACAATCGCCACGTCGCGGTATTCGGCCGCGGCTACAACCTCCCTGCGGCGGACTATTTTCAAGATTATTTTTCGAATGGCTTCGCCTATGACGGCGGCTCGTCCAGCAGCTGGGGTGCGCGCATCGCGTTGCGGGAGAAGCTGGACAGCGGTGTCGAATGGACAGCGGTTTACGCGTTCGCGGGAGCACTTACACCCGGAGAGGCGGTCGACGGCGTGCTTCGAGATGCTTTGCGAACAGTAGGGCGGCATTCGCTGGGAGCCAATATCTCTGCCCGAGTGCCACACCTGGGGATGAGGGTGAACGCTGGGTATAAGTGGATAAACGGTGTCACCATTTCCCGCGTGGATGGCTTCGGTGAATCTCTCTTCCAACTGGATCCATATATGCACGTTGGGGTGCGTCAGGCGCTGCCAAAATTCGGACGGGGAAGATGGGAAGCGATCGCGGACTGCAATAACCTGCTAGCGCAAGGCTATGTGCCGGTCAACAGCCGTGATGGACGTACCGTTTTGGTACCGGCTTTCCGGACTTTCCGTGGCGGACTAAGTTTGCAATTTTAGCTCGTTTTTGGCTATCAAAAGCTGTATTGTACCTACTAGAAACTGGATTGTCATCGGACGGCCCGGCCCATGCCCTCGCAATTGATTGAAAGAAAAAGAGTTCCTCGCATGGGCTTCTACCAAACATTGGAGATGAATTTGCAGTTGATCCTTTGGGGCAGGGTGTATCCCTGCCGGTTTCGTCCATGAAGCAGAACCTTCGGGTGAGTCTCGGGGCTGTCGTGCTGGCGCTCGCCACGCTTGCGGCGATGATCTTTGCACTGCTGAATTTTGACCAGCGGACACGCTTCGAAGCCCCAGACGACGGCGTAGCGTGGCTCGATACCGATCACGGCGTTCAGGCTTGGCAAGTAACGCCCAACTCGCCCGCAGCACGGGCGGGGATTCGGGTCGGCGACCACCTCATCGCCATGAACGGCGTGCCCGTGACGAGCGCCATCCAGGTGACCAAACGTTTGTGGCGGGCAAGTCTCTGGACGCAGCTGCGGTACAAGCTAGCGCGCAATGGCGAGGAGTTCGAGACGCCGCTGGTGACCGCGCCCGCGGAAAAACCCGCTTCGATTGAAAATTATCTTCGCGTCGTCGGCTTGTTTTACCTGTTTATCGGTTTGTTTATTTTTATCCGCCGGTGGAATGCGCCGCGCGCCGTCCACTTCTACGTCTTCTGCCTTGTTTCCTTTGTTCTATATTCGTTCCACTACAGTGGCAAACTGGATGCCTTCGACTACGAGGTTTATTGGGCGAAGATCGCCGCGCTGCTGCTGGCGCCCGCGTTGCTGCTGCATTTCGCGCTGGTATTTCCGGAGCGCGCGGAAGCGCCAAGGCGCTTGCTGTCGAAGCTCGGGTTCGTCTATGGCCCCCCGCTGGCGCTGCTGCTGATTCATCTCAGCACAGCTTTCCAGGCGCTCGGGTTTGTTCCCTGGCTTGGCTCGCGAGTGGTGCTCGATAAGATCGAGCTAAGTTACCTGGGCGCGTGCTTCCTGACGGCGGGGATTGTCTTTTACAAGAGTTTTCGCGCCGCGCCGTCCGGCATTTTGCGGCAGCAATTGAAATGGCTCGCCGGCGGCACCTTCGCCGGGAGCTTGCCCTTCACGCTCTTCTATATCTTGCCGTACGTGTTTGATGCGGCGCAGAGCGCATGGATGAAGTTCTCGGCGCTGAGCCTGGTGCTGATCCCGCTCTGTTTTGGTTACGCGATCATTCGCTACCGCTTGATGGATGTGGACATTATCTTCAAGCGCGGGTTGGCATACACGGCGGCGACCGCCGGAGTGGCGGCGGTATATTTTGCGGTAGTCGCGCTGATGGCGCAGATATTCCACGCTCAGGCCACTGGCCCCGTCGGCGGGATGATTGCCATCGTGACCGCGGCGTTCCTATTTCATCCATTCCGTGAATGGATTCAAGCGCGGCTGGACCGCTTCTTTTACCGCGACCGCCTTGACTACCGGCGCACGCTGATTGAATTTGGCAGCACGCTGACAAATGAAGTGCGCATCGATCCGATGCTGGGCTCGGTGATGGATCGTGTATCGCAAACGCTGCTGGTCGACCGCCTGGCGATTTTCATGGACGACCCGGCCGCGCCCGGCGAGATGCGGCTGGTACGGTCAATGGGTGTGCGGCTTGAGGAACACATGGATCTCAGCCTCCTCGCGCCGTCTCGGCCGGAGTTTGCCCGCGGAGCGCTCTTCTTCGAATCGCCGCGTGCGGCGAGGGACGTCACGGTTTCACAGCGGCGCACGCTCGAGCAGCTCGATTTGAACTATTTCGTTCCCTGCCGGATCCGCGAACACACCGTTGCGGTGCTGGGCCTCGGCAAGACAGTGGATGGCGACTTCCTTTCCAGCGATGACGTGGAAGTAGTGCAGACCATTGCGGGCTATGTGGCGGTGGCGCTCGACAACGCGCAGCTGTACACCTCGCTCGAGCAGAAGGCACTGGAAATCGCGCGGCTGAAAGATTTCAGCGAAAACATCGTGGAGTCGCTGAACGTAGGCGTGCTGGCCGTGGATCTCGGGGGAATCGTCGAGAGCTGGAATACGAGGATGGAACAGCTCTTCGGCGTGGCGCGTCAGGAGGCCGTGGGACGCCAGTTGAGTTCGCTGTTGCCGGAGGAACTGTCGGCGGAGATTGCCTCACGCGGCGATCAGGAACAGATCACCGGGATTTACAAGCAGCGTTTGCAGCACCAGGGGAAATTGCTGACGCTGAACGTTTCGATTACTCCGCTGGTGAGCAAGTCCGGCGAGCGCATCGGACGCTTGCTTCTCTTCGACGATGTGACGCAGCGCGAGCGCATGGCAGAACAGATGACGCAGACGGAAAAGCTGACTTCGCTCGGGCTCCTGGCCGCAGGCGTGGCGCACGAAGTGAATACGCCTCTCGCCGTGATTTCGAATTATATCCAGATGCTGGCGAAACAGATGCCCGAGGGAGACCCTCGTCAGGCGATTATCGAAAAGATCGTAAAGCAGACGTTCCGCGCGAGCGAGATCGTCAACAACCTGCTGAGCTTTTCGCGGACGGGCGCGGCGGAGCTCACGGATGTGGACGTGAACCGCGTGGTGGAGGAGACGCTGTCGCTGGTAGCGCACCCGCTGAAAACTTCGCACATTCAGGTGGTCAAGCACTTGGGGCAGCCAATTCCCGCGGTGCGCGGCTCGGCTAATAAATTGCAGCAGGTATTTCTGAATCTGTTTTTGAACGCGCGCGATGCCATGCCCAGTGGGGGCATGCTGGAAGTGCGCACGGGCGCGCACAACGGAGGCGTCGAGGTGGAAATCGCGGACACCGGCGCGGGGATTCCGCGGGAACATATTCACCGCATCTTTGATCCCTTCTTCACCACCAAGGGCAGCGGCAGGGGCACGGGCCTCGGACTTTCCGTAAGCTACGGCATCATCAAAGAACACGCAGGAAAGATTGACGTGCGCTCCACGCCGGGCAAGGGCACATCCTTCCACGTCGAGTTGCCCGCCGCCAGGAAAGCAGTTCATGTCTAAGGGCTCCATCCTAGTCATTGATGACGAATCGGAAATCAGAGAAGGCCTCGAGCTGCTGCTGACGGGCGAGGGGTACGGTGTTTCGAGCGCGGAGACGGGCGAGTCCGGCCTGGCGAAGCTCGAAGAGCATCCCTTTGATCTGCTGTTGCTGGATGTGAGTTTGCCGGACCGCAACGGCCTCGAGTTGCTGCGAGAGATCCGGCGGCGCGATCCGCACCTTTCCGTTGTCCTGATCACGGCATATGGATCTATCGAAATGGCACGGGCCGCTTTCAAGAGCGGCGCGATGGACTACATCACCAAGCCGTGGTCGAACGATGAGTTGCTGGCGCAGGTAGCTCAGGCGGTGGAATCGCGGAGGTTGCGCGAAGAGAACGTGCAGCTCAAACGCGCGCTGAAGCAGCGCTTCAACTTCCCGAATATCGTGGGGAAGAGCGAAAAGATGCTGGCTCTGCTGGACTTGGTCACGCAGGTGGCTCCCTCGCGCTCCACGGTGTTAATCAGCGGAGAAAGTGGAACCGGCAAAGAGCTGATCGCCAAAGCGATCCATTCGGCGTCGACGCGCGCGGACAAAACCTTTGTGCCGGTGAATACGGGCTCGATTCCCGTGGATCTCCTGGAATCGCAGCTCTTTGGCCACGTGAGGGGCGCGTTCACGAGCGCGGTCGCTTCGAAGAAGGGTCTTTTCGAAGTGGCCGATCAGGGCACGATTTTTTTCGATGAGATTGCGACCATCAGCCCGGAGACGCAAGCGAAGCTGTTGCGCGTCATCCAGGAGCGCGAATTCATGCGCCTGGGCGGTACGGAGCAGATTAAGGTGGACGTGCGCATCGTCGCCGCCTCCAACGTGGATTTGCTCACGCTCGTGCGCGAAGGGCGATTCCGCGAAGACCTTTACCATCGGCTCAACGTGATTCACCTGCAGATTCCCCCGTTGCGCGACCGGCGGGAGGATATTCCCATGCTGCTGGCGCATTTCCTGGAGCGCTACTGCCAGGAAAATGGCAAGCCGCTGCGGCAGTTCACGTCCACGGCAATGAAGCTGATGATGGATTACGATTGGCCGGGAAATGTACGCGAGTTGGAGAACGTGGTGGAGCGCGCGGTGGTGCTCTCGACTCAGGAACGAGTGGATGCCGACCTCCTGCCGGAAAATATTCGCAGCAAGGAGATCGTCCGTGGCGTGCGGCTGCAGCTCTCCGAGTTCCTTCCCGTGCTGCCCGGCGAGCCGGGGGCGCGCAGCGGAGCCGATCATTCGAAACCTTCACTTTTTCAGATTATGGACGAGATCGAGCGCCGCGTTATCGTTGACATGCTCGAGCGCACCGGTTGGAACCAAACAGAAGCCGCGGAACGCTTCCTGATTCCGCTTTCCACGCTCAATCAAAAAATCAAGCGGCTGGGGATTGACGCGCGTCACCGTGGCCGCGGGGACGAAGCCTTTTCTGCCTCCTCGGGGAAGTAGAGTCTCATCAGGGCAAAGCAACGCTGCCCCTACTTCGGCAATTTCGTCTTGCATCAGTGGAGTGGGCTAGGCAGGGTAAAATGTTGTGCGCGTAACGAGTTCCGCGGCGAGCCCAGTGTCCGAATGAGCAAACAGTGATTTGACTGGTCCCACTGGTCGGTATAATCAGAATTCAGGGGCCGGTGAGACGCCGAAGGAGGCCTTCGCGCGGACGGTGAGGCTCACGCTTTAGCCGTTGATTGCCAAGGCGATCGCGGTCCGATGCCGAAGTACTCTGAGGAGGCTCATTGCGTTATTTGATTACCGGCGGCGCCGGTTTTATCGGCTCTCATTTGGCGGAACGTCTTCTTGAACGCGGCGAAAAAGTAGTTCTCCTCGACAACCTCTCCACAGGAAGCATGGAAAACATCCGGCACCTTAAGGCTTCCGGCCGGATGGAGTATCACCTGGACGCTATCGAGAACCGGCATCTGTTGGCCGAGCTGGTAGACGACGCGGATGTGATCGTGCATTTTGCAGCGGCCGTGGGCGTGCGGCTGATTGTAGAAAGCCCGGTACACACGATTGAAACGAATGTAAACGGTACCCAGATGGTTCTCGAAGCAGCGAGCAAGAAGCGGAAATTGGTTTTGACGGCATCGACGTCCGAGGTTTACGGCAAGAGTACTCAAGTGCCGTTTCGGGAAGACGCCGATCTGGTTATCGGACCGACGAACAAAGGGCGGTGGAGTTATGCGGCATCGAAGGCGCTGGACGAATTTCTGGCGCTTTCCTACTGGAAAGAGAAGAAGGTGCCGGTGATCGTTGTGCGGTTGTTCAATACCGTCGGGCCTCGGCAGACCGGGCGCTATGGAATGGTGCTGCCGAACTTTGTGAAGCGAGCTCTGGAGAACGAGCCGATCCTTGTGTACGGCGATGGGAAGCAATCCCGGTGCTTCTGTGACGTGCGCGATACCGTCGAGGGACTCATTCGCTTGATGGACACGGATTGTGCCGTGGGTCAGGTTGTCAACGTCGGCAATACGGAAGAGGTCTCGATCGAGGGCCTCGCTCGAATGGTGAAAGAGCGTACCGGAAGCGCGTCGCCGGTGGAGTACGTCCCGTATGACCAAGCGTACGAGCCGGGATTCGAAGATATGATGCGGCGCGTTCCCTCCGTAGATAAGCTCCACGACCTGACCGGCTTTCGCCCCAAGACGCCACTCACTGAAATCATCGACCGTGTAACCGCGTACTTCTTGCAGAAGAGCGACGGATCGGCTCAGACGATGACCGTGGGCACGGCCGTCCGATAGAAACCTTCCTCTGAATGCCATAACGCGATGCGGTCTTGCGAGTGAGGTTATCCTAGGCTGCCACCATGGGGGAGTCAACGGACGACGCTGACGGTTTACCCAAATTCTTTCTGGCGCGATGAAGCTGGGCCACTCGGTGTTCGACTCGAGGAATTCTAAGGTTGGGGTCGGGCCGCCTCCTAGCCAGGACGAATATTACGTTGGGGTTGGGGTGGGGGCCCTGGCCATAAGGGGCAGCCCGATGTCACGTATGTGCAAGTATCCTTCATCAAAGGCGCTGCTCGCCGCAATCAAGCGCTCACCTTCATCTTGTATCAGGTATTTGCTGTAGTGCCCCCGGTCAGAAATCGGGTCCGGACAAGTCGGGGCAGGCGCGCTTCGTCGAGCGCTCGCCGGAATAAGCACCCGGATATTAAGTGGTGAAAGGGTTGTGGTTGAGATTCTTTCCGGCAGGAGCCGGAATCTCAGATCGGGCATCCTCGCCCTTCGCGCAAAGCACCTCAGGGCAAGTCGGATGCTCTCAGAATGACAGTTTTGCTTTTTTGGTGGCCGTAAGCAATCCTTAGACTGAGGGCTTTCGACTGAAGGCATCTCTCGATGAGGCGCATGCCGGTTCTTTTGACAGCGCAGAGTGACTGCCAAGAATTGCGATGCTGACGATGAACGCAGTACCCGGCGCGCTCAAAGGGCTGACGCGTGATGGATGGCTTTTGTTCTTTACTCGATTCATGCGCTTATTCGCGTATGGGTCGCTATCGGTAGTTCTGGTCTTTTACCTGATCGCCCTGGGGCTCAGCGCATCCCAAACGGGCCTGCTCCTCACGCTGACGCTCGTGGGCGATACTGTAGTCTCCCTGTATCTCACGACTCGAGCGGACCGGATTGGCCGGCGGCGCATGCTGATCGTCGGCGCCATTCTCATGGCGGCTGCGGGTCTAGCCTTTGCCTTCACCAAGAATTTCTTGCTCCTGATTACCGCTGGCACGATCGGTGTCATCAGTCCAAGCGGCAACGAAGTCGGCCCGTTTCTTTCGATCGAGCAGGCCGCGCTTTCTCATGTGGTTCCCGCTCGCACGAGGACGGATGTATTTGCCTGGTATACGCTGGCCGGTTCGGTGGCCACTGCGGCGGGAGCACTATTCGGCGGGACGATAGCACATGCGCTGCAGAGAACCACCATGACACCGGTGGGAACCTACCGCGTCGTCGTGGTTCTGTACGCGGCTCTGGGTGTTTTGTTGGCGTACTCCTTTACTCGCCTCTCGCCGGAGGCGGAAGTGAGTTTGCCGCAAGAGGGGTCGGCCTTGCCCGGAACGATCGGGAGCTTCTTCGGAATCGGACGTTCCCAGCGAATGGTCATGAAACTCTCGAGTTTGTTCGCGCTGGATTCGTTTGCCGGTGGTTTTGTGGTGCAAAGCTTCGCCGCCTATTGGTTCTACCTGCGATTCGGCGTAAACCCCGGCACACTCGGCGTGATTTTCTTTTGGGCGAATCTCTTTGCGGGGATTTCCGCGCTACTGGCGTCCCGCCTGGCCTCGCGCTTGGGACTTATCAAGACGATGGTGGTCACGCATCTCCCTTCGAACATTTTGCTGATTCTTGTGCCGCTGATGCCCAACCTTTCGCTGGCGGTTTTGGTTCTTCTGTTGCGATTTAGCATTAGCCAGATGGATGTTCCGACGAGGCAGTCGTACACGATGGCCGTGGTGCGCGCGGAAGAACGCTCGGCGGCAGCTGGAATCACCGGCGTCGCGCGAACGACAGGGGCGGCCATCAGCCCTTTGTTCGTTGGATTTATGTTTGCCCGGCCTTCTTGGATCAATGCGCCATTCTTCATCGCCGGCGCACTAAAAATCGTCTACGATTTGTTGCTCTATAAGGAATTCGTAGCGATTCAGCCACCCGAGGAACTGTAGCCGGGATGAAAGGCACCGCTTCAGCGGCAGAGGGCTTCGATCAGGGTTTCCTTCCTTTTCTCGGCGAGCTGGGAGAGCGCGTCGAGGGAGGCGAGATAGCCGCCGAGCGCGGCGGCGGCGAGGCCTGCAAACACTTCGGCGGGGAGCCAGGCGTTGCCGGTCCAGCGACCGGCGAGCAGGATCAGCGCGCTGATGCCGCCCAAAACAAATTGCACGCCGAAAGCGATCAAAACGGCCATGCCGGATTGGCGCTGGCCGCGCATCTGGCCGAATTCGAGCTTGCGCGGAAAGCTCAACGAAGACCAATTGGCGATGGACAATTGACCGGTTACGGCGAAGACGATGGCGGCGAGCGTCGAGATGAAGACGGGCGGCGCCGGCGGGCCGACACGGAACGCCAAGACAAGCAAAGAAAGAGTAATTTCGAGCGCGAGCACCGAAACGAGCATCAGGTTTTTTCCCAGAAACACTTCCCGGAAGCGTACCGGCGCCATGTAGTAGGTCTGAATGCCTCTGCCCTCATAGGCAAAGCAGTTGTAGGCAGGCGCCATCAGCATGAGGATGAGATAGGCCATCATGCTGAGGAAAAAGAAGTCCGGCGAGATCGCGCGCGGGGCCGTGGCCGTACGCGCTTCAGCGAATTGCCAACTGAAAAGCGCGACGAGGAATGGCGGCAGCAACAGCGTAAGGAACGCGAAGCCGCTGCGCATAAGGTAACGAAACTCCTTGCGGAGCACGGCAGCGACCTGTGGCGAAAGGAGACGGAGCGTTTCCGGTCGCTCTGTTTGTTCCATCGATTTAGCATGGGCGGCAGAGCCGGCGGGCGCGGCAGTTTCGCTGGCTTCTTCCCCGCGATATTGAGCCGCAAATCTACGCCAAAGAAGCGCGCTGAATAGAAGCAGGTAAAAAGCGAGTCCAGCCGCGCAGACCAAGATGCCATCGAAATTACCGCCGACCGCAGCGCTGATAGCTTGGCCAGCGAGAGAAGCGGGCAGAGGCGACAAATACGGCAAGAGACGGAGCACCCAGGGCTGGGCCGCGGTCCCGTAGCGATCGAGCGCCGGCGCTATGAACTGCAGCGAAACCATCGAGAGAATAAAGAGTGCAAAAAAGAGTTCGCGCGCGCGGCGGCGCGCCAAGACGCGCTCAAGCCACGAGCCGATCAGCCGCTCGAGAGTGACATTCATCAGAAGGAAGAGAGAGACGATCAGCAGCATCGGAGGCAGCACGCCGGGTTCCGCAACGGCGGCGCCGATAGTCATCGAAAGCAGCCAGAACACCGAGGCGAGCGAGCCGAAATCTGCCAGTCCATAGGCAAGACCGATGAGATAGAACGCACCGAGACTCAGCGGGAAACGCAGCAGGTTGCGAAACTCAAAGCTCGCGCCAAAACCGGCGGCCAAGACAGGAAAGAGCTGCCACCAGAGAAAAATTGCCCAGAACAGTAGCGCGACCCAACCCGGGCGTCCTTCCGAAACAAAGGTGTAGGCGCCGACATAAAAGGCAAAGCAAACGCCAACAACAAAAAGGGAGCTAAAGAACCCGGCTAAAATCAGCCCGAGGAGATCAAGGCGGCTATTCTTCTTGCGCAGGCTGTTGCGAAGAAGGCGCCAGCGGAGCCAGGCGACTAGGCGGATCTGTTCGGCAATTCCTGGGAACCGGGTTACAGCAGCCACGAAAGCTCCTCGAGTTGGGGGCGTTCGACGCCGTCCTGTCCAACAATGGAAAGGAAAATCTGTTCCAAGGTGGTTTTGCTGCCCTCATCACCGGCGATGCCGGCGCGGAGCTCTTCGAGAGAGCCCTGCGCGACGAGACGCCCTTTGTGAATGATGGCGACATGGCTGCAGAGCCGCTCCACGATTTCGAGAACATGAGAAGTGAGAAAGACGGTTACGCCGCGTTCGGTCATGCGTCCCAGAAGCGCCTTCAGCGCGCCGGCTGCCAGCGCGTCCACGCCTTCGAAAGGTTCATCGAGAAATAAGATGCGAGGTCCGTGGATGACGGCGGCGGCCAGGGCGAGCTTCTTCTGCATCCCGTGGGAATAGTCGGAGATGAGCGTTTTTGGCCTGTCGGCGAGCTGCATAAAATCAAGAAGCTCTTCACTGCGCTGCCGCGTTGTGGTGCGGTCGAGCCCGTACATCCGTCCGACGAAGTAAAGATATTCCGCGCCGGTAAGGCGTTCGAAGAGGCCCATGCCTTCGGGCACGACGCCGATTTGACGTTTGACTTCGACAGAATGCGATGCAAAGTCCAGATCGAGAAGCTCTATGCGCCCGGAGGTGGGCGCCAAGAGGCCAGTGAGCATTTTGATGGTAGTTGATTTGCCCGCGCCATTGGGGCCCAGGAAACCGAAGAATTGGCCGGCCGCAACCTGAAGGTTGATTTCGTCCACAGCGGTGAGGCTGCCGAAGCGCCGCGTGAGTTTGTACGTCGAGATAGCGATATGCGGCACGACGACTCCTCGTCGGAATGTCTGAAATTGCAGGAAAACTCTAGCATGTCTCGCTTCGGCTTCGCGGGGCTTCTACTCTGCGGAAGAACTCAGGAAGGCTTTTGCTGATTGGGAACAGGGGTGGCAAATTGCAACTCCTTTGCCGGCATTGCGGCCAGGGCAGCGGGCAGCTCCACGCGGAAGACAGCGCCGCCTTCCTGGCGGTTGTAACAGAGAATTTTTCCAGCGTGTTCCTGCACAATGCCGAAACAGATGCTCAGGCCGAGGCCGGTGCCTTTCCCGACGGGTTTGGTGGTGTAGAAGGGGTCGAAGACGCGGTGAGGCTCCTTGATGCCCGGCCCTGTGTCGGAGAACAGCACGACGACGTTGGATCTGTCGCGCATCGTTTTCACCGTGAGGACACCGCCATCCGCAGACTCCATGGCGTCGATGGCATTGCTGACAATATTGAAAAAGACTTGCATCAATTGATTGCCGTCGCCACGGACGCCCGGGAGAACGGATTCCAATTGGAGGTCGACGCGCGTCCTTCCGGAGCGCAGATCGAGCGCACGGAGCTGCACCGCGTTCGTCACCACCGTATTGATGTCCAGAAGAGTGCGTTCCGGGGGAACTTGGCGCGCGAAACTGAGAAGATTTCCCACGAGGGTTTTCGTGCGCCGGGCTTGATCCCGGATTTTGGAGGCGAGCCCGCGCGCTTTCTCCGGCAGCGAAGGGTCATCTGCCAGCAGGTCCGAAAAACCCAGAATGGCTGTTAATGGATTGTTGATTTCATGCGCCGCGCCAGCCGCGAGTTGGCCAAGGGATACGAGTTTTTCGGACTGCACGAGTTGCGCCTGCAGCCGTTGCAACCCTTCAATAGATTGCTCCGATTGCGCCAGTAAACGCGAGCGGTCCACTTCCGTGAAATGGGTGCGCAGAAAGATGAGCAGGGCAAGCGGGATGGCGGCGATCAACGTGGTCATCAGGCGAAAATCACGCACTTCCGGCCCATCATGGGCGAAACGCAGTGTATAGATGGCAAAGAGCGGAAGAGAGATGACCGCAAGCATGGCCATGCGAGCCGCCCAAACACTCTCTCCCCGCTGCGGATCGGGCTCCGCCTCGTAATCGCTTTCCGAGGGAGCATCCAGCTTGTCGCGATTTCGATAAGCAATTAGGCCGGCCATGCCGTACCACAAAAAGGAAGCGAGAAGCGGCAGATCATAGAGGCTGCCTGTGTAGTATTCGCCTGCATCGTTGGCGACATCCAATGACAAACTGGCCAGCATATAGAGAGCTGCGGCTCCGAAGAGATTCGCGTAGACTAGCCGCCAGGCGCCGCTTGAACGCAGCCAAAAAACTCCAAATCCGCAGACGATCAGCATGTTCTGGATATTGGCGAGGAGATTGAAATTAAAATTGTACTGACCCACTGACGGCGTGGCGTACATCCAAGGCAAAACCACGAAGAAATAGAGATACACCCACCAGGTCAATAAAAGGACAAAGTCCAGGTAGCCAAAACGCAAGCGGAGTTCCCCGCGTTTGCGATGCGGGCGCAAAGCCAGCGCCGCTATCACGGGAATCCCGCGGATAAAGAAAACGATATCGCCGGCATAAAGATCGGGGACGGACTTGTGCAGGTAGACTTCAAAGTACGTCCACTGAAACATTCCGATCATCCAGAGCGTGCAGCCCATGGCCAGCAGCATCCAGAAGAGATTGCGACGCCAATGGGGAGTGCCTGCATTCAGAAGAAGCCCGGCATTGGCCAACAGAGGCACGACACATTGCACCAGGTTCCCGAAAGTGATCAGAGATTGGCTGTTTCGCGGGAGGGCCAGCGAAACCACAGCATAGGTGCCGAGAACAAAGAGCCAGACTCCGGCTATCCAGCCGATTGTGCGGGAAGGAAACATGAGCTTGCGTCCATCCATTGTAGTTGCGAAAGAGGTTTCCAGACGCGAGTGTTCAACCCCCGAATGGCGTAAGGATAAACGAAAAACGGAATACGGAGAGGAGAAAGGGAAATTCGCACTTCCCGAATCTGACAAAACGCTGGCGGAGGAGGAGGGATTCGAACCCCCGAGACCCTTTCGAGTCTAACGGTTTTCAAGACCGCCGGTTTCAACCGCTCACCCACTCCTCCGTTTTTAATTATAACTTGCAGGAGCACCTAGCGGGACTTTTGGTGATGGTTTTGGGGTTGATTGCTGCGTGTCGGTGTGTACTGTCACGAATTGTCAGCAAAGCTTTCGAGCTTCGCTACGACGATTCTCTTCGAATTTAGAAGGAGGCGCGTGTGAGCAGTTTTTCAACTGGAATATCCTTTGGCGCGGGTGGCTCCTCCGCGGACGTTAGGTTTTGGAGGGGTTTGTCCAAACAGTTTGTTCAATAGCAGGAGAATTGCGCAAGAGAATTCTGGGCAGCGGAGCGCTTTTGTGGCGCTCCGCTCCCATTGTTCCGATGTCTAGGCGAGTTCAGTGCTCAGCGGTGGCCACCGCCTCCACCATGAAAGCCTCCGCCGCCCATTCCGTGCGAGCTGCTAGAGCCGACTCCTCCATGGAAGCCACTATGTCCTCCGTGGGAGCCTCCGCCTCCCTGGAATCCCCCGGCACCACCACCGCCTCGCTGACCGGTGAAGCCGCTGCGGGCGGAATGGCCAGGCCCGTGGTAGGAGCCGTGATCGAAGTGATCGTAGTAGTGAGCTTCATGACGCTCCCTATCACCGTGCCCCCTATCGCCAAAGCGGTCCCTATCGTGGTCCCGATCGTGAAAGTGACGAAAGTCATCAAAATCATGGTCGAAGTGGCCGAAGAATAAAATCGGCGCAAAGCCCAAGTCAAATGGTGAATAAAAACCCCAGCCGAATGGGCTATAGAAGATTCCGTCCCCTGGAATGAATGTATAACAGCTATAAAACGGGTCCCAATCCCAACCGGCTCCGTACCAATTACCCATTTGGTAGACTTGGGCCCTATCCACGTTGGCTTCCGCCAAATAAGAAGAGCGCAGGCTGCTCCACCGATACAGATCGTCCTGAAGTTGTCCTTTGTCGAACTTCTCTGGCTTCATCGACCCGCCAGCATTCAAGGCGAGCTGATGGTCCTTATTCACCTCGATGTTCCTGCCGTTCACTTCGACATCGGCTTTGCCCTGGTAGACGCGAACGAGACCGCCCTCCGCGTCAAAGTCGTATAAGCCGGTCTTGGTAAGACGAACCTTAGCGCCATCCTCCGCAATGACAAGGTTGTTTTCCGGCTGCAGCTCTGCCACTTCGACGGCGGCTTCGCCTTTGTCCAACCGGAGTTCCGTGTCGGTCAAACTGGGCGAAATCATCGTTACAGAGCTGTTGTCGCCGAGCCTAAAAAAGACGCCCGGCGTCAGGAGAAGCTCCCCCTTGCCTACCCCCGTTTCCAGCGACTGACCAGGATTCAATTCTGTCTTCCCAATCGCTTCCGGACCGAGGCTTTGCCCTTCAATAGAAGCCTGGCCCTCGACGTAGTTCAGACTTCCTGGACGTGCTGAATTCGCTTTTGCATTTCCTGGGTGAGCTGAGTCTGCGCCCCAAACGGGCACAGAGAGAGCTGCAGCCAGGAAGACGCTTGCAATTCCTATCAACCTAGACTGCCGCATAACCTTTACCTCCACACCTGTTAGATGCAGATAGACGCACAGGTTATACGCTCTTTCGGATGTGATACCGGTACGCGGTCGGCTTTCAAATGTCGCAATCGATTATTTGCTTTGATGAATGACCGCACGTTCGTCTCGCACTCTGTGGCTCAGGAGTGCATGTGTACCAGTCCTTGGTCTCAAAGAGAGTTTCTGTTCAAGAAAGCGGCTGGCAAAGCTTGCAGCGTTGGATCAAAACAGAAGTGATCCTCCGGTAGAGGCAAGTCAAGTGACCTGACCTAAACTGAACTGAACACGAACTGAAATGATCCCCATGCAAAGATTTTTCCCACTTGGATCCGCTTCCTACGCTACATTCTTTCGATGCATAGCCGCCAGAACCCCCAGGAGACTAAGCTGTGATGAAAGCCGCCATGAGCTTATTGTTCGTGATCGTCGTTCTTGCGCCGACGGCATGGCCACAAACTGCGCCGGAGCGTGGCAGTAACGAACTGCAAGTGTGGGCTGGAGGAGGACACGGGCTGAACGGGAGCACTTCCAGTACAGGGTTGTGGAACGTGGGGTTGCGTTACGGGTGGGTACTGACCAATCCGCATGGTCCCGGTTTTCTACGGGGAAGATTTGAATATGCCGTCGATGTCGTCCCAGTGTTTTTGGTGTTCCAGCCAACAGGTAATACGTATGGTTTCGGCGTCAATCCGTTCGCTCTGAAATGGAACCTGGATGCGGGGCGCAGCATCGTCCCCTATTTTGAGCTAGGGGGGGGCACATTGTTCACGAATCATGAAGTGCCAGCCGGAACGTCGCAAGTCAATTTTACGAGCAGTGGGGCATTTGGCGTGCACTTCCTCCGCAGGAAATACAATTGGAGCATTGAAGTGCGCTACATGCACATCTCCAATGCAGGCCTCTCGACGCCCAATCCCGGCATCAACACTCTCCAGGTCCGGCTAGGCTTCGGGAGGTTCTCGCGGGCGCAGTAGGCGAGTCGCCGCATGGACTCGTAGGAGATGTCATGGGTCATTCCTGCAGGCCTGTCTAAGTCAATTGACTACCTTCAGTCCGCAAACTGCGCCTCACTTGGCGCGTTAAAAAAAGTACAGAGTATCGGGCTTATCGTGTTCGATGGGGCGGTGGAGGTAGCGGGACATTCCACTGTACCCCTGGATAGAGGCTGGGGATTCGAAAAGCTCGGTAAGCTAATTGCCCAATCACATCCATTTGCCAGACGAGCCGTGGTACCGAATCTTGCGTAACTTCTTGGACTCCTGAACCCGACGGGAGATCAGGGTCGAGGGCAACATCGAACTCAGCATCTCCATTTTCCAGCGTGTTGATGCTCCCGCAACAGAAAGAAAAAACAGACAGCTTGTCCTGCCACAAAATCTGCGCCGTCTTGGACGTTTCATCCAATTGGAAAAGAACTGGGCGACTGTAACACGATGCGGCGCCTGGAGATCCACAGACGGTTCCGTTCGAATCCATAATTCGGTCATTACCGTTATCGAACAGCATAAGCGGAAACACTCCGGAGCTTTTCGCACCCGTAAGCACGGGATAATGCTGAGCATAGTTAAAATCAGCAGGGCTTCCTCCGGGAATGACGAAGTCTCCACCAGGGCCCAGCCTCCAAAGGATGCTGCCATCGCCGGCGCCGTCTCTATAGTTGATCTTGACTACCCAATCTTGGTTCCGCATGGAAAGAATCAAGCTTCCGTCGTCTGGAGAGTCAATCACCGCGTTCGCATGAGTCCAATCCGGAAAACCGAGAGGTTGGTGATTTACGTCAAGGTGGTCAAAAGCGGACCATACCCACACCGGCTTTCGGTTTTGGTCAAGATCAACCAAAACGTCGCCAAGGACTTGGGTCACGCCTGGTAATCCCGGCAAGTTGGTGAACGCCTTAAACGCATTCGCGAGGAGGATTAGATGCCCGTTGGGCATGGGCAAGATATCATGGTGAAGCTGGCGGAGAGAAATTGAGAATCCAGCTTGCGAGAGCGCTTGATTAACGTCGCCCACCGAGAATTGAGAAATCGTCTCGCCTGCCAGATTGATTTCACGAACCCCGTTAAAAGCTCCATTGACCACTAACAGGAGATCACCATTCGGCAGAAGTTTGATTGGAAATGGAGAGTCAAGCTCCTCTCCGTCTAAAAAATCAGCGAACCAGATTAGGTTTCCACTTAAGTCGAATACTGCAGTCTGTAACTTTCCTGTTGTGGGAACACTTACGAAGGTTACGACGTCAATAAGTTCGACACCTGGGCTAGGTTCGAGACCATCCGGACGAGTGACGGTGACTTGCGGTATGCGTTCGGGCGGCAAACCTCCCGTATTGAAGGCATGATCCGAGTCAAATGACTGGGAGCCGTCGGGAAGATTCATTCTTGCGCGCATGTGGTAGGTCGTAAACGCCCGCATCCCCGCGACGAGAATGCTTACCGGGCTGCCGTCCAAAGGAGCCGGCACTGCCCAAGTCTGCAGTCCGTAGGTTGTATCCGCGCCGAAATCTATCGTCACCGTAGCACCACTAGGAGGCACGATGGTATACCTCGCCACTTGGGGATTTTGTGTGGGAGTAATCACGCCTCTTTGCACCGAATTTGGAGCGAATCCGGCTCCAGGCAGAGCGCCGGGCGTGGCAGGATTCGCGCAACCCCCAATCCAAATGGCTTGAAGCAGGGATAACACCAAAAGGGTTCGCTTTCCTATCGATTGCATGCCCTGGAGTTCCTCCGATTTTCGGGTCGCCTTGGTACAGAACGCCATGATTTCTGTTCCAAAATGGGACAAGAATATAACGAGGGATTCCCGATTCAAGTGGAGATAGTTCCCCTACTCGGAAAAGTCAAGGGGAGTGCTCGGTTAATTGACTAAGACTTTCGTTAACCTCTAACGATCGAATTCTTTATGGATACTCTTCAAGGAACGCGCTCGGGTTTCATCAAAATAGAAAGCGGGCACGAAGGCAACTCTCGAAGCTTGTCTCGCTACAAACCAACTGAGCAAAAGTGATGTTCCCGGAGCAAGCTACTACAGGAAACAAGATCCGCGACGAAATGACGGGGACGCAATCTTGAGATGGCAAGCGGTTTGAAGTTGAGGCGAGGGATGGCTACCATAGGGACGCGCGAAAATGAATCTGAAGCCGGAAAATCACAGGCGGGCCGAATGAGTGGATGCAGATGGATCGCTTTGCTCTTTCTCGTCAGTTTTGCGACAAGCGTTTGGGGGCAGGCAGAACAGGCGCAAGACAGCAAAGCTACCAGTCCCGCTCATGGAGAAAACAAAGTTACCCCCACAAAGAAGGATGCCGATGTGCGACCGGCGAGCGATAGTCCTGGCCCTCTATTGAAGAATCTTGTGCACGACCAGGAAGATATCTGGACGAGCCCGTTCCGGATGAAGCCAGGCGATCTCAAGTGGGCAGTGCCGTTCGCTGGGATCACTACCGGGCTGATCATGACGGACCGGACTGCCTCTCACGAGGCTAGCCGCCGTTATGTTAGTGGCAGCAAGACATTCTCCGATGCCGGCCTGGCGATTGCCGGGGCTTCGTCCGCCGGGTTTTATTTGCTGGGCCGATATACCGGAGACAGCCAGAAGCGCGAAACCGGCATTCTCAGTGGAGAAGCGATGGTGAACGCGCTGGCCGTTGATGAGGTGCTCAAGTATGCGTTCCAGCGGCAACGGCCGTTCGAGGTCAACAGCGCTGGCCGCTTCTTTCAGGGCACAAGCCACGACTCTTTCCCATCGGCTCACGCTACTCTAGCCTTCGCTTTCGCCTCTGTTTTGGCGCATGAATACCCCGGATGGTTCACCAAATTGTTGGCATACGGAGGCGCTTCGGCTATCAGCGCTGCGCGCGTCACCGGCAAGCAGCACTTTCCCACCGACGTGTTCGTTGGAGGCGCTCTCGGCTATTTTATCGGGGAGCGCGTTTATCGCTCTCATCACGATCGGGAACTCGATGGTGCAGATTATGGGACTTTCACAAAGGAGCCGAAGCAGTTTTGGCTTAACAGTGCCGGTTCGACGTACGTGGAACTGGATAGCTGGATTTACCCCGCGGTGGAACGTCTAGCAGCGATGGGCATCATTCGCAGCCCATTCCTCGGCCTACGCCCGTGGACACGCACCGCAATCGCGCAGATGCTGGCTGAAGCGGAATACCAGGTGGCTGATATCTCTCTTCTGCCGCCACAGGAAGCGTCGCTGATTTCCGCGCTCAAGACCGAGTTTTCCCAGGAACTGGGGTTGGTAGAGGGAAGCGTCAACGAGAGCATTCGGGTCGAATCGCTGTATACCAGAATCGATCCCATCTCGGGAACTGCGCTCAACGACAGCTATCACTTTGGTCAGACAATCATTAACGATTTTGGACGGCCCTATCAGGAAGGATTCAATGCGGTTTCCGGGTTCACCAGCCGCGCAGAGACGGGACGATTTTCTTTCTATGTCCGCGGCGAATACCAGCATTCTCCAAGCGCCGCCGCGTATCCCCTCTCCGTACGGAATGTGATTGCTCAGGCTGACTTAAATCCTGTACAGCCTCCGGTTCCCATTCAAACAACGAACCAGTTCCGACTCCTTGATGCGTACACCAGTCTAACGCTTTGGGGCAACGAAGTTTCCGTTGGCAAGCAAAGCTTGTGGTGGGGACCGGGCAATGGCGGCGCCATGATCTTCAGCGACAACGCGGAGCCTATTTACATGCTTCGCATCAATCGGACGCTGCCACTGTATATTCCCTTGATTTCCAAATTGCTCGGACCGATAAGGCATGATCACTTTTTCGGAAAGCTTTCCGGGCATCATTTTCCACCGGACCCGTTCATGTATGGCGATAAGATCAGTTTCCAGCCGACGAAAAATCTGGAGTTAGGATTCTCTCGCACCGCGGTTTTTGCCGGGCAGGGCAAAACGCCATTAACGTTCGGAACGTTTTGGAGAAGTTATACCAGTGCGACCGATGTTGGCCCGGGTATCAAAGGAACGCCCCGCGACCCCGGCGCTCGTCACGGGGCATTTGATTTTTCGTACAAACTTCCGTTTGTGCGCAACTGGCTTACTCTATACAGCGATTCGATCGCTCATGACGAGCCAAATCCCATCAGTGCGCCGCGCCGTGCGGCAATTGTCCCGGGTATTTACCTGTCGCATTTTCCCAAGCTAAACAAACTGGATCTCCGGGTTGAGTCGGGCTATACGGATATTCCAAACCGCCCTCCTACAGCCGCAATCGGAAGATTCCTCTATTGGGAGGGAATTTATCATGATGTTTATACCAATAAGGGTAATCTTATGGGAAGCTGGATTGGTCGAGGCGGCAAGGGTACCCAAGTTTGGAGCAATTACTGGCTGAATTCTTTCAGCGTAATCCAAGTTTCCTATCGAAATGGCAAAATTTCAAACGGCTTCATTCCAGGAGGCGGAACGCTGAATGATTTTTCTGCAGGCGCGCGGCTGCGCATCAGGAATGATTGGGAGTTATTGACAAACTTCCAGTATGAACGATGGACGGTACCGGTCCTTGCTCCAGGTCGCAAATCTGATTTCTTGAGTTCGATTCAGCTCACGTACTGGCCCAAGAATTTGGTTCAAAGGAAGCCTAACTAGTGGTGGAGGGCGGAATGCTGATGGTGACTTCTGCCCCAGCGATGGTTCAAATTCGTGGTAAGTGATTGAGAGAAGGCGGGTTGTGTTGTACCCTTACAAGCTTCCGAAATGGGTTGATGCTTTTTAGTAACTCAGTGTGTGGACAAGGGTAGACGCTTTTACGGGTAGTTTGCTGAACAGGAGCCGCAGGAGCACTGTGAGGTTGCCTGTGTGCGTGCGTTGCGGGGAACCATGTTCTCAATGAAGCTTCAAGGAGTCTGATGAGTGAAGTTGGTTTGATGTTCCGGCGACGTACCAAGGTCTTTGGTTTGCGAAGTCCAATTTCCTACCTTTCTCACGGCGCTAGGGATTTGGTTTTAAGAGGCGCAACCCTAACCGCGCTTTTCGTAGGTATCCCCGCGCTTGTGTCGGCCCAGTCGCAAGAAACTCAAAACCCACTGTTTCCCGGAGCACAGGCAGAACCGCCAGAACAGCCAGCGCAGACATCACCTGGCTCGATCCCCGTGCCGCAAAGGCAGCCGGTTACTACGCCACGAATTACCAATGTCACGCCAGCCCAGGAAATAGCGGAGCAGGGGCAAGGTTTGAAAAAGAAACCGCCCAAAACTGAGGCAGAGGTTCAGGCCGAGCCGGATCTAGAGTTCCAGCAATTTGCCGAGAACTCATTGGGAATAAAATTGCCCATCTTTGGTCAGAATCTGTTCGAAGACGTGCCTTCTACGTTTGCACCCTTGGATCGTGTCCAGGTTCCGCCAGACTACATTATCGGTCCCGATGATGAATTGTTGATTAGAGCGTGGGGGCAGGTTGACGTCAATTGGCGAGCCGTTGTGGATCGCACAGGGACCATTTATATCCCCAAAGTGGGCACTTTCAGCGTCGCAGGGGTAAGGTATGCGGATCTAGAAAATTACCTGCGGGTTGAAATCGGGCGCATTTTCAAGAATTTTCAGCTTAGTGTGAGCCTGGGCCGGTTGCGCTCGATGCAAGTTTTTGTCGTCGGTCAGGCGAAGAGGCCGGGATCCTATACGATTAGTTCTTTGAGCTCACTGGTCGACGCGCTCTTTGCTTCAGGCGGCCCCTCGAAACGCGGCTCGATGCGCCGAATTGAACTGAAACGTGACGGGAAGACTGTCACCACCTTCGATCTGTACGACTTGATCACGAAGGGCGACAAGTCCAAGGATGCGAAGCTCGATGCCGGTGACGTGATCTATATTCCACCGGTGGGACCGCTGGTGGCTCTAGCGGGGAGCGTAAATACTCCTGCGATTTACGAATTGAGAGACAAGAACACGCTTGGGGAAGCGATCACATACGCCGGCGGCTTAACCACTACGGCAAGGGGAGGACATGCCGTAGTGGAGCGAATAGAGAATCGCCAAATTCGTGAAACGGACGAATTTCCTCTGGACCAGGAGGGGCTTGCGCGTGAATTGCACGATGGTGACGTTGTCCGCTTTTTGCCGATCTCTCCGAGATTTGAAAAGACGGTAACCCTGCGTGGGAACGTTGCCGTGCCGGGTCATTATCCCTGGCATGAGGGCATGCGCGTACACGACCTAATTCCTGAACGTAATTTTCTCGTTACAGATGAATATTGGAGGCGGCAAAACCAGCTTGCAGTACCTCCTAAGACTCCTGAAAAACGGATTGGTCAAGCTGAACTGAAGAACGACGTAAAGCGGGTGGCCGCAGAGATCAACTGGCAGTATGCCGTCATTCAACGCATTGATCCCCAGGATCTCTCCTCCCATCTCGTGCCCTTCAATTTGGGAAAGGCGATCGAGAGCGATCCCGAACAGAACTTGGTTCTCCAAGCCGGTGATGTGGTAACCATCTTTTCTCAGGCGGATATTGATGTTCCCATCGGACAGCAAAGCAAGTTTGTGCACGTGGAAGGCGAAGTCAAACAGGCCGGCGTTTACCAGGTGCAGCCGGGAGAGACATTGCGTCACCTCGTCACGCGAATCGGCGGATTGACGCCTCAGGCTTATCTCTACGGGGCAGACTTCACTCGCGAGTCCACCCGTGTGGAGCAACAGCAACGCTTGGATGAATACGTCAATGATCTGAGCCGGTCCGTTCAGCGTAACACCGCGGCCAACGCATACCTCGCAGACACCTCAGATACGGCTTTGGTGAAAGCGGAATCCGACGCACAGCAAAATCTAGTGGAAAAGATGAGAAGGCTGAAATCCACCGGTCGTATCGTCCTGGAGATAAAGCCGACCGCGACCGGTACGGATGCGCTGCCCGAACTCGTGCTGGAAGACGGTGACCGTTTGCTGGTGCCATTCCGGCCGGCGACTGTGGGCGTAATTGGGTCGGTTTATGACAACGGCGCCTTCGTTTTCAAACCTGGCAAGACCGTGGCTGATTACCTTCGGCTGGCTGGCGGAGCGAGGAGAGACGGCGACAAAGGCCGAGAATTTGTGATTCGTGCCGATGGCTCCACAGTGAGCCGGCAACAACATCGTGGGTTCATTAGCCTCAATTTTGATACCCTAAGACTTATGCCGGGCGATACAATTGTGGTCCCAGAAAAACTGCGAACTGGAGCCGCAGCTCGCGCGGCATTGCGAGATTGGGCAACCATACTCGGGCAGCTCGGTCTTGCGGCTGGGGGAATCGGTACTATTTTCCGTTAAGGAATGCTTAGAAATACATGGCGCAAGTTCAAAAGGCTGAAGTGCATGTGAGAGTGGCTGAAGAAGTTCGAGTAGCGGAACCAGCGAGAGAAACGGAGACCGTCCAGTTCCCAAACTCATTGCTCGTTTTGGCCAAACGGAAAACATTCATCTTGAAGTTCGTAGGGATAGCCGTAATTCTTTCTGTCATCACTGTCTTCCTGCTGCCGAAAACCTACACCGCCAAAACCAAGATCATGCCTCCGCAGCAAAACCAGTCCATGGGTGCCATGGCTGCGCTGAGCCAACAACTCGGCCCACTGGCCGCTCTAGCGGGCCAAGGCATGGGCTTGCGCAATCCAAGTGATCTATATGTTGCGCTACTGCGCAGCGATACCGTTGCCTATGCCTTGATCGACCGCTTTTCCTTGATGACCGTGTACAAGGAAAAACTGCGTATCGACGCCCGCCGCCGTTTGGAAGATCGATCTGACATAATCGCAGGAAAAGAGGGCGTGATTTCCATCTCCGTAGATGATCGAAGCCCTCAACGAGCCGCAGACCTTGCCAATGGCTACGTGGAGGAATTGGAAAAACTTACGAAAACGCTGAATATGACCGAGGCCGGCAAGCGGCGGCTCTTTTTTGAACGTGAAGTAAAAATGGCGAACGATAGTCTGGCCGATGCCGAAGTGGCCCTCAAACAGACACAGGAGAAAACTGGGCTCATCCTGCTCGACAGCCAGTCCAGGGCGATGATTGAGTCGGTCACATCGCTGCGGGCAAGCATAGCGGCACAAGAAGTCAAGGTGCAGGCCATGCGCTCTTTTGCCACCACGGAGAACCCCGACCTGGTGCTGGCCGAACAGGAGCTCGCTACCATGCGTGCTCAGCTCGACCGGTTAGAGCGCGGTCAGGGTAAGAGATCCATTGCTGACGTACCTATCGAAAATGTACCCACCGCAGGGCTCGAATATGTCCGAAAGTTGCGCGATGTAAAATATCACGAGGCACTGTTCGCACTGTTGGCCAAACAATATGAGGCCGCAAAAATTGACGAAGCCAGAGATACCCTGATTGTGCAACAAATGGACAAGGCTGTACGGCCAGAGAAGAAGTCCAGCCCCCACCGTCTATTGATCGTCCTGGCCACTACAATTCTGGCGCTTCTCGTTGCAATTATGGTGGCATTTTTTATGGAAGCCATGGAGCGGGGAAAAGAGGATCCCCAATTTGCCGCCCGGCTCACGCTGTTTCGGTTTTATTTGTCCCGCAGCCGCAAGCCTCCAAACCTTGAGGCATGATCAAATTACGGCTTACGCGAGAATGCAGGTTGATTGCGCGATTTTGCGGACGCCATTTCATGACTTATCGCCGAACCGCACGGGCGAGACACGTCTGTGATAGTGGTTGGGGCACACAGATGCTCATGAGCGCCGCGAAATCGGTCTCACTTCTGACCAGCGGGCGATTGCTGGCGCGGAACACAATCTGGAATTTGATCGGGAATGGCGCGCCGATAATCGTAGCGGCGTTTGGCATCCCGATCCTGATTCATGGATTGGGAGGAGTCGGTTGGGGACAACTGGGACCAAGTAACAAGAGCGAGGCGCGCTGATGCCGGGTCTGATCAAGGCCTGGGATGACGGGCAGAAAACGCTCAGCGCCAAGATCATACGAAACGTGCTCTCAAGTGGGCTCAGGGCCTTGTTGGTTGCGCCGGTGCCTTTCGTGATGACCCCGTTGATTTTGAATAAGATCGGGCCGGGTGGCTATGGAACTTGGGCGGTGTTTGTGGCCTTTGGTAGCCTGACCTCGCTAGTTGACCTCGGGATGGTCGGGACGGTGAGCAAGTATGTTGCGGAGTATCATGCTCAACGCGACTTGCATGCGTTAAACCGACTTCTGAGCACTGGTCTGGCTATATTTGCAGCTCTTTCGATGGCCGTCGCCTCGCTGATTTGGTTTTGTAGCCCCTTAATCACGGAGATATTGTTCAGGGGAAGCCCTGCGCAAGGCTCTGACCTGGTGAGACTTTTCCGGTATTTCATCATCGTCGTTATGTCGAATATCGTGATCCTGCTTTTTTCTTCGGTGACTTCGGGTTTGCAACGACTGGATATTACGAACTCGGTGAATTCGATTAATATCTTGGGTGCAGCATTGGTCGGCGGCGTCTTACTGATTGAGGGTTGGGGATTGCGGGGACTAGTATTGGGCCAGATTTGTTCCTCGCTAATCACTGTAGTGACCTACTGTGTGCTGATCAGGAAACTTTTGCCACAAGCCGTCCTTGGTGCCCGTCATGTTGACGCCGAAGAGGCGAAAAGGATGTTCGGGTTTAGCCTTCGGCTGTATCTTACTCAGGCTGCCGTGGCTGTTCATAACCAGCTAGAGAAGTTTCTCTTGGCGCTGTTTGTTGGCGTTGAGGCCGCGGGCTGGTATGACATTGCAAGTAGTCTAGTCCTTAAGCTGCGCGGAGTGATTGGGCTTGTTCTTGGTCCGGTTCTTCCCGCCGCCTCGGAGCTGGACGCGCTGGATGATCGTCAGCGCCTTATGAGGCTGTACTATCGCGCTCACAAATATCTGGCGTTTTTGGGGATTGGGCTTGCTTGCTTCGTGTCGGTCATTTCCGTCCCATTCGTCGAACTCTGGATAGGTCCGAAGCTCGCATTTGTTGCGCTTCCGCTGACTGTTCTGATGTGGGTTAACTTATATAATCTGGTAACAGGTCCGGGTTTTTTGACTTTTGCTGGGTGCGGATACTTGAAACCTGGCATTCAGTCGGCGCTGGTAGGGCTGGGTTTGAATATTCTCCTTAGCGTCGCGTTGATTTACCGCTTCGGTTTTGCAGGGGCTGTCTTGGGGACTTCTGTTTCGCTGGTCTTCGCGTCCAGCTTTTTCCTCTTCCTTTTTCACAGACACACCGGATATTCAGCGTGGCGGCTATTCCGTGACGCATACGCAAAGCCCTTGGCTGGCGGCATCGCGCTCTCGGTGCCCACGTGGCTGGTTTTTAGGGCGGTGACGCCATCCTGGACGACCTTAATTGTGGCCGGGGTGGTGTTCGTGATCCTTTATGTCGCGGTCATTTTGGCGAGTGGGTTCTTTGACCAGTACGACTGGAGCAAAGCAGAAGATTTGATTCCGATGGTCCGCCATGCCCGGAGGATCATTCGGAATGCTTAACAGGGCCGCGCGGTATTTCCCTATTTTAAGGGAAATGCGGCGAGCAATCGGGATTAGGAAAGATTCACGCGTGTTGGAGGTCGGGTCCGGGTCGATCGGTCTAGGCGAGTTTTATCCGTGTCAGTTCGTGGGGTGTGACGTTAACTTTGTCGAGCCGCCCAGGGCGCCCATGCTGGCCGTGAAATGCTCGGGTTCGTGCTTGCCTTTCGCGGACGGGTCATTTGATGTAGTTGTGGTTTCTGATGTCATGGAGCACGTGCTGCCGGAATGGCGAGAAAGGGTTATCCAGGAGTCTCTGCGAGTCTCGCGCAGGTTAGCTGTAATTGGGTTTCCAAGTGGCACGGCAGCTTTTGATGCGGACAGGAGGCTGCGTGAGGATTATTTGCGTGGGAAACTCCAGCCCCCAGTCTGGCTGGACGAGCATATGATGTACCCCTTTCCAGGGCGCGATCTATTTTCCAGGCTGCCAATCGGCTGGAGTGTCGAAGAGTTGCCCAACGAAAGCGTGAGTTTTCATTACCGGATGATGCGAATGGAAATGTACCGGCAGTTGGACTACCTATTTCGCTTTGCGCTACGCGCCTTCCCCGGAATGATTGAATGGCTTCTCCGATGGACGGAAGGGGAGCCGTCGTACCGGCTAATCTTTGTTCTTTGTCGGCGGTGACGATGGATTCATTGACTGTTGTAATTCCTACTTATAATCGGGCGAAAGTCCTGAGAAAGGCCTTGCTGGGCTACAAGGCTCAATCGGATCCCGAGCAGATTACAGAGTTGATCGTGGTCGACGATGGGTCAACGGACGACACCGAGTCGGTCGTACGGTTAGCGGGCGCGGGCAGTCCGTTTCCGGTACGGTATCTGCGACAGAGCAATAAGGGGCCGGCAGCGGCGCGGAACGTTGGAATTCGGGAAGCCCGCGGCAGGCTCATCCTCTTTACGGATGACGACATCATTCCGACACCCACTCTTGTCGCTGAACATCTGGCTTGGCACGCCGCGCAACCGGGTCTCGCGGAAGCTATCTTGGGCTACGTGACTTGGGCACCGGAGATCAATGCAACGCCTTTTATGGTCTGGTATGGGTCCGACGGTCCCCTCTTTGCATATGGCCATTTCAAGGATTGCCGCGAGGTAGGGTTCTCTTACTTTTACACCTGCAACCTTAGCTTGAAAGTAGAGTTTCTGCGGGAGAACGGCACCTTCGATGAGGAGTTCCCGACAGCCGCCTACGAAGACGTTGAACTCGGGTATAGGCTCGACAAGAGGGGGATGCGGCTTTTTTACAACCCTGAAGCGTTGGCATATCACCACCAATACGTTTCGTTTGAGGATGCATGCCACAGGGCCAAGAAGGCGGCACTAGCCAGAGAAGTCCTTTTGAGAAAGGAAGCCGGGCGACTGCATGCGAGTGCTCCTAACCTGAAACGAAGGATTGGGCGGAAAGCCGTCAGATGGGCAGCTCCTTTTCTTTCACCGCTCAAGGTTTTTATGGATAAGACGGTTCCTCTTCCTTGGGGCGTATACCGCGTAATGCTTCGAGTTTTCGGTGGTTAAGGTTTTGAAGCTGTTGTCTAGATTGAACGTAGGGTATTGGCGCCCTGGATATTCTGCCATGCTGTATGAGTTCAGATCTTGAAGTGTCGGCTCCGATGGCATTTCCAAAGGGCGAAAGTCGTGGGCGCGTACGCGCGCTTACAATGGTGCTTGTGTTTCTTTTTTTGTCTAACATTTGCGATCCGGGTGGGGCGCTCGGCTTAAAGTACATCGCCTTCTTCATAGCTTTTTTTCCGTTATAAACACTCAAGTACTTTGCTTCTAACCGCGGACGATCGCTCTAGGTTTACTGCTATTTGTTGCGTGGGCTAACCTGGGCCTTGCTGTCCGGTTCCGTGCGGGATAGGATCTAGATATTATGGTTCGGTAAAAATGAGGACGGGCAAGACGACAACGTGGCTGATATGTGTTCTAGCGTTCTTATTTCTCGGTAATATCTACGACCCGGGCGGGACTTTAGGAATCAAGTACGTATCCACTTTTGTCGCCATCGTTACCATTGTGGCGACCTTGAAGCGGTTTGATCTTAGCGCCGAAGCCAAGTTCGTCGGTACGGGGCTCTTCGTAGTTTGGCCGACATGGTCGTTCGTGTATGGCTTAGTAAATGGAGCGGATCCCGGCATCGCTCTTAACCAGGTGTCATCCTTTTTGTTCGCCGGCATTTTAGCCGGACTGATCTCCGCGACGGACAACCGCTTGCCTCTGCGGATGCTGTACTGGTGCATGTTTTCTCTCGCCGTGGTTATCCTTGTCTTGTTTGCGATCTTACTAGCTGCACCCCAGAGCGGGCTTAGCGGCATGATTATGGACTTCTTGGCTCGATTCCACGAAAAGGAAGGTTATTTCGGCTCTAACGAGGAAAAGGGCCTTATCATTTATTTCCGCGCGGCACTCTTCCTCGTCCCAACATGCGTCTACTTTTTTTTTACGGGAAGAACGTGGAGAGCGCTCCTCGTATTATTGGCGGTTGCGCTGTCGCAGTCTAAATCTGGGGTGGTGATTTCACTTGGGTTCGCGGTGGGTTTTCTCTTCTTTGCGTTCCGTTCCAAGCGTGTTAAGGCTACTACCATGGATCCGTCGCCTGGCGTTTTCGCAATGAGAACGAAAGCCCTTCTTGTGTTGGGGCTGGGACTCGTGGGAATAATCTTTCTTTCCGTGGTTCCCAATTTTGGCAAAGACGTCTGGGAGGCAATGACGGTTCAATCGGAAACGGCCTTACTCAGAAAGGGCCACATACAATCCGTTATTGAGTTGCTTGACAGGCGCCCGGACTATTTGCTGACAGGCCAAGGCGCAGGAACTCATTTCTACTCTGTGGGCGCGCAAGGCTTGGTCGACAATATCGAGGTAGACCATCTCAACGCCGTTCGGAAATTTGGATTGCCTTGGTTCATAGTATTTACGGCGGTCGTGATTCGCGTCGTCCTGAAACTAATTCGCAGCGACCGTAATGATACGCGCGCTTCTGGATTTGCCCTCGCCAGCTCGTTTCTTGCGTCAGGCACGAATCCAGTCCTCATAACTCCGTTATTTATGATGCTACTCGTGGCGTCCTATTTTGCGCAGAGACAAGAGCCGGCATATGTTGGCTAAAATCCATCTCTTGCTATCGACCTACAACGGAGCACACTTTCTCTCCGACCAAATGGACAGCATCTTCTCTCAGTCATGCCCTCCCTCAGTTATCAGCATTCGTGATGACGCGTCGACTGACGGCACTTACGAGAAAGTCTGCGAGTATGAGGCGACGCGGCCCAACATTAAGGTAATCCGGGGCGAAAGATTGGGTCCAGCCGCTAGCTTTCTTGAGTTGCTGCATGACGCAGAGTCAGAATGCGATTATTTTGCATTCGCTGACCAAGACGATGCTTGGATGCCCACCAAGCTCGAAAATGCGGTTTCGCGATTAGCTCAACAGGGGTCCAGCGGGCCAGTGATGTATTGTTCGCGGGTCGAATACGTGGATATTCAACTGAAGCACGTGGGTTTTTCAAGCGTGCCTAGTCGGGTTGGGTTCGCCAACGCTTTGGTCGAAAATGTGGCCATCGGCTGCACGGTCCTCTTGAACCGGGAAGCTAGAAGAATCATTGTGGGGAGGCTCCCTTCGAATGCTTTGATGCACGACTGGTGGTGTTATCTTGTCGTTTCCGCCTTTGGAACGGTAATTTACGATGAGAGACCGTCGGTGAAATATAGGCTTCATGGACGCAATACCGTCGGTGCTTCTACGAGTGTGCGGGAAAAATTCATTCGCCGCATGCTGCGATTCTTGAAATACAAGGAGGGGACCCCAAGACCGACTGATCAGGCCGTAGAATTCCAGCGCTGTTTTGGCACTTTGCTGAATCAACAAGAGCTGAAGAAGCTGGAGCGCTTCTTGGCAGTTCGAGGGAACCTTTGGCCTCGTATTGCTTACTCCGCTCAAATGGATGTCTGGCGGCAATCTTGGATTGAAGATGCAATCCTCCGAACTTTGATTCTTTTTGGCCGGATCTAGAAAGCCGTTGGTTCTGTTGACACCCTCGACTAAGCGCGGTGATGCCTAGACCTGATAAATGTTGTGCGCCAAGCCGAGCAGGAAAGCCTAGCGCATCTGCATTTTCCGGCCGTCATCGACACCGATTGCACCTGGCGATCGACAGAATGCTAACAATGAGAATTAACTAACCTGGGCGGTGACGAGATATTGGATTCAAAATATTTAGGTTAAAACCTTTTACACATTGGTTCGGTGGAACAGGATTCCGCAAAATGAACATCATGGTGACGGGTGGGGCAGGATATATTGGCAGTCAAACAGCCGATGCCATTGAGAAATCTGGCCACACTCCTATTATTTTTGACAATCTTTCCACTGGTCATCGATGGGCGGTTGGATCGAAGACCTTTGTTGAGGCTGACCTCTCAGATAGACTCTCGATTCAACGCGCCATCGAGCAACACAAGATTGAAGCAGTCATTCATTTTGCTGCGCACGCTTATGTGGGAGAATCGGTCGCAAACCCCCGCAAGTACTTTCAGAATAACGCAGTCAATAGCCTAAATCTTTTGGACGTAATGCTGGAATGCGGCGTGAAGTACGTCGTGTATTCGTCAACTTGCGCTACCTACGGTATTCCCGAAAAATTGCCTATCTCAGAGGAGCACCCCCAGCGTCCAGTGAATCCCTACGGCGAAAGCAAATTATTCATCGAGAGGGTCCTCCACTGGTACGAAATGGCCTACGGTCTGCGCTGGGTAGCTCTGCGCTACTTCAACGCGGCAGGTGCTTCCGGGCAACTGGGAGAATGCCACGACCCGGAAACACACCTCATTCCCCTAGCAATTAAAGCGGCTCTGACAGGTGTTCCGCTGTCAGTTTTCGGGAGCGATTATCCGACCGAAGATGGAACTGCTGTACGGGACTACATCCACGTGGAGGATCTTGCTTCGGCGCACATCGCGGCGCTTGAATATCTCATTAAGAAAGGGACAAGCCGCGCTTTCAATTTGGGCACTGGCAAGGGACACTCGGTTCGCGAGGTACTGCAGACGGTGGAGCGCGTCAGCAAAATCGCCGTGCCATATCGGGCCGCTGATCGACGTCCCGGGGACCCCGCCATATTGGTAGCAGACAACCGGGCGGCGATTGAATTACTTGACTGGAAGCCCAAGCGTTCGTCACTTCTTGAGATCGTAGAGAGTGCTTGGATTTGGCACGCAAAATCAGCCAATACGAAAGGCGAGGTCAGTAGGCAGTGATATTCACTTAGATGATTTTGAACGAGGCGCTCCCATCAAGTGCCCCCATCTGGATAGGCAGAGTACTTTCCGCTCCATGAGATAACGCTGCGTGGCTCATCCTACGCTCCAACTCGGCGGCCCAGACGGTCTTTTATCCAATAGCCCAGGACCGCGTTGAGAAGACGCCAGCGCGTCTCCAATTGACGCATCCGGGTCAGTTGCCCTGCAGTAACGCTGCCCGAATGTCTGCGGTACCACACCAACTGTTTGTCAATATATAAAGTATTGCCAGATTTAATCGAGTTGACTACGCCTATCCAAAAATCATGCAGAACATCACCACATCCGGGCGGAAACGGCAGAATCTTTGGCACAAGTTCGGACCTGAAAGCCATCAGGCAGCCTAGGAATTTACAACGAATCAGGTTTGAAAGAACGCCTGAACGGAATTTCCCTCTCGAAGCATAATAGGAAACTCCCAACCGATTTCCAGCTTCATCGATCAGCGCTGCATCCGTTACGACCAGTGTTACGTCCAGGTTTCTCTCGAATGCTTGCAACACTGTCGCAACCTTGCCAGGCATCCACAGGTCGTCCTGGTCGCTCAGAAAAATCACGCCCCCGGTTGCGTGGGAAAGTGCTTCCTGAAAAGTGTGGGCCACACCTTGGTTCGTACGATGCTCGACCAGATGAACCCTAGTGTCACCCAGTGAGCCCACTTCCTCACAGGTTCTGTCGGTCGAATGGTCATCAACTACAATCACTTCGTCATTCTCTGAAAGCTGAGAGAGGATGGAACGTAGTTGAGCAGCAATGTACCGCTCCCCCTGGTACGCCGCCATGCAGACCGAGATTTTAGGACGCTCGTTTGTCATGCACAACTTGCCCAATTTCTCGATGTGTACGCTCCAGAAAAGCCAGCCTCACAGAGTCATTGTTTATTGAAGCAGACGACGGCAATAATACAGCACGGCAAAATGGGCGGATTTATCCGGCTGTTGCTTAATTAATTCACCGCCAGATTCACGAATAATTGAGCATGTTCGCTCTTGGGAAATGGCGGTCATTCTCATTGGATGCAGCTTAAACCGGGTAAATATGACTTCCGATTGGAGTCCCAGCCCCTTCAGCAGATGGTAGGCGGATCTCTTCAAATTGAAGATGTTTCGGTACGACTTTCGATAAGGGACCTGAAAGACCACTAGACCACCCGGGGTCGCGACTCTAAAGAACTCGCGCACATAATTGCCAATCATGGCTGAAGATGGCAAATGCTGAAGTACCCTGTTGCTGTATACCAGATCGAATGTCTTATCAGGAAACAGTGAGAGATCTTGAGATTCGTTAAGATGGAAATCACATTGCGGAGTGAACTGCTTGGCTTTTTTAATCATATTGGCAGATACGTCGACGCCATGTGCTTCGCGGTAGTAACCAAGAAGTGCCCGCGTCAGCCGTCCAACTCCGCATCCGAAATCAAGTGCTTTGCCACGACTCCCAGCAATCGGATTCAGTTCCGCCAGCAAACGGTCAATTTCATTTTTCCCGGTATTGAAGAATTCTTCCGCGTCCCACTTGTTTCCGCGCTTGCCTGTTTCGCTCAATACCGCCCACATGGGGTCGAGCGAAGCCAGTTCTTCCCAGTCTGTCTTGTGGGTTTGAAGTTCCATAACACCGAACTTATGGACTGCCGGACGGTGCACGATCAACTCCAATCACTTGGCCAGTATGAGAAAGACGACCAGGTAAACGACAATCCCAGCACGTCCGATTGTCATGCACACTTGGTGGCACCTTCGAAATGCGCTCTCCAGTCAACACCGGGCGCAAGAAATCTATGATCCATATGCGTGGCGATGCTTGGGGTAGGAATCCAGAGCTTCCGCCGCTGCCCGGCGAGGATCTGTGGCCAACCATAAAACCACGAGACCGCGACAAATCCACCCACCTTGATTCTCTCGCGAAAGCATCTATAGATGATGGCAGGATCGAAAACTACTTGTTTCGTGAGGCTCAACCACAGAGAAACATCCAGGTTCCTGAAAGCGTAAGTCTGGAAAACTCTCTGGGTTCGTGCCAGTGTCTTCTTGGCAGTGAGGAATGTCAGGCAGGTCGAGGCAGCCGTGCGCCAGCGCCGGTCTCGATACTCCTGGTTCAGCTGCGGACCACTATGCAATGGCAAGTTATAGTAGTCCGGATGATCGTACGGCGAGACAAAGTCTGCGCCTGGACAATCACGCAGGAAATTCAACATGACTTCAAACTGGCCGGGTAGGTAAAAGTAGTCGTCCTCAGCAAAGTACACGGCATCAGCATCGTTCTGGTCCAAGAGGATTTTAAGTTGGCGTGAAAACGTCTGACGATTTCCGATTCCGCTTAAACGAATCAGCTCCAAATCCGGGCTGTCGAAAAACTCGGTGAACAGCCCTTCAAACTGGGGCGGGCAACCGTCCAGCAACACGAACATCTTGGCGCGCACTGCTCCAAGCGACGCTCGGAAAGAGCGCAAACACAGCCTCGCCAGTTGAAGTTTGTCCTCCGGAAACATGGCGGGATTTTTCGAAACCCGCGGATAAATCCGGTAGGCAACTGCAACGTCATATTCCCTTTTGTTCATAGGAGTTCTTCGTCCTGAGCACAATTGCCAATTCAACTCTCCGAGTGCGACCCTTCAGGCGGCGAACATGCCCGCTCAGGGGGACGCGAAACGTCATCCCGATTGCAGAAGAGGAGGCAGCCGCCGCCAAGACGAGCATTCCCCATGGATCGAGGTAGCTGCCAGCCGTTCTGGGCCCATAGCCCCTCTAGCAGGCCGTGGAGCTATCGAGCTTTGGGATTCGGAACGTTGAGCCCTGCGACCATTCCGTTCCCCCTCGCCCGAAAAGCCTAGCGTTCTTGCCCCGTCGCGTCAACCGGTTGATAATAAACAGAGAGTTGGCAGTTGCACACAGCCACCTGGTCGTCGCATAGGAATTTCCGGAGGCAACATCTTGCGGGTGCTGCAGATCGGAACTTTTTATCCTCCAACCCGTCGAGGCGGGGTAGAAAACTACCTTCAACAATTATGTGCAGGCTTGAAAGACTTTGTGGACGTGCAGGTGCTTGTTTCAAATCGGACTCGCAAGACTACGTGTGAAATGGTCGATGGAGTGAAGGTTTGCCGAGTCGGCATGTGGGCATTCGTGGCCCGCGCTCCGATTTCCCCAGCCATGGCTCTCGCTATCCGTCGCATACCCGCCGACATAATCCACTTTCATCATCCTAATCCAGTAGCAATGCTCGCCTATCTGATGAGTGGCCATACCGGTAAATTAATAATTTCATACCATAGCGATATCGTTCGACAGAAAGTTCTAAAGAAGATGACAGAACCCATATTAAGCTTGGCATTCCAGCGTTGCAAAGCATTCATAGCATCATCTTCCAATTATGTGGAATCTTCTGCCGTCTTGCGCAAATATCGCCATCGTTGTCGAGTGATTCCATTCGGCATTTCAAGTGATTTCGCTCCTATTGATCAGCGGGCAGTAGACGAAATTCGCCGCCTCCACGGGCCGCGAGTGGTACTGTCTGTTGGAAGACTCGTCTATTACAAAGGATTCGAATTCTTGATTCGGGCCATGTCCACCGTGAGGGCTAAGTTGTTGATCGTGGGTGTAGGGCCGCTTCGTCCAAAACTCGAAGAGGAAGTCCACAGATTGGGCGTGCGCGAGCGGGTTAGCCTCCTTGGGCAAGTTGAACAACTTGCTCCCTACTACCACGCCGCGGATGTATTCGTGCTCCCATCCGTCGCGCGAAGCGAGGCGTTCGGGATAGTGCAGTTAGAAGCGATGGCTTGTGGGAAACCAATAGTAAATACCTCGCTGGACTCAGGCGTTCCCGCTGTTTCCCTAGACGGTGTTACTGGCTTGACAGTAGCTCCACGTGATTCGAGGGCTTTGGCTGATGCGATCAACACTTTGCTTGAACAAGACGAACTTCGTGCTCGTTTCGGGGAAGCAGGCAGGCTTCGAGTGAAATCGGAGTTCAACTTGGAGTCCATGATCCATCGAACACTTGACCTATATAAAGACGTGTTTGTAGACGCTCAACGGGGCAGGGACCAAATCTCTGCACCATGAGACTCTCTTCGCTTTGACCAGTTTTCGGCGAGGACGTCAGATACTGCCGTTGCGCTTTAAGACTCACAGTGGGAACAGCCGTTGGATTTTGAGGCAAGTTTTGTATAAATATGTTCCGCCTGAACTCGTCGAATGCCCAAAAATGCGATTCGGTGTGCCCATCGGTTTTGGCGAGAGGACCGCTGCGAGACTGAGCTGGGGACTTGCTGTCCGCGAGGAGTCTCGAACAACATGGTTTGCTCTATGCGGAGCCAATCCGCCTAAAATGGCAGGAGCATCTCTCGGGTGTTAGGAATTGGCAATACTTGCTTTGGGATGTACTGGCTTTTCAGGCTTGGTTTAGTCACAATATGCGGGTTTGGGAGGGGCCCAAACTTCACTGTCCTAAGGACCCAGGATTAATGCGAGCAGGGTTACGTTGAGGTCGGACGGAACTTATTACGGTACTGTTTTCTCGTGTGAGGTGAGTAGATGCCAAATTCAAATGGAAACCGGCCTTCATTGCTTAGCGGATCTAAAGCCCGCGTCTTGATAACGGGGGGAGCGGGATTCTTTGGGTCACACCTAGCGGAAGCCCTGCTGAAAAAGAGCCATGATGTTTTCATCCTCGATGACCTGTCGACAGGGAGCATAGAGAACATTCGTCATCTGAAAGCCAACAGCGGTTTACAATATTGGATCGATTCCGTCAAAAATAAATCTCTGCTCGCCGAACTGGTCGATGAATGTGACATCATCATCCATTTGGCAGCAGCCGTTGGCGTGCGCTTGATTGTGGATAGTCCCGTGCACACCATCGAAACGAACGTGAACGGGACTGAAATCGTCCTGAAAGCCGCGAGCAAGAAGAAGAAGCTCGTGTTCGTTGCCTCCACTTCGGAAGTGTATGGGAAGAGTGCGCAGGTGCCCTTCCGCGAGGATGACGATCTGGTCTTGGGAGCGACCACCAAGGGCCGCTGGAGCTATGCCGCCTCGAAGGCTCTCGACGAGTTCCTGGCGCTCGCCTACTGGAAAGAAAAGAGGCTTCCCGTTATCGTCGGACGCTTCTTCAACATCATAGGGCCTCGGCAGTCGGGGCGGTACGGCATGGTGCTTCCAACCTTTGTCTCGCAGGCGATGGCAGGTGACGACGTGACAGTCTTTGGCACCGGCCAACAATCGCGCTGCTTTTGCTATGTCGGCGATGCCGTTCAAGCTGTCCTAAAAGTTTTGGAAAAGCCAGAGGCAGTGGGAGAAGTCTTCAACATCGGAAGCGATCGAGAGATTTCCATCGAAAACTTGGCTCAGTTGGTCATTGAGCGGCTCGGTAGCCAGTCAAGAATCCGCTACATACCCTACGAAAAGGCTTACGAAGACGGGTTTGAGGACATGCCGCGGCGGAAGCCATCCCTGGAAAAGATTCAGGGCTTAACTGGATGGTGCCCAGTGGTCCCGCTCGATACCTGTATCGACCTGGTTGCTCGCCATTTTGAAGAGAAAGCGAGCAGACTGGTCGGCAACCCTTTGCCACCGCAATCCAGCTTCGCTGTCGGTTCCTGAGTGGGCAGGCGACATTCCTTTAATGCCTTCTTTCGACACGCTGACAGGCTCTTCCCGCGTGGTTCCGTAGAGTGCGATTCTATCTGAATATAGCTGAAGAGTCCTAAGCATGAGTTTGTTTAGCCCACTCGATGTCTTCTTCCCCAGGCCATCCACCCATTCTTGGTTCAACGGGTGCTTCACGGCTCTCCGAACTAAACCGATTGTTTTCTCTGTCAGATCTTAAGAGTAGAAGGGCTATAAGCCATCTCAGAGATAGAGATATGGTAGCTCGGCCCACTTGGAGCTTAGGCCCGTTCGGATATCGGTTGGGCAACTAGCCCGGCAAGGGTGATCACGCCCGGCAAGAGAGATCAAATCCCACGAAACGAATCTGAAAAAGGGTGGTTAAAGATACGCAACTTCCGGTCAAAATGGATAAAAGAGCGTTTGAGAAACACTGTAAGATTTGTTTTCTGGCAATAAGGGCCCGAAGGAAAAGTCGAATTGGTATCTCTTATTCAACGCAATATGCCGGAAGGAGAGGCACTGAACCTAACACGCGAGAAATATTATGTTGCGCGGTCGACTTAATTGATGGCAGAGTACACAGCTTAGGCGAAAGCCTTGCACCTGAGGGAATAATGAAAACAAATGGAGGGCTGAGGGAGCAATCTCCCTTTCAATCGGCATCTTTTTACGTTGCGAGCCCGTGGTGCAACTCAGCATGGAAACGTGGGTACGACATTTTCGGAGCAATTTTGCTGCTGATTGTATTTCTGCCTCTGATGATCGTCGTTGCACTAGGAGTAAAATTTACCTCAAGAGGACCTATATTTTTCCGCCAGCGCCGTCCGGGAAAGAACGGCCACGAGTTTTCTATCCTGAAGTTCAGGACGATGAAAGCCGGCAGTTGCCACGCAGGTCCGGTGTTAACGCAAGCTGCAGACCCGAGGGTCACCTGGTTTGGGAGACATATGCGAAAATGGAAGCTGGACGAACTACCGCAACTTTTCAATGTTCTGCGCGGTGATATGAGTTTTGTCGGCCCTCGCCCGCAACCCACGAGACTTTGGAAGGAACCTTCGATTCAGGAAGAAGCGTTGTGTATCCTCTCCGTCCGCCCGGGGATCACAAGCCATGCAACTTTGAATTTTAGAAACGAAGAGGAATTACTGGCGCTCTTATCATCGGAAGAACTAGAAGAAGTTTATACGACGGCTATCATGCCTTTGAAGCTGAAAATGGATATCGGGTATTTGCAAAGCGCGAACTTAACCAGCGACTTGGGCATAGTCTTCAAGACCATGTTCCGGATATTCAGTCGACAGGAGGAGAATAACGAGATCCTGATAAGAGGAAGTATGCCTGTCCTGGAGCAGAGAAAGTATCAGCCTGTCGTCGAACAATCGGACTAGCTCTACTAGGCATTCTGTTAGATTTGACCAAAATTCAGAAGGTTCTTGGGAAATGTGAGCTTGTTAGACTCATGAGCGCGAGTGGTCCAAAACTTCGCCTGTCACCAAATTGTCACTAAACTCGGCGCAAAAAAGAACCAAAATCGCGCAACTCCAGAAAACTGGAACTTCCGCCATCTGACGGGCGGCAAAGGGATTTAATTTAATTTTCTGTCAGATAGCGAACCTGCGATTTCAGCTTTCAAGACCGCCGGTTTCAACCGACTTTACACATCTGCAGTAATACCAGTAATACCAAAGTTTCGTGGAGGCCGAAGAAATATCTCCGATTAGCTTTTCCTTTTTGCGAGAGGGCTGAGACGTGGTTCGCTAGGGCTATCGCAGGCGGCTGCGGTGGACTAGCTCATGGCATTTGACGCAAAGAGTGATCAGGTTTTCGAGGCTGTCATGTCCGAGTTGACTCCGCGACTGGATGTGATGAACCTGCAGGTTCTCGACTGTGCCGCAATTCTGACAGCGCCATCCATCCCGCCCGAGAACCCGCCTGCAAAGATCCTTGTAAGCCTCAGGAGCCAGCATTCTGCGAGGCTGTTTGGGACTCAGTCCCGACACGGGATCCCACTAATCTCTTGCAAAAGTTTCCGTTGCTGTCCGCTTGGCAACAAACTGTAAAGCCGAGACATCGACAGCAGCAAGATATCCGGATTTCCGTCTTGCAGGTTCGCTCCCGCCAGAAAATCCGCACAGATCATCTCCAGGCAGTAACCCCTTGACCTGTCTGACCCGAGCATCAACGCAGCAGTTTCGAGCGCCTGTTCGATTACAGGCAGCTGGCTCTTGTACACCTTGAAGTAAAGGATCTCGTGCGGCTCGGTCTCCTGCCCGGTCAAGTGCCGTTCGACCTCTCGTTGGAATTCTTCCCTCGGCATCACGGCCGCCTTGTGCACCCAGGGTGCACAATCGAACTTTTGCCGCTCTCTCCGGGCCACCTTCACCAACTCCCTCGCTTTAGTCCACCCCATCGACTTGAGTTCCGGTTTTGAGATCCGCGGCAGGTGCTCGTGAATCGCCATCAGGTAGTAAGCCTTCCGGCGCGAGTCGGCAAAGCGCTTCTCCAGAAATTCCTCGAAGGACTTCAGTTTCTCTAACCTCCAGTACTGCTTCGACCTGACCTCGCACAGACATTCCCCAAGTTCGACAAACCGCGCGTCCTTCTCTTGCTCTTTTGTCTTCTCCCAGCTCAAGATCTCATCGATCTTTCCAAGAACGAACACCGCCCGTCGTCGGTTGAGTTCCGGTGCCACGGCAGTTCGCCTGTCAATCCACAAGCTCGTCAAGCCAATCAAGATCGCTCGCTCCTACCTTGCGGATAAGGTTCGCGTCGATTAATTGCTGATTCCCGAGACAAAGCCCCAGATGGGGGCAGCTCACGCAGCCGTTTTGGGGGAAGCGGATACCGCTGTGCGAAACAAACTGAGCCGCTTCGATCTGCCCGATCGTTGTCTCCATGAGGCGCCCGAACTCTTGACGCTGCTCTTCCGAGATCGAAGCTCTCAAATATTGAATTTCGGGAGCATGTTTCCGGACGAAGGCGACCAGTGCTACTTCCGGAATTCCACTGATCCAGGAATAACAGATGAGCTGAGGGTCGAGCGAAAGCAATCCCTCGGGCTCCACCGAATAGCGGCTCGTTGTGGTTTTCCAGTCGATCAGGCAGTGCTGGCCATCGACCTCCCCGATGGCATCCAGATAGGCAACGAATTCGCTCCCTCCCGGCAGTGTCCGAAGCATTTTGATCTGTAGATTCTTCTTCGGACTGCGAATCCGTATGCGATTATCCCGCGCAAATGTTTCGAGTAAATGGACCCCCTGGTGGAAGAGGCGATCCCAGGACTCTCCTTTGCGAAATTCAAAAGGAGCATCGCGGTATGCTTCCCATTCCTTGAACAGCACAGCAGCGCTATCTTCTTCACAAAAATAGGCTCCCAGAGCTTTTTCGAAGCAGCGGCCAAAGACCATCGCGGCCCGGGTCTCTTTTTCCCGCCAGCCATCCAGATAACGGTAGCGATAGCTACGAGGGCAGCGAAGATACTGGCTAATTTGTGTGTAGCTATAGACCATCACTGCCTCCCCGCCTATCGCTGTGGGCCAGTGATGTGCAATCCAGCGCCTCCCAGTCGGCCTCGGGGGCGAAGGCATCGAGGTTTTGGTAAGAGCGTCCGTTCAGAGTTGTATAAGAGGTCCGGATGACCCCGCGAAGTTTCGAGAGCGCTTTTTCATCGACCTGGTCATCCTTGAGGAGCTGGGTGTCGTAACCAAAATCTCGCAGAAACCAGTTGAGTTTCCAGAGAGCTCTTTCGGTGCAGTACAACCGTCCGGAGAAGGCGCGGGTTTCGAAAGGTTTGGGTTCCAAGACCACAAATCGGATCTCTACGAATGGCTTCTGCGGATGCCATTGGTAGCGAGCCCGATCCACACGAACAAGGAATAAACCTTCAAGTTTGTTTTGGACTCCATGTTGGTTCAAATAAAGACCAGGGATATGTCGCTTCATGGTTTTGCCTCCACGGGCTGAGCATAGGAATTGAGTTTGCACACCAAACCATCCCTGTTTTCCTTCGCGGATGTCGCGAGATGAGAGATAAAGGACTCAACTAACTCTCGACTGGCGTCTTTAAGGGTGGGTGTGCCGCAGAAGTCGGCCGCGTACGCCTTGACCAGCGTGGGATCGAGGTTGTACTGGCGGATTAAGACACACAGCCGATCCCGCAGCCTGGGTTGCCCGTTGCTCGAACCGTTTGAGGAGTGTGATGGCACTGACAGTTCATGGTTCCTTGCAGGGCCCGGGGAATGGGAAATCGACCCTAGTTCCTCGACCGAGCACAGTCCGATCCCGTAAGCCTTTCGCAGGGCCCGGTTGACGGCTCGCGTTTCGGCGATGCGCAGCTCAGCCCCGTGGACCATGAGGGAAACGTTGGAGGGGTCGGCGTCGCCATAACCAACGAAACCTTTCGAACTGCGGGACTTGTAGACAACGGCCTTAAAAACCCAACGATTAGCTATGGGATCAGATAACCTCTCTTCGAGAGTCGTATTGATTCCTCGACAGCGGTTGCGGAAAGCCAAGCGAAGCAGGCCAGAGTGTGTTATGTACCAGCGCCCGTCCAAAAGTTGCAGATGACCTGCCTCTATAGAAAGGCTGTACCTTTCGGTTAGCTCAGCTAATAAGCAGATAGAGCTTTTCGAAAGTCTTCCCCAGTTATCGCGAGCACATTTCACATTTCTGCGCAGCAGACCAGCCTTTTCAGGCGTTTTTGCAGTGTTCGCCCTCGCATGCTCACGGCATCTTTTCTGAGAATCAGGACTTAATTTACTTGGATTTTTCATGAGTTTGGTCGGAAGAGAAGAATGCATCTCTTACGAAGATCTCCTTTTTGCTAAGCTACCAGCGCTGGTGGCCATGGGAGCCAAAGCTAGGGTCTATATGTACTCGTAAAAAGAATACTCGTAAAATGAATATAGTCAAGAAGAAATTTGGGGGGCGCCCTCGTCGATCTGACAGTAAGGTAGATCTACGTGGGGTTGGTGGAAGGATAAGACAGTTGAGGGCTGGGACTACCCAGGAAGAGTTTGCGAATGTTCTGGGCATCAGCCAGGCCCAGCTCTCGAAATACGAATTAGGCCAGTCCGCCCCTCCACTGGGAGTGCTGGTCAGGTTGGCAGAAAAATATGGCAAAAGTACGGATTGGATTCTGACCGGAAAGAAGTAATTCGGAACGGTCTGCATTCGATCTTGTTCCGGCGATTAGAGAGAACTATATGATGTGACGAGACGCGAAGCGAAGGCAGAACCCCTTTCGTCTTGACTCCAGCAAGGTTTTTGCGTATTTTGTGGCGGTGCATTCGATTGTGTGAAAACGCAAGTTGTGCACCTGGGTGCACATTGTAAGGAAAGGCTAGACCCGAGCGGAACGAGTTCTTCTAGAGTTGATCGTAAGATAGGCACCGCATAACTTGCAGTGCCTAACGTTAAATCAGGGCAGACTGAGATCAGGTATCAGGCTGAGATCAGTTCTGCCTTTTCTTTTTTTCAGGAGGTCTTTGATGGCAACGCAGAGCAATAGGCTGGACAAGGCCGGCCCTCCTAAGCTGGGGAGGAGGTTTGGCAGCGGCATGAAAAATTCAGACTTCCGCCCCAACGCCCCAGTTCCAGTGTCACGACGTGGCGCAGAAAGCAGAGTCCTCAACACTCCAAAGGAGACTAATTCATCGGAATCCCGCATCGCTCTGCACGCGGAGAACGTTGGTCTTGGTCATCACAGCGATGCAAAACATGCCTTTAGCGCTCCTTCAAACAAGTCCGAGGGCAATTCCGTCGCCGAGATCGACTCTGCCGAACTACAGGACGGAACGCTCGTTGAGCTTGTGGAGGACGCAAAGTATCCCGGCCGGACATGCTTTGCGGTTTGGAAACACGGTGAAGTCCGATTCGCAGACCGACTGGAGCAAGATGGTCAAGTCTTTGTACCTTTGTCTCGAAAGAACGAGGTTCTCGTTCGCCTTCGGCTTCCCACCTCAGTAATGCCCTATGGATCTGTGCAGGAACTACTGCGCCGTTTGGAGGGCCTGATCTCGCAGTGTGCGGCTGTTGATGAGAAGTACGTGCGGGTTCTCGCAGATTTCGTATTGAGTACTTGGTTTGTGGATCGGCTCGAAGTAGCGCCCTATCTGTCCGTTGTCGGGCTGCCACAGTCTGGAAAGACGACGTTACTAAGAGCGTTGAGCTTGGTCTGCCGCCGACCCCTGCTCATCGCGGACATTACCTCGGCATCCTTCTACCATGCTTGCGCCCGGTTAATGCCAACCATTCTCATCGACGAAACAGGTTCATTCAGAGGTAACCGCGCCCTGCGCCACATGCTGCGTTCCGGGACTACCCGAGATGTTCTCGCAGTGAGAAGAAACCGCACTTTCCATTGTTACGGAGCGAAGGTCATTAGCTGGTTAGAACCGCCTAATGACACCGCATTGAACAGTCGCTGTATTCTGATTCCGATGTTCGAGAGCAAGGGCTCCGCTTTAGTTAGAGTAGACGAACCAAAAGTGCAGCAGATGGCTGCCGATCTTCAGGCACAATTGCTGAGATTCCGGCTTGAGAACTACAAAACGGTAAAGCCCGCAGCCGTTGCCGGTGACGAAACCCTTCGACCCCGTACTCGAGATCTTTTACGAAGTCTTTCAGCGGCTTACGCGCAGGATGCTGAACGTTGCCAAGATTTGCTCAAATTCTTCGAATCTGGCCAGTGCATTCCAGCGGAACCTTTAGATCCCGCGCAGAATGCCGTTCTGCGCGCGCTTTTTTCGCTCATCCATCTTGAAGAGGGCATCTCTTCCGTCCGGGTCGGCAATTTAACCTGCATCGTGAATTTGTTTCTCGACCGGGCCGGTGAGAATTTACGCTTGTTGCCTCGAAAGGTCGGGGCGGTCCTTACTTCGTTGGGCGTTGGCACGCGTACGCGTACGAACTCCGGTTGGGCTCTTTCGGTTAACCTTCAGGATGCAGAAAAGCTGCACCAATTGGCCGCTTGCTATGGCATTGACGGATTCAAGGATCGCTTCCTTGGCATGTCTCCGGAAGACTGTAGCTTATGCCGAGCGGCAGGATTGCGTAAGAAGGGGCCCGACCTACCGCCTGCGCCTCACGACTATCAGGTAAGGACAAAAAGGGTAAATCTGCGTGAGAAGTTGAACAGATAGGTGGTGAATCGTTGTGAATGGAGGATTTTGCGACGCTGCGATTGAACGGAGCAACCATGAAGAAAGCAGCGAGTAACGGAAGCTATAGAAGGAAAGCCAATTCGCGAGAATCGGACATCGTCAAAGAGAAAATTACCTGTGAGTCCGCCTTGCGAGAGGAAGGGATAGACGAAGCGTTTGTTGCGAGAAAATTGAAGGGCTTGCTTCGTGCGGAGGGGAGGCGATGGAATGCTAAGACGAGAACCTTAGAGAAATGTGAAGATTACGACGCCCAGCTCGCAGCTCTTAAGGAGGTTGCCAAGATTTTTGGCATTTACAGAAAGGACTCAGAAGGCTCAAATGTGCCGCTCATAATCGACATAAGTTCAATCCCCGCAAAAAAATATCCGGAGGTTGCTTCACCGAGTGACAGAAGCTATCGAAGTGAAGCCAATTCGCGAGAATCGGAGGTCGTCGAAGAGAAAATTACCTATGAATCCGCCTTGCGAGAGGAAGGGATAGACGAAGTGTTTGTTGCGAGAAAATTGAGGGGTTTGCTTCGGGCGCAGGGGCGGCGGTGGGATCCTAAGAAGGGATGCTTGGAGAAGTGTGAGGATTACGACACCCAGATCGCCGCTCTTAGGGAGATTGCCAAGATTCGTGGCATGTACAGAAAGGACTCTGAAAACGAAAATAAGAGAGTCTTAATCGACTTGGGTTCACTCACCCCAAAACAATTTCGGGAGCCTGCAGGCGGCGAGCAGTTGTAGGAACACCAGCGCGTGACGGTAGTGAACTTCGTGAACGTTGTGAACGATGTTTGCCAATTCGTGCTGCCACGAATCGAAGTGACCATTTCTCGGTCGTAGAAACCGGCCAAGACCTTGAACAGTCGCAGGGCCGCTTACAAGCCACTGAAAACAAAGAGTGGCTCTGGTGCCGCTTGAACCGCCGAGCCCTAACGTGAAAAAACGAAAATTGCAAAACGAACTGGGTCAAATCATTCACACTAAAGGCGTTAGTCAAACGACGCGTGATTCAGTTGGCTGCCGTCATCATCTTCCTGAGGCATTCATGAGATGGGTTAAACCCGTAGTCATCCACCTCGCTCTCGATTACCATAGACGCAGATATCCCCTGTGGCGCCTATAACCCCACTTGGGAAACCCTATGCCCAATGGACGGACGCAGATGAATCAAGCAATCCCCGCTAAGGAAAGCATCACTGTCATTGGAGAAGGCAACGGGCTGCAGCTTGGTATCAAGCACAGTATTGCACGAGGTCTGGGAAAGATTATTTCGCGTCCGGATTCACCAGACCTCATTAACGGCGTGCTGATCGAACCCCTGCAAGTTCATCCCGACGATCGAGGTTTCTTCGCCGAGTTGGCCCGCCTCGGTTCGGAAGGCATAGCGGCCCGCATGATTGCCGACGGCCGGCGTCAAGTCCAGGTATCTACGACTTTGACCTATCCCGGTACGATTAAGGCCATCCACTATCACTACGAACAGACGGATTTGTGGGCGCCTATCGCGGGGATGTTGCAAGTGTTCTTATACGACATGCGCCGAAGCTCGAAAACGTTCGGTCTGATCAACACGCTCTATGTCGGCCAACTCCAGCCCTGGGAAATCTTGATTCCGCCTGGAGTCGGCCACGGATACAAAGTCCTTGGCACCCAACCCGCGCAATTGGTTTACCTCACCGACCGCTATTACAATCCGAAGGACGAAGGCCGGCTCCCGTACGATCATCCGGATGTTGGATACGATTGGGAAACTCAGCACAAATAGGATCAGCATGCGAGTCTTAGTGATCGGCGCCACCGGACTGCTTGGAAGAGTCCTACTGCAGGAATGGGAAGAGGACAACTTAACCGGCGTAGGATCGCGCGATGTTGACATCCAGGATGAATCGCAATTGCGTCCGCTCTTCGAGCAATGCCATCCAGAATGGACGATTCTGGCTGCGGCGTACACGGACGTGGACGGCTGCGAAAAGGACCCGGAGCGCGCCCACCAAGTGAACTGCGCCGGTGCAATCAACGTCGCGCGTGTCGCGCGTGATGCTCGGTCGAAGCTACTGTTCGTGAGCACCGACTACGTTTTTGACGGCGCAAAGGGCACCCCCTACGAACCTGAGGATGCAGTCTGCCCCATCAATGTCTACGGTCGTTCAAAAGCAGAGGCCGAGAAGGGAGTTCGCGAAATTCTTCCGAGCTGCTGTATTCTTAGGACCTCCTGGCTGTTCGGCGCAGTTGGCCGGTGCTTTCCCAACACCATTCTCGAACTTGCCAGGGGTCAAAAGAAGCTGCGTGTGGTCGCCGACCAGATCGGCTGTCCAACATTTAACCGTGACTTGACGCGCGTGATCATCCAACTCGTTCGTGCAAATGCAAGCGGGACCATTCACGCAAGCAACCCGGGGGAATCCACCTGGTGCAACTTTGCACGCGAACTCTTGCGCGCCGGAGGTTTCACCGAAGTGGTCGTCGAAGCGGTCCGCACCGAGGATGTGCCGCGGCCGGCTCGTCGGCCAAGATATTCCGTACTTTCCACGGCAAGTCTGGAACATTACGGAATTCGCATGCGGCCGTGGCGGGAAACTCTTGGTGATTACTTTGCTGACCGTCTAAGGACCTCAGGAGGCCGCCAGCAGATTGCTCCCCAGACTGCCGCCGCTGGCCTGCTAAGGGTGAAATCAGGGGAGGCTCAATGAAAGGCATAGTGCTGGCCGGCGGAACCGGATCCCGGCTCCATCCGTTGACCCGCGTTACGAACAAGCATCTTCTGCCGATTTACAACAAGCCGATGATCTACTATCCGCTGCAGACGCTGGTGGATGCCGGAATAGACGACATCTTGATCGTAACCGGCGGAAGCAGCGCGGGGGACTTCTTGCGCCTGCTGCGGAACGGCA
>Ga0307479_10000243_pt1 | contig 51801 bp, 43 predicted proteins | sample atmos_gasesECM4C_FD_203743 | JGI IMG/M metagenome (GOLD analysis project Ga0307479, IMG submission 203743) | Hardwood forest soil microbial communities from Morgan-Monroe State Forest, Indiana, United States - atmos_gasesECM4C_515 | ecosystem: Environmental > Terrestrial > Soil > Temperate...
GATAATCGGACTGGTATCTCCCGCCGCCGTCAGCTTATCGATGGTCAGCGTCTCTTCGGCGCCCGTGGCTTCGTCTTCACGAATGATCTGGAAGCCTTCGCTGGCCTCTTCCAGAACGCGCTGCGATTGCTCCGTCTTTTTAAGAATGTCGCTGATCTGCTTCAGCGTTGCCACTTTGGTGACGATCCGCTTCTGCAGCAGCAAACTGATCTCATCGATCATCATCAGTTGGCTGGGGTCGGCGATGGCGATTGCCAGCTTGCCGTCCGTGGTCTCTTCCAGCGGCACGAAGTTGTAACGGAACATCAACTCAGGAGAGAACTTCTTGAACAGCTCGTGATGAAGCTGGAAATCGGTGAGATCTACAAACTCGCAGCGATAGCGCCGCGCCACGTCCTGGGCGCGCTCCAGGTCGGTGATCGGATTTCCCGTGGTCACCACCTGCCCACCGTTCTCGCCGTGCACGAAAAGTGATTTCTTATCCGCCGTCGCCATCAGATCACATCCCTAAAACCATTTCGTAATTTGGTAATCGAGTAATTTTGCAATTTAAGAACGATTTCAAATTACCCAATTACGCAATTACCCAATTTTCTTTAGTGGACTCCCAGAGTGAAGATCGGCAAATACAGCGAGATCAACACCCCGCCCACAAACACCGCCATTACAATGAGGATCAGCGGCTCAATCAGCGCCATCGACGCACCCAACGCCGTCTGCACGTCTTCCTCGTAAAACTCCGCCACCGAATTCAACATCGCCGGCAAAGCTCCCGTGGACTCGCCCACTTCAAGCATCTCGACCGCCAGGTCGGGGAAAATATTCTGTTCCTCCAGGCTGCTGGCCAGCCCTTGCCCTTCGCGAACTCTCGTGCTCGCCCGCATCACACCCTTCAGAATACGCCGGCTGGTCATCGAACTGCCCGCCGTCTCCATGGACGGCACCAGCGGCAGCCCGCCCTGCAGCAGCGTCGAGAGCATCCGCGAAAACGTAGCCACCTGATGCTTCAGACGAATATCGCCCAATAAGGGCAGACTCAAAATAAACCGGTCGATCTGATCGGCACCCCGATCCGTCCTTCGCCATTGCCAGAACACAAATCCCGCCACTGCTAAACCAACTACAATAAACGGAAAATATTTCTGCGCGTTCGTGCCCACTGCCAGCATGAACAAGGTGATGGCCGGCAGCTTCGCATCCAGACTGTTAAACAGCTCCGCAAACTTCGGCACCACATACGTGAACAGAAACATCACCATGATCGAAACCACGGTCACCAACAGCGTGGGATAGATCAGCGACACGAACAGTTTCTTGCGGAACGTCATCGCCAGCCGTTGAAAGTTGATATAGCGGGTCAGCACCTCGTCGATGTTTCCGCTCTTCTCTCCCGCCATCAGCGTCGTCGTATAAATCTTCGGCACCATCGGATGCGTGGCAAAAGCGTCGGACAGCAATTCGCCGCCCTTCACCCGCTCCCGCACATTCTCCAGAATCTGCCTCAGGTTGCCATCCCGCTGCCGCTTGATGAGCAGGTCGAGCGAATTCAGAATCGGCAATCCGGCTTTGATCAGCGTGAGGAATTGCTGGTTAAATACCAGAAACGATCCCTGCTTAAGCTTGCGCCGGCGTCCCGAAAGTCCGCCGGAAAACAATCCCTGCGGCTTAACCCAGTAGACGAGATAGCCCTGCGAGGCAAAGCGGTCGCGCACCTCCGCCACCGAGTACCCCTGCTCCACCTGCTGGTGCAGGCGACCCCGCTCATCCGCGAGCTTTACGACAAATTCCGCCATTTCCCCGTTCTTTTCGCCGTTGGGCTGCTGGAAACCCTATCGGCCCAGTCTAACATTCCCGCTTCCCATCCGAACCGCCGAACCACTCATCTCGGCCCATTTCCAGTATCGCAAGTAACCCCGTTAACAAGGATTCCGGAGGACACAAAGATTCGTATCAGGGTATGCCTTCAGGCATACCAGAGAGCCCCATTATTTCTTGCGCCTTTAGGCGCTGTGACTGCAACCCAATCTCGCTGCCCCACTGACGTCTCCCTAACCTCATGCCCATCACCGGGATATGCCTACGCACTGCGTCCCAAACCTCACCCGCTACCCAGCTCCCCCTCAATCGTCTCCGTTCCCGCCGGCGGCCTAAACTCAAACCGCCCGTCCGGAATCGCCACATTTTCCTTCTGATCGCTGAATTGATACTCTGTCGTCGATCCATCGACCTCGTCGATCACAATTCGCACAATTTGATGCGCCGGAGTCACCTCCAGCAAAATCTCGCTGATCCGGTCCGCCATAGCCTCCGGCACTCCCCGCAACACCACGTCCCCGGTAGCCAGAGGCGCCACATCCGGAGCCAGTGATAACCCTCGTAACTCCTTTTCCAGCTTGCTCTTACCCAATAAAAATGCAAGCGGAGAGCGAACGTCATCCAGCTTCCGTGCCGATGTTTTCCTTACCTGCCGGTCGCCCGGAACGTAAAACCACGCATCTCTCCCGTCACTCACGAAGAGCTTCTCCCTGGGAGAACGGTACTCCCACCGCATCTTGCCGGGTTTTTTCATCCCGCCCAGAGCACGTCCTGATTTGGATAGCCAAAGCGTCCCCGATTCCGTTCGCTCCATCCCCGACCCGCGATAGACCTCGGTAAATTCCGCCTCCAAGGTTCGCAGGCGGTTGTAGTGTTCATCGACGGCTGCAGCAAGTGTGTGGACATCGCCAGCGGAGGCGCTAGCCAGCGCGAGACTCACAATTAGGCCGACATGCAGGAAGGAGCGGTCCAGCGAGATCATCTGCGCAGTTTCCAGCGACAATGGACCACTCCGCGCGCGATCCCGCGGATTTTGGCCACACCTAAGCTCTCAGTGTTGGGCATTACGCGATCATTTTACGCCCACTAACAACGGCTGTCGCTCGAGTATGCCTACAAGTCGGACGGGATAACCCTTGAACCGTAAGGGACCTTGTGACACACTCGCCCGTCGGAACAAATCTTGCAGAAGCGTTGGCCCAGGGTGATCTGCGTGCTTCGTCTCCTCAGTTTGGCGTTACTGGCGGCAATGGCTGCTATCTCCTTGCCAGCAGCGGACGAATTTCAGGGCCTGCCGCAGGTCGGGTATTCCCAGGCAGCATCCTCCGCGATAGCCCCCGCTCAATCCTCTCGTCTGCCCTCGCAGCCGCCGGAACCGCCCGCCCAGTCCTTGCCTGCTAATCCTCTGGGCGATGCGAAAGCGCTCGTCCGCAAAGGGGATTTCGATGCCGCGATCGGCAAATATCAGCAACTTCTTCACGAGAGGCCAAATTCCCCAGACGCCTTTGCCGGCCTGGCGCGCGTCTACCTGAAAAAAAATGATGTGGCCCAAGCTTACGAGACGGTGACCACAGGTTTACGAGTTACGGATTCCTGGCCCGTAAGGGTAGCGCTTGGCGAAGTTTACTTTCGGCAGGGGAAAATTCCTGAAGCGGAGAAAGAATGGGTCGACGTGATCAACTCGGGACACCAGGCTCCCCGGGCCTATCTTGGTCTGGCACGCGTACGTTGGGCCATTTCTATGAGGAAATCCGCGAGGGCGATGATTGAGAAGGCGCATGAGCTCGACCCGAAGGATCCCGATATCGAGCAGCGCTGGCTCGGGACGCTGAGCCGCCGCGAGCGCATCGAGCATCTCGAAAACGACCTCGCCGCGTCGAGCCCCGATGACGCCGCGCGTCCTGACATGCAGCATCATCTCGAACTCCTCAAAGCGACTGCTGGTTCGGATCAATCGTGCGCCCTGGTTAGTACAGTTGCCTCCACGGAGACTCCCATGATTCGTATGTTGATCGACCCACAGCACCTGCGAGGCTATGGGCTCTCCGTTGGCGTGAATGGGGCGAAGATCAAGTTGCTGCTCGATACCGGATCGAGTGGGATTCTCATGGACCGTGGAATGGCGGAGCGAGCCGGTGTCACAAAGATCGCAGAAACCCGCATCGCTGGCATTGGAGACCAGGGAAGCAAGGCCGGATATGTTGCGCTTGCCAGTTCCATTCGAATCGGTGACCTGGAGTTCAGAGATTGTCCGGTGAGGGTCGTCGAGAGCCGCTCTGTGGTGGGACAGGACGGTTTGATCGGGGCCGATGTCTTCGAGGACTTTCTGGTCGACATCGATTTCCCTACAGAAAAGCTCCGCTTGCACGGGTTACCCAAGCGCCCGAATGAGACAACCAATCCGAAAATTACGCTGAATGTTGGAGACAAAGACGGAGACCTGGAAAAGTCTGATGAGGAGCCTGCCCCGAATCTGGAGGAGACCAAATCGACCCCGCCAAACCCCTCAGGCCCCGAGGACCGTTATATTTCTCCCGAAATGAAGTCGTATACGTCCATCTACCGCTTCGGTCACGACTTGCTGATTCCCACGAAAATAGGGGACAAACCAGCTAAATTATTCTTGCTGGACACCGGTTCTGTCGGCAACATGATCTCTGCCGATGCGGCCCGGGAGATAACCAAGGTCGACAGGGACTCTCATGCAGTTCTGAAAGGGCTCAGCGGGTCCGTTACCAAAGTCTACACTGCCAGAAAAGCCGTACTGCAGTTCGGCCACCTGCGGCAGGAGAATCAGGAAATGCTGGCATTCGACCTTTCGTCGATCAGCAACCATGCCGGAACAGAAGTCTCGGGAACTCTGGGGTTCGCGATGCTGCACCTCCTGGAAATCAAGATCGACTATCGAGACGGACTCGTAGATTTTACCTACGATCCCCAGCGCTCCCTCCACTTTTGACTCGCACTTCCATCGAACACCTGCAGGCTTCCAAGGTGTTCGCGATTTCCGCCGAGCATTTGCACGCTGCCCTGCCTCAGCGCATCGCTTAAAATAGGTTTCTGGCGGCAGGTGGTCCTGACCATGACGCAAGACACCATTACGATCTCACCAGGTCCGCGCTTTCGCACCGCAATGATGCTGGCCATCGCTGCGGATGCACTCCAACTAGTCGTTCTTCCTGTATTTGTCGAAGGCGCAATATCGCCCGCCGACGACCTGCTGGACCTCGGCATTGCAGCCGCAATGATTCATCTTCTCGGCTGGCATTGGGAATTTCTCCCATCGTTCCTGGCTAAACTCGTGCCCGGCCTCGATCTGGTTCCTTTTTGGACAATGGCGGTCGCGAGTGTCTATCGCAAGTCCAAGCGAATGGCGTCCGCCACCGATGAACTTCACGAGAAACCCGCCAAATTGGAAGAACCCCTGTCATCCTGAGGCAGCGGCGTCGCGCGCGAAGCGAGCGCCCAACGAAGGATCCCTGCAATTCTGCAAGCTGCCTTGCGTTCGACAGGTGATCAAGGCGAGGCCGACGCAACACCAACTTTCATTACACACCAAAATGTGTAATAATCCACACATGGCTACCAACCTGGCTCTCGACGACAATCTGATCGAAGAAGCCCGCCGCGCGGGCTGTCACAAGACCAAGAAAGAAGCGGTGACGGCTGCGCTTGCCGAGTATGTAAAACGCCGCAAGCAACTTCGCATTCTGGAGGCCTTCGGCTCAATCGACTTCGATCCTGAGTACGATTACAAAGCCGAGCGCCGAAGAACGCGCTCCTGAATATGCAGGTTCTAGTAGACACGCCCATCTGGTCTTTGGCACTGCGGAGGACCATCGAGGATCTAAACCCCCGCGAGCAAACCCAAACAACCGCCTTGCGAGAACTCATCCGCGATGGACGCGCTCAACTTGTGGGTCCGGTCCGCCAGGAATTGCTGTCTGGTATTCGCCAGGAAAAAAAGTTTAGGGAACTGCGTGACTACCTGCGCGCCTTTGACGAGCCCGTTTTGGACGTTGCCGATTACGAAGATGCCGCGCACTTCCACAACCAATGCAAGTCGCGAGGTATCGCCGGATCGGCAATCGACTCTCTGATCTGCAGCATTGCGAGCCGTCGCAATTGGGAAATCTTTACCCCGGATCAGGACTTTGCCCGCTACGCGAAGGTATTCACTCTGAAACTGTATGAGGTAAATTGACTGAATTATGGAGCCCGCGTCGTGGCTGATCCCAGTCTGCGTCGGGACAGCCCCATAGCTTGTCATCCTGAGGCGGCGGAGTCGCACGCGTAGCGAGCGACTCCCAACGAAGGATCTCTGCATTTCTGCAAACCGACGGCCAGGAGTTGGCCCCGCCGCTTTTCCACAGCTCCATTGGTCACATGTCACATCCTTGCCACAGCGTCTGCGCTAAACTGAATCGATGTTTCCTCGCCAGCGCGACGCAATGAACCGATCTCTTACAGCAACGCCCTCGCAAGCCAATGAAAGCAAATTTTGCCGCTAAGTTCTTTAGGACTAATATTTTAGCCGGATTCAAGAGATATCCTCGCACCTAACTGATTTGTTTCCTGAGATTTAGGTGCTAGATCCGCCAGAAAAATTCAATCCGGATCACCCTGCGGCGTAAACCGCATACTGATGCGTTCCGCCGATGTGTTTCACAACAGCGCTCTCGCTCAGCACATTTTCCAGCAGCGGATTGTGATAGAGGAGATAAACCTTCCGCGGATGCTCTCGCCAGCTTTTCTCCAGATTCGCGATCACGCGCCTCAGTCCAGCCTCGGGAAAGGGGTTGAATAGAAACAGCAAAATAGGTTCATTAGGAAAATCAAACTCAGTAGCATCCGCGCAGATCAATCCGAGTGCGAAGCACTTCTGCGAGTCGCTCTGATACTTGCTCAGATTGTCCGCTGCCACATGATGCAGCGCAGGCAAAAGCTCTACTCCCACAACCCGGCGAAAGGGATAGTCGGAAGCCATCAACAGCGTTCGTCCCTTGCCCGAACCAAGATCGACGAAAGTGAAATCCTGAAAATCGAACCCGGCCTGCGCGGACACCGCCCCGATCATTTCATGGAAGAGCGCAGCCTCAGTCGGCTGGTACGGGGAATGGAAAACTCCAAGCAAGCGATCGCGCCAGCCAACCGCCGCGCTGGTCGTATTGACGCGATGTTCCCAGTCGTAATCGGCGTCGCCATAGCGTTGCCGCCGTCGCTCCGGAGTCGAGTCGCGAACAAACTCGGCCAATGCCATCAGCAGTCTCCGCGTCGCCGCTACGCGACCTTCGCGGGCAGCATTGTCATTCCACCAACGCCAGGCAGAGCGCGCCATACCGATTCGAGACGAAGTGGAGGAGTCAGTGTCAATCATTCCTCGCCATCATAAGCGATGCGAGACTAGCGCTCTTGAGAGTGGAACTTCGGCTGCGGTTTGTATCCCGGAGGAAGCCCGCGAGTTGCGAATGGAAAATCATCCGGCACGCGCACTTCGACGCGCCCTTCGGGCGTCAACTTGTAAGGATGTCGGTCAGGATCGAGAGGAATTCCAGGCAAGCCTTCGGCATTCGCAAGCTCGGCCGCGCTCGCGGGCAACCGGCCCGTGCGCTCGCCAAAACGGGTCACGGCCTGTTGCAGATTCATGACGTCCTCATCGACGCGGAGCGCCCGCAGATGTTCCATCGCATTCTGTCGAATGAGTTGGTCCTGATTGTTCTGGTAAGTCGCGGACCACATCATGCGCGCGGTATTGAAGTCGCCGGCATGTTCCGCCATCTGCGCGGCCAGCAGCCGCAGAAACGGGTGTGCGTTCGGGACCCGCGAGCCCCGGTCGAACGCTTCGGAGGCTTTCTTGTAGTCGTGCAAAGTCATGTAGTAGACGAATCCGAGATCGTAGTAAAGCTTCCAATTGTCGTGATTGTTTTGAATGCCGAACTCCATCAGCCGAATCGCTCGATCCGGCTGTCCGGCGCCGTTCGGCGGCGCGGGAGCCACAAAGTTGGCGCCGAACTCGTAAGCCACCACCAAATGCGGATCGAGTTGCGTCGTGATCTCGAGCAACGGTGCGAGCAAATTAAAACTGGTCGCTTGATTATGGTGCCGGAACCCGAAGTATTGCACGGCGCGAGTCCAATAGATGTCTGCCAGCAGCCCGTCGTAACCCAGGCTGGCCCGCTTCAGCGCCTTAGGAGAGCTGACATACAAGACTTCGTCCAGCGTCGACTGCGGGCGCAGTTGATCGGTGTGGCGCAGCAGAGCCACGCTGGCCACCAGCGAAAGCAGAAGGCACGCGCTGGCGATCACCGAAGTTGTGCGGCGCTGCTTCATTTCAGATTCCGGTGTTCGAAGATGAGCACAGCCCCGCTCAGCACCATCGCCGCATAGAACAATGCGTAGAGCGTGTTGTGCCATATCAGTTGCGCCGCAACCGGCTGCTCATGAGCGACGGAACCGATCACGTTGAACGCGGAAAAGTTTGGCACTAGATAAGCCGCGCCAGTCGCCAGCCAGCGGGTGAATCCGTGAGCCATGCCTGCAAAACCGCGCAGGTCCTCGGCAAAGCTGCCAATCACAAACAGCGAGAAGGCGAACACCGCGGAAAGCAAAGGCGAAGAAAATGAAGAGAACAATAGCGCCAGCGAGCAGATAATCAGGAACTCAAGAACGATAAAATACAACGCAACCAGGATGAGCGCGTCGGCGCGCACGAACTTGTGAGAGACGTAAAACAAGGCGGCAAATACGCCGATGGCCATGAAAAACGTATTCACCACCAGCGTGCCTGCCAGCCCAAAGAACTTGCCAACGATAAATTCCCACCTGCGGACGGGCCGCGAGAGTACGGTGTAAAGCGTGCGCTTTTCGATTTCCTTCGAGACCAGACCGATGCCGATGAAAATGGCGATTACCAGGCCGAACAGGGAAACTGCCGTGAGGCCAAGATTGATGACTACCAATTTTTCGATGTCGATGGAAATCTGGCCCACGAGGATAGCCGCTCCCGAGAGCAGCACTGCAAAAGCGATCAGGTTGTAGAGCACGCGGTCGCGCACCGCCTCGCGAAATGTATTAGACGCAATGTGGGCGACACGAGCTCTCATGCCGTCCTCCCCGCGGAGGTCTCAGCGTATTGCAGCTTCTCGACAAAATACGCCTCGAGCGAAGTGCGCACCGGCGTGAGCGCGATCAACCGCAGGCGCTCGCGCCGCAAGGCATCCACAGCCGCGTCCTGCTGGTTCTCGTCAATGATCGTACGCACCGTGTCTCCCGTGATATGGCACTCCGCACCCAGCGCCTTCATGAACGCGGGGATCTGCGGGCCCTGCCAGATCACCTCGACCTTTCCCTGCACGCTGGAGGTTAAGTCGGCGACCGCGCCAACTCCGCGAAGCTCGCCTTTGTGAATGATGGCGACCCGGTCGCACAGAGCTTCGGCATCGGAAAGAATGTGCGTGGAGAGGAATACGGTCTTGCCTTCGTGCTTAAGTTCCTCCATCAGGTCGCGGACTTCGCGGCGGCCCATGGGATCGAGCCCAGACATAGGCTCATCGAAGAACACCACCTTGGGGTCGTGCAGGATGGCTTGCGCAATTCCGACGCGCTGCAACATTCCTTTGGAAAATTTGCGAAGCTGTACTCCATGTATGTCTTTTAATCCCACGCGCTGCAGCGTGGCTTCTACGCGGCGCGAACGCTCTTTGGCAGGAACACCGGAGAGTTGCGCATAGTACTTTAAAAGTTCGTGCGCGGTGAGATGATCGTAGAAATAAGGCTGTTCGGGCAGAAAACCGATTTGCGCCTTTACTTCCGGATTGATCCAATCACGTTCAAGGATGCGGGCAGACCCTGCAGTGGGAAAAACCAATCCCATCAAGAGTTTCAGCGTAGTGGTTTTGCCGGCGCCATTCGGCCCCAAAAAGCCGAAGATCTCGCCTTCTTCGACGGCGAGATGCAGGGGATGCAAAGCACGCTTGGTCCGCTTGGCCCAAAAGCCAACGCGGTAAGTTTTTTCCAAGCCCAGGATTTCGATTGCGTTCATCGGTTCAGTCGGTTGGGAAAGCTACAAGGATGCTCCAGAGGAAATTATAAGCAAGCCGGGCTGCTTTGAAACTAGGGCAGAGCATTACCTCGGTCATCCAGACTTCGATTTGACGGCAAAAGCGGGTGCGCGGTGGCCACTCAGTTCATGGGATTGAGGCCGATGCAAGCCACGCGGCTGGCTACAAGCGCGATGGTGCCCGGAGCCTGGAGACGAATCTCGGCATCTTCTGCCGAGCAATAAGAACGGGTTCCAGTCTGCGCACTGATGGGAGTACCGGTAGCGTAAAACTGGTCGTTGATTAGGCTCGCCGGACTGGCGGACCCGGCTGCATTGAAGAAATACCCGCTCTTGCCGGGGCCGGGGTTGGTGGCGGTGGCCAAGTAATTGTCAATCAAGCAGCCGGTCGCTACACCCGGGGTGCAGGGAGAAGCGCCACCCAAGATTCCCAGGGTGGCGGGAAAGCCGATCATCGGATAGGTATCTCTGTAGGCAATCTCGGCGGTGTTTATGTTTCGAATAGAAGCCGCTGCGGATGAATCGTTTGCCGACATGCGGGCTCGCATTAAATTCGGAATGGCAATCGCTGCGATGATCAAGATAATGGCAACCACGATCAATAGCTCAATCAGCGAGAAGCCCATTTCAGTTCGAGTTCGTTTTATCAAGAGATGCCTCTTTCAGGCTTCTGAGTACACAAGTTTGCGTCCGAATAGGGATCCACAGATTATTTAGGTGGCATTTGAGCCGCCAAACTCATTGAGATGAAGGTTACGGGAGGCTTTAAGCCGGACCTGTATTTTCAATGGCTTGCCAGATAAACGACGGAAAGAGCCTTAAAGGTGGTGACCTTTGAGTTCTGGAGGACGGACAAGAAGTGTCATCTTGCCAAAAGTGGCGCACCTCGGAGGTTGAGGGACGACCAGCGGCGATATTTGCAGAGAAAAAAACAACGGGCAGCGAACTTGCGTTCGCTGCCCGTCGCTTCGTAGCTCTCTGAGTACTTGCCAGTTGCGTTAGTTCGCGATCGGCAACAGGAGTTGGCAAGCCGCGTAGGTAGCCGTTACCGCAATCACGCCGGCAGCCTGCTGACGAACCACGCCGTCATCAAAAGCGCAGTACGACTTGGTTCCAGTCTGCGCGCTGATCGGAGCACCGGTGGCGTAGAACTGGTTGTTGACGGTAGAACCGGCACCGGCGGAAGGAGTGGCGTTGAAGAAGAAGCCGCTCTTACCAGGGCCGGGGTTGGTGGCAGTGGCCAACAGGTTGTCGATAAGGCAAGCAGTGGCTGTGCCCGGAGTGCAAGGAGCAGCGCCGCCCAGCTGTGCCAAAGTGGTGTAGCCGATGGTGGGATAAGCAGAGTAATATCCAACTTCGGCGGTGACGATGGAGCGCGTGGAAGCGGCCGCAGACGAATCGTTGGCTGCCATACGCGCGCGCATCAGGTTAGGAATCGCGATAGCCGCGATGATCAGGATGATTGCCACCACGATCAGCAGCTCAATTAGTGAAAAACCCTTCTGTTTCCGCATCTCGTTTTTCCCCTCGTTTTGGACTCTCATTTGAATTCGTTTTCTGGTCACTGCATGACGCAGTCGAACTAGATATTCGCACCTGCCGGGCCAAACTCGCCAGTTACCTTGGTTCCGGATGAGCGACTGGAAGGGCTTTATTTTTAACATCAAGACAAACTTCAGTCCCTATTCTAAGCCCTCCCTAAAGATAGTTCAGTGCCAAAATCCGGCGGTGAATGACATTTCTTGTCATTACGGGACAGTCGCTCTCCCTATACAGAACGCGGCTTTTCACCGTCCTTGCAGTGGGTGACTTTTCTCGTTTCACTGGTTCGACAATCTCCCGGTTTGTAGACGGTCGAGGGCTTTGCGTGCCCCGGTCTGGTAAGGATGCAGCTGCAATTCCGTTTTGTATTCCTCGATTGCGCCGGAGGGTTGCGAGATCTGTTCCAGGGCGACTCCCATCTCATAGTGAAAACCATCGGCCGCCGGTTCCAGCTCCAGCGCTTTTTTTAAATAAGGGATCGCTTCCTGGGGAAGATGCTGCGAGAGTCGGATTTGAGCCAGTCCGAACCATGCGTTCGCCAAGGCCGGATCAAATTGCAACGCCGCTTTAAACCACTGCTCTCCTTGATCCAGGTCCCCGGACTGCTGGTAGGCGAAGCCCGCGAAATCCGCTGCCCGCCAGCCCGGTTTCAATTGGTAAGAAAGTACGAAATGAGGGGCGGCCTCGGCGAATTTGCCGCGATCGCTCAGTGCGGAACCGTAGTTCAATTGCGCCCACTCGCTTTGCGGCGCGCGATTGACAGCACGCGAAAACAGAATTACGTCATTTGCCCAGTACTGAGACTGAGTGGCGCTGGCAAAAGCCAGAATTAAGGCAAGCGATGCTGCGAGCGGTCGCACCAGTTGCTGCTCCGGCCATTTGTTCCTGATCCAGCCATAAGCGGAGCCGGCCAGCATCGCCACCCCAAGCATGCTCATATACATGTAGCGGTCGTGGACGAAGTCGTCTTCGTTCATCCACCGGAGATTGAGGGTTGGAATCATCGGCAGAAGCAGCCATGCGAAGGCGACCCACAGCTTGGGATCACGCTTCGTCACCGCGAAGGCAAGGGCAGCCAACGCGATTAGGGTCAGCAGGGAAACTAAGAATTGCCCACTAGCGACGGATTCGACGAGGTGGAAGTCATAGTGCGGGCTCAAGCCAATGGGTAGCATCACTCGGTACAGGTTGCACAGCAGGATCTTAGGAGCGCTCAAAAGACTGTCACTCAGTGGTACCGGCGAGGCAGTGGCGGCTGCGTCTCCAAGCACCCAGGATCGGAGACCGAACCAAAGTACGGTCACGGCAACGTATGTGGAAATCACTGGCACAAGCAATTTGCCTGACGCACTCCTGCTGGACTGGCTACGCGAGTTCGACGAAAGGGAGTTCGACCAAAGAGCGCTTGACCAAAGATCGTTTGCCCGAAGATCGATGAGAATAATCCCCGGAAGCACGACGCTTACTTCTTTGGTGAACAGTGCCAGAAGAAAAAGAATGCCGGCCAGCGCCCACCAGACCGCAGCATTGCACTGCCTCGTCAAGGCTCTGCGATAGCTCAAAAAGCTGGCGAAACAAAAGCTCGCGGCAAGAGGATCGTTTACGGAAGAGATCCACGCTGCAGATTCGACCTGGAGAGGATGGAGAGCAAAGATCGCGGTGGCGAACAGGGCTGCAGCCGCGTCCTTCAATAGTGAGCGGGCCACGAAGAAGGCGAGCGCTGCGGCGGCGATGTGCGCCAAGACCGTGGTGACGTGGAACCAGTGGGGATTGAGACCGAAGATGGTTTTGTTGACCAAGAACCAGAGCGTCAGCAAAGGCCGGTAGAAGCGGCTTTGCGTGCCTGCCATCGACGCCCACAGCTGATGTGTGAACAGGAAACCGAGGCGATTCCATTCCAGATTCTGGTTTTGAGGAATTTGGGGAGGATCGTCATAGACCCATCCGAATGTGAAGGTGGAGGCGTAGGTCAGCAGGGTGACCAGCAACACGCCGCCGAGAGAAAGCAATTCCGTACGCGTTAGCGAAGAAGTCTGGGCCTGTGTTTGAGGTTGCTCTTTGAGTCTGGGCACTATCAGTCTCTTCGGAATAGAGGTTTGACGCCTTCCTGTGGCACGCACGACGCAACTCGCGAGTCTGTCCGCGCCTGCCGTTCCATGTATCCTAAGCAGTCTCAGATTACAATAGTCCCGCTTGCCATATGCCTAACCCTCTTGAGTCTCCTCCGATTGACTCCAATGTTGCCCGGGCCTGGACGCTGCCGTCGCATCTTTATACGGAGCCGGATACCTTCGCGGCCGAGAAGGAAAGGATCTTCGCGCGAACCTGGCAGGTGGTTGGGCATTGCGACCGGGTGGCGGATTCGGGAGATTACTTTACGACAGAACTCGTGGGCGAGCCGTTGCTCATCGTGCGCGGCGCCGACGGAAAGCTGCGCGGTTTCTATAATGTTTGCCGGCATCGGGCCGGGCCGCCGGCGGAAGGCTGCGGCTCGCGCAAAGTATTTCGCTGCGGCTATCACGGCTGGACGTATGGGCTGGATGGATCGCTGATCAGTGCTACTGAGATTGAGGGCGTCGAAGGATTCTGTCCCGAAGATTTTGCCCTGGCGCCCGTGCGGGTGGAGGAATGGTTCAATTTTATTTTCGTGAATCTCGACCGCGACGCAAAGCCTCTGCACGAATGTTTAGGAGAGTTGCCGAGACAAGCGGAGAAGTTTTCATTTGCCGGGATGAAACTGTTCGAGCGCCGCAGCTATGAGATGGCATGCAACTGGAAGACATACGTGGATAACTATCTCGAGGGCTATCATCTGCCCAGCGTGCATCCGGGGCTGAATCGTGAACTCGACTACAACGCGTACGTGGTGGAGCCTCACGCAGAGTATGTGCGGCAATTCAGTCCCATCCGTGGAGCGCAGCCTGGTGACACGACGCCGCGACGCTACACGGAATCGCGCGAGGATCTAACCACTGACTATTTCTGGATTTTCCCCAACTGGATGCTCAACTGCTATCCCGACAATATTTCGTTGAATATCGTGCTGCCGGTTGCGCCCGAACGCTCGCTGGCAGTCTTCGAATGGTATTTGCCGGAGAAAGATCACGGGAAGCCCGCGGCCAAGGCCTCAGTGGAGTTCAGCGACCGGATTCAGATTGAAGATGTTGGCATCTGTGAGAAGGTGCAGAAGAATCTGCGATCGCGGAGCTACTCGCGAGGGCGGTTTAGCGTGAAGCAGGAAAAGGGCGTGCATGCGTTTCATCGCATGTATGTGCGGTGGATGAATCTTGAGACTGGCGCTTCTTGATCCGCTGTGGTAACTCGGTGGGGGTGTGCAATTTTATTCATAGCGTTGTCGTGAGTTAGCCAATCGCAACCAAATGCTTAGAAACTTCTTTTCCACAGGAATTTCGTAGTAGTATTCCCTTCTCCCTCGAAGCCTGCGCCGCAGGCTTGCATACCATGAACAAAATCACACACAACGATTCACCGTTCGAGGAGGGTAGTTATATGAAGAGCAAGTCCGTTAGCGTTTTCTGGACGCTCGCTACGGTTGCTTTGGCAGTCGTTATCCCGGCCCAAGCTAGCACGTACAACGTAATTTACGCTTTCCAGGGCGGCACTGACGCAGGCTTTCCATACGGCCCGATGATCGCGGATTCGACGGGCAATCTTTACGGGACAACGGAGTTCGGTGGGAGCCAACGGTTCGGCACGGTTTTCAAGCTAACGAAGGGAGCTGGCGGAAGCTGGACCGAAAGCGTTCTGTACAACTTTTCGAATGGCACAGACGGCGGTCAACCGGAAGCGGGGGTGGTTATGGATGCTGCAGGCAATCTCTATGGCACCACCATCGCAGGTGGAGATCCGACGTGCGTTTCTTTGCACGGTTTCTGCGGCGTCGTTTACAGACTCAGTCCAAACCTAGACGGAACCTGGACGGAGAGCGTGCTGGTGAATTTCACCGGGAGCAATGGGCTTGTGCCGCAGGCGGGCCTGATCTTTGACAGCGCGGGTAATCTTTACGGCACAACGACGAGTGGCGGACCGATTGGTTACGGAACGGTTTTCCAGCTTTCCAATTCCGGCGGAACCTGGACCCAGACTATTCTGCACAACTTCGGTAACACCGACGGAAGAAGTCCTGCTTTGGGTTTGGTCTTCGACAATGCAGGAAATTTGTACGGGACGACCTTCTCGGGAGGCGACCTGACGGCCTGTTCCGGTTTTGGATGCGGCACGGTCTTCGAACTCACAACGCAGACAGGCGGAACCTGGGCGTTCCGGCTTCTGCACCGATTCAACTCGACGAATGGAGCGACTCCGGAAGGTGTAGTTCTCGACTCTTCCGGCAACTTGTTTGGTGCGACCGCTTACGGCGGGACCGGCAGTTGCTCAGGCCCTATTACAAATGGCTGCGGGCTGGTTTATGAGTTGAGCCCGGTCACGGGAGGGTCATGGCATGAAAAGTTGGTGAAAGGATTTACGGGGATTGGAAGTTCGGTTGTGAATCCCAATCCTATCGTGATGGACTCCTCGGGGAAAGTGTTTGGCACGTCTCTGTTTGGCGGACTCAAGGACTGCAATCTCAACTTGGAGACTTGCGGTACGATTTATGAGCTTGCGCCTCCCACCGGCGGCAATTGGACGCTAACGGGTTTGTACGCTTTTCGCGACGACAGTAATGGATTCTTTCCCTATGCCGCGTTAACCATTGACAGCGCTGGAAACATTTATGGCACAACTGGCTCGGGTGGCGATCTGAGCTGCGGATCCACGGGCGGCTGCGGGGTTGTGTATCAGATCATTCCGTAACGGAAATGTGGAAGCGGCTCCGCGGCACGCCCGATTCACTGCTCGCTGGCTTTTACCAGCAGGCAGGTGACATCGTCGTGCTGTGGAGTGTTGCCGACGAACAGATCCAGTTCCGCCATCAGGCGCTTCAGCATTTCAGCAGGGGTGGTTGCAGCGCCGGCCGCGATGGCTGCGAGCAAACGGGTTTCGCCGTATTCGTTTTGGGTAGCGTTTTCTGCTTCGACCAGTCCGTCGGTGAAGATGATGAGCCAATCACCGGGGGCGAGGGCGACGCTGGCCGATTCGTACTTAGCCTCGGGCTGAATGCCGATAGGTAACCCGCCCACATCGAGACGCTCGACCAGGCCTGAACTGCGGCGCAGGATGGGATTGTTGTGGCCGGCGTTGATGTAGGTAAAAACGCGCCGGGCCGCGTCGTACTCGGAGAGAAAAGCGGTGGTGAAGCGCAATCCGCCCTGGCTGTTGGAGCAGGCGTACTTGTTCATGTTCGCCACGAGCTCTTCGAGAGGGACCTGCGCGGTGGAAAGAGTTTTGAGGCTGGCTTGAAACGTGGCCATGAGCATGGCTGCGGGAATGCTTTTGCCGGCGACGTCGGCGACGGCGAAGACCACGCGGTTTTCTTCGTTGGTTTTGCCGGGGCGGGGAAAGACGTCGTAGTAGTCGCCGGCCACGGTGTTGGCGGGGCGTGTCGCATAAGCCACGGAGATTCCGGGGATCTGGGGGGGCGCGCCGGGCAGGAGCCAGGTCTGAATCTCGCGCGCGATTTGCAGATCGCGCTTCATCACGACGCGGTCGGCGATCTCCAGCATCAACAGCAGAAACATCAGGAGACCGCCCCAGAAATGCAAGTCGAATGCACGGATGTGGATTTCGTGGTCGGCGGCCTGATAACTAAGATCGCCGCTGGGGAACACCAGCAAGATCAAGGCCGCCAGCAGCAGCACACGGCGGGCGGGAGAAAGTTTTTCGAGAACAGCCCAGAAGAATTCCTTGACGACGTGCAGATGACGGCCTCGATGAGTCAGCCCCTCTGGCGTTTTGGCAGCGACATCGCGCGAATAGAGGCGGTAACTGGCGCGGGCTTCATTTTCGAATTGCGACCAGAGTTGTGTGAGCTCCAGCCCTTCGGTGACGCGCCGCCAGAACTGCCGTAGCCGCACTCCGAATGGAGGACGTTGAGTGGAGATGGGTGGGGGAGCGGTTGCCATTGGAACCGTGATTATAGCGGAAGGTTCAGGATGGAATGATTGAAGGATGCGATCTCCATCCTGCAATATTCCGCCTAAGGCCTGCAAAATGAGCCAGACTCAGAACAGTTTTAACTGCTCATCCAAATCTTGTATCGGCCACTTGTTCGCATACATTGCTCCCCGCGGGTCGTTGCGGGTGATGCCGTATTTCTGACGGAAGCGCGTGATGAGTTGCGCGACCCGTTTGCCATAAGAAGCTGGCAAGAAAGAGCGATCCTGATAGCGCTGCCGGTAGTTCTCGACCAATTGTGGAAAGTGTTCTTCGAGGAAGGGAAGAAAGATCGCAGCGGAACACGGTTTCAGAAAAAGCGGTCCCGCAAAGATGTGACGCGCTCCGGCTTCCGCGGCGGCACGAACTACCGCCTCCAGGTCCGCTGGTGAATCCGTGATGCCTGGTAGCACGGGTGACGAACTAACTCCTACATTGATTCCAGCCTCACTGAGTTGGCGGACCGCATCCATTCGCAAGTCTGGACGCGGCGCCCGCGGCTCCAGAATCCGCGCCAACTCAATATTCATCGTTGTCACCGTGATGTGGATCGACAGTGCGTTGCTTCGCGCAACCTCCTTCAGAAGATCGATATCCCGAAGAATGAGATTTGATTTGGAGACAATGCCCAGTTCGAAGCCGCGATGGCGGGCGAATTCCTCCAAAATTCCCCGCGTAACTTCGTAGCGGCGCTCGGCCGGTTGGTAGGGATCGGTGGCGGTGCCGAGCGCGATAGGCTCGCCGGGCTTGACTCGACGCAAGTCGCGCCGGAGCAGTTCCGCAGTGTGCTGTTTGACGTAGATTTTCTTCTCAAACTCCGCGCCGTCGCGCAGTTCCATAAATTCATGGGTATAGCGGGCATAGCAGTATTTGCAGGCAAATTCGCAACCGCGATAAGGATTGATCGTCCAGGTGAAAGGCAGATTGCGATTGCTCACGCAGCGGTTCAGCAGGGATTTCGCGGGGAGCGTGAAGTACTCAACGTTGTGACCTTCGCGCAGGGATTCGCCTTCGGATGCTAGTCGGGCGATGCCGACCAGCGGGGACTTGGCGGAAAGCGTGAACAGGGGCAGGGAAGACATATTCGCCGTTTGTTCGCTATACAGTAAGAGTCTGACTCGGAATTGTCAAGCGGTGAATGTGCGCGAGGACGCCCGCCTGAACAGCCTCCGGGAGGCGGCGCTACGGTTGGGCTTGAGGTTGCACTGCAGGTCTGTCGAACAGTTTTGGATCCACAGTGGGATTGAGCTCCAGCGCAGTGATCTCTGCGGTACTCGAGTCCTCTCCGTTCTGCTGGTTATGACGCACGAGGGGAAGAGTCAGGCCGGCGATCGCCTTCCAGTTGTCCATGTCGGTTTCGCCCTGCACGGGCCCGCCCTGACTGAGCGTCATGTAAGCCTCTTTTAAAATGCGGCCGGTCTGCGGGTCGACAAAGCAGCGAATGGCGGCGCCTGCGGCGTTCACATCGACAATGCGAGCCTCAATGTCGCCGACCTTCTCGGTCCCGCCGGCACGGAAGAACACGTTGGGATCCATCCAGTGCGAAGCGATGAAAATGGGATCACGCTTGATTTGCTCCAGCGTTTCTGTTTTCTGGGATGCAGGAAAGTCGCGCATGCCCTGCCCGGCCATGGCCATGAATGCTGTATCCGGCGTGACTACGATGTTCATGGTTCCGCCCGGCGTCTGCATCTCCGCGTGTAGATGATCCGGGAATACGATGACCGTTTCCATCTGCATGGGAAAGTCGCCTTGAGGCGTCTTCTGGGTGATGGTTAGCTTCTCCTTGATCGCTCTTACCGTGGCCAGTTTGGCCTCGCCCCCCAGGGCGGCGACCACTTTAACCGCCAGCGCCTTGCCTTCTTCATTCGAAGCCGTGGGCTTGGCGCTCTCCCGTTCTTTCGCGCCCGGCGGCGGTGGAATTGTGATGTCGATTTCTTTCACCGGTCCCAGTGACGACAGCGGCTTGTCGAACTCCTTCGTATTGCCGACAACCAGCACGGCGAATTGCTCGCGGTGGATATACTTTGCCGCCACTCGATTGACGTCCGCCGCGGTCACTTTCTGGATTTCCGTGGGATATTTGTCGAGCCAATCGGCGGGGTATCCATAGAATTCATAGGTCATACGTTCGGCGAGAAGTTTGTCGGGAGAGTCGAGGCGGAAGATGAAGGCGTTGAGGATGGCGTCCTTGGCCTGCTTGATCTCGTCGTCGGTGATGGGATTCTTGGAGAGGTTGTCGATGTCTTCATCCAGCGCCTGCAGCGATTCGACTGTGCTCTGGCTCTTGGTTCCCACCACAAACTGCAGGATACCGGGATGCTCAAAGTTCGTGCCAATGCCGCCGCCGACGTTATAGGCGAGGCCGCGCTTGGTGCGGATGTCATTAAACAGACGGGAGGAAAACCCGCCGCCAAACGCTTCGTTGAATACGGCGATCTCGTAATAGTCCGGATTGTTGCGCGTGGCACCGAGGGCCACCATGTGGATGCTGCTCTGGTTTACATCCTCTTTTGGAATGAGGTAGTAACCCGCTTTTGCCGGATGGAATTGAATCTTCGCCTGGGGCACGTCCTTTCTTGCCGCCAGCCCTTTGGGCCATGACTCAAATGCGGCGCGCAGCTTGGCTTCCATGGCAGCGGAATCAAAGTCTCCGCTGATACCCAGGATCATCGAGTTCGGATGCACGTAGGTTTTATGCCAGTCGAGCAGATCCTGGCGAGTGACGGCAGCGATGGTTGCGTACTCCGGTTCGCGCGCATAAGGATTCTCGGTGCCGTAGGCGAGCTTGGCGGATTCGCGTGCGGCGATTCCGCCGATCTGATCGTTGCGCCGGGAAATGGCGTCATCGGCCTGTTTCTGAGCTAGGTCGAGTTTGTCGGCGCGGAACTCGGGATTTTGCAGCAGGTCGTTAAAAACTTTAAAGACGTCGTCGAAATCGCCCTTCAGGCACGACAAAGTAAGGATAGTGGAATCGGGATCGCCGCTGGCTTCCACTTTGGCGGCGCGCGCTTCGAGGAAGTCGTCGAGTTGATCCCCGGTTTGCGCCTTAGTTCCGCCGGTGCGCCAAACTTCGCCGAAAAGCTGCCCGAGTCCAACCTTGGCGGCGGGTTCGTTGCTCGATCCGCCACGAATGCGGGCGGTGGCATCGATCAGCGGAAGTTCGTGATCCTCTTGCAAGAAAATCACCATACCGTTGGAAAGTTGAATACGCTTGGGCTGCTGAGGACGAAAAGCAGGCAGGGGAGGGATTGGGATTTGCTGGTAGCTAGTTGCCTGCGCGCTGGCAGTGCGCAGGGCCGCTGGTACAGCTGCGGCCAAAAGAATCATGCAAAGACTGATTCGCCGCATGCACACACTCTTCCTCATTGCGCACCTCCCGGACCCGCCGAGTCGGGCTCGCCGGAATCTTGCTCCTGGCCTTGAGTGGCGCCACTGGCAGTCTCGATCACTCCTATGGTGCGGTTGGTATCGGTGAAGGTTTCGTTGGCTACGCGCCGGATATCGGCCTTGGTTACTTTATCGATGCGATCCACAGAGCGGAACAACTCGCGCCAGTCGCCATAGCGAGTCTGGTAGATAGCCAGTTGAGTCGCCAATCCTTCGTTTTCTGCGAGGCCACGGATGAGGTTGGCTTTGGAGCGAGTCTTGATCATCTTCAACTCGTCCTCGCTGATCTCTTCTTTTTTGAGGCGTTCGATCTCCGTGTGAATTGCGTCGGCAACTTGCTGCGTGGTGTGCCCGGGCAGCGGGAAAGCGTAGAACGCGAACAGGTGCGGATATTTTATGCCAGGAAGCCCGGTGAACCCGGCGGAAAATGACGCGATCTTTTTGTCGCGCACCAGCGCGCGGTAGAGGCGCGACGTGCGGCCTTCCGACATGAGATCGGTGATGGCGTCATACACCGCATCATCTTTATTTTTATAATCCGGCCGGTGATAACCCTCGAGATAGAGGGGCTGGGTTTTTTCCTTCAGTTCAACCCTTCGTTCGGAATTTTGGGGCGGTTCAGCCGTAGTAACTTCGTCGGGCTTGTGGCTGTCGGGCAAACGGCCGAAATATTTCTCGAGGATGGGCATAACCTGCGCCGCTTTTACATCCCCGGCGATTGCGACCACCATGTTTGCGGGCACGTAGTATTCGTCGAAAAAATGTTTGGCGTCGGTGGCGGAGAAAGAATTCAAGTCGGAGATCCAGCCCACCGTCGGACGGTGATAGGGATGGGCCTCGAACGCGGTGGCGTTGAATTGCTCCAGCAATCGTCCGATGGGATTGCTATCCGTGCGCAGGCGGCGCTCCTCGATCACGACATTGCGTTCTTTATAAAACTCGCGCATCACGGGATGCAGAAAACGCTCCGACTCGAGGTAAGCCCATAGCTCCAGTCGGTTGGCGGGCAGGGAATAGTGGTAACCGGTTTCATCGTAATCGGTGAAGGCATTGAGATCCTGGCCGCCGCTTTGCTCAACGATCTTGCCGAACTGGTTTGGCACGACGTACTTGTCAGCCTCTGCAATGGCATCTTTCCACGCCTTTTCGAGTTGTTTCAGCTTCTCTTCATCGCGACCTACGCTTTTGTCGCGCTCCGCGATGTAGGCAGCGTAGGCGGTCTCCACCCGTTCCAGCGCGGGTTTCTCGGCGGCGTAATCGGTGGTCCCGATCTTGTCGGTGCCTTTGAACGCCATGTGTTCGAACATGTGGGCGAGACCGGTCTTGGCCATGGGGTCTTGCGCGGAACCCGCATCGACCAGGGTGAAAAAGGAGAATACCGGAGCCTCGGGCCGTTCGCAGACGATTAAAGTCAGGCCGTTCGGCAACGTCTTGACCGTAATTCTCTTTTCGAAAGATGCGACATCCTGGGGAGCAGCGAGCGCCGTTAAAAGCAAGATAATTGCAAGAAGCATGAATCTGAGGTGTTTCATCGGACCTCCAGAAGATAAAAACCTGTGCGTTTGGATGGTCATGTTATGTGTTTAGACGGACATGAGCGGCGGAAGTTTGAAATTACGTGGCAGACCGGGAGCTTGTCAAACAAGTGTGGTGCGTTCTTGATCGTATAACGTAGGGGAGTCCGGTATTTTGCGATAGGCCCGATTTGATGCACAATGCCTGTGGAGCGCCCGCACGATGGATTCGACCATTGAGGTTCAAGGCAAGCATCTCAACCTGTCGAATTTGGAAAAGGTTTTGTATCCTGCCGCCGGATTCACCAAGCAGCAGATCATCGATTACTACGTCCGCATCGCGCCGGCGCTGTTGCCGCATCTGTCGGGGCGAGCGCTTACGCGCAAGCGCTATCCCAATGGAGTGGACGAAGAATACTTCTACGAGAAAAACGCGCCGCAGTACCGGCCTGACTGGGTGAAGACCGCTCCGATCTGGAGCAGTAGTAACCGCCGCACCGTCCAATACATTCTCGCCGATGATCTGCCCACCTTGGTGTGGCTGGCGAATCTAGCTGCGATCGAGTTGCACCCTTCACTCGCGCTGGCGACAGATATTACTTGTCCCACGATGATGGTCTTCGATCTTGATCCCGGACCGCCGGCGAACATTGTGCAATGCTGCCAGGTGGGCCAGTGGCTGCAGGAAATCTTCGACCATTTTGGATTGCGGAGCTTTCCGAAGACCTCAGGCTCCAAGGGCCTGCAGATTTACGTTCCGCTCAACACTCCCACCACGTACGAGTCGACGAAAACTTTTGCCCGCGCATTGGCGCAATTGCTGGAACAGGAACATCCCGAGATGGTGGTCTCGGACATGAAGAAGAGCGTTCGAACCGGGAAGGTCTTCGTCGACTGGAGCCAGAACGATGAGCATAAGACGACCGTAGCCGTCTACTCTCTGCGGGCACGCGAGCGGCCGACGGTCTCGACGCCGGTGACATGGGACGAAGTAGAGCGGGCGCGGAAAAAGAAAGACGCGAGTTTGCTGGTGTTCGAGGCACGGCAGACGGTTGCGCGAGTGGAAAAGATGGGAGACTCGTTCGCTCCGCTCCTGGAATTGAAACAACGATTGCCGGATCTGAAGGCGGCTGCGAAGTCTGCGGAAGCAGAAGAGCAGGAGCCAATTTCGATTGCGGCTCAAGCAGAAGAAGAGCCCAAGGTTACTCGCCGCTCTGCCGTCAAAAAGATCTCGAAGCGCCCACCCGCGCGCACGGCAAGACGCAAGGTATAATCCCGTCCGCTAGAATTGTTCTTGAGACTTACCATGGCTCAACTGTTTGTGGGAACGTCGGGATGGGCCTATCCAACATGGAAGCCTGACTTCTATCCCGCCAAGCTCGCGCAGAAGAAGTTTCTCAGTCATTACGCCACCCAGCTCAACACGGTGGAGGTGAACTTCACTTTCCGGCAACTGGTGAAGGAAAGCACGATCCAGAACTGGATTCAGGAAACGCCTGCCCACTTCCGCCTTGGCATCAAGGCACATCAGGTGATCACCCACATCAAGCGCTTGAGGGGCACAGAAGATTTTGTTCCCCGCTTTCTGGCGACGATTGAACCCTTGGCTGCTGCCGGCAAGCTTGGGCCCGTGCTGTTCCAGTTGCCTCCGAATTTGAAGGCGGATGCCGCGCTGCTGAGGGACTTTCTCGCCCTTCTGCCGCGTACCTTACCTGCGGCATTTGAATTCCGTAACGAGTCATGGTTCGCCGACTCGACATGGGACGTTCTGAAATCTCATGGAGCCGTCCTGTGCGTTGCGGAGACCGAAGAACGCACCACTCCGGATATCGTCACCGGCCCGTTTGTCTACTATCGTTTCCGTAAACCGAACTACACCGGGGACGAGCGTCGCGGCATGGTTGAACGTATCACGGAACACATGGCCGCTAGTCGCGACGTCTTCGCTTATTTCAAGCATGAGGAAACGCCAGAAGGAGCGCTATTCGCGGTGGAGTTGTTGCACGAGGTGCGCGGCTCGGAGAGGACTTAAGCTGTACCTCCAGCGCCACTTTTCCTAGCGTCCGATAACGCGCATACTCGACTCCTTCCTGTTCATGGCTCCGCAATCCAATTCGCGCGTGCTCTCCAGCTTCCTCGACTACCTGAGAATCGAGAAGGGATTGGCGCCGCTTTCCATCAGCGCTTACACAACAGATATTCTTCAGTTCTCGGAATTTCTGGAGAAACATAAACGTCTGCTGATGACCGCGCGCCGCAGCGATGTCCGCGATTTCCTGCAACAGCTTTTTTCCCATCAAGTGGATGGCCGCAGCGTGGGGCGAAAGCTTTCGGCGCTTCGCCATCTCTATCGATATTTGCTATTGGACAAAAAAATTCAGCACGACCCCACACTTGACATCGAGTCGCCCAGGCAGTGGAAAGTTCTTCCCAAGGCGCTGGCTCGCGACGAAATGGAAGCGACGCTGGCGGCTCCGCTCTCACTGCAGACTGCGAGTGGGCCTGGCAGCGGGGATTCGGCGGCCCTCGCGGCGCGCAACCGAGCTATGTTGGAAGTTTTTTATGCGGGTGCGCTTCGGGTTTCGGAAATGACTAACGCCAAGCTCGAAGATTTGAAGCTCGAGGCCGGATACATGCTGGTGCGGGGGAAGGGTGACAAGGAACGGATTGTGCCCTTGGGGAAATCGGCTCAGGCAGCGCTCCGTGAATATCTGGAACAGTCACGTCCCACGCTATTGGCAGGGAAGAGAAGTGAGTCGACGGCGGCAATCCATCACTCGCCACTACTATTTATCGCGCGAGGAGGACGCAAGCTGACGCGCCAACGGGTTTGGCAGATGGTGCGGGCTGCCTCGTCCGTTACCGGGCGCGCCGCTTCGCCGCACATGCTGCGCCATTCCTGCGCTACGCACATGGTGGAGAACGGCGCCGATCTGCGTACCGTGCAGACCATTCTTGGACATGCCGACATTTCAACGACGCAGGTCTACACACATCTGGCGCTCGATCGACTCAGAACGGTTTATCAGAAGCATCATCCGCGGGCGAAGGCGAGATGAAATTTGCCGCGTAAGGGTTCCAACACGATAGTCGGCAAAGCAGTCGCCGACTTTGTCCGCCATCTGCGGGAGCGGAACGCCTCGCCGCATACCATAAAGGCTTACAGCCAGGACTTGACCCTCTTCGCCGCCTACGCGGGGTCACGGGGGTGGAAGCAGATCGATCACATCGCGGTGCGCGGTTTTCTTTCGCAGCTCTATGACAAAGGTCTGAGTAAGCCTTCGGTGGCGCGGGCTCTAGCCGCGGTGCGGTCGCTCTATCGCTCGCTGGCGCGGGAAGGATTGGTGGAGCAGAATCCGGCGAAGCTGGTCGCCACCCCAAAGCTGCCCAAGAAGCTTCCGCGCGTGCCGACGATTGAGGAAATGAATTCGGTGATCGACGGGCAGATGCCCGAAGTGGCGGCCTTTCCGGAGCGCGACCGGCTCATGTTCGAACTGCTTTACGGATGCGGCATCCGCAATTCGGAACTTACCGGCATCAATCTTGACGACATCCGGCTCAGTGCCGAGGCTATTCTCATCCGCGGCAAAGGAAAAAAAGAACGCTACGTTCCCTTTGGCGATTCGGTGAGATCGGCACTGGAGGCGTACTTGCCCGCGCGAAAAATAATTGTTGAAGAAAGCGGCAAGCATTGCGCTGCGTTGCTGATCAACCGCCGCGGCGGGCGTCTCACCACGCGCAGCGTCGGCCGCATCATCAAGAAAATCGCAGTCGCCAAGGGGCTATCGCCGGACGTCCATCCGCATACGCTGCGCCACGCTTTCGGCACGCACATGCTGGAAGAAGGAGCGGACCTGCGCGCCATTCAAGAACTGCTTGGCCATGAACGTCTCGCGACGACGCAGCGCTACACGCAGCTTTCGATGAAGCACGTGTTGCAGGTTTACGATCAGACTCATCCACGAGCGAAATAAGGACGGCTCAATGCGGCCGAGCTTGCTCTTCCCGCAACTTTTCCCACATCTCAACTACCCGTCCTTTCACTTCTGTCGTTAAGTTTTCGTAGGCCGCTTCCGAAGCCTCACTCTCCGGCGGCGGAAGAATCGGATCGCCGAAGGCCATCGTCAAAGGGGCGAACGACTGAAATGGCTTGTTCCGCGGCCATGCCTTGTGAAAACCCTCAATCGCTATGGGAACAATTGGAACCTGCATGTGAATAGACAAGATGGCCGCGCCTTTCTTGAAGGTTCTTGGGGTACCGTCAATCGAGCGTTCACCCTCGGGATAAAGAATTAGCGGGCGCCCCTGCCGCAGCCCAAACGCGCCCGCGCGCATGGCGGGAATCAGGTTTGCGTCCGGATCGACAACTACAACCCGCAGCGTTCGCGCCAGGCGCAGCATGAAGCCCTCTCCAAAAATTTCGCTGGTTCCCACCGCAAACACCTTGTCGAACACCCGTGCTGGAAGAATGCTCGCCAACACTAACGGATCGATATAGCTCTGGTGATTGGACGAAAGGATGTACGCGCCTTGTTCCGGCAACCTCTCAATACCGCGCACTTTCAAGTGAAAGCGGTCGAGCGCAATGACCTGCATCAAGCGGGACACCAAATACCAGAATGCGGCGCTAATCGGCTGCGGCTGCACCAGCGCAAGCACAGCAGAAGGATCTGGCTCTTCTGCCAGTATTGCTTTCCATCCGGCGAACGCAGGGCGCGTGCCCGGGCCTCCCGCGCCGCTGGCAGCGCTTTGCAGAACCGCGTCGACCAAATCGCGCACCGTGTAAATCTCTGCCAGTTGGGATTCTTCTACGTCGCCGCCCAACTGCTCCTCCATGCGGCTGAGCAATTCGACGCGCTGCATGGAGTCGAGCCCTAAGTCGAGTTCCAGATTGTGACCGGGACGCAAATTCGGCGGCGCTGAGTGCGTTGCCTCGCGCACCATCTTCAAAGCCCGCTGCACGCCGGGCTGGTCCAGCCATGCCGCATCATCCGCTGTTAATGCCTGTTCCGCTGGCAACTCGGAATCATCGGAAGACTTCCGGGTCCGATTCGCTTTCACTCGCTTTTCCACTTCGAAGCGTTTGATCTTGCGAGTCGTAGTACGCGGCAGATCGTCCTGCCAGATCTCATAACTGCCGATGCGCTTGGTGGAAGCGATCTGCTGCGACAAACTTTCAATGTCGTACCGGATAACCTCCTTGGCGTTGACAATCTTTTTCTGCCGAAGCACATCGAAGTTGGGCACGATTACGGCGTGCAGTCGGTCGCCGCCTTCCCCCGGCTTGCCTTCCAGTCCCATCACCGCCAGTTCTTTGATAAACGGCGACTTCAAGTAGTGGGCTTCGACCTCCTCGGGATAAATATTCTTGCCGTTGCTGAGGACGATCACTTCCTTCTTGCGGCCGGTCAGAAATAAATTGCCGCGCGAATCGAAGTAGCCCAAGTCGCCGGTGTAAAACCATCCATCGCGCAGTACCGCCGCGGTAGCGTCGGGCCGGTTCCAGTATCCCTTCATCACGACCGCACCGCGGAGAGCAACTTCTCCTGTGGAAAGGCTTCCATCCTCGGTGGGTTGGGGGTCGACAATTTTCCCCTCAACTCCTTTCATCGCCTTTCCGACAGATCCAATCACGTTGTCGCTTGGAGAGTTTGCGTATACGGCTGCCGTGGTTTCGGTTAGTCCGTAGGCTTGTAGCACGTCGATGCCGAGGTTGCGGAAATCCTCGGCAATCTTAGGATCGAAGCGGGATCCGCCCGTGACCAGGTAACGCATCTTCCTGCCGAGCGTCTGGTGTACCTTGGCAAATAGAATCGGTCCCGCGTTAATGCCGATCCTGCGCAAGGTGCGATTGAAGGCGACTAGAGTTTTGAACACTCTTTGCGTGAGCACCCCTCGCTTTTCGATCTCTTCAAAAATGCGCTGGTGGATCAAATAGAAAAACTGTGGCACCACGGCGAAGGCGGTAATGTTACGCTCGCGCAGAGCGCGCAACAGTTCGGTAGTATTCAAAGTCTCCAGATACACGACGCGCGCGCCAGTCACCAGTGGCAAAAGCAAATTCGCCATTTGGGCCAGCACGTGAAACATGGGCAAAACGCCCAGCAGCGCGTCGGTAGGTCCGAGATCGACCCAATTAAAAACGGCTTCCACCTCTCCCAGAAAATTGGCGTGGCTAAGCATTACGCCTTTGGGATCGGCAGTAGTTCCCGAAGTGTAGAGCAGGGATGCGATGTCGTGCGGATTGGAAGGCGCCGGTTGGAAGTTTCCTGGACCCTTCTCGAAGATTGCGGGCAGATTTGCGAACCACCTCTGCTGCGGCGCGGCATCCGGCGTGCGCTCTGGATCCATAAACACGAGTTTTATATTCAAGTCTGTAACCGCATCGTGGGCGATTGCCGCATGCCTGGCGTCGCAGAACACGATCGAGGTGCCGCTGTCTTTCAGCAGCTTGGTCAGTTGGTCGGCGTGCAGCGCGGTGTCGAGGGGAACTACGGTGCATCCTGAGGCAATAATTCCCAGGTACGCCGCCACCCAGCGAGGATGATTGTCCGCCACAATCGCCAGTCGAGATCCGCGCGCGAATCCGTTTTCATTGATCCACCAGCCGACGGACTCGGCCATTCGGCGCAGTTCGGCGTATGTACAGCTTTCTGTCTGATCATGGCGCTGGAGTTCGAGGGCGACGCTGTTCGGCCATCTCTCCTCGCACTCGAGAAAACGGTCGTAGAAAGTGGGCATGGGTCGTGGGGAATATACACGAAAAACCCACTTACCGCCGAGGGCAACGGAATCGCTGAGAACCGAGGGGAATTGTTTCCGCGATTATCTCGGCGCTCTCGGCGTTCTCTGCGGTGAAAGGCCTTCCTCGTCCGTTCCTTATGACTGTCCCCAGCATCTAAATATGCTAGGCTAAAAGAGATACGCTAGGGCAGTTGCCGCCCTCTGAAGGATTTCACGGTTTGATAAACACTCTCATTGGCAAGGTCTTTGGGACCAAGAACGAGCGGGTCATCAAGAGCATGATGCCTAGGGTCGAGGCTATCAGTGCTCTTGAGCCGCAGATACAGAAGCTCAGTGACGCGGAGCTGCGCGCCAAGACCGATGAGTTCCGGCAGCGCATTCAGGAGCGGTTAAGTCATGTCACCCCTGCGGCGGCATCGGATTCCGAAACCGAAGTCGAGGCCGATGATCCTGACCGCGTGAAGCAATTCGAGAAAGAGCAATACGAAGCATTGCAGGAGGTTCTGGACGAAATCCTGGTAGAAGCCTTCGCGGTTGTCCGCGAGGCGGGACGCCGCGTGCTCAACATGCGCCACTTCGACGTGCAGCTCATCGGCGGCATGGTGCAGCACAAGGGCATGATTTCGGAAATGAAGACGGGTGAAGGGAAAACCCTGGTCGCGACGCTTCCGGTCTATCTCAACGCTCTGAGCGGGCGCGGCGTTCACGTGGTTACCGTCAACGATTATCTGGCCAAGCGCGACTCCGAGTGGATGGGCAAGCTCTATCGTTTCCTCGGCCTCACGGTGGGTGTGATTGTCCACGATCTCGACGACGAACAGCGCCGGGCCGCCTATGCCGCCGATGTCACCTACGGCACGAACAACGAGTTCGGTTTCGACTACCTGCGCGACAACATGAAGTTCGATCTGAAAGATTGCGTGCAGCGCGGGCACAACTTCGCGATCGTCGATGAAGTCGATTCCATCCTGATCGATGAGGCCCGTACCCCGCTCATCATTTCGGGCGCCAGTGAGGAATCGACGGACAAGTATTACCGAGTGAACCGTATCATCCCGAAGCTGGAAAAGGGAGAAGAACTCGAGGTCGCGCCCGGCGAGCCTGCGCAACTTACCGGCGACTTTGTGGTGGACGAGAAGCACCGCAACATTACGGTCACCGACGAAGGTTGGGAAAAAGTTGAAAAACTTCTCGGTATCGGCAACATTGCCGACCCGGAGAACTGGCCACTCAAGCATCACGTGGAGACAGCCATCAAGGCGCACGCGTTGTATCGCCGCGATGTCGAGTACGTGATTAAAGAGGGCGAAGTGATCATCGTCGACGAATTTACCGGGCGCATGATGCCGGGCAGGCGCTGGTCCGACGGGCTGCATCAGGCCATCGAAGCCAAAGAAGGTGTGAAAATCGAGCGGGAGAACCAGACTCTGGCCACGATCACCTTCCAGAATTATTTCCGCATGTTTAAGAAGTTGTCGGGCATGACGGGTACGGCGGAGACGGAAGCGGCCGAGTTCGACAAAATTTACAAGTTGGAAGTGGCGGTCATTCCCACCAATAAACCGATGCTCCGTCTGGAGAATCCCGACGTAGTTTTCCGCACGGAGAAAGAGAAATACTTCGCGGTTGCCGACGAAATTCAAAAGCTGACCGAAACCGGTCAGCCGGTGCTCGTGGGCACGACGTCGGTGGAAAAATCTGAGCGCCTTTCCGAACTGCTGAAAAAGAAAGGCATCAAGCAACACGTAGTCCTGAATGCCAAGTTCCACGAGCGTGAAGCGGAATTCGTGGCGCAGGCCGGGCGGAAGGGCATGGTCACGATCGCCACCAACATGGCTGGCCGCGGCACCGACATTTTGCTGGGCGGCAATCCCGAATTCATGGCCAAGCAGGAGTTGGTGAAGAAAGGAATCGCGCAACAGCTGCGGGTAGCCCAGGGCAAGATTGAAGGGCCGCAGGAAGATGGCACGATTTCGGTCTTCTACTATAACGGCAATGAATACACGGTGCCGACCGACAAATGGACCGAGGCTTTCAACCGCTACAAGGCCCAGACCGACAAAGAGCATGACGAAGTTACCGCTGTTGGCGGTCTGCATATCCTCGGGACCGAGCGCCATGAGTCGCGGCGCATCGATAACCAGCTTCGCGGACGCGCCGGCCGCCAGGGCGATCCGGGATCATCGCGCTTTTATCTTGCGCTTGAAGACGACCTCATGCGCATCTTCGCCAAGGAGTGGGTCTCGAAGTTGCTCGAACGCCTGGGCATGGAAGAAGGGATGCCGATTGAGTCAAAGCTGATCAGCCGCCGCATCGAGACGGCGCAGAAGGCGGTGGAAGGCCAGCACTTCGAATCGCGCAAACATCTACTCGAATACGACGACGTGATGAATAAACAGCGCGAGGCCGTCTACGGCCTGCGCCGCCGTTTGCTTGAAGGCATGGATCAGAAAGACCTGATCCTCGAAGACTACGTTTCCGCGATTCTCGGCGACCTGATGGAAGAGTACTGTCCACCCAAGGGTCACGCCGATGATTGGAACCTCAAAGGGTTGAAAGATGCCGTCTTCACCCGGTTCGGAGTGGATTTCATTGCGGAAGGCGTAAAGCCGGAAGCCCTGAACCGGCAGGAACTCGGCGACGCTATTTTCGAAAAGCTGAAAGAGCGTTACGACGCGAAAGAAAAGCTGATCGGCCCCGAGGCCATGCGCCATCACGAGCGCATGATCATGCTGAGCGTTCTGGACTCGCAGTGGAAAGACCACCTCCTGAGCATGGACCACCTCAAGGAGGGCATTGGCCTGCGCGGCTACGGCCAGCACGATCCGCTGGTCGAGTACAAGAAGGAATCGTTTGAGATGTTCGAGGCCATGCTGCAGCGCTTCCAGGAGGATACCGCCCGCTATTTGTACCTGATGCAGATTATCGAACGTCCACCGGACGCCGGCGCTCCCGGCCCACCGGGAGGGGAACCCGCAGGCCAAGGCCCAGAGGCCGGAGTACCGTCGCAACAGGGAAGTGGCGGAAATGGCCATCGCCCGCCACGGCTGGTTGCCACGTCTGCCGATGATCTGGAAGAGGCCTTCATGCGCCGCAAGCGCCGCGAACTGGAACAGGCGCGCATGGCTGGCGCGGGCGACGTACAGCCAGTTCAGCAAGTCGTTCGCGGGCAGGAAAAAGTGGGCCGCAACGATCCCTGTCCCTGCGGCTCTGGCAAGAAGTTCAAAAAGTGCCACGGAGCATCTTGACCCAACCTAGGGACGGCCGACTCGGCTGTCTCGGTTCGTGTGGGGACGGGCGCCTTCGCCCGTCCAGCCGAGCGTAGCGAGGCGCATGTCTATCACGAACGCGACCGCGACTTGATTCGGGCCGCCACCGCTTTGAATGTCATTTCTTCGGCTCGGCTCCCGGTGTGATCCTTCCACTCGGCAAACAATCCCGCATAATTCTTAGTGATGTAATCGGACTTGCTCACGCCCAACTTCTTCGCGGTCAGATCAATCCACCGCGGGGGCCCTTCAATCTCGCAGAAATCTCCGATTGGCGTTTCGTCCACCACAACCTGCCCTTTTCCATCCGTCCACTCGGCGCGAAATTTTTCGTACCGGAATGACGACGCATACCCCAACGCGCGCAAAATCGCATCCATCTGTTTTCCGTCGGCCACCGAGGTCTCCAACTCCTCGCGGCTGCTGTGACGTCCGGCCTTTTTTCCGGCCTTATGCGTCAGCGTCCACTCCGAGCCGTACTTGCGCAGTCGCAGCAGTTCCTTACGCGCGCGCAGCACTCCTCCGGGCAGATCGTAAAGCGTATTCATCTCGCGTTTCCGCGGTGTGACGATGTGAAATCCGACGCCGCGCAGCGTGCGCGCGAGGGCGCGAAAGTCGGCAACCCGGAATTTGATTTCGATTTCCCGGCTCATCATTTCCCGGCTATCAAGAGAAGTGTATTACGGTCGTACAACGCCCGTCGCTGGAGCGACAATGGCGATTCGCGATCGGCGGATTTTCTTCTCCCAATCGACGGGCACGATGGGGCCCACGGCAAACACCCAGGTCAGCGCTCCGATCCATGAAATAACGGCGGCGATCACAATCGGCCAATAAAACTGGCCGGTGCGCTCCAGTAAATATCCGGTGAGCATGGGTGCGACCGCGCCGGCGAAATTGCCTACAAAATTCTGCACTCCAGCCCATCGACCAGCGACCCGGGGCCCGGCCAGAGTTTGGGTAACCGTCCAGCAGCTTCCCCCGGACATTCCCATGAAGATGCCCACTGACGCCAGAGCCCAGACTAAAAGGTTGTCGGGCGCGACTGCGGTGGCAGCCAGAGAAACTCCCAGGCCGATCGCCCCTCCGCCGAGGCATCCTTTGCGCACTCGCGTCACAGAAGCGCCTGCGGCGATCCACCGGTCAGCAAGCTTCCCGCTGACCATGGATGAAATGGCGAAGAGCAAAAAAATCATTCCTCCGACTCTAGCCATCCCATTCATCGACAGATGACGGCCTCGCAGCAAATAAAATGGCAGCCAGGTCACCAGGAAATATAGGCAGTAGTTGACGGAGAATTGCCCAAAACACATACCCCACGCTGACCGCTGCCGCAGAATGTCCAGAATTCCCACCCTATTATCTGAGGCATGCGTGGCGCTTCGGATTTGGCGGGGCATCGCAGCAAGCCACGGAACCAGCCATAGCAGGCCACCCAGGCCCAGAGCGAGGAAAAAGGGCCGCCATCCGAAGCGTCCAACCACGGTTCCTCCCACCAGCATCCCGATCGCTGGACCCAGTGCCAGGCCGGCGATCACCACACCGTTGGCGCCGCCCCGGCGACTCTCGCTGAAGTGGCGGCACAGGATTTTGGAGTACGAAGGAAATGCGACTGACTCGCCTACTCCAAGAATGATCCGGACCGCAATTAACGCAGCGAATCCGTGCAAGAGCCCCGTAGCCGCGGTTGCCGCCGACCATATAAAAAAGCCCGCTGCGAATACCCATTTCACATCAAAGCGGTCCGTCAGCCAACCGGCGGGAATCTGCATCAACCCATACGTCCAGAAAAACGCTGCCAGCAATTTCCCCAGTTGCCAATCGGAGAGATGCAGTTCGTCCTTGATGAGCGGAGCCGCAATCGAGAGGTTACTGCGGTCGATGTAGTTGATGAGAACCGAGAGGCCTAGCAGGAAGAGAACCAGGTTCATCCTTGCGGCAAGGGGCGCATCATCGGTGGTGTCGATCATCGTGAGCAAAGTCCGACAATGCTACACCATCAGCGCCATTGTCGTTCGAGAATTATCTGAGACTTTGCTCGAAAGGATCCTAACTAAACGTAGGCAATTTCACTAGATCGTTCTCGGGAACCACTTCCACTGGTTCCCCAGCCTTGCGCCACGCAGTTAATCCGCCGACGATCACGAACGTGTTGAAGCCTTTTTCCCGCAGCAGGTGCGCCACCCGGGCGCTAGTCGCTTCGCGTGCTCAAGTACAGTACAGGTAAATGTCCTTGTCCCTGGGAAGGTTCTTGATCTCCTCCTCAAGGTTGTTGGGCTCGATGCGGATGGAGTTTTTGATTCGCGCAGCGCCTGAGTCGTAGTAGCCGTGACTGCGGACATCGACAATCTGCACCCGGTCCGCTTCCTCCGATGCCAATCGTCTGGCCAATTCCTCAACCTGTACCCGCGGTACCACACTGTAGGCCTTATTCTTTCGGTATTGCACCACGCGGTAGGTCGCGTAAACCGCCAGGGCGAGGATGATCACCGCTTCCATGGCGCGCCCGGCGGCATGAAAACCCCGCAAGATTGCGGCCAGAAAGTCGCGTGAAAGGTATCCCACAAGAAGATACGTCAGGGAATAGAAAAGTGCTCCGGCGAGATCCAATCGCAGAAACTGGGAGAAGCGCATCTTCATGCTGCCGGCCAAAGGCGCTGCCATGGTATTGACGCCGGGGATAAACTTCGCTACGACCAGGGTGATTTTGCCGCGCTTGTAAAACGATTCGGCAGACCGCAGAATGCAGGTTTCCGGATTGATCGACACACGGCAAAGAAACCCGAGCAGCAACCAGCCCATATATCGTCCCAGCCAGAACTGCACGGTATCGCCCAACATTAAGGCGCTGACCGCCGTCAGCAAGACGTAAGGGCCCGACAGAGCGTGGGGGGGCGGCGCCGCGACCGCAGCCCCCGCCGCCACCAGCGCAATTGCAGCCGGGAAGGGAAGCCCCATAGCCTCCGCCAACAACAGGCCAAAGGTCAAGGCATAGCCATGACGGGCCATTAGGATAAGCAGATTCATAAATAGTCTTGGATAAGAAAACCCAGGAAAGGGTTCAATATAGCAAAGCCCGAGGGCAGAAAGTACAGTGGGAGAAAAAACGCGGGACGGATCTATCCGTCCCGCCTATTCTCAACAAGCAGCTATTTGCTCATCGAATCGTTCTTCATCGAATCACCGCCCTTGAGCATTTTCACGCTCATCACGTGGACCGACATCTTGTCGGCATACACGTGAGCGCTGAGCTGCACATGATGTCCTTCATGTCCCTTCAATTCTTCGGGGTTCATCACATCCCAGCTCTTGCCGTCCTTGTCGCTAACGAATACGACCTTGTCGCCTTCCGCCTTCACGGTGCCCTTCAGCGTCATCAGAGGAGCTTTGGCTGCGGCCTGATCGGCCTGAGTCTGGGCCATATTATTGTCTTGCGACGCGTTGTTTCCTTGTTGGGCGAAAGCGGTCAAGCTCACCGCGAAAGTTACTGCCAGCAGACAAACCATCAACTTTTTCATCGAAATCTCCTTAAAGTGTGTGTTGGAAACTCTGGCCAGATTCATACTGCTGCCTTCCTAACGTTCCCAAGGCTACGAACGGATTGGTGCGCGTCTGCAAATGCTGACTATTTTGTCGCCAGAACGGGGGAAGGGGTTGCCGCAAATGAGGCAAAGATAAAGATCTAGAGATAAAAACCTTAATCGCGGAGACCGCAAAGAACGGCCGCGGAGAACGCGGAGAACGCTTTCAAGCAATCTCAGTGTCGAACGGTTCTTGATAGTCGTTCACTAGTCTCGTCACCCCGGTCTTCAAGATTGTCACATGGAAGTTGATGAGAAGCCCACGGGCACTTTGAGAAGACGCATGTGAGATAGTAACTGGGCGCGGTCTGCTGGATGTAAGGCCTCTCTGCTTTTGAGTTTAACCACAACTCGCCCTCCACCAGCAAATCAACACGAAATCCAGAATCGAGTTTGACATCTTGGTAGATCACAGGCACAGGTTTCTGTCGCTCAAATCGAAGCCCTAGTTCGTTCAGCTCGTAAGCGACGCAAGCCTCATACGCAGATTCCAATAGTCCGGGTCCCAGCCTGCGATGGACTTTGATGCAAGCGCCAATAATCTTGCCAGAAGTCTGGTTGATTCTCGAAGAGGTTACGATGTGATGCGGACGCGCTGCAAGCAAGCTATTCGAAGTCACAACTCAGTTTAGTTTGCAACAACCAGCCGCAGTCTGTGACGGATGTCACCGAGAAGATCACAATGCCTGTGGAAACCTCCGCGATCTTCTCGGCAGTTCTCAGCGTTCTCCGCGACTAAGGCTCTGGAGCTATTTCTCTCGCGCGACCACAAACTCCGGCGCCCAAAGCAGCGCCCGCTTGATCTCGGAATCAGGAAAGGTACAGATGGCTTTCTCCGCAGACTCTGCATACTGTGCGGCCCGCGCGGTGGCCGCATCGAGCGATCCATAGCGCTGCAGGGTTTCCATAATTTGTGCATGCGTTACGCCGTTAAAAGCGCGGTCGCGAAGAACAGTCTCAATCTGGACGCGCTCGTCGTCGGTGCAGCGCTCAAGGGCGTGGATGACCGCCATGGTGACTTTCCCTTCGCGCAGATCGCTGGCGACAGGCTTGCCGAGGACCTCTTCGGACGCGGTCAGGTCGAGCACGTCATCGACGATCTGAAAAGCCATGCCGAGGTCGTGCCCGTACTGGCCCAGAGCCTCTTCCTGCGCCGCGGTTGCTCCGCCCAGAATCGCTCCCAGGCGCATGCAAACGGAAAAGAGGCAGGCGGTCTTGCGGTAGATCAAATCAAAATGCTCGTCCAGCGTGATCAGTTTCCCAAGTTTTTCCATCTGCAGCAGTTCGCCCTCTACCATCTGCTGCGTCAATCCGATCAGTGCGTCGAGAATCCGAAAATTGCGCTCTTGCACGGCAATTTTGAAGGCCTGCATGTAGAGCCAGTCTCCGGCCAGTACGCACTTGGAGTTGCCCCACTGGGTATTCGCTGAGGGCCGGCCACGCCGTGTCCTGGCCTCGTCAATGATGTCATCGTGTACGAGTGTAGCGGTGTGAATGATCTCAACAACCGCTCCCAGGCGGACCGCTCCACGTCCCCGGTAGTCGAAGAGTTTCGAAGAAAGCAATAGAAGAGCCGGACGGATTCGCTTGCCGCCGCCGTTTCGCAGGTATTCGCCAATCTCGGTGATCGCCTGCACACCGGAGACGGTATCCTGCCCAAACTCGCCTTCCAGCGCGGCAAGATCCTCGTGCAGCAGGTCGAAGACTTCCTTCCCGTTAATGGTGGCAGGTGCGCTCAATGGGGCCCTATTCGTTTGTCTGCGTCCTTCGCGGCAGCGTCTGCGTTTTCTGCCTTGAAGGTTCTGTCTAATTCGTCCGGTAATTTGTAAATTGCAAGTCGATTCCGAAATCATGTTGCCGCAACATGCCGATCACTTCCTGCAGCGTGTCGCGGTCCTTGCTGCTGATCCGCACCAAATCTCCCTGAATCGACGCCTGCGCTTTCTTCTTCGAGTCCTTGACCAGTTTCACGATCTCTCTCGCCTTTTCGATGGCGATGCCCTGCTGCATCGTGACTTTGCGCTTCGATGTCCCCCCGGCCGCAGCTTCCACTGCACCGTAAGTTAATCCCTTCAATGAGACTCCGCGCTTCACGAGTTTCTGTTGCAGGATGTCATTCACCGCCTTCAGTTTGTACTCGTCGGCGGAGTGCAGCACCATCGCATCCTTCTCCAATTCGATATTCGACTTTGAGTCCTTCAGATCAAAGCGGGTGTGAATCTCCTTCAGGGCCTGCTGGATGGCGTTGGACACTTCCTGCAGATCAATCTTGCTCACGATGTCAAAAGTGTTTTCGGGCATCGGATTTCAATTCTTTCTGAAATGATGGAATCTGACTCTTGAGGGTATCAGAAGATGCCCTCCGAGAGGAGACCTACGGCGCCGAAACTTTGCTTTCAGCCGTTTCAGCCAATTTGAAAAATTTGTAGAAATTGCGGGTTGTCTGCTCTCCGATTTCTTCTGCGGTTAAGCCCCGCAATTCGCCCAACTTTCGCGCCGTTTCTACAATGAAGGAGGGTTCATTGCGCTTTCCCCGACGCGGCACGGGAGCGAGGAATGGCGAGTCCGTCTCAATCAGTATCCGATCCAAAGGAACTTCCAGCGCCGCGTCCCGGATCTGCTGAGCCTTGGGGAAGGTCACGTTCCCGGCAAACGAAATCATGAAACCCATATCGAGAGCGGTCTTTGCCTGCGACCATGTGCCGGTGAAGCAATGCAGAATTCCTCGGAATCCACGAGCCGACCAGTGCTTGCGCAGAAGATCGAAGCAGTCTTCCCACGCATTGTCGCTGCCTTCCGAAGGACGGCAGTGAATCACGATGGGCAACTTTGCTGACGCCGCCAATTCCATCTGCCGCGTGAATACCTCTTTTTGCACGTCACGCGGAGAATGATCGTAGAAATAATCCAGTCCGATCTCACCCCATGCGATGACCTTAGGATGCCGCGACAGGCGCTCCATGTTTTGATAGGCGGCTTCGTCGGCGAGGCGAGCTTCGTGGGGATGAATCCCGAGCGTCGCGTAAATGAGATCGTGTCTCTCCGCCAGCCGAATTCCGCAATCCACCTGAGCAGGGCCGTCGCCGTTGCCGATGGCGACTATGGTCTGCACGCCAGCCTCCCGAGCCCGGGCGATTACCGGGTCTCGATCGGTGTCGAATTTATCGCCATCGAGATGCGCGTGGGAATCGACGAACATGAGCTTTGTGTGGGAACGGACACTCTTGCTAGCCTGCCCTGAGCGAAGCCGAAGGGTTCATGCCGAGCAAAGCTCGGGTGGGTTTCCTTTCCCGAGCGACCGGCCCTTCCTTCTACTTCAACCTCGCCCCCACCGGCACGTCCTCTAAAAAGCTGGCCAGCACCGGCTTGCCGCCTTCAAGCGATGCCGCCACGATCATGCCGTTGGACTCCATCCCACGCAGCTTGCGAGGGGCAAGGTTGGCGACGATCACCACTTTGCGCCCAACCAACGTTTCCGGCGCGTAAGCCTCGGCGATCCCAGCCAGCACCTGCCGCACTTCGGTCCCAATATCGACCTCCAAACGCAGAAGCTTATCTGCCTTGGGCACGCGCTCCGCAACCTTCACCAAACCCACGCGCAGTTCGATCTTGGCGAAGTCGTCGATGGAAATCTTTTCGTTGCCTGTGGTTGTTGCGCCGACCGAAGAAGGAGCCTGCGCCGCAGCCGGCGCTGGCATCTCCGCTACCAGTTTGATCGCCGGCGCGGGCTTCTCCTCCGCCACGGGGACTCTTTCCTGCTCTTCCATCTTCTGCATCCTTTCAATGGCGCTCTTGTCGGCGCGCGGAAAGACCGGTTGGATCTCGCCCAGCTTGGTAGCCAATGGCAGTTGTCCCCAAGCCAGTTCGTTCAGAGCCAGCTTCTTGATGTCCCCCAAACCCAGCTGGACCCAGATCTTTGCAGTTGCGTCCGGCATCACGGGGTAAGCCAACGCCGTTGCGATGCGTAGCGCTTCCGCCGCGGTGTAAAGCACCGTTGCCAAACGGGAGCGGCTGTCTTCATCCTGTTGTTCGCCCAGGGCCCACGGCTCATTCTCGACGATGTACTTGTCCACCGCCGCTACTAACGCCCAAGCAGCTTCCAGCGCGCGCGAAAATTGGAATTGATCGAACAGCGTTCCAAACTCGCGGATCGTCCGCCGCGCCACCTCGGCGATTGCAACGTCCGCAGCGGTCTTCGACGCGCCATGCGACGGGTACGGCACCTCACCCTTGAAATAGCGGTTGATCATCGTAAGCGTGCGGCTGGCCAGATTTCCTAATCCGTTCGCCAAGTCGGAGTTGTATCGCTGCACCAGTGCGTCGAAAGAAAACGATCCGTCCTGTCCAAAGACGACTTCCCGCAGCAGGAAGTAACGCAGCGCGTCCGCACCGAGAACGTCAAGAATCGTTTCCGTACGCACGATATTGCCGCGCGACTTCGACATTTTACTCTCTTCAAACAGCAGCCATCCGTGAGCCACAATCGCTTTCGGCACTGGAAGCCCCGCCGCCATCAGGAAAGCCGGCCAGTACACACAGTGGAAGCGTACAATCTCCTTCCCGATCATCTGCACATCGGCCGGCCAGAATTTCTTGAATGCCTCTTGCGCGCCAAGGTGCGACGAACCGTAGCCGATCGCCGTGATGTAATTCGCCAGCGCATCGAACCATACGTAAATTACATGCTTGGGATCGTCCGGCACCGGGATGCCCCAGGTAAACGTCGACCGGCTGATCGATTGATCGCGAAGCCCCGACTTCACAAACGAAATCACTTCATTGCGTCGCGCGTCCGGACGAATGAACTCCGGATTCGCATACAGCGCAAGCAGTTTGTCCTGAAATGCCGAGAGCTTGAAGAAGTAGTTTTCCTCGTGCACCGTCTCGGTGATTCGCCCGCACGTGGGGCAGGGATCGCCCGGCTGCGCGCCGTCCACATAAAGTTCATCCGAAACGCAATACTGGCCGGTGTAAGTTCCCTTGTAGATGAAGCCGTTGTCGCGCATGCGCCGGAAAAGTTCCTGCACCCGCTTCACGTGCCGCTCTTCGGTGGTGCGAATAAAATCGTCGTTCGAGATGCCCATCCGCTTCCACAACTGGCGGAACTCCCCGGAAATCTCGTCGGCGTACTGCTGTGGAGTCTTTCCCGCAGCCTGAGCGGCGCGTTCGATCTTCTGCCCGTGCTCGTCGGTGCCAGTAAGAAAAAATGTCTCTGCGCCCAACGACCGCTGGCGCCGCGCAATCGTGTCGCAAGCGATGGTCGTGTAAGCGTGACCGATGTGCGGCCGCGCATTCACGTAATAAATCGGTGTCGTGATGTAAAACTTCTTGCTCATAGAGTTTGGGGCATTACCCTGTGAACCCCGGCGATCTCTGTGGTTAAGATTTTAGGTTTCCAAGATAAGCCCGAGCAGCTTCCTGCATCACGGTCTTAAGCGGTACACGATGTTCCGCCGCGATCCGCCGGCAATCTTCATATTCAGGGGCGTAATTGGTGACCGTCCCATTCATGCTGGCGATCTTGATCCTAACGTCTCCCCACGGCGTTCCGACATTTTCCCACCGCCGCGCCAAAGTCTGACGCATTTCATCGCGCCGCCGCACACCCAGCGTGGTCGTCTCGGTAAAGATCAGTTGGGTCAACTTGCTTGCATGCTCAGGTTTGCACAAGACCGTCAGAAGCATCCCTGGGCGGTTCTTCTTCATCTGTACCGGCATGCCAAACGCATCCAGCGCGCCCTCTTCGAACAACCGGTCCATCACGTAGCCAAACACTTGCGGATTGAGATCGTCGAGATTCGCTTCCAGTACCGTGATCGTGTCAGAGGCGGTATTCCCAGCCGTGGCGTGGGAGGCAGCTTCTCCTACGGTCAACCGCACTACGTTTGGATGTCCGGGAAAATCCCTCGTCCCCGCTCCGTATCCTGACTGCTCAATCTTCATCTCCGGAAATGCCGCAAACCGCCGGGCCAGCGTCTTTACGATCGCTGCGCCAGTAGGCGTGACTAACTCGGCCTGCAAACCGGAAGAATACACAGGAGCATCCGCCAGCAGTTCTACCGTTGCGGGAGCCGGTACTGGAAAAGTTCCGTGCGCGCACTTCACCGTGCCGCCGCCGACGTTCAAGGGAGAACAGATAATCTCATCCACGCCCAGCGCCTCGGCTCCAACCGCTGCGCAAACGATATCCACCATCGCATCCACCGTGCCCACTTCGTGGAAATGCACGCTTTCGAGGGGAGTGTTGTGAATCTTCGCCTCCGCTCGCCCAAGCGCCTCGAAGATAGCGATCGCAGTTTTTTTTGCGGTGTCCGAAATCGGGCTCCTACTGATGATCTCGCGAATCTCTGTCAATCCCCGACCATGAGAGTGTGGGTGTTGCTTTGGCGCTTCCGCCCGAGAAATCTGACTAGGAGCGTGATGTAAATGCTCGTGCCCATCATGTTCGTCTTCGGAACGGCCTCGTGCATGAGAATGTTGCTCCTGCCGTTCCCAATACTCTTCGCGCGGCAAATCTTTCTCTCCATCCACCCAAACATCCACTTTGGTCGCCGAAATTCCGCTACGCACGACGCGCGAGATTTCCAGCCGCGCACCCACATCCAGGGCTGTAACAGTCCGCTCCAGTACCGAAGTCGGAACTCCGGCATCCACCAGCGCGCCCATAAACATGTCGCCGCTCATGCCGGAAAAACACTCTAGGTAGGCTATCCGCATAGGAAGAACGTCGTTGGTCGTTAGGCGTTGGCCAAAATCTACATGCCGGCAGCGGAAACGCTCGGCGAACGACTAACGACCAACGACTAACAACGGTTTTTTCATCATAGGGAACCATGCATCTTGCGTCAAACCCGCGCTCTCTGCGCGCTCTGCTAGAATCACTATCTTCTTAAACATTCAGAGGGAAGCCTTTGTATCGTTATCTTGAACGCCGTCTTGCCCAGCGCATGGCAGAGTTTCTGCTTCAGCGCTACCCGGGCGCAGTTCTGCCCAACGTGGTGATCGAACCACCCCCAAAAGTGGAACTCGGAGATTTCGCGATCCCCCTCTTTCCCTTCGCCAAGCCGCTGCGCAGCGCCCCGCTCAAAATCGCAGAAACCATCCGCTCCGAAATCGGTCCGATCGACGGTATAGCGGGGATGCAGGTCGCACCTCCCGGCTACTTAAACGTCAAAATTGATCGCGCATGGATGGCCGCGGCGCTGGCTGCTGATCAGAACCCGCCTGCCGAGATTCCAGCGGGGAAGATTCTCGTCGAGCACACCAGTATCAATCCCAACAAAGCTGCGCACATCGGGCACCTACGCAATGCAATTCTAGGAGACTCGTTCGTGCGCCTGCTGCGCTACGCGGGCAGGGAAGTCGACATTCAGAACTATATCGACAACACCGGCGTGCAGGTCGCAGATGTGGTCGTGGGGTTTACGCACATCGAGAAAAAGTCCCGCGCGGAAATCGAAGCGCTCACACGTCAGCCGCGCTTCGATTACTACTGCTGGGATCTCTACGCCCAGGTCTCGCTGTGGTACGAGCAGGACAAAGGAAATCTGCAAGCGCGACGCGAGACTTTGCACGCCATTGAAGACGCCTCCAGTGATACTTCGGCGGTGGCCGATCTGATCTCGACCGCCGTCCTGCGCCGCCATCTCGAAACCATGGACCGCCTCGACATCGAATACGATTTCCTCCCGCGCGAAAGCGAGATCCTGCACCTGCAGTTCTGGGACGCGGCTTTCACCAAGCTGAAGGAATCGGGAGTGCTGACTTATGAAACCGGAGGGAAGAATAAAGGCTGCTGGATCATGCGCCGCGCGGGGACGGGGAATATAGCGCAGTCGCCCTCGCGTGCGATGGTCGACAGTGCACAAAGAGCTATCGATGACGAAGATGATGACGTGCTGGTGGAGATTCCGGTGAAGGAAGGCGTAGATATTCGTCCCTCAGGAATCTCCGAGGAGGACCAAAAGGTCATCGTCCGCTCCAACGGCACCGTAGGCTACGTCGGCAAAGACATCGCCTACCACATGTGGAAGTTTGGTCTTCTGGGCCGCGATTTCGAATATCGAATGTTCTACCACTATCCCAACCAGCACGATTGCTGGATCTCTGCCATGAAAGGAGAGAAAGACCATCCTCACTTTGGCGACGTGACTGAAAACTACAACGTCATTGACGTGCGACAGTCGGAGGCGCAAAACATAGTTATTGAAGCCCTGCGCGGTCTGGGTCACGACGAAGCTGCCGACCATTTGACGCACTTTTCCTACGGGATGGTAGTGCTGACTCCGCGCTGCGCCGCCGAGCTCGGCTACAACCTGAGCGAAGAAGACAAGACACGCTCCTTCATCGAGGTCAGTGGCCGCAAAGGCTTCGGCGTCAAAGCCGACGACCTGCTCGACCAGCTCATCGCCTCCGCCAAGAATGAAGTCGACTCCCGCCATCCCCAACTCAGCGATACCGAACGCGTTTCCATCGCCACGCAAATCGCTGTCGGTGCGCTACGCTACTTCATGTTGAAGTTCACCAAACAGTCGATGATCGCCTTCGACTTCAAAGAGGCCCTCAGCTTCGAAGGTGAAACCGGCCCCTATGCGCAGTACGCGGTGGTCCGCGCCGCCGGCATCTTCAAGAAAACCGAGCTCAATCCCGACACTTTTCTTAGGGACGTTGCCAGCGACGCCTCTCGGTCTGAATTTGCCAGGTACCTCTCTGACGAATCCGCCAACGAAATATGGGAGCTCTGGCTGGCCTCGGCGAAAACCTCTTACATTGTGGATCAATGCATCGCCACCACCGAGCCGGCATATCTCGCGAAGCACGTTTTCCAGCTGGCGCAACTTTTCAACACGTTCTATCATCGTCATCCCATCCTGAGCGAGCCGGATGAGAAGCGAAAACAATTTCTGCTCGCCACGGTGGCCCTGGTCCGCCGCGAATTGATTCGCACTCTGGGGGTCATGGGAATCACGGTTCCACCGGTGATGTAGGTAAACTGTGTGGCGTGGGCGCCCGTTCGGCAAGCTCAGGGCAGGCTCTGACCCGTGCAGGTTTCGCTGGAAGAGAGAAAATGTCGTCCACCGCTCACCCCGCTACCGAACCTCGACCCTGGCTGCGAATCATCGTCCGAGGCTTCCTCATTCTTGCCACCCTGCTCGCGATCGCGGGATTCCTCTACGAGAATATTTCCGAGGCCAGGGACCGCCGCTTTCATCCCATGCCGGGGCGTCTCGTTGATGTCGGAGGTTACAAAATGCACATCAACTGCACGGGGCAGGGAACCCCCATCGTGATTCTGGACTCCGGCCTCGGCGATAGTTACGTCTCATGGAGCAAGGTACAGCCGCAGATCGCCAAATTTGCGCAGGTCTGTTCTTACGATCATGCAGGCCTTGGGTACAGCGAGTCCAGCCCGCACCCTCGCACCAGCAAAGAGATGGCCGAAGAGTTGCAAGGGCTGTTGCATAATGCTGGAATCTCACCGCCTTATATTCTCGTCGGTCACTCCATGGGCGGATACAACGTTCGCTTGTTTGCCAGCCTGTATCGCAGGGAAGCAGCCGGCATGGTTCTTGTAGATTCTTCCCATCCAGAACAGGAAAAGCGTTTTCCGCCCGCATTAAACGATCTGGACAAGACATGGGTGCGCGAACAGGAGTTTTTGGCATTCTCCACGCCGTTCGGGATTCCTCGACTGCTTGGGTTCTGTGGCAACGACGCCCAGGTTCGTGCCGTTGATTGCAATTATCACAGCTATCGCGAAGGACTCGCCGAGCTGAAAGCTTTTCCCGAAAGCGCAGTCCAAACAGCCGCAACTGGTCCTTTCGGCGACCTTCCTCTCGCCGTGCTCTCCCACGATCCCGAGGCGCCCGAACGCGAGGTGCCCGCCGACCTTGTTAAACCGATGAACGATGCTTGGGCGCAAATGCAGGACGAACTGGCGCACCTGTCAACCCGCGGCACGCGGATCGTTGCAAAGAATAGTTCTCATTACATTCAGATCGACCGCCCTGATTTGGTGATCGCGGCGATCCACGGAGTTGTAGATCAGGTTCGTCAGGAGCGATCCTCCGCGGAACCTAAGCCCTGATTCCTAAGCCCCGGGCTGAGGCGCAAAAAAGGCGGACCAGTCTCATGTCGGCCGTTTCCGTTCTCACGTTGCGTTAGAAAGTCGGGGTTAGCGTCTCCGTGGTTGTGGCACCGTTGACTGGAATCGAGATCGAAGCAAAACTGAGTTGTTCGCTCACGCGCGACGGTAACACGGAGGTGCCCGTGGCTTCCGAAGGAGCGCTGATAATAAAGCCGAGACTCACTTTATCACTGGAAGACGATGCCAGATTCCAGGAGTACGGAATGGTTGGCGAGCAGGTCGCGGTGGTTCCGGTTCTAGTGGCCAGCACCGTGTCTTGTTCAATGATCTCGTTCGACGTCCCAACATCGAGCAGCGAAGCCGTAGCAGTGCACTGAATCTTGGCGCCGCTGGCAATATTGGCCTTCACGGTGATGGTCAAATTGAAAACCAACGTACCGGTGAAAGTGGTGGTCGCGGGCTCGTCGGTTGCTGCCACGTCGGCTTGTGGAAGCGCCACCAACGTTCGAGTTTGCGGATCGTAGTAATGCCGAGGACCATGCGTCCTGACGACGTTCTGGCCCCACAGTAGTTGCGTTACTAACAGCAGGCAGGCGCAAACCAGCAAGATGGTCAATGTCCTCGCGTTCACAGTACCCTCCAAGATTTGATTTTTGAATTGTCCCAAGGGGTCGACTAGCATCTGACGCTCAAAAGAAAAGGCTGACTGCCAGAGCAAGTCCAGAATTGGTTGAGAATTATTTGCCTTGATTGGGTCGGTAGTCAAGTGCAAAAGGGGATTCTTAGAATGCAGCAATTTGCACACCGTGCAAAAATTCGCAGAAAATTGCAATCCGCCCAAGCATGGAGCAGCGAATTTCCCAGGGCCAGGTTTTTTCACGGGGAGCGTTCAGCTCTGTCCGCGAATCCGGGTTGTGTGTCAGACTAGTGGGTATCGCCAGTAATTGTGCAAAGGTCGCCCTGAATGTGCAGGAACATCAGAACCCTTTTCAACTTCGATCCTCCAGTCAACGCGGAGGAGGTTCGGGCTGCTTCACTGCAGTTCGTGAGAAAGATCACCGGTTTCAATAAACCCTCGAAGGCTAACGAGGCTTCGTTCCTGGCTGCGGTGGATGAGATCGCCGCTATCTCGGCCCGTTTGCTTCACTCGCTCGAAACCACAGCGCCGCCCAAGAATCGGGAAGAAGAAGCGGCCAAGGCTAGAGCTCGCGCCGCGGAGAGATTCGGCAGTTGATTGTCCTCACGATGTGTTTTTCCATGACCTCCGGTGCTCTTTGTCCCCGAAGATACTGCAGCTATAGTCGATTCAATCATTTAGGCGGAAATCGACCGCGCGGTGGCATCTTGTGATCGCCGGGGACCATCTAAGTAGCGTAGAAGCTGGGAGCCTGTCATTTTAGAAAGAGTCGAATTAGAAAGAGTCGAATTATGAAGAGTCGAATTGGTTTTCCGCTACTTGTGTTCTTGCTCTTATTGGCGGCTAGCCTTACCTGGGCTGCGGCGAAGCCCTCAAAAACGAGTTCGCAATCGGTACCGCCGTTCCCTGGCACGCTGGTGAACTCTCGCTATGTTTATGTCACGAGTTATGACGGCGACCAGTTCGATATTAACTTGCTCCCGGAAGATCGCCAGGCGATCAGTACTGTGCAGGATTCGTTACAGAAGTGGGGAAAGCTCACGCTAGTCTACGAGCCGTATCAAGCCGATATCATTCTCATGGTAACCAGCCGCCCCTCAGAGGATATTCTCGCCGTGTACGACGCACGCGGGTGGCCGCAGAACCAGTATCTCTGGCGCATGATGGGCCGCAGCGGCCTGCAGCGGGGCGAGGCCCCTCTGGTCACGAATCTGGAAAAGGAGTTCGACCGGGCGACGGCAGGGAGGTAAGAACCGCCCCTATAGTGTGGGTGGGCTTAGCCCACTTGACATATAATCCCACTACTGGTAGGTTTGGTTATGCCAGCTTCCGCAGTCATCAAGAACGCTGAATTTGAGCTGATCTCCGAGTTCGCGCAACCCGATGCGAAAAAGCGCTTGTCGCTGGGAGAGGCACTCAGCGGCGCGACCGCGTACAACATCTACCGGAATAGCCTCGGCCAAATCGTTCTCGATCCGGTCAAGGCTGTTCCAGCCAGTGAATTGTGGCTTTACGAAAATCCGCAGGCACTGGCCAGCTTGAAGCAAGGTTTAAGGGAGTCAGCGCAAGGGAAGAGCGTTTACCGCGGCTCGTTTGCCAAGCACGCCAGGGAATAGCGTGTGCAACGCAAAGTCAAATTCACCCCAACAGCAGATGGGCATTATGCGGAACTTGAAGACTCACCGTCGAAAGACGCTATGTTCGAGCAAGCTCGCAAGGCTCTCGGTTACCTGGAATTAAACCCACACCATCCCAGCCTTAATACACACGAGTTCACATCACTCACAGGTGCGAATGGCGAGAAAGTGTTCGAGTCGTACGCTCAAAATAATACTTCCGGGGCTTACCGCATATTCTGGCACTATGGGCCGGACGAAACCAAGGGCAAGAAACGCATTCCCGTTATCACCGTCATTGCCATCACACCACATCCCTGATAGCGATCTAACTCTTCCTGCTGGCGATCATCAAGCCGGCTCCGACGACAACCAGAACGATACTGACTGCCGGCGGGACCCTGTCCTCGTCGTGTGTCGTGATACCCACATGCGCGTCGCCGATGTTAACGCCATGATGTTCAGAATGTGGAACCGGAACGAAGAACGAAAGAATTCCCAGCACGAGCACTACGACTCCAACCAGCATCAGAGCCTTCATAAAGTTCCCCCAAGGTTGCAAAAGACATTTGCCACGGAATCCGCGGCTCGCTGTTCTTGGATGCTGATCCGTGGAGATCGGTGAAAATCCGTGGCAAAAAGCTTCTTAGCTGACGAAGCTCTTCACAAACTCCACCAGGCTGCGAAGGGCGATTCCTGACGGGCCCTTGGCAATCCAGGGTTTTTGATCCTCCATCCACGCTGTGCCAGCAATGTCGAGGTGAATCCACGGAGTGTCTTCGGCAAACTCTTTCAGGAACATAGCTGCGTTGATGGCGCCGCCCCAGCGTCCGCCGGAGTTGACGATGTCAGCGATGGTTGATTTGATGTTCTCTTTGTATTCGTCATCGAGCGGCAACCGCCACATCTTCTCGCCGGCTTCGTCGTTGGCTTTATGCAGCCGCTCGTAGATAGCGTCGTCGTTGGCAAACACGCCGACGTTGGTATATCCGAGTGCGACCACGACTGCGCCGGTCAGTGTAGCGGCATCGACCAAATGGGTACAGCCGAGTTGGCGCGCGTAGAACAGACCATCAGCGAGAACCAGGCGGCCTTCAGCATCTGTATTAATAATTTCAATCGATTTTCCGGACATGGCAATCTGTACGTCTCCCGGCTTCTGCGCTTTTCCGGAAGGCATGTTTTCTGTAGCGCAAACGATCCCAATCACTTTCACCTTCGGCTTCAGCAGAGCGATGGCGCGCATGGCTCCGATCATGGTTGCGCCGCCCGCCATGTCGTACTTCATTTTCTCCATGCCGTCGGCCGGCTTGATCGAAATGCCGCCGGTGTCGAAGGTGATTCCTTTTCCCACTAGACCCAACACGGGTTTGGCGGGGGCGCCTGCCGGTTCGTACGTCATCACGATGAGGGCAGGCGGTTCGTCGGAACCTTGGGCTACGCTCCAGAACGCACCCATTTTTAATTCTTTGATCTTGTCGGCGCCGTAGACTTCGCATTTCAATCCGACCTCTTGGCACATTTTTTTGGCGCGGTCAGCGAGAATCGTCGGCGTCATGCGGTTGGATGGCTCATTCACCAGATCGCGTGTGAAATTCTGCGATTCGCCGATGACCTGTGCTTCCTGCGCAGCCTTCTCCAGCGCGGCGTGATCCGCATTTCCGCCAGCAACGATCGTGAGCGCGTCAATCTGTTGATCCTTGCGGTCGCTGCGGTAATAATCGGGATCGAAATTGCCGACCAGCGCACCCTCGACTATTGCTCGCACCGCCTCTTCGGCGGGAATGCCAGTGGGTGCGATGAAGGCGAAGCTGCGGATTCCGCGCGACTTCAGCGTGCGCACGGCCGTTCCCGCGATACGGCGCAGATCGTACGCCGTGAACTTTTTCGCCGCGCCTCCACTGACCAGCAGCAACCTCTTGGCTTTCAGTCCCGCGGGCTTGTGCAGCAGGTTGGTTTCAAAGGGTCTCCCTGTAAGTTCGCCGCTCGCCAGCAAATCGGCGGCAACGGACTGGACAGCGCCGTCGCTGGTGGCGAGTTTGAGTTGCGGCTTTTCTTTTTTTGCGGACGCCGAGTTATTGTTGCCAGCCGGATCTTTTCCAGACTGATCTTTTTCGGACTGATCCAGCGCAATGGCTACCAGCGATTCGGTTTCGAGTTCACCAGGGGTAGAGAATGAGAGTGTAGTTTTCATAATTGTTATAAGGTTTTCGGGACATTCCAGTATCGTCGGCGGACAGGGAATTAGGCAAGGGCAAGACTCCGCGCGTGTAGGGCGAACGGGAAGCCTGCCGCCGATTTTATCTGCAGCAGGGAGATGGCTGGTTCGGTTTCTAATAGAGATCAACTGGAAAGGGCACTGGGAAAGCGGGTCTCGAAGTCCAGCAGTCCCACCCATTCGGGGGCAATCGTGATGTGGACCATCTTTGAAATCATGGAGCGAAGATTTTCACCCAAGGCTGTCCTTGTTCGGGTCCGAAGTAGCGCTCGGCCGCAGTAGCGTATTCGGGAACGATGCCGTTGACCGGCTCCAGGCGCGCGCTGCCGCGGACCAACAAAACTTTGTGGGGATACACAGGATGACGGTGTTCGACCGGCTGCGGTATGATTCCATCCCGTAGTTAAAGATAGAGGTCTTCATGAAGATCCGGTGGATGATTCTGTTTTTCCCCGTGCTTTCAGTAGTAATAATTTCTCTGGTGGTGAAGGAACATGCGGCGAGGGCGGCTGCACCGCAAGGAGCGCCTTCCTCTATTGCGGAGATTCCCACGTCTAAGGCCTCGTCGAGCAATGCCGGAGGGCTCGCGATTCCTGATACCACGCTGGCCATCAATTCGACGCAGCCCATGTCGCAACGCGTGGTCCACTACGAAATCGATGCGAAGTATGACGCGGCCAAACATGCCGTCGACGCTACGGAAGTGCTGACCTATCACAACCTGACGGGACAAGCGCTTGACCACTTTCCATTCCATCTTTATCAGAATGCGTTCCAGCCAAACTCCACATGGGTGCGTGAGGCGAAACTCGCCGGCAGCCGGGATACGACCTACGAGAAGTGGGAAGCCAAGGAATATGGATCGGAAGAAGTCAAGAGTCTTGAAGTTGTTGGGCAAGGCGATCTGACTTCACAGCTGCACTACATCCAGCCCGACGACGGAAACCAAGACGACAGGACAGTTGCAGACGTTCACCTGCCGAAAGCGGTTGCGCCGGGCGCGTACGTGCAATTTAAAATAGCGTTTCACGACCAAATGCCCGAGACGCAGGCACGCTCGGGTTGGAAACGCGATTTCCTGCTGGGCGGGCAGTGGTTCCCGAAAGTGGGGGTGTTCTGGCACGACGCCTGGAATTGCCATCAGTATCACGCGACGACGGAGTTCTTCGCCGACTTCGGCGTGTATGACGTTAAGTTGACGGTGCCGGAATATGAAGTGGTGGGCGCGAGCGGCGTGAAAATGAGCGAAGTCAACAACGCCGACAAAACGAAAAC